>ERZ808252.656-NODE-656-length-31334-cov-3.635282_pt1 | contig 31334 bp, 26 predicted proteins | sample MGYA00521242_ERZ808252 | MGnify/ENA primary metagenome ERZ808252 (study PRJEB31516, sample SAMN03275581) | gut metagenome | biome: mammalia-associated habitat; material: feces | host: Papio cynocephalus | place: Kenya | collected 2012-08-07 ...
AAGGTGTAAGTTCCTTTTTTTGTAAACTTATATCCTTTAGCATCTATCACCGCCGCCATAGTAGACTCTGCTACTAGGCGACTGTGATTGTTTGCCATTCATCTTCCTCCCTTCCTTATACAGCAAGACTTAACTGCTGTCCTGCTGCTTTTTCGTGCTGGAGCATTGGTAGCTCCACGAAGGAGAAGGAGTCTTCCCCCTTTGCTTCTTCCTCAACATGATAATTGAGGGTTAATCCGTCACACGGAATGCCACTCTTTACCATACTGAAGAATCGGTTTACACTTTCCAATGTAAGACCGATTCTTGATGTTGCCATCTTCTTGGCAATTTTTACAAATCGCATTGACGAATCGGCATCATCAAAGAAGATTCTTTTTCTCGGATTCATTGTTGGTATTCCAAAGATGGAAACCATCAGAGCTGCATCCGATACCTCATTGTTAATAATATTGTTAAAATTTACGTTCTTTCGCATAATTTTTATCCTCCATTTATTTTTATATTTATAATTTCAATATGATATAGAGGATAAAGAAAAATAAACTGTTTTTTAAAGCTCTGATGCCATCTTTAATCTGTTCAAAGCTTCCTCTTTTTGAACATCTTCTTCTGACTTGTAATCATTCAAGTATTCAATACTATATGGAGTAAACTGTGTACCTACATCTGGAAATGTGTAATCACTATCACACGCCTCACACTTCATTCTTGTCATGGCATTTTCATTGTGAATAAAGCCATCCACCAAAATCAAAGAGCCTTTCTTCAAATATCTAAAATCCGTATCTGCCTGTTCTCCATAAGAATATACCCACGGATAGTCTGAATGTTCATTCTTCTGCTCTTTGATGAAATACTTTCTGTTTACACCAAGTCCATATCTGCATAAATGAACTTTCTTATTTACAATCAGTTCTGGTTCTGTTACAACTGTACCAATAATAAGGCATTGATTGGAATTTTCCCTATAATTTTTATAAAGAAATGCATCAGGACTTTCTTGCTTTTCTTCAAAATAATCCTTATATGAACCAAGACGTGTGGCAGAAATCGGATAGACAAATGTTGATACACTGTTTGTCTTATAGTTGATTGCTCCACAGCATGGACATACAGACTTCTTCCTTGTTGGAATAATGTTAAATACACCCTTGATGTCAATAATGTCAAACTGCTTGTATACTTTTAACTTTTCCATTATTTCATCCCCGGCATAATAAACCAACAAGTCTGCATACTGCTCACCATTATATCCATCTACTGTTCTTCGTGCTGTTCTCATCTTTAAGATAATCTTTTCTTCACCAATTTTTCCTTCATTCAAAACTTTTGGATCAGAAAGCAGATACCCTATTTCTCTTACTTGATTGTGTGTTGCCATATATAATTAACTCCTTTCATTTTCACATATATTCACATTTCATTTGCTTTTATAAATATGGTTAAAAAAAAGGGAGGATGATTTTTCATCATCTTCCCTTTATCTATATTACAAATCTAAATCTTCCTCATCTATATCTAGTTCATCTATCTGTTCCTCAGAATCCTCTCTATGAATCTCTTCTGAAGTCTCTGCTTCTTTATTTGCATAATCAGCAAATTGTTCAAGATCAATTTCACATTCATCAGGTTTCCGTTCTGCAGTCTCATTTTGATTATCACCTTGTGTTTCCTTCTGTGATTCCTCAAACTCCTGCTCCCGCTTCAAATCCTCAAATTCCTCATCTGATATAATTGGTTCTTGTTCCTCTGCTTTATGCTCAGTTTCGTTCTCTTTAGACTCTGTTTTTTCTTCTTTATCATTTTCCTTTTTATCTTGTTCTTCACTAGAATGTTCTTTACGAGAAGATGATTCTTCTTTGTTAGATGTTTCCTCCCTATTCTCACTATTATCATTTGTCTCATTTTCTTTAGTGTATTCTTCCTCTGTCTCTTTCTTAACTGTGAAATCATCAAAAATTCTTTCTACAGTTTCTTTTTGCTTAAAGAAATCCATAGGTTCAACATTTTCAAATATTTTCTTTGAAATTTCTTTTACTACTTTACTTACATCAACAGATTCTTTTATATCAGTAAATTTATCTATATCATATTTGTCAGATTTTGTATCATATCCCATCAGTTTACTAAAATTTACTGATCCTATTTTTTTACCATTTATTTCAAAACAAATATTTGTTTTGCTGAATTTGTTTTTTGGTTGTTCTTTTTCTGCATTTACAATAATTTTTTTATCACCAAAGTTAAAACTTGTTATTTCAGTTTTATCACCAACTCCTTCTTTTGAACGTGGATTATACTTATACTTGTTGCACATTTCACAAGCAGAATATACCAAAGCTGCTTTTATCATTGATTGTGTATAGTTTTGAACTTTGTAATCTACATGTGACATCTTTTTTAATGCTATATTTTGTTTCTTCTCTTCCTGTACAGAAACTACTTGATTGTATGCCTTATTATTTGATTCTATATCATCAATCTGCATAAATGCTGTTGCTAAGTTTGTCTGAAACTTTTTAACTCCATTGCCAAATAAATGAATTCTATCATCATTTTCTTCTAAAGAGTTTCTTGTCATTCTAACAGTCTGCTCATTTGCTTGTACTAATCCCCCATCTTGTATAATCATTTTCTTACCTTTAAGATTTAATACATAATCTCCCCTATTATCTTGTTGAACATTTATACCAATACCTATTTGATTACCAATATTAAACTTATTTCCATTGGCATATAATCGTTCAAATGTTTTATCTATAATTCCTTTAACATATGCAACATCTTTTTCATGTATTTTTTGTGCTTCTTTCTTATCTCTTATTTCTTGTTCTTTTCTCTTTTGTATTTCTTCTTCCTTATCTTTTTGTGCTTTTGTTGGAGAATCTTTCATCTTATTTTTTATCTTATCAGCCTCTATCTCTTTATCGGCTTGTGTAACAGGATCAAATCCTTTTGCATCACCAAATAAGAATCCTCTTGTCACTTCTCCTAAGAAAACACCTATTTTTATTAGTGCCTCTTTTAAAAATACTCCAACTCTGAACATGAAGTTTCTCAATTTTCCTTTTTTCCCATATTCATCATATGCTGTTGCTCTATCTATTTTATTTTGCATGTCTTCAACATTGTTATTATTTGCTGTCCCTTTTGGGCTTTCTTCTTGATCCTCTGCAGCTTCTGCCATTTCTTCTTCTGTAAACTCTGCATCTTCATTTGGATCATAACTTCCAGCATCATATCTTGCATCATCTGCTAAACTATTATCTTCTTCAAATATATTCCTATCCATAATCAAATGCCTCTCTTTCACTTTAATATTTACTTTTATAAATATGTTTATTTGAACTCAAAAAAATAACAAGAGCTTTATATACTCTTGTTATTTAAAATTTTACAAATTTCTGAATTATATCTAGTAAAATTATAAACACTTCATTTTTATACAAGTAATAACAAATAGCACCCCAAAAAGCAAGTGTAACTATTGGCTTTATTTTCCAATAAAAATCATATTTTCCAATCCATGCTTTTATTAACCATACTCCCATCTTGTCTCTTTTTGTACTATTGCATTTGTCACAACTTGCCACAAGATTTTTCAAATCATTTACATCTTCAATTCCCTTTAGCTTTAATAATAATCTTGCATGATTTTTATTCTTTTTTACTTTTGCAACAGGAATCACATGATCTACAACCATGTCTTCTTCTTTTAATTTCCTATTACAATATCTACATCTGTACGGTGCCTTATATGCTTTTATAAATTTCCTTCTGTAATCAGAACTCCTACTCCATCTTTCTTCATAACATCTATACCTTATTCCCTTCCATTTTGCTTTTCTGATAATTTTATTTTTTTCATACTTATCAGCTTTTATTGTATAGTATGTATTTCCTTGATTATTCACTTCTTTGAAATCATATTTATACATCCACAATTTCTTTTTGCTTGTAAATAAGTCAATACAGTATCTCAAATCAACCAACTCTTTCCATATAAGGAATTTAATTCCTTTTTATTGTGTTATTTCTGGTTTTGGTAAACTCATTACATAGTTTTCTGCTGTATCAAGTTCTTGTTTTAACTCATCATATTCATCAAATCCAACACAATTTGATAAAGCTTCATCTGCTCCCAACACAAGTTCCTTTATATAATCAGTGTAATAAGTCCTTTCATTTAATTTCTCAATATACCATTTTACAAGGTTTATATATTGTTCCTTCTTGTTTTGTTCTGCTGCTTCTATAGACTCTTGTTTTTTCAATATATTTTCTGAATTTCTTTGTTCTTGTGCCACTTGATTATATGAATCTATTGCTTCATTCCACTTATCAATTACTTCTCCACTAAGAAGATCATACTTATAGCTGATTCTTTTCATTAGACTTTCTTTTTCTGAATCATCACTCACTTTACTTACTTTTTCATATGTTTCATTATATAAATTTGCAAAGTTTTGTGCTTCCTCTATAGAAGTTATCTGAAATTGTTCAAATTCTTCCACTGCCGTTTTTGCTTCTTCAAGAATCACCTTGTTTTCTTCTTCCTTTTCTCTTTGTTGCACCTTTTCATAAGAAATCATTGATATATAATCATAGCCATTTGGTCTTGACTCATATATATCCTTATTATAATCAATATCCTTTATATCTCCTTGATTATTCATAAGCTTTACTGTGCTTGGCACCATAAACTCTTTTGGTGCTAAATCTTTATGTAAATCTTGCATAAAATCTACCCAGATTTTAGTTGGGTAAGTCGCACTCTGCATGTTTTCCATCTCTCTTGGAGTATCATACCCAATCCATATGGCAGTAGTATAATAAGCTGAATATCCACAAAACCAAACATCCTTTGTATCATTAGTAGTCCCAGTTTTGCCTACATATATCTGCTTGTCTGTTTGATATTTATTCCCAGCTCCTCCATTTTCTTTGAAAGTCTGTTGCATCATATCTGTCATCATAAATGCTGTATCTTCATTAAAGACTTCTGTTGTGGCATCATCTGACTGATATATAGTTTCATTATTTGAATCAAGTATTTTATAAATACATGTATTCTCAGAATACTTTCCACCATTGGCAAGTGTAGAGTATCCCTTTGCCATCTCATCAACTGCAACACCATTTGTAAAGCCACCTATTGCAATAGATGGAGCTATCATATCTGCATATGACATAGACTGAAAATGCATATCTGCAAGGTAAGATAATGCAGTTTCTTTTCCTGTCTCAGTATAAAGTTTTACTGCTATTGTATTTATAGAGTTAAACAATGCATTTCTTACAGACACATCTCCAATGTATTTTCTGTTTGCATTAAGCGGAGAATAACCATCTATAGATATTTCTTCATCTTTTACTATTGTTCCACAACTGACAACACCTTCATTGATAGCTGGTGCATAATCAAGAAGTGGTTTGATTGCACTTCCACTTTGCCTTTTTGCTTGATATCCTCTATTGTAATATCCTTCATTATTCCTTCCACCAACAATAGCCACTACCATGTTGCTATTATTATCTACACATACACCTGCACTTTGTAGGGCATACATTTCATCATTTTCATTTCTTTCTTGAAATTCTGATAAATTACTGTCTATACTTTGCTGAAGCTTTTTTTGAATATCTTGATTTAGTGATGTATATATTTTATATCCACCATTTCTGACTGCTTCTACTGTATTGTTGTACTTCTCATCATAATCTTTCTTGTACTCTTCATACTCTTGTTCTGTCTGATATGTATATTTAAAGTCAAATCCTTCCTTTTCCATTATTTTCAATGCAGTACAATGTAAGGCATATGTTGTAAGATAAGTTTCTTTTATTTCAGAGCTTTGTTGCTTAACTATTGTTGGCTTTTCTGCTACAGCTTCATCATATTCCTCTTGTGATATATATTGACAAGTAAGCATATCACCCAACACATCATTTCTTTTTTCTAAAGACAAATCATAATTTACAATTGGATTATATACATTAGGAAGATTACTTGTTGCTACAAGTATAGCTGCATTTCCTAAACTTATATCCTTTGCATCACAACCAAAATAATATTGACTTGCTGCCTGCACTCCATAACATCCATTCCCAAAATAATTACTGTTACAGTAAAACTCCATTATCTGGTTTTTGTTATATTGTTTTTCCAATGCTCTAGCAAGCATGATTTCTGTTATCTTTCTTTGATAAGTCTGTTCTGATGTAAGCAGATTGTTTTTTATCACCTGTTGGGTTATTGTACTTCCACCTTGTGTAATTACTCCTTTATGTTTGATATAAGAATATCCAGCTCTTAATATTGCTTTATAATCTACTCCATGATGATTAAGAAAATTTCTGTCTTCCTTTGCTATATATCCATTTACTATATACTTTGATATATTTTGAAATGGAACATATTCATATTTTTCATTTCCATATTTTCCAATAATGTTTCCATCCTTATCATAGATTTCTGTATTTCCAGCTCTCTTAAAAGAATCTTCTGTCATATTTGATAATTTTTCATATGCATTTTGCTTTATGTTTTTATACTTAGGATAAAATTTAGCAATAAGTATGGCAAGCACTGTTATCAAGCATAATGACAAAAACATAAAAATTATTCTTCTAATCTTTTTTCTTTTCTTTTTCTTTATTTCTTTTTCAAGTTTGTGTTCTACTGTTAATTTACCTTTACTCATGTTATCTAATTCCTCTTGTTATATTTGTAATTTTATTTAGTTTATCATTTTTATTTCTATACAAAAAATGGCAAAAATAAGGAATTTAATTCCTATTTGTTTAGAATGTTCTATAAATAAATCAATGCAAAAAAAAATAATACCATTAGCTATTATTACTAATGGTATTATCACCCCATACAAAAGTATTATTTAATCATTATGCATAACACCTTTGCATTTTTATCTCCGTACCAATTCTTAAAATCAGCATATGTATCTGCATTTGATAGCAATGTGTGATTGTAATCTTCTTCACTCATAAGTTGATACAATCCCACTTCCATGTCTTCTGTATAGTTTCCATGTGGTGAACAATCTCCTAAATCATAACAATTGTCTGTATGAAATTGGTTTGGATAATGTTCTCCTCTGCTAATCGGTTCATATACTTCTAACTCTGCATATTCCCCTTTATATAATTCCTTTACTTCTGAAATAGTCATATTTTTATATTCCTCCTATCATTTATCTTCATTTACTATAACATGAGAACACTTGTAAATTCAAATAAATTTAGCTTTGATTTTTTGTATTATCTTCTTGATTTTGGCTTGCTTCCAAATTTAAAAATAACTACAGCTAAAACGACTATTACAATTATGATTATAAAAATTTTGCTGTTACCTTTTGTATTTTTTGTTTCCTCTGTCTTATTTTCTTCCGTTGTTGAATATACTTCAATTTTAGGATCTTCACCAGTTGGTTTTTGTTCCTCTACTCCATAATCATCTGAATAATTTTCATCCTCTGTATATGTATCAGTCGATGTCTGGTATGTTTCTTGTGATTGTGTGGTTTCTTGTGTATCATCTGATGGCATATTGTACCAATCTGGACTATCCAAATCTACATATTCCACCATTTGATATTTACTTTTTATGCTGTCAGCTTTTTCTTTTCCTACTCCAACTATAACTGTACTTCTTGTTTTTTCGTTAGAAGTGGAGTTAAATTTAGATATAATAGCATAGGATTTGATTGCTGAATTTCCTCCTTTATATTCTATCATTACAATTTCATATACCCCATCAGGTAAAGGTATTTCTGCTTTTTCATTGTTAATAACACTTGCATCAAATGTTATTTTTGCTAAATTACTTCCATCCTTTAATCTATATGTGATTTCAAAAATATCTCCTTCTTGCGGAGTAATATCACTTGAATATTCTGAGGTAATATATGCAAAGGAATCACTCTGTTGACTAGAATCATCTTCTTCAGCAAATACGCTTATTGTAGCACTCATTACTACAAACATGCAGATAAGTAAGCTTCTTATAAACTTTTTCATATCATCATTCCCCCTAATTTACTCTCATTCCATATTTCTTCTTTATTTTATTTGTCTTTTCATCATTATCTTCTTCATCTTGATCTTCACTCTTTTTTGTATAATCAAGATTCATTCTTTCTTTTAAATCTTCTTCATAATAATTTCTGTTTTCTGCTTCTTCTAATTCCTTTTTAACTTCAAAATATTCTCTGTCTAATTCTTCTTCCTCTTTCCTTAATTCATCTTCCACTGCTTGTTCTATTTCTTCATAATTTATACCTTCATTTTCAATAACATTTGACAATGTGTTATCAAAACAAAGTATAATCCTTTCAGATTTGTCTAATATTATACTTGTGAAATAAACTAAATCTTGAAATAAAAATACTATCTGACCTTTTAAAAGTCTAGGTACTATCAGTGTTGTTAACATACCATCATTATATTTTTCTGATGACTTATTAGAAATCCAATCTTTGCAAATTTTTACAAGAGATTTAAATTCATTCATACCTCTTTGTGGAAAATCAATCTGTACAACTGCACACCCACCATCAATATAAAAATTAAATTCCCCTGTATCTATGTTTGCTGTTTTCCCTTTTGAAGAACGGGTATTTTCTTCATTGTCTTTCTCTATTGAAATAACTGCAGATGAAAGAGGAAATCCTTGTTCATCTAATCCTGATGCAATATTTAAAATATCATCTATGGAAATATTTAATGTATTCTCTTCCTCATCATAGTATGATTCAATATCTTCATCATCCATCTCATCATCATAATCTTCTAAATATTCATCTTTTACTTCTTCTCTATCCATATTTGTATCTCCTTTCAAATACCTTTATATACTAATTTTTATGATGGGAATCACCCATCACCTAAATGGTAATGGATTTCCAAAATACCACTTATTATAAATATGTAATTTTATTCTACTCCCTGATTAATTTTACAAATGATTGCAAAAAAAAGAGACTAGATTATCTAGTCTCTTTCCTCTGCTATTCCATAATTCTCTCATCTGGCTTTGTTGTCATAATCTTATACAACTCTGTATTCTTAGGGAAATCATCATTCATTGGGATGATATTATTCATCATAGAGATAACTCCCATACCAGGCTTGGCAGCAGAGATATATTTCTGCTCTATTGGAGACAAGTTAAGCATTTCTGATAACTGTTGTCTATTCAAAGGTGACTGTCCAAGTAAAATCAAGAATGAACAGTTGTTAATGATGGTTCTTGCATCATCACTCTTAAGCATATCTTCCACATTCTGTGTAATAGCTGTAGGATACCCATCCCATTTTCTTGCTCTCTTCCAAATCTGTGATACATAAGCAGCAGACGACTTCTTCTGCATCATCAGATAAAACTCATCAATGTAAAACCAAGTCCTCTTACCTTCCTCTTTGTTCTTAATCATTTTATTCCAAATGTTATCAAGACAAATTTGAAGACCAAGTTCCTTTAATCCAGGACCAATATCTTTAATATCATAAACTGTAAATCTGTTATTGATTTCCATATTGGTTTGATGTGCAAACACATCCAATGCACCTGTTACATATCTTTCCAATCCAAGAGAAAGATTTTGTGCCTCTATCTGAGGCTGTACACTAAGCTCATTATAAAAGTCTTCCAATGTTGGAGCATGTTCATAATCTTGAGTCTTTCCAGTTTTTCTCAAATATTCAAGATAAGGATCATAAATGTTAGTTACACATCTATCAATGATAGACTCTTCAATTGGAGACAATCCATACTTACCACCAATCATAATCTCACAAATAGTTTGTACAAAGTCACATTTATTTTTAACTGGATCACCTGCACCTTCATCATCAATATTGTTAATATTCATATCGAAAGGATTTAAGTGAATATTAGAACCATTTGCAATTTTTACAACTGAACCACCAAATCGATCAGCAATAATCTTATATTCTCGCTCTGGATCAATAACATATACCTCATCATTTGTGTTAAGAAGTATATTTATCATCTCTCTCTTAGCAGTAAATGACTTACCAGCACCAGGCATACCCAAAATACAACTGTTATAGTTTGTTCCACTTCCTCTATTATAGAGAATCATGTTTTTGCTTGATGCATTCAATCCATAATACATGCCATGCTTCTGATTTACATCAAGTACATCAAATGGCATAATAGCAGATACTGTCTGACTTGTCATAAGTCGGTCAATGAATACTTTTTTATTGCCTATAGGCAGAGATGTTGCAAATCCATTCTCCTGTTGCATATTTAATGGCTTTATTGTAATAAGATTCTTATTACCAATCAGCTTCAATTGCTCTTCAAATGTTGAAAGTTGATTTTCATCATCTGCAAATAAAGTAAACACAAAGGTGGTTGTAAAAAGCTTATCATTATCCTTTGTAAGTCCTTCCAAAAGAGCATCTGCCTCTTCTTTATCTTCTGCAAGTGCTGGAGAAATCAAATCTGAACTATATCCACTTCTGGCAGCTCTTTTTTGGGTTTCCAAAATGTCTGATGATATATTTACTCCTTGCTTTCTAACCATTTTAATGGACTCAGATTGTTCCATTGAACTCATAAATACACTTACAAGCATGTTACATGGAATTTCTGCAAAATCTGTAAATATAGTTCCTTTAATCCATGTTGGATAGTTATGTACATAGTATGATCTTGCAACCCTATCTCCTACATGTATAATATTGCTTTTAAATTCTAAGGAATGTGGAGAAATTACTTCTTTTGTTGTAATTCCTTGTTTTACACAATTTTCAAGTGTAAATGATTCCACCTCTTTGCCATTTATAATGCGCTTTTGATACAAACTTTCCTCTGCATCTTCATTATAAATTGTATTTAATACAGATAATCTCTCAATCAATGTCATTGGTTTTACTTCAACTTTTGCCATTGTAGCCATGTTGTCTGATATCATAGAGTCAAGCTGTGAGAACTTATCATTTGCTATAAACACATTTTCAGCATCAAGTGTAATTGTCAGATATTTTTCAGTTGTTAAGTTATTTTTAGATGCAGACATCTTCTCCAAAAGCATTTCATTGTATTCTTCTCTATAAGAATTTAATGAATCATTCTGCATTTCTAAGAACACTTTTTTCTTAAATTCTTCAATATCTATTGTCTTATTGTAAAGTGTAAGCTGAATGTCAATTCCTTGTTCAAAAGAATTTAAAAACTCTGAGTATTGTTCTGCCAAATGCCATTGTGCATCATCATTTGCTGTTTTAAAATTTGTATCTGGAAGTCTATATGACTTTGAGAATCTATTTGTACTTACTTCAATAATTCCATTTTTATATACACCTCTATATGGAATTGAGTCTGATACATTTTTAGGAATTTCTTCCAAAACCTCTGGTTTTTTCTTCACATCTTTTGCCACTTCACATCACTCCTATTCATACATTTTCCATTCTGGTTCTTCTTTTATTCGTTCTTGGTAATTTTTGTTGATTTCTTTTAATTCACTATCAGGAATCTTATACTTATATGTGTTTAAATTTGTTATTACCTTTCTTTTTGTGGGATACATTAAATTTTTATATAAGACTTTTCTTATATAAACTTCCATAGACATTCCACTCACCTCTAATGAAAATGAAAGAATTGGCAATGCACAAAACATTAAGATTAAAATTTTTACATCTGAAGACAATGCATCATTACCTTTTAGAAATGTCATATAAACTATAATATCCACAACTATTGCAATAGAAATACATATTGTTTGTCTGAAAGAAAATGGTCCAAGAACCTTCCCTTTAAATTTTCTTATATCTTTTGGTACTTTTGTTTCAATCACAATCTCACATCCTATCCAGTAATATCATGCGTTATCTTTGCTACACCAGCTATTGCACCAGCCGCAGCTAATTGTGGTATTAATGCCGGAACTAATGCTTTAACTCCAAATGCTTTTTTTATACCTGCACCTGTTGGATCAGTTAAGTGTCCGTTTGTAAACAAGTACTCCCCACTTTTTCCAAACATAGCATTCATCGCTGCTGGCTGTAATGATGTTGATAATGTAGATGCTAATCTCAATGTTACATAAATAAGTGTCATTTCAAGACATGCAGCAATAAATGCCTTTAAATATCTAACACCTGCTGATCTTTGTCCTTCTTCAAATAACTGTGGAAGTGCAAGTGGCGCCATAAATCCTCTGACACAAATATTTAATGCATTTGTAGTACAGGTTAAATAGCATATTATTTGACATACAAATCCTATAAGCAAACCAATTGATCCTGTTAAAATAATTCCAAGACCATTTATTGTCTTTTTAAATCCACCAGAATAACTTTCCTCAATTGCATCTACTATTTCTTGTGGTCTTCCTTCATCATCTAAAGCTCCACTTTGCTCTGACAGAACCTTATCCCACGAATGATCATCTTTTCCTTCTATAGGTTTATCTGACACTATTTGTGTTTCTGTTGTTGATTTATAAAGCTCATGTCCAAATTTAAGCAAATTGTTCATAATTGATTTAGAATTAAGAAGAATCATAAATGCAACCAAAAATTTAATACAGAAAACAACTAATTTTTCTAATGTGAGAAGATCTCTTGATGCTTGTGATGCAATATCCATGTAAAAATACAGAACCATTAAAGCAGCAGCAACACCACCAAATGTTGCATATGCACTTTCAACCAAAGATGAATTATCAAAAATGTCTGTCAATGCTGTCCAAACTGCTTCCATAAATCCACTTACTTTTTCTGCTATGCCACCACCATATACGGTTTCCATAATCTTATATATCAAGTCTACCATTCTTCAGTTTCACCACCTTTTAGAAAAATTGGTTATCTATGAAACTATAGATAACCAATTTTCTTACATTTTTCTGATTATTGATGCTTTAATCTTTTGTCAAATATGTTGTCAGATTTGTTTGATCTACCAAAGTCTTAATTCCTACCAATATACCTGCAACAACAAGCATTGTAGTTGCTCTTGATTTTGAGTCTGCATCTTCATTTTTAAATGCCATGACAAGTTGACCAACTGAATAAACTCCAAGTACTACACCAACATAGCGGAAAACCCTACAAATAATATTAATCATTTCTGTAATTACTTTTGCAGCAGGATCATTATTTCCATCATTATTTGCCAAACACATTCCAACCATTGTTACAGTCATGATTGACATCACCATGATATTGTAAGCTTTCATAACCTTATTGGTTATCTTTGCTTTCTTCTCTGGTGTAACACTTGCCATTGTCTGCTCTGCAACAGTGACACCATCCACAACCAATCTGGCTGTCTTTTGCTTTCCTAAAGCAAACTTTTCTCTTAAACTCATTTCTTTCTTCATCCTTTCTTTACCATTTGTCTTCTTTGAAAAACAAATCACACATTTTGATGTAGTAATCTGCTTCCTTCTTAAACATGGTAAATTTTTCCGAGTTCAAAACAATTTTTGCTCTTAAATTTCGAACTTGTCTGCATTCTTCAAAATCCTCAACATCTGGTGACTTAACAAATTGAATGATAATTTGACTATAATCATCGTCATTTAATTCATCTTTGTTTTCTATTAAAAGATTCAAATGACTTTTTAATCTCTCAAATGTTGATATGAGTGTTTTTGCTTTATTGTCATCTAGTTCTGTATAAATTCTTTCTTTCTGTTCTTCTATCTTTGCATCATTAAAAATCTGCTTTTCCAAAAGCCTGATTTCTTGATCTTTGTTTTCAGCAGTTTGCTCTTCCTGTTTAGGAACTTCCCTCTTATTTCTTTCTCTACTGATTCTTCTTTGCTCTTCTCGCCTTTTCCGAAGTTCTTCTCTTTTATTTTTTTCTTCATCTCTTTCATCAGATGACTTTCCTCTGTCTCTTTCATCTGCATGTTTTCTTTCATCTGATGAATTTTTCTTTTGTGGTTCTTCTTTTTTCTTATCACCATCATTGACATTCTTTTTAGATTTAGGAATATCTGCCTTATTTGCTTCTGCAACAAAGTCCCCTAAGTCCATTGCCTCTTGTTCCATTTGTTCTTGTGTTTTTTCAACACTCTTTATTTGTGAAAATGTACTTGGATTTTCAACTGAGAAAGAAGTATTCTTTAATTTATCTTTTGCTAAATCATATAACCCTGCACATCCAACAAAATATACCTTTGTGTCTTTGTCACAAAGAACCATTACTTTCCCCATGACAAAAGCTGGATAACTGTTAATAGGCAATCCTTTGCAATCCAAAATTTCAAGAGTTCCTACTTCTAAGTTACCCCATACTTTCAAACATCTGTTTACTTCACTATCACCACTAAAGTTTTTATCTTCTTTTTTAAAAGCAAGAATCTTGTCACCTTCTTTAGTGAAGTCTTCTCTTCTCATTCTTCCTTTTATTACATGTTTGAAATTTTCATATTCAAATATAAAAAGTCTTTTTGCTTTTTTTACCATCTAAATCTCTCCCATATCAATATCAAACACCTCTCTTGGAGGTACTGGTTCATAATTATTTGCCACAAGCATATATTTTTTGATTTTGTCATCTTTTAAATTGATATAGTTTGCTGTACTGCTATACACCATGTTCTTATATTTTGTTTCTTGTTCATTGTTTTCTACAGCCACCGAAACATAAAATGGAAGTTTATGCAATTGACATATTCTCATCAGTTGCAACATAACTGACTCAATTTCTGCTTCTGTATCTGCATCTGTTTTGTATTTTGTGATTTTACCTTCCATGTCTTATTCCTCCTACATTTATCCAAGAAATGAAGAAAACATATCTGCAATATCCTCAGATTCTGATTCATCCTCTTGTTCTGTAACTACTTTTGGTTCATCTACAGATTCAGTCACATTTTCTGTTCTTTGAATTTCTGCTTCTGATACACCTTTTTCTTTGCTTTCTTCTGCTTCACTTGTTTTACCTTCTAATTCATCTCTCTCAAAACTATTGCTTTGTGTATTGTCCTGTTTTGATTCCTGTTTTATAGAAGTTCCTTTTTTCTTTTGCTCTGTTTTCCTAATTTTGGATTTTGAGGAATTTAATTCCTTTATTTCATCCAAATCTGCAAATTTCCTACCTTTTCTAAATATGTCAAATTTCTCATAGAAATACTTTTCGTCTTTTTCATCAACAAGGAATAATTCTGACATTGGATTACACAAATAAAGTCTAAGAAGATTCTTTAAAAAGTTATTTCTATTTCCTTTTGCTATCTTCTCCAAAAGAATAATTTCTTTTTTATCCTTATCTTCATCAAGATAAATGATATATGTATAATTCCTTTTCAAAATCAGTTCCTTATCTATATCTCTTTTAGGAGGAATTTTAATTACAAAGGTTTCTCCCTTTGTGAACGCTTTTAATGAGCAATAAACTGCTTTTGGAAAATCAAGTTCATGTGTCTGTATAAATGTGATTAAATCCAAGTCATGAATTCTATACAATCTCATCAAAATTTTCTTTTTCATTCACTATTCCTCCTTACTTTTTACCCATCATTTTTCTATATCTAAAGAAGTAATAACCCCTTGCATTTGAATAAATCATAGGAAGATGATCATTTACATTGGATGGAATAATTTTTAATGTCTTCATTCCTTTTAATTTTTCTCTTATCTTTTCAAGCCATGCTTCGCCAGTTCCACCACTTATAATCAAGTTCTGATAACCTCGAAAAGAGTTAGTTACACTCTTGGCTTTTCTGATTGCTTCTTCAAAAATCTCATTTTCTGCTTCTTCCAAATAGCCATTTATAGATTTCTGTTCTGATGTCAAATCTTCTTCATTTACTGCCTCAAAGTATCCATCTTCCAATTTCTTTTGAATGGATGAAACTCTGATATCTTCCTGTGTATCATCAAGGATTTTTTTACATGTCTTTTCAAAAACCTCTTTCATTCCAATTTCATCTGATGACTCTCTGCATGAAAGTGATCTTCCCTTGGTTCCAAACCAATCAAATGTATCAAATCCAATATCCATAACTAATGTGTTTCCACACAAAAGCTCTCTTGCGTTTGGTGCTTCATTTCCATCATTTAATGTAAGAACTGAATAATATCCGCCTGATGGTTGTGGCATTACATCAATCTGCTCTTTCAAAAGTTCAAAACTATAGTGTTTCCATCCCTTGTCACCAATCTTTAACTTAAAACTTGCTGGTTTGCAGAATACCTTTTTTAGGTTGTCTGCATCACTCATGTATGAGGATGGAAGACCTGTTTGTACAAATAATTTTCGGTTATCATTTTTCTTGTCTGTTGCAAGTGCAAGTGCTGTATTTACAATGATTTTGAATCTCTTATCCAAATATCTTTTTCTTGAAAAGAGTTCTCCATCTGTATCATTTGTGTCCATATCATCTGTCATGTTTTGTGCATTATAGCCGATCATGTAGACTTCATTGCTTCCATCCTCTTGATACAAAATATCCTTTTCATCACTTGAATTAAGCATTCCTTCAAGCTTTTTTGCATATGAAGGAAAGCAGATACATCCATTTTCAACAAAGATTTTTGTTCCTGAATATCCAATATCAATACCCATGATGTATTCCTTACCTTTTGGGTTTGTCATACTCTTACTGTCTTGTCTTGTTCTGTATTTTTTTGATTCCATATTTTAATCATCCTTTCTATCATCTTAATCTGATATAAATATGGCAAAAAAAAAGGAAGCTTGATTTTATTCAAGCCTCCTTTTAATTTAGTGGGATCTATAAAAATATCTAACTGCTGAGTTATGACAGTCGTGATAATATTTATCCTCACTGGTACCTTTAATATCAATTCCAGTACATGCATGTGAATTAGCCAATGTATCAACTGTAATCCTTAAATCTGTTCTTTCATCTGATGAACTCATTACCTTTATTAATCCATTTTCATCAATTCCATATAACAATACCCAATGATGGTTTATTGTAATATTATCACCATTTGTATATTTTTGATAAGGATTAAAACATACACAAGCTAGTTTTCCTTGCTTTAAAGCATTAATTATATCATCTGCTGTTTGTTGTTTACAATAATAATCTTCCATTGTTACATTTGCATCACGTAAATAATTTTGGAATTTTAAACCACCATACTGATTAAGAGGGGTTTCTAAAGTATCTCTCACATCATGTGGGTTTATTAAATGGACTCCGGATTCACACCATGAACAATCTGGTTTCCCTTCAATTTTGCATCCCAATGTTGCAAGAGCCATTGCAGTTGCTGCATGTCCACATAATCCGTTTTGACTTCCATGTTCATATGGTTTTTGCATATAAAGAACTACCTCACCACTAAATCCACCACTCATCCTATGATAAAGTTCTATTGCTGGTTTTACACGCATTGATATCCATTGCATGTCACCAGAACTTGTACCAGGAGCCTCCGCTACTCTTGTAAAGAATAATGTTCCATATGCAACAGCTTTTTCTTCATCAGACAATGAATTTAGATAATCAGTTACAGCTTGTCCATTTCCCAACTGTCTATCTCCAAGTTTCTTGTAATCAGCAACTAAATCTTCTGCTAAATTTGATTCAACTCCCCAATTTTTGAAATCTTCTACTGTATATTTATCTTTTGTACTGACATGATATTTTGTCCAATCTTTTCTATTCCCTAATCCTGTTCTAAAATTAAAACACAAATCAAAAGTAGATTCAAAATATTCACATTGGCTTGCAATACTATCAGATTTTCCTTCACTTGTTAACCATGAAAAATATGCTGCTTTTGTTTCATTACTAAATTGAAATATTCCTACTCCATTGCCTTTTCCAATTTGGGGAATTTGATAGTCAAATTCTATATCTACACTTCCACCTGTACTTTCTCCACATATATTCCCTAAAATTGCAGCTATTGCTATATCTGAGTAACCTCTATCATGGAAAAATTGATACACTTCACTTTGGGTTGTATTTAATCCACCACCATATGAACCATGTTGTATATTTTCAGGTGAATGTAATTTTGCAGAGCCTTGTGTCCATGGTTCTCCCTCACCATGTCCTCTTGTGAACAAACTGTTAAAATAATATGATTTTAAAGTTATGGTTCCACTTGAACCATAGTCAGTTCCTGTTATTTCATGAGATCCATAATACAGTTCTGTTACATAGTCAACAATTACTTTTGTTTCATATTCCTCTAAATCCATATCAAAATTAACATACGCCATAGAACATATCTCAGCACCATTTGTTGACTGAAACCACAACGTATCTTCATCTGAATTTTGTTCATTTCCACTTGATTCATATTGTTCTTGATATGCATCTTCATCTCTTACATCTTCAAACGTCAATGTATATCCTGATTCTCCATATGTTTCAGAAATATACTCTATATCTGATTGGTATAATTTGTATAATTCATGTGTCATAATAGTTTTATTATCAGTAAGTGAAAAATCAAATAATGCACATATTAACTGAATAATATAAACTATTAAAATCAGAATTAAGTAAACACCAACTAAGATTCCTGCACCAACAACCAAGAATTTTTTTATATTTAAAACTTTATCTGCAATAAAACTAATTGCTTTTGTTACCAAATTTTTAATTGCATCTAATGGATTTGTTACAAACCGTACAACTGATGCACCGGTTCTGCCTATTTTCCCTATACCACGCCCAAATTTACCTATAAATGTAAATTTGCTTCCTATTTTACTTGCAAGTTTTCCTATTTTACTGTTTGCAATTCTCTGCCTTAATGCATTTCTTCTTTTAAGCTTTCTGTCTCTTCTCTTTTTTGCTCTTGACTCCTTTTTGCCTTGTTTTTTATTTAACTTATCTTCTCTTTTATTTATTTTTGCTTGCTTTTTACCAATTTTATCTCGCAAGCTATCTATTTTTTTTACTTCCCTTGCTTTCTGTTTAGGAGTCTTCCAAGGTGTGAAATTGTTTTGGATTTTATCTATCTTCTCTTTATATTTCTTTATTGCAGCTACTTCATTTTTTCTGAGTATATTTCTTGAAATTCTTGCTGCAAACTGTACATTTTTTATCTGTTTAAATACAATTCTTGAAATTTTTGAAGTTGCATTTACTACTATATATGCACCTCTTGTGCCTTCACCATTACGAAGAATCATATTGGTTGTCTGTCTTAACTGATTTGTAAGTGTTCTTCCAACTCCACCTTTAATTTTATCTGCTTTACCTAGTTGTTTTCCTCTTTCTAAGGCTTTTTCCAAATCTTTTGGAATCTCTCTACCCTTTTTATTATAGTATCTGATAGTTCTATTGCAGATACTTGTGATATCCTGCCCACTTCTTAACGGCACAGAAACCCCATATTTAGCAAAAGTCTTATTAATTTCCATCAATTCGTATTTTTTGATTTGTTTAAAATCACCTCTTGCTATTGCCTTATCCAACTTTGTTGGCTTTACTCTAGGATCAATTCTATCTATTTTTCCACTTTTGAAATCCTTTAACTGTCTTTTATACTCATTTCTCTTCTTTAAATAAGCACCATCATCTCTTTTTTGCATGTATCTTTTGTATTGATCTTTATAAGAAGACTTTACTACAGAAATTGGTATAATTTTCATTACACCTACGGCTGTCATTACTTTTCTTATACCACTTGAAGCTTCATTCCTAGAATCAATTATTGCATTAGTGGCAACTGTTTTTATAGCTGCCATCTTTCGCTCTTGATACTTTGCATTTGAATCTCCAACTCTTCCTTTAAGCTTATAGTTGTCTACAATTCTTATCTTGGTATTAGCTCTTACATTTGACAGTCTTTGTGGTTGTCTGTTATTACTGCTTATTATTGGATTATAATTTTCACTTGTTCCATTTGCTTTTCTCGCATTGTTTGTATTATTTTGTGCATTCAAAATAGACTTCACAAGGTCATTTTGTGAATGCCTTTGCACTCCCCCGCTATCCACCGACTGACTTGAATTTGTAACAACATTACCTGATTTTTTATGCATCATTTCATCATATTCTCTTTGTTTGTCTGTGACATTTTGACCATATGATGTTGCTGCTTGCTGATTTCTCTGACTCTTTGCTATATTTAACTCATTATTCTCTTGCGTATGATAAATTTGCCTTACTTTAGAATTTCGATTCTGTGATGTATTTATAGATGATTTGGATGAATATGATGATTTTTGAGCAGACTCCGCCTGTTCTTTCTTCCCATTATTATTTATTTTTTCTAATGTTTCTTTATTTGCTTTCTCTTCTTTGTTCTTTTTATCATCAAGTTCTCTTTCTCTTTGTTCTTCTTTTGCCTTTTCTTTTACAGCTTCATTTCTACTGTCAGTATAATTATCTCTATTATCTTGTTTGCTTGAATCTTTATTTGCATCAGACATGTAATTTATCCTCCTTTATCCAAAATTTTCCTCTTTTTTAAATATGAAAAAAAAATCCCCTTACATCTTTAAATGTAAAGGGATTTTTAATCTTAATTTTCCTGACACAATTCTGAAAACATTTCCAAGTCTTCTTTTTTGATATAAAACAGCCAATTCTTATCATCCAACTGTTTCTTATCACCAACATAAACATTATTATCTATCAATTTTTTCTTTAAATCATCTGATACACAACCAAGAAGTATTTTATCTGTTGATTGAACATTGACAAAAATTATTACATTGTCAAATTCCATCTTTTTGCAAACAGACTTATACACTTTGCTTATAAAACTTGTTGGCATATTTTCAGCAGTTGCAATCATGATTTTATCTTCAATTTGATTATATAACTGATTTATATAATAGTTTTCATAATTCTGCAAAATACGATTTTTTTCTTCTTCCGATCTTTCTATATTATTAAACACCTCATCAGGAGTTCGCTTGTCATCAATTTTTACCTCTGATGCACTCTTTATATCAATGCCATGTCTTTTCTTATATCTTGCAATTTCATTTTGTGCCACCAACATGTTTTCATATTTACATGAGTTTGAATTATCATAAGCAGATAGCTTCATATATGAAAACAGGTTATCATCATCTGCATCACCAGTCTGAGGATAATATGGGTGTCTCTCATATTTATATTTTTTATCTCTTACAGGTCTATAACCTTGTGTAAATGTAATACATTCATCACTAGGCATGACACCTATTTCATCCGGTGTCATTACTTTTCTGTTGGTGTATTGATAACTCTTAGAACTTCCACCCTTCCCATCATTTACAGATGTACTTTTCGTTCTTATAGTTTCTTCTCCAAGCATTTCAGAAAAGTATTCAAGATTCTCTTTTTCAGGTGAACCTAAGAAAATAATGGTTGAACAGTTACCCACAATAGTCTTCCATTTATCATCGTACATTGCTTCAATCTGTGACAAGTTCTGTAAAACAACAGTTGCTGAGATATTGTACTTTCTCATAGTTGCAAGTTTTTCATCAAATGCCGGAACAGTACCAATATTTGCAAACTCATCCATCATACATCTTACAGGTATTGGAAGTCTCTCATCTCCTACCATTGCCTTTCTTTTCTCTGCCACATCATACAAAGTCATGAATAACTGACTGTACAGTATTGATGCCAAGAAAGAGTAGGTTCTGTCTGCTTGTGGTGTAATAATAAACAATGCAGTTCTTTCTTCTCCTATTTTTTCAAGTTCCAGTTCATCAGTTTTTGTTAAACTGATAATCTGTGGAATAAGGAATGGCTGAAGTCTCGTTACACAGCTTATGATGATAGACTTCAATGTTTTACCTGCTGCTTGTTTGAATGCTCGGTAATACTTGCTTGCAAGAGAACTCTTTGGCAAAGTATCAAACAATTTATCAAGAGGCGATTTTGCCTCTGCATTTTTTTCATCTACATTGGATGAAATAATCATATCCATAACACCTGCAAAGTTCTTCTTTGATTCATCTCTGCAGAAATCAACCAAATAAAATATACATGCAGAATATAAAAGCTTTTCAGCATCTACGAAGAACTGGTTATCTCCACCACCTTCTCCCTTTGTAGTATTATCTATCAGACACTGAATCAGAATATTTACATCTTCCTCTTTCTTTATGTATCTGATTGGGTTATACGTATTTGAATATCTCTTATTTGAGATGTTAAATATCTTTATCTTATATCCATTATTACTAAGCACTTTTCCAAGTGATGCAATCATCTCTCCTGATGGATCAGTGATGATGTAGCTGGCATTCATATTTAAAACATTTGGTTTGATTACAAATCTTGATTTACCAGAACCAGCACCACCAACAATCAAAACATTGTTGTTTCCAGTCAAGGTTCTTGCATTCATTGGTCTTGTGAAATTTTGTGAATTTATCATGTTTTCAGAATACCAACATGATATTTCTTCCCATGGTTTACCTTTGGGATTTTGTAATTCATAATTTGTTATTGGTGGTGGATCTGGTTTGTAAAATAATTGATCATATTCTTCCTTCTGTGCTTTTTTCATGAATCCACCAGTACCACTTGCACGCTCCATATTGGTTGTTCTGTGTCTTTCATTATCCACGCTCATTACAAAATAAAGAAATCCACCTAATGCTAAAGATATAAGCCATGCCTTTATAACACTCCCATTAATTCCATAGAACAAATGAAACGATGTTATTCTTTTTTCAACTAAGGATAATAAATCAAATAATCCATATTTTTCTTCCAAAGTTGTCTTTAAATATTGTGTATATCCAAGCATGTATGCAATAAGGATGGTTGAAATAATACAAATGTATCTTGTCATTTGTTTTTGATTCTGTTTTTTATCATCCTCGCTGACATATCTTTCCTGCAATACACCTTTTTTTGCCATATTTACACCTTCTTTCTTTTGGTAAATATGGTATATTTTTACAATTTCATAAAAAAGAGATGCTTGTAAGCATCTCTTCCTCAGCATAACAGCTATTTTCAATAAGTTTTTATTTTATGTCATCTAAGCTTCCATAATGGACATTCATGTATTTTTTTTTTTCAGAATCATTATATTTATATTCTTCAAAATATAATCTTTGCTCTTTATCTGCTAAAATATAAACCATTGTATTCTTTGAGAATGAACCTCTAATATCTAATATATTTCTTTCATCTGACACGCAAAGATACCAATCACTACATCCAATTTTAATTGCTGCCTTCTGATTTGGTTTTGGAATATATTCATTACATGCTACAGCATATTTGTTTAGAATGATTCTACTATTTATATACTTGCTAAATGACAGCCATTCAGTAATATCATCTTTCATATTTGGAAAATATCCTTCTCCCTGTATTTGAAAAGATTTATCTGAATCTGTCGTGCAATCCAAAAATACTATCGGATCATATGGATGTCCAGATAATTTATAAACTGACACATCTCCCAAAATTTTTGTCTCAAACATTAAGCTATTGTTAATCATATAACATTTTGCATACTTGTCTTCACATAATGTTTGCTCATTTATTGCTGTTTTATAACCTGTTTCTTTAACAATTTCTTGTTTGAGTTTCGCTCTTTCAGACAAATCCATTAATTTCATCTTCTTTCTTTTCCAAATATTATGCAAATAGTTTTTATTCACTTACCATTGGTTCATCATCACTCAAATCAATATCAAGTCCAAACTTCTCACTAAGTTCAATTTCCATATCTTCCTTACTCATTTCTCTGCCATTGAATATCTCTTCTTCTGCTTCTGCAATAGCATCATAGTCTGTTTCAGAATCTTCAACTTCATATCCTCTATAATCCATAACTGCATCATTCAGAATAGTACCATCTATGAACTGACTTTCTTCTATATCATGATCCATTTCATAATTTTCCCTTTCTGACTCTTTATATAAAATCAAAGGCTGTTCTGAATTATATTCATCCATATCTGCAACAATCTCTTCTGGGTGTGATTGTGACATCTTTTGTTCATATAATTCCCGGTTCTTTATATCTTGCTTTATTACAGTTTCTTTTTCTTTTTCAGTGAGATTTCCTATGCCTTGTTCTCTTCTTTTATCAATCAGAAAATCTTGCTTATTTTCTGCATTTTTAAATTGCTCATATTCTTCTTTTGTCAATTTGGTAGGAATTTTCATTTCATTAAACGTTGTTTCAACATCACCTAAATCTTTGGATTTATAAAATGTCTCATCTTTTCCATTTTTTTCTACCACAACAAATTTCTCATTGCCTTGAATAACTGTTCCATCACTATCTGCTATAATAACATCACAATTTTCTTTGTTGGATGATCCAACAGCATTTAACATATCTATTTTATATTCTGCATCTTTTTTTGTTTCCCTCTTAATAATGTTTCCATATTCCCCTTGTTTATCTACAGCTATATCCAATCTAATTCTATTTAATATATCCTTGTCCTTATCTGCAACAACTATCTTGTAATTGTCACTATACCCATCTTGTGTAACTGCAAATATAACATCATTTTGCTTCAATTTATTCATAAACATCAAAGCTTCTGATTCATCAACAGATATTTCAATAGTGCTTAATTCACTATTTTCCTTTATTGCTTCTTCTATTGGAATTTCATTATCTGGAAATAATGTTTTTATTCTATCTCTGTCCTGTGTAAGAGTAAAAATCATATCTTTATACTCCTTATAAGGAACATTATTTTTTCTTAACTGCTCTTTTATTTCCTGTGCATCCTTTGAATCTCTATATGTTATTACATCTACTTTATCTTGTTCTACTGCATTTTTCCACATTGTATTAACCGGATTTCTATCCAATGGTTTTACAAGCATATTGCAAATATTTAATGAAAATTTATTGTAATCCAATATCATATTTGCTGCTTTAAACATTAAATTCATTGCTGTATCAACTTCACTCATAACTAATCTCCCTTTCTTCTATTCTACAACTTCACCAGTTTTACCATTTATTTTATGTTCTAGTACTTTTATTGCCTTATATTCATTATAATAAAAATTACCCAAACTATCAGAACTACCCTCTGAACCACAAGGATGTAAATAAGAGTTATCCCCATTATCTATGTTCTCTTTATTTACATAAAATAATAGGCCTAATGTGTTTGAGAATGGATCTGAATCTGCATTTACTAATCTATCACTATTGTATTTGCAGAAATAGATATTATCATAATTCTCTTTCACAAACTGATCATACATTTCTGTGTATAAAGGCAGATTGTAGTGTTCTCCAAAAAATGTTGTGTCTATTGTTTTTTCAATAAATTCATTATAAATATCAAAAAAATTATCTCTATTGACACAATATGAAAATAACGATTTACCATTATTTGTTTTTAACATCATTGATTCCAATTGCAGATAATTATAAAAATCTTTTACTTCATAAGGATTAAAATAATAAGTATATGTTCCATCTTCACCACTACCTGTTACTGTTATTTTCTTTCCATCATTTCTTAACAACTCTTTTAAAATTGTTTTTACAAGATTTTCCAAGGTTGCAGATGTTGCTCCATAATGTCCAAAATATGCAATCATTGGTTCTCCCCACATACTTGACTTTATATTGTCATTGTTGTATTTAAGATTTTTCTTTGCGTATCTTTCCCAACTATCATACATATAAAAAGTCTTTGATTGTTCAATAAAATCAATTTGATATTTATCACTTGCTTTAATAGAATTAATTATTGCATCCTTAGTTCCATCTAAGCCAGCTCTTTCTCCTCCATTAGGATTGTTAAAAGAAAAAATTTCAGACATTCCCCTCCCTTGTCTTATGTAAATTCCATATAAAATCATTGCAACAATCTTTTCGTATTCAATATACTCATATTTATGACTCATTCCTATAACATTCTTACTTGGTCCATTTTCTCCTCTTTCTTCCTCATCAAATTTATTTAATATATATACAATTGGTTCCTCAAATACAGATTTAAAGCTTTCATACTCCTCTGCTGATTCCAAATATTCAATTCCATTGTTATTTGTAATAAATGTCACTTCTACTTCATTCCAATTTGTTGTAGTAAACACATCCCACACATCTTGAATATTCTCTTCATCTGTCCAATCTTTTTCTTCAGGAGGTTCGCTCTTCTTCCCATCTGATTCAGAAGCATCTTCATCCTTTATAAAGTCTTTGTCATCACTACTTGGTCCATCTTCTGTTGTTTGTTCAGTAGCAAAAACAACATTTGTATTGCAAACTGAAAAAGCCAAAGAAACTATCATTATCATAGCTATAATTTTTTTTCTATTTTTCACTAATTTTACCTCCCATATCCTAGTTTTTTCTCATATTTAATTCAACAAAATAAATATGAGAATTTTTAAATATTTTTGCAAAAAACAATGCCTAAATATTTTATTCTACAATTTTTTTGTTGTTTCGGTATGTTTGCATGGATTTTATACCAAAAAGTTACAAATTTCATTCATTCAAAACTTAGGTATCAAAGAAAGGAGTGTTTGTTTTATCATGCAAACAGATAATTACAATAATAAATATGGTAAAAGAAAGCTGACTCAGGAACAGAAGGATTTCTATACTTGTAAGAAAATTCTTGAAGCTCTTGATCAAAAGGAAGTTACTGAAGGACTTACAATTGAAGATGAAAGAACTAGAGACTTAGTTAATACAGAACTTTGGAGTAAGGTTGTAAAATATGCTCGTTCTCTTGCAAAACAGAGTTTGGCAAGCTATACAAAATCCATTGACTATATGGATGATGTGTTACAATCTATGGCAATGTATTTTTATACGAACCTTCCAAACTATGATCCTATGCAATCGACACCTACCACCTTCTTCACTCCATACTTTTATGAAGCGATAACCACTTATAAGAGAAAAGAATCTCAGCACATGACTACGAATGATGCTCATAATATTGGCAAGGTAAAGAAAGCTATCAATGATCACAATTCCAGAAATGAAGGATATACTGCTCAGATTCTTGCTATGGACACAGGACTTTCATTAAAGGTTGTAAAGAATACTATTCAGCGCATGCAGAACTCAGGCATGGCTAATATAGATGATTTGATCAATATGAAATCAGATAATCTTACACCAGAAGAACATTTTTTAGAGCAGGAAAAAAGAGAATTGCTTTATAAAGCCATTGATAGTGAACTTTCTGAAGATGAGAAAGTGTTTCTCTATGCAAAAGTAAACGAGGATGGCAAAGATCTTACTTATACTGCTCTTGCAAAGATGTTTAAAATGGAAATCTCTGCTGTAAAGGCAAAATGGAATTCCATTATTACAAAATTGTCAAACAATCCGGACATAAAGCATTTCAGACCTTCTATCAAGGAAGATGTAACATATAGCATGATGTCTGATGCCACAGACACAATGGAAGAAGATCTTCTTGCAGGCATTGAGGAATTAAATTCCTCTGATGACAATTAAAGCCAATTGAATTATTGCAAACATACTAAACAATAAAGGGGAACTTGAAAATATTCAAGCTCCCCTTTGCTTTTACTTTCTAAAAAATTTTGAAGTGAAATTATAAAATTGTGGATAAGTCATATTATGAATCCTTAAATATAGACAAATCAAAACCACATACACAACAACTAATACAATCATTGCATTTTTTGCCCAAATGCTTCTCTCTTTGTTTGATGTATCAATAAATGCATAATAAATCATCCCCAACAATCCTACAATCGGAACACAAAAAAGCAACATCAACAACAACCAATTATTTTTTTCTTTATTTCTCATTTTCTTATCCTCTATTTTCTTATTTGTTCTTGAATCTGCATAGGAGCAAATCTTATCTGCTCTCCTACCTTGATAATCATTTTACAATTTTTCACAGTTAAATCCACCATACTTTCATCTATATGTTGGATAAACCAATTGTAACATTCCAATACTGTTTTTCCAGGGTTTCTCAAAACCAATTTTGCAAACAAGTCTGTGATTTTATCCATTTGTTACTCCTTATGGTTGCATTGGTGTTGCATCAGAAGCACTTGCAATGGATTCATCTGATACATACTTTTCAAATCCACCATATACAATTACACACCAATTTTGATCTGGATATTTTACTTTCTGATATAAACCAACAAGTCCTTCAATATTTGTGATTATATCTTTATCCTTATTCATATCATTAAAAGCAAAATTTATGGTTCCATATTCTAAATCACAGGAAAAATCATCTTCTGCTTTAAGATTTTTCTTATATGCTTCAATCTGCTCTTTGCAATATGTTTTAATCTTGGTTCTTTCAGATGCATAATTTGTATTTAACACCAATCCATCATCTGACTCTTCTGTGTCTACCATTTTCTTTACTGCTTCAATTTGCTCGTCAGTTAATAGTGATTGTAACTCATTACTGATAGTAATATGTTTTTCACTTTTCTCTTCTGATTTTCCATCCTTTCTTTCAGTACTTTGTTCCTCCTTAATCTGTTCTAATGTCTTATCAACTTCATCACTTGTCTGTTTTTCAGTATCTTTCTTGTTGCCTAATCCTAAACAGATAATACAGATAACAATAACACAGACTGCAATTACTCCAACTAACTTCTTGTCTTTCATGTTTTTCATCCTTTCTTTTTTTTCTTGATTATACTCTCTTTATGTATTTCATTCATTTTGCAATCTTTTTATACTAAATCACTTTCTGTTTCTTCCCATAATTCATCATCTGTAATCTCAGCTTCTGAATTATCAATATATGTATCATTTGATACAGTTTCTTCCACTCTTACTTCATCTGATTGAATTTCCTCTTTTGTTTCAGATGATTCTTCCTTATTTGAGTCATCTTCTCTAAGCATAACAAAATCACTTTCTGTAATTATGCTGCCATCTTCCTCTGTCTCTTCTTTTTCATCTTCCTTGTTCTTTTCCTTACCTACAGAAACTGATGAATAGCGTATTTCTGAATCATAGTTATCCTTTATCTGACTTGTTGCTTCTTCCTCACTACTCGTATCTGTGCTTCCTGCCACATCTGTATTTCCCGTAACATCTGATTCATTTTCTGTTAACTGATTGTATATATTTACCATTTCAAACATCCATGCATTATCATTTTCTTGCATTGTTTGAATTTCTTCAAATATATGTTTACCAATCACATCTGCCAAATCACTTTTGACAATTCCATCAACATTTACAATAACAAACTCTTCATCCAGCTTTTTATTATTTTTTAATGACTGATAAAACCTTGTAAAATCAGACAGCCATTTCATATCCTGTCTTTCTTTTGATGTTTTGACTTCTGCAAAAACATATCTGCTGATAGAATCTGCAATTTTGCTTAATTGTGATGTTGTAATTCTAATTTCCATAAACCATTCCACCTTTCTGATAAAAATAAAAAGGGCAACTTTTACAAGCTGCCCTTTTTGATACAAATAAACATTTAAGGAGTGTTGTTCTTTGTATACAAATTTCATTCAATGTAAATATGTGTATTTTTTTCAAAAACAGAAATATATTTTGTCAAAAATACAACTTTTTTTGCTTGTTTATGCAGCTATTTTTTTAATTTCACAAAATTTTCGTACTTTTAATTATCCCACGAAAATTTTATTTCTCCTTTTTCATCCAAACCAACATTTGCAGTAAATTTTGAACCATCTTTTTTCTTCATAGAAACATTCTTCAATGTCTTGCCATCAATAAGACTTACAATTTCCTTATCATTCAGCATATGTCCTCTCATATTTCTAAACAACTTGAATCCACAATCACAAAATGCTCCACCCTTATTCAGATTGATATTTTCCTTATTACAGATTGGGCAAGATATTCCTGAATCAAAGTTATACTTAATCTTGTTTTCTTCTTTACTGTAATAACATCTTGCAGGAAATGTTTTTTCTTTTCCCTTTATAGTCATGACACCTGTTGTTTTTCCATCCATAAATAGCTGCAACATTTTTTCATCAACCTGATTTCCACCAAGTATTTTTGGAACTCTTACACTGCAATTTGGACACTCATAACTGTATCTTCCAATTTTTAATTTTACTCCACAGTTTATGCATTCTACATCTGTTGTTTTTACACAATCAGGAATGTCATCTATCTGATTACACATTGCATTTAGATTATCAACAGTATCTTCATAAACCTCATCAAACTCTTCTTCTCCTCTTTGAACTTTCTTAATTTTTATATCCAACTTTGCTGCAAAGACAGGAGATACAATATCCAATGAACTTACAGCTTCTATGTACCTCTTTCCTAACTCTGTGATATAAAGACCATCTTTTTTTTCTTCTACATACTTTCTTTCAATTATGTCACTTATAATTGAATCCCTTGTGGCTGATGTTCCAAGTCCCTTGGACTCAGCCATTGTCTTCTTCAGTTCTTTATCCTTTATGATTGTGTCTATATGCTCCATTGTATAAAGCAATGTTCCTTGATTCAGTCTCTTTGGAGGAGTTGTAACTTTCTTAGCATGAATCATTTCTCGTGCATCAATTTCTTCACCCTTTTCAATGTTAGGAATCACACTGTCTTTTGACTGTTTATAAAGATTCTTCCATCCTTGCTCAACTACTATTTTGCCTTTTGCAATAAAATAAAAGTCTCCATGTTTTATCAGCATTTGAGTTTTATCCTCTGTTAAAGCCGGTAAAAACTGTGCAAGTAGTCTTTTATAAATCATATGACATATGTTTTTTTCTTCTTCAGACATTTTTTCAAGATTTGGTGTTTCTGATGTTGGAAGTAAAGCATCATGTGATTCTTTTAAAACCTCTTCATCATTGACAACTTTTTTATCTCCCATAACCCTCTTTATGTCATCATTGGTAATTGCATCTGCATATGGCTTTAAATCCTCAAACACAGACATCTTCTTTAACATCTCTGGGAATTCTTTAGATTTCTCATAAGAAACATATCTACACTGTGTTCTTGGATAAGATATCACTTTATGTTTTTCATAAAGACTTTGAACAAGTTCCATTGTCTTTGTTGGATTATACTTAAACTCACTGCATGCTTCTGTTTGAATTGCTGCCAAATCATATAATTGTGGAGCATGAGAACTTGTTCTTGATGTCACCTTTTCAATCACTGTACCTTCAAGTGGTACATTTGGCATTTCTTCCTCTTTGTCAAACTTCTTTGGATTCTTTTTATCTTCTGTAAGAAATGCATTAAATGTTTCATACTTTGCTTGCATAAGATAATAATTTCTAGGTTTAAAATTATCTATTTCCATGCAGTTATCATAGACAAGTTTAATTGTCGGTGTCTTTACTCTGCCTATAGCCATAATCTCCCCAGACTTTACACTCATCATTCTTGTAGCATTCATTCCATAAAGCCAATCAGCTCTTGATCTTAATACAAATGATTGTGTA
>ERZ808252.657-NODE-657-length-31254-cov-4.204942_pt1 | contig 31254 bp, 29 predicted proteins | sample MGYA00521242_ERZ808252 | MGnify/ENA primary metagenome ERZ808252 (study PRJEB31516, sample SAMN03275581) | gut metagenome | biome: mammalia-associated habitat; material: feces | host: Papio cynocephalus | place: Kenya | collected 2012-08-07 ...
CATCAAGATCAGCCGCAGCATGTGGGACAACGCCTACCGGGCCCTGACCGCCAAGGAAAAGCTCACCGGCCAGCTCCAGCGGGAGCCGACGGTGGAGGAGATCGCTCGGGAGATCGACCTGCCCCGGGAGGAGGTCATCTTCGCCCTGGACGCCATCGCAGACCCGGTCTCCCTTTACGACCCGGTGTTTCAGGAGGGCGGCGACGCCATCTGCGTCATGGATCAGGTCCGGGACGAGCGCAGCACCGACGACAGCTGGCTGGATCAGATCGCCATGAAGCAGGCCATGGAGCAGCTCTCGCCCCGGGAAAAGCGCATCCTGGCCCTGCGGTTTTACGACGGCAAGACCCAGATGGAGGTCTCCGCCGAGGTGGGCATCAGTCAGGCCCAGGTCTCCCGGCTGGAAAAGGGCGTTTTGGACAAGATCAAGGGCTGTCTGCGCTGAATCCCTCTTGCAAAAGCGCTCCGTCTCCGCTACAATAGGGGCAGGGAGGGGGAGCGAGAGCAATGAGCAGAGATTGGAACGCCCTTGGCGTGACCCATCGTTTTCTGGCGGCGCATGTAAAGCCGGGAAGCTTTGCAGTGGATGCCACGGCGGGAAACGGCGGCGATACGGCTCTTTTGTGCCGCCTGGTAGGCGAGACGGGGCGGGTGCTGGCCATGGACATCCAGCCCCAGGCCGTGGAAAACACCCGGGCGCGGCTTCTGGCGGAGGGCCTTGCAGACATCGGACAGGTGCTTCTGGCGGATCATGCCCGGCTGGGGCAGCTCGTCCCACCGGAGAGCGCCGACTGCATCGTGTTCAACTTCGGCTGGCTTCCCGGCGGCGACCACGAGGTCTTTACCCGGAAGGAGACCAGCGTACCCGCCGTCCGGCAGGCGCTGGACTGTCTGCGTCCCGGCGGGATCCTGGCCCTTTGCCTGTATTATGGGCGAAACAACGGCTATCAGGAGCGGGACGCGCTGCTGGAGCTGGTGCGGGGGCTGGATCACCGGCAGTTTACGGTGATGGAGGTCTCCTTCTCCAACCGGGTCAACGATCCGCCCATCCCCATCTGGATCGTCAAGGAAGGCTGAAGTGAAAGAAACGCGGCATGGAAAAGCTCCATGCCGCGCTTTTTTATGTTTTCGGGATCATTGCTCCGGCGCTTCTTCCTCTGTTGCTTTTTCTGCCGGGGGCGCGGGGAGCCGCGCGGGGACGCAGACCATTCCGCACAGGATCAGCCCGCCGCAGGCCGCCAACAGCGCCAGCGACCCGGGGGAAAAGCTCAAAATATTCATCACCTGCGTCCAGCGCAGCAGCGCAAAGATCAGCTCCTGCGCCACGGCGGCCAGCGCCAGCGTCAGGGCGCAGCCATAGAGCCGGGGTCGATGAGACTCGAACCGGGGCGCCGTGCAGAAATAGACTCCCAGCAGCGCCAGCAGCACCACGACGATCTCCGTGCCGTAGGTCTCCAGATAAGGATTGTCGCCGTTGGCCCGGTAAAGGATCAGCAGATAGCAGGCTGCCAGAAAGACCGGCGGCAGAGAGCACACCGCGCTGCGCCGGCCCTGATCCCGCGGTGGCAGACGCAGCAGCGTGCATCCGCCGCACAGCAGAGAAAACAGCGCCGTGACCGCACGGGTCAGCGGCCCCGTCTTGTCCAGCGCAAAGCAGACCGCCGCGATCAGAAAAAGAAAGCCGGAAAGGGCCAGAAGGCCAAAGCACAGCCGATCCGGCGGCAGCGTCTGGGTCTCGCCGCCGCTGCGGCGCTCCTGAAGCAAAACCGTCAGCACCAGCGCCAGCGCGCACACCGCCGCGGCGGGCAGCAGAAGGGAAGGCTGCGCCAGCGCCCGCACCAGGGCCAGTCCCGCGCCCAAAGCCAATGCCAGTGCCGCCCGCAGCAGTGATCGTTTTTTCATCCAGTTCATAGTATCCATCATCCTATCATATTTTCCGGTGCAGGGCCGTATGCTAAGACAGAGGGCGAGAGCCGTCTGTCCGCAGGTCTGTTTTTACTATAGCACAAGCTGAAAGAAAAGGAAATGGTTTTATGAAGAAATTATTGCAGCTGGCGGCCCTTTTGACCCTGACGGCCTTTTTCCTGCCGGTGCTGACGGTGGGCTTTCCCATCCGTGCGGCGGAAGCGGGAGAGGAAGGGCTGCTGCCCGTGGCGGGAGCGGCGGATGCCCGGCTGGAGACCGCTGCGGAGACCGAGCTGCGGCTGCCGGAGCAGCCTGCGGCGCAGCCGGGCTATGATGCCAGCCAGACCGTCACCCTCTGGCAGGACGGGGAGATCCGGGAGATGACCTTGGGGGAATATCTGGTGGGCGTTGTGGCGGCGGAGATGCCGGCAGGCTTTCCGGAGGAGGCCCTGAAGGCCCAGGCAGTGGCCGCCCGGAGCTATGCTCTTTATAAGATCGCTCTTTATGAAAAAAGTCCCCAGGAGGTCCACCACGGCGCGCAGCTCTGCGCCGACGCCGGCCATTGCGAGGCCTTTGCCGATCTTTCCCTGCAGGCCGCCGCCCTTTGGCCCAGCGGCGCGGAGGTCTATGAGAGCCGCATTCGCAGCGCCGTGGAGCAGACTGACGGCTGGGTCCTCACCTGGGAGGATCAGCCCATCGCCGCCGTATTCTGCGCGGCCTCTGCCCAGCAGACAGAAACGGCGGAGGACATCTGGGGCGCGGCGCTGCCCTACCTGGTGAGCGTGGAAAGCCCTGGCGGTGATCAGTGCGGGAGCTATTACGGGCAGGTGGAGCTTTCCCAGGAGGAATTTGCCGCGCGGCTGAAGGAGACCTATCCCCAGGCGGCGCTTTCTGGCCCGCCGGAGCAATGGTTCCGGGAGCTTCGCCGGTCGGCGGCGGGCAGCATTCTTTCGCTGGAGGTGGGCGGACAGCGCCTTTCCGGCCGGGAAATGCGCAGCCTGCTGGGGCTGAACTCTGCGAATTTCACTGTAAAGGCCCGGGACGGCGATCTGATCTTCGAAACGGTGGGCTATGGTCACGGCGTTGGCCTGAGCCAATACGGCGCACGGTATTTTGCCCTGGCGGGGCAGAGCTGTGAAGAGATCCTGGCCCATTATTATCCCGGGACGCAGCTGGAGCGCCGATAAACGAAAAAATCGCATAATTCCAGGATCTCCGGCGATACTAAGGCCGGAGGTGCAGTACAATGCAGAAAGGAAATCTCATTGCGCGGGTATTGCTGTTTGCAAAGCGGAAGAGCTTCTACATCGTTTTGGGGCTCTGCGCCGTGGCGATCGCGGTATCCGGATATATTCTCTTTTTTACCGGCGGGGAGGAGCAGCCGGATCCCGTTCTCTCCGGCCGGGAGGACCGGCAGGACCGGCAGCAGGTCTCCGGCAGCGCGTCTGATGTGACGGTCCCCGCGCCGGAGCAGAAGGAGCCGGAAAAGCAGCCGGAGCCTGCGCCGCAGCAGCCCGCAGAAACGGCAGACACGCCCGCAGATCAGCCCCCGGCCCAGACCACTGTCTCCCAGCCCGGCGGGGAAACGCCGGAGACAAAGGAGACCGGCGCGGAGACGCAGGTGAAGGCCCCGGTGTTCACCTTCCCCGTGCGGGGCGCGGAGGTGCAGCGGGAATATTCCGGCGCGCAGCTGGTCTTTGACGAGACCATGGGCGACTGGCGCACCCACAACGGCACAGACTTCGCCTGCGACGAGGGCGATGAGGTGATGGCCGTTCTGGACGGCGTGGTGGAGCGGATCTATGAGGACGGCCTTCTGGGGGCCTGCGTGGTGCTGGACCACGGCGCAGACCTGAAGAGCCTTTACTGCGGCCTGACGGTGGCGGAGGGGCTTCGGGAGGATCAGAAGCTTTCCGCCGGGCAGACCATCGGCCGGGCCTGCGGCAGCATTTTAGGGGAGAGCGCCCAGGACTGCCATGTGCATCTGGAGCTGCGGGAAAGCGGCCAGCTCATCGACCCCATGAGCGTTTTGAAGTAACGGGGAAACAGGACGGATGAAAAAGCCGGGAGCATATGCTCCCGGCATCTTTTTTCTGTAAACAGCAAGGCAAAGCCACGCCTGTCTTGTCAGACCTGCTCGCCCCGGTCCCGCCGGATGAGCAGCTTGAGGGCCTCGGTCACGGCGGCCAGAAGAGGCTCCATGTCCGGGTCGCGGATGTCGTCCAGACCGGCGTCCCGCCGCTCCTGGTTCCAGATCACATGAAAGACGGCTCCGGCCCGCACCCGCAGGAAGGAGGAGACAGTGAACAGCGTTCCGCTCTCCATCTCGGAGGCCAGCGCTCCGCCCCGCTTCCAGGCCTCCCACTGATACTGCAGCTTTGCGGCGGTGGGCATCACCTGGGGCCGGTGCTGGCCGTAGAAGGAATCCTTGGCCTGGACCACGCCGGTGTGGACCGTCCGCCCCAGCGCCACGGCGGCGTCGTGCAGGGCGCGGGTGACTTCAAAATCCGGCACCGCGGGAAACTCCAGCGGCAGATATTCCCGGGAGGTACCGTCCTGCCGGATGGCGCCGGTGGCCACGACCATGTCTCCGCCCCGGACCTTCAGGTCGATGCCGCCGCAGGTCCCCAGACGGATCAGCGTATCCGCACCGCATTCCACCAGCTCCTCCACGGCGATGGCCGTACTGGGCCCGCCGATGCCCGTGGAGCAGACGCTGACCTTCTCCCCCAGCAGCGTGCCCGTATAGGTGGTAAACTCCCGGTTGGACGCCACAAAGCGGGCGTCGTCAAAATACCGGGCGATGCGCTGGCAGCGGCCCGGGTCGCCGGGCAGGATCACATATCGTCCGATATCGCCCTTCTGCAGGGCCGTATGCATTTGCTTTCCTTCTACAAACATTGGGGTTCCTCCTCCCGCAAAATGGCCTTGATATGCTTTTCCGCTTTCTGGCGGGGCGTCAGCAGGCTGCGGCCGCAGCGCAGGCACCGGAGCTGCAGCTCCATGCCCGTTTTCAGCACCCGGAAGCGGCGTTCGCCGCAGGGGTGCGGCTTTTTCAGCTGCAGGATATCGCCTGCGCGGATGTCCATGACCATGCACCTCCTGCCTTTTCTACCTTCATTATAGCGGAAAAAACCGGATTTGCAAGGCAAATCCCAGGAAACGGCGCATATAGTGAAAGCAGAGAACAAAAAGGGAGGAACAGCAATGCCGCAGGGAATCTATTTGCCGGAGGGCTATGGAAAAACACCGGTCACGCCGGAGGCGCTGGAGCGTGCCATGAGGGAGGGCACGAGGACGGAGGGGATCGCGACCCTGTGCGACGAGGGGCGAAATCTCCATGTGCGCATGGGACGGGAGCGGGGGATCATCCCCCGCGGCGAAGCAGGCCTTGGGGCGGCGGAGGGCCGGCTGCGGGATATCGCAATCCTGTCCCGGGTGGGCAAGCCGGTGGCCTTTCTGGTGACGGGGAAGAAGGACGGCCTGTGGCAGCTCTCCCGCCGGGCACTGCAGGAGCAGGCCCAGCGCTTTCTGCTGGAGCAGCTGCAGCCCGGGGAGATCATCCGCGCCAGGGTGACCCATCTGGAGCAGTTCGGGGCCTTTGTGGATATGGGCTGCGGGCTGGTCTCCATGATCGGCGTGGAGAACATCTCCGTCTCCCGCATCCGCACCGCCGCCCAGCGCTTCCATGTGGGGCAGGATATCTATGCTGCCGTGCTCCGCTGCGACGCCCGCAGCGGCCGGGTCTGGCTGACCCACCGGGAGCTTCTGGGCACCTGGGAGCAAAACGCCGCCCTGCTGCAGCCGGGGGCTGCCCTTCGGGGCATCGTCCGGGGTGTGGAGCCCTATGGGGTCTTTCTGGAGCTGACGCCGAACCTCTCCGGCCTTGCGGAGACGGGCCGGGTGCTGGAGCCGGGCATGGATGCCGCCGTTCTGATCAAATCCATCCAGAAGGACCGGATGAAGATCAAGCTCAATATTCTGGAGGCCGTGCCGGGCAGCGGCGTCCGCTGGATCACGCCGGAGGATTATTATCTGACGGAGGGCCGTCTGCGCCGCTGGCAATATCAGCCCGCCTGCTGCAGCGGCCGCTGCATCGAGACGGACTTTCAGCTGGAGGGGCAATTTTAGCGGGGAATGATTGCAAAATCAAAAAAAACATGGTAAAATAACGCTATAACGCCTGAGAGGAAGTCAAATATGGAGAATTTTACCGTATTACTATGGAGCGCGGTCATCACGGCGCTGGCTTTTTTCGTGGTGACGCCCTGCGTCATGAATACCGTCTCGCTGTTCGGCGTTCAGAAGACCTTTGCCCGGAAAATGATCGGGCTGGGCATTCTGAAGGAGCGGGATTTCCGCGCGCTGCACCCGAAAAAGACCGCCGCCGGCGTTGTGATCTCGCTGATCCTGCTGGGCGCGCTCACCAGCTTCGCCCTGCGGCAGGCCCCCTACGGGCTTTACTGCATGCTCTTCGGTCTGGCCGCCGGGATAGCCAAGTATTACCGGGTGCTCCAGCTGAACAGCCTGACCGTCAAGCGCTTCCGCAATACCTATCAGAACGTGATGGACAGCAAAAAATTCAACGCCTATGTGGAGAAGAACTTCTGATCCTTTGCAAAAGAAAGGTCCGGCCGAGAGGCCGGACCTTTTGTTATCTTTCTGCGGCTCAGCAGCGGTTTTTGCCGCCGAACTTGTCCTTCATGCGGAGCTGGCTGTTGAGGATGCGCTTGCGGATGCGCAGATGCTTCGGGGTGACCTCCAGAAGCTCGTCGTCCGCCAGAAACTCCATGCACTGCTCCAGGCTCATCTGCCGGGGCGGCGTGAGCCGCAGGGCCTCGTCGGAGCCGGCGGCCCGCATATTGGTCAGCTGCTTGCGCTTGCACACATTGACGATGATATCCTCGGCCTTGGGCGTCATGCCCACCACCATGCCCTCGTAAACGGCAACGCCCGGCCCGATGAACAGGGCGCCCCGGTCCTGGGCGTTGAACAGACCGTAGGCCACGCTCTCGCCCGTCTCAAAGGAGATCAGCGAGCCGGTGCTCCTGCGGGTGACCTCGCCCTTGAAGGGGGCGTAGGAATCGAAGACGGAGGCCATGATGCCCTCGCCCTTGGTGTCGGTGAGAAACTCGTTCCGGTAGCCGAACAGGCCCCGGGAGGGCACCAGAAACTCCACCTTCATGCGGCTGCCCACGGGAACCATCTCCAGCATCTCGCCCTTGCGGGAGCCGATCTTCTCGATGACGGAGCCAACGCTCTCCTGGGGAACGTCCACCACCAGCCGCTCGATGGGCTCGCAGCGGACGCCATCGATCTCCCGGTAAAGCACCCGGGCCGGTGACACCTGAAACTCATAGCCCTCCCGGCGCATGGTCTCGATGAGGATGGAAAGATGCATCTCGCCCCGGCCGGCCACATTGAAGCTGTCGGTGGAATCCTCCAGCTCGGTGACCCGCAGGGAAACATCCTTCAGCGTCTCCCGGAAGAGCCGCTCCCGCAGCTGGCGGGAGGTGACGAACTTGCCGTCCTTGCCGGCGTAGGGGCTGTCGTTGACGGAGAAGGTCATTTCGATGGTGGGGGCGGAGATCTTGACGAAGGGCAGCGGCTCCACCTGGGCAGGATCGCAGACGGTATCGCCGATGGTGATCTCACCGATGCCGCTCATGGCGATGATCTCTCCGGCGGAGGCCTCGGTCACCGGGGTGCGGCCCAGGCCGTCAAAGGTGTAAAGGGAAACAGCCCGACACTTTTTGCTCACCTGGGCCGGGTCGTGATAATTGCAGACCACGATCTCCTGGTTCTGGCGCAGCTGGCCCCGCTCGATGCGGCCGATGGCGATGCGCCCCACGAACTCGTTGTAGTCGATGGAGGAGACCAGCATCTGGAAGGGGGCCTGGGTCTCCACGTCTGGGCCGGGGATATACTGCAGGATGGTCTCAAACAGCGGCTGCAGGTCGGTGCCCGGCGCATCGGGAGAATAAGAGGCCGTGCCCTGCCGGCCGGAGCAGAACAGCATGGGGGAATCGAACTGATCCTCCGTGGCGTTCAGGTCCAGCAGCAGCTCCAGCACCTCGTCCACCACCTCGTGGATGCGCTGGTCCGGCCGGTCGATCTTGTTGATGACCACGATGACTCTGTGGCCCAGCTCCAGCGCCTTGCTCAGCACGAAGCGGGTCTGGGGCATGGGACCCTCTGCCGCGTCCACCAGCAGGATGACGCCGTTGACCATCTTCAGAATGCGCTCCACCTCGCCGCCGAAGTCGGCATGGCCCGGTGTGTCGACGATGTTGATCTTGACGCCATTATAATGAACGGCCGTGTTTTTTGCCAGAATGGTGATGCCTCGCTCCCGCTCCAGGTCGTTGGAGTCCATCACGCGCTCCACCACGGTCTGATTTTCCCGGTAAACGCCGCCCTGCTTCAGCATCTCGTCCACCAGGGTGGTCTTGCCGTGGTCAACGTGGGCGATGATGGCGATATTGCGCAGATCATTGCGGATCATATGTATCAGCCTCCAAATGATAATTTTAAACAATTCATTTTACTATCCTCCGCGAAGAATGTCAAATAAAATCTGAAGCAGGCGGCGATCCTGCCGGGAAAGGACTTGACTTCAGCGCTTTGGTGCGCTATAGTGATAAAATATCAAATCCCTTATGGGGAAAAGGAGATCGGTTTCATGGAGAGAGAGAAATTAAGCTCCCGGCTGGGCTTTATCCTGCTGTCGGCAGGCTGCGCCATCGGCTGCGGAAATGTGTGGAAGTTCCCGTGGATGTGCGGCCAGTCCGGCGGCGGCGGCTTTGTGCTGGTCTATGTGCTCTGCCTGCTGGTGCTGGGCCTGCCCATCATGACCATGGAGTTTGCTGTGGGGCGCGCGTCCCAGGCCAGCCCCATCCGGATGTATCAGAAGCTGGAAAAGCCCGGCCAGAAGTGGCATATCCACGGCTATCTGGCCTTTTTCGCCAATCTGGCCCTGATGGCCTTTTATACCGTGGTCACCGGCTGGATCATCTATTATTTTGTCAAGTTCCTCACGGGGCAGACGGCGGAGCTGGGCTTCGTCACCATGATCACTGACCCGGCGGTCAATGTGACCTATCTGGCGATCACTGTGGCGGTGGCCTTTCTGATCCTGTGCTTCGGCCTGCAGAGCGGGCTGGAGCGGGTGACGAAATATCTCATGACCCTGCTGCTCCTGCTGCTGGCGGTGCTTGCCGTCCACAGCTTTACCCTCTCCGGCGCGGCCGAGGGCCTGAAGTTCTATCTGGTCCCGGATTTTTCCAAGATCAACGGCTCCGTCATCGTCAGCGCCATGAATCAGGCGTTTTTCACCCTTTCGGTGGGCATCGGCTCCATGGCCATCTTCGGCAGCTACATCGGCAAGGAACGGTCGCTGATGGGAGAATCGGTCAATATCATCGTGCTGGACACCTTCGTGGCCATCGTGGCCGGCCTGATCATTTTCCCGGCCTGCTTCACCTACGGCGTGGAGGTCAATGCCGGCCCCAGCCTGCTGTTTGATACCATGGCCACCGTCTTCCGCAACATGGCAGGCGGCCGCTGGTGGGGAACGCTGTTTTTCCTATTTATGGTCTTTGCCGCCATGTCCACCGTGCTGGCCGTTTGCGAAAACATCCTGGCCATGGTCCGGGAGATCACCGGCTGGAAGCGGCCGCTGGGCTGTCTGGTCTGCGGCGTTGGCGTCTTTGCCCTGGCACTGACCACGGCTCTGGGCTACAGCGTCTTCCATTTCCAGCCCTTTGCCGAGGGCAGCGCATGGCTGGATTTCTGGGATTTCATCGTGTCCAGCAACGTTTTGCCCATCGGCTCGCTGTTCTTCGCCCTGTTCTGCTGCAACCGGTTCGGCTGGGGCTGGGATAACTTCCTGGCCGAGGCCAACGCGGGCAAGGGCCTGAAGGTGCAGCACTGGATGAAGCCCCTCTTCCGCTATGTGGTGCCCGCGATCATCCTGTTCCTCTATGTTTACGGGCTGGCCACCTTCCAGTGGAAATAACTGTGCTCCGAAAAAGCTTCCCGGACGCTTCGGCGTCCGGGCTTTTTTGTCCGGGCATATTTTTTCTGAAACCGGAGGAAAAGAGATTGCCAGCGCCGGGGATTTTTGCTATGATAAACAGAATGGAGGGATAACGCTATGAACATCTGGAAACGCCTTTTGTGCGCCGCGCTGGCGCTTTGCATTTTCTGCTGCGGCTGCGCCGCAAAAAATAGGGAGGAGGAGCAGCCAAAGCTGCAGGATCCGGATCCCGCCCCCGTGGAGCAGCCGGACCCCGCTCCGGACGAGCCTGTTTTGCCGGAGCCTGAGCCCGAGCCCGAGCCGGAGCCCATTGCCCTGCGGCTCACTGCCGTGGGCGATAACCTGCTCCACAACACCCTTTCCATGGATTCGGAGCAGGACGATGGCAGCTATTGCTTCGACCCCCTTTATGAGCACATCGCCGATATCATCTCCGGCAGCGACATCGCCTTCATCAATCAGGAGGTCATGCTCACCGGACAGGTCAGCGCCTATCCCAATCTGGCAGCCCCGGCGGAGGTGGCCGATGCGCTGATCAAGGTGGGCTTCAATGTGATCAATCTTGCCACCAACCATTCGCTGGACAAGGGCGTCAAGGGGCTGGAGGCCTGTCTGGAAAATGTCCACGCCCGGCCCTTTGAGGCCATTCTGGGGGCCTTCCGCACCGAGGAGGAGGCGGCTCAGCTGTGCATCCTGGAAAAGCAGGGCGTCCGCTTCGGCTTCCTTTCCTATACCTACGGCCTCAACGGCTACCGTCTGCCGGAGGGGGAGGAGTATAGGATCGCCCTCATCGACGAGGATAAGATGCAGCAGGATCTGGCGGCCATCCGTCCCCTGTGCGACTATCTGGTGGTCTCCATGCACTGGGGCAACGAATATCAGCACACGCAGAATCAGTATCAGGAGCAGCTGGCCCAGCTGCTCTGCGACGGCGGGGCCGATCTGATCATCGGGACTCATCCCCATGTGCTGCAGCCGGTGGAATGGATCGAGAGCGACACCGGCCACAAGACCCTCTGCGCCTATTCCCTGGGCAATTTCATCTCCGGTCAGCACAAGCGCCCCACCATGCTGGGGGGCATTCTGGATGTGCGCCTGAAGTTCGACCCGGACGGAACGCTGCTGGAGACCACCTCCGCCGGCGTGATCCCCACGGTGACCTATTACGGCTCCAAGGGCGGCTATACCGTCTATCCGCTGGAGGATTTCACCGAGGAGCAGGCCGCGGCCCACGGGGTGAAGAAATATGAAAAGCCTCTGACGCTGGACTATCTCAACGACCTGAAGGACAAGGTCCTGGGGGACTTTGCCGTCACCTGGGAGAGCCTGCAATGACCGGCTTCTGCGGCTTTACGCCGGAAAACCGCTTTTTTCTGGCCCCCATGGCCGGCGTGACCGACGCGGCCTTTCGGATGATCTGCCGGGAGCAGGGGGCGGCCGTCACCTATACGGAGATGGTCAGCGCAAAGGGCCTGCTCTATGACGACAGGCGGACGGCGGAGCTTCTGATCCATCCGGAGGAAAAGCGGCCCTGCGGCGTGCAGCTTTTTGGCCGGGAGCCGGAGGTCATGGCGGAGGCGGCCCGCAGGACGGCGGCGCTGTGCGCGCCGGATTTTATCGACATCAACATGGGCTGCCCCGTGCCCAAGATCTTCAACAACGGGGAGGGCAGCGCCCTGATGGTCCAGCCGGAGCTGGCGGCGGCCATCGTCTCCGCAATGAAGCGGGCGGTGGATCTGCCCATCACGGTAAAGTTCCGCTCCGGCATCCGGGAGGACAGCAAAAACGCCGTGGACTTTGCCCGGCGGCTGGAGGCGGCGGGGGCCGACGCGCTCTGCATCCACGGCCGAACCCGGACCCAACTCTACGGGGGAAAAAGCGACCGGCGCATCATCGCCGCCGTCAAGGAGGCGGTTTCCGTCCCGGTGATCGCCAGCGGCGATGCCTGGCCTGCGGCGGGCTGTCTTGATCTTCTGGCGGAGACCGGAGCGGACTTCGTCATGATCGCCCGGGGGGCGGAGGGCGACCCCATGATCTTTGCCGACTGCCTTGCCCTCTCCCGGGGGGAGATCCCGCCGGAGCACACGGCGGCGGAGCTTCTTTCGATCCTGCGGCGGCACGCGGCCCTGACCTGCCGCCTGAAGGGGGAGCACCGGGCCATGCCGGAGCTGCGCAAGCATCTGCTCTGGTATCTGGGCCGTCTTTCCGGGGCGAAGCCCTACAAGAACCAAATGGCACAGGTAAACACCCTGGCGGAGCTTTCGGCCATCTGCGACAGGCTGGAGCAGGCCGGGCTGAAGCGGAAGGAGGAAGCCTATGACAGACGAGCAGACGCTGATCCGCCTTGCCAAGGCGGGGGACAGGCCGGCCTTTGAAGCGCTGGTAACAGCCTACGAGACCCGGCTCTATCAGCTGACCTTCCGCTATCTGGGTCACCGGGAGGACGCCATGGACGCCGTTCAGGAGACCTTCCTGCGGGTCTATCGCTTTCTGGGGGGCTTTCAGGAGCAGAGCAGCTTTTCCACCTGGATCTACCGGATCACCGTCAATGTCTGCCGGGATCTTTCCCAGCAGCGGAGCCGCCGGGCGGAGCAGCCGCTGGAGCGGGGGGAGGAGGACGAGCCCTCCCCGGCGGAGACCCTGCCGGATCTGCGCTATGCGCCGGAGGTCCGGCTGGAGCAGCAGGAGCTGCGGCAGGCGATCTTGCAGGGGCTGCGCGCTTTGCCCCGGGCACAGAAGGAGATCCTGCTGCTGCGGGAGGTGCAGGGCCTGAGCTATGAGGAGATCGGCGCGGCCCTCTCCCTGGCGCCGGGGACGGTGCGCTCCCGCATTGCCCGGGCCAGAGAAGCGCTGCGAAAAAAATTGTTACAAAGTGGGAACATTTTCGATTTTTCCCCGTCTAACCATTTGAAAGGGGGGAAGTCGGAATGAACGCTTGTAAAAAAGCGCGGCTGCAGCTGAACCAAAAGCTGGACGGTATGCTGCCGCCGGCGGAGGACGCTGCGCTGCAGGCCCATCTTTCCGCCTGCCCCGCCTGCCGGGCGGCCTGGGAGCAGCTCTGCGTCATGCAGCAATGCCTGCGGGAGCCGGAGCCTGTTCCCGCGGAGCTGCATGCGTCTGTGATGGAGCGGATCGCCCGGGCGCAGCAGGAGCCGGTGCAAAAGACCTCCGTTCGGAGTGGCCCACGGCGAAAAGCATGGATCCCGGCGCTGGCCGGAGCCGCCGCCTGCGGCGTGCTGGTGCTGGGCGCGGTCCGGTTCGGCCTGTTCCGAGGCGCTTCCAGTGCGGAGAATCTTTCCTGGAGTACCGGCATGGCCATGGCCCCCTCCGCCGCCGGCCGGGACGACGATAAGAGCTATTCCGCCGACGCGGACGGACTCTGGACAGACGATGTCTTCGACACCCTTTTGCCGGAGGCGCAGCAGCCGGCGGAGACGCCGGACGAAGAGGCCGCTGCCAACGAAAGCACACAGCAGAAGAGCAGCACGGAGGACCGGGACGCGAATTATCTGGCCCAGGGGCCAAAAGCGGCGCTGCCCCAGTGGATCGCGGCGCTGCTGCAGCCGGCGGAGGAGGGAGAGCACGATGAATGGCTGGCCCTGGAGCCGGAAAAGCTGAAAGCCTTTACAGAAGAGCTTTCCCAATGCGGATTCACCGTTCAGGTTCTGCGGGAGCCGCCGGCGGAGGGCATGGTGAAGATCGTTTTCCTCTGGGACTGAGCGAAGACAGAAAAGGATAAAGCAAGGCGCGTCATCTGCGGATGACGCGCCTTTTTTCTGCCGGCTTTCCCGGCCTTGCGGTCTGTCTCTGCAGCTGCAGGATCTGCAGCAGACCGCTCTTTGTGCTGCGGATCAGGGCCACCATGGCCCCGGTGACGGCCTTCCGGGTAGGCTCGTCCAGATGGCGGACGGAGGTCAGCACCAGCCGGGCCGTGGAAAAGGGGCTTTCGCTGAGCTCGCCCAGGGTCTTGGCGTTGTTCTGGGTGAGGATGGCGTACATGGTGTCGATAAAGGCCTCCCGCTGATGGGCGTCCATGCGGGAGATCCATTCCTTCAGGGTAAAATCAATGAAGCGGCTGCTGCTGGTGACGGTCTCCAGCTGGGAAAACCGGTCCCGCAGGACCTCCCAGGTGTAGACGGAATGCTGCAGGATGCCGTTGGTCTGGGTGCTGTGGACGATGGTATATTTTTCCTCGTGGCCCAGCAGCATGCCCACGATGGAGGACTGGGGCACGAAGGTGCTGATCTTATGGCAGACCCGGCGGTAGCCCTCCGTCTGCAAAACGCTCTCGTCAAAGCCCGGCCCGTCAAAATTGTAGGCCGCAAGGATGCGCTCCTCCAGCGCCGGCGGGCAGAAGGCTGCGGCATAGACCGCCAGATTGCCCCCCTTGGAATGGCCCCCCAGCAGCAGCGGACCCTCCGTCTCCCCGGCAACGGCCTGCAGATAGGCCAGCGCAGAGCGCTGGGCCGGTACGGGGCAGGTGAAGGCCATGTTGAAATCCTCCTTCCAGCCCACCAGCGTGTTATCCGTTCCTCGGAAGGAGAGGTAGGTCCGCCCGTCGCCCAAAGCGACGGAAACGGCGGAAAACTGGGTCTGCGTCTCCGCATCAAACTGCTTTTCGTAATGAAATACCGCCATGTCCTGAAACCGACGGCTCTGTCCCAGCGCCGTCAGCAGGCGGGCGTCGCTCCTGCGCAGCACCTTGCTGGAAAAATCCGCCCGTGCGGAAAGCTCTGCCGCCACCTCCCGCAGCGGGGCCGCCTCCCGGCTGAGGGGGCGGGAGAACAGCTCGAAGGGCAGGTAAGAGAGCCGCGCCAGCAAAATGCCGTCCACGGGATTCAAGGGGGCGACGGAAAGGGGAAGGTCGCCCCGCCAGTCCAGATAATCAAACAGATTTGCCATGAAGACCTCGCTTGCTCCTGTGTAAGAATAATTCTATTATACCAGAAACTCCGGGAAAAGCAAGAAAAGCCCGCTGGGCGCTGCGTGGGCCGGGCACTGGATTGTATACAAAAATACAGAAATTCATGTATTCGCAAAAACCGGTATATTTCGCAGAAACGGCAAAATAACAGTGGTTTTTTCCTTGCTTTTCTCAAAAACCCTTCCTATAATGGAATTATGTCCTTCTATGCATTTTAATACGAAGGAACAACTTGACAGGAGCGTGAAAGGATGGAACTGAAAAAGACGGGTATGGCCGGGACGGTAGAGTCCGGCGATATCCTGGTAGAAGTGGAGCAGATCGGCGCCTCCGGCGTGCAGATCGAGCTGGACAGCACGGTGATGGGCCTTTATGGCCGTCAGATCCGTCAGGTCATCGCCGATACCGTGGCCGAATGCGGCGTGGACGGCGTGAAGGTGACGGCCTCTGACAAGGGCGCGCTGGACTGCACGATCCGCGCCCGGGTGAAGACGGCGATCCTGCGGGCCTGCGACAGCTGTGATTACGGCTGGGCTGTAAAGTAAGGGGGCAGAACGATGCACGAAAAACAGAGACTGCGCCGCACGATGATGTTCATCCCGGGCAACAACCCCGGCATGATGCGCGACGCCCATATTTACGGCTCCGATTCCCTGATGTTCGATCTGGAGGATTCCGTCTCCATGGCGGAGAAGGACGCTGCCCGGATGCTGGTCTATAACGCCCTGAAAACCATCGACTACGGCACCACCGAGCTGGTGGTCCGCATCAATCCCCTGGATACGCCCTATGGCCGGGCGGATATCGAGGCCATGGTCTGCGCCGGCGCCCATGTGCTGCGTATGCCCAAGACGGAGAGCGCCCAGGATATCATCGACTGCGAAAAGGTCATCGAGGAGATGGAGATCAAGCACAACATCCCCGTTGGCACCACGCTGATGATGGCCGCCATCGAGGGCGCCATGGGCGTGATCAACGCCTATTCCATTGCCACCGCCTCCAAGCGCCTGATCGGCATCGCCCTGGGCGCGGAGGATTTCTGCGCCAACATGAAGTGCCAGCGCACCACCACCGGGGCCGAGCTCCAGCTGGCCCGGCAGACCATCGTTCTGGCGGCCCGCGCCGCCGGCATCGACGCGCTGGATACGGTCTATTCCGATGTGAACAACGAGGAGCAGCTGCTCTATGAAGCGCGGCTCATCAAGGATCTGGGCTTCGACGGCAAGTCCGTCATCAATCCCCGGCAGATCGCCCCGGTCCATTCCGTTTTCAACCCCACCCAGAAGGACATCGACAAGGCCAAGCGCATCGTGGCGGCCATCAAGGAGGCCGAGGCCCGCGGCAGCGGCGTCATCAGCCTCAACGGCAAGATGGTGGACAAGCCCGTGGTGATCCGCGCCCAGCGCGTCATCGAGCTGGCCCTGGTCTCCGGCATCATTACCAAAGAGGAGGTTGAAGCGCTGTGAAAAACGCCATCGGACACGAGCTTTGCCCTGAAATGCTGAACAAGCTGGGCCTGGAGGTCCATGGGGCCCCCGCCGTCAAGGACACGGCCACCCTGCAGGAGCGCCTGCAGCACAACGGAAAGCTGATGCCTTCGCTGGAAGACGCCATTCGCGCCGCCGGCCTGAAGGACGGCATGACTATTTCCTTCCATCATCATTTCCGCGACGGCGACTATGTGCTGAACAATGTGGTGGCCACCATCGCCAAAATGGGCTATAAGGACATCACCGTGGCGTCCTCCTCTCTGAGCAACGCCCACGCGCCCCTGGTCCAGTATATCAAAGACGGCACCGTTACCGCCCTGCAGTCCTCCGGCTGCCGCGGCAAGCTGGCCGACGCCATCTCCAAGTGCGAGGTGGATCTGAAGCAGCCGGTGATCTTCCGTTCCCACGGCGGCCGCGCCGCCGCCATCGCCAACGGCACGCTGCATATCGACATCGCCTTTTTGGGCGTGGCCTCCTGCGATGCTCTGGGCAACGCCTCGGGCACCAACGCGGAGGGGACCTCCATGTGCGGCTCTCTGGGCTATGCCCGGGTGGACGCCCGCTATGCGGACAAGGTCGTCCTGCTGACGGAAAAGCTGGCGCCCTATCCCAATCTGCCCGCCTCCATCCCCGCCACCGACGTGGACTATGTGGTGCAGGTAGACGCCATCGGCGACGCCTCCAAGATCTCCTCCGGTGCCACCCGCTATACGAAAAATCCCCGGGATCTGATGATCGCGGAGACCGCCGCCAAGGCCATCATGGCCTCCGGCTATTTTAAGGACGGGTTCTCCATCCAGACCGGCTCCGGCGGCGCGGCCCTGGCCGTGACCCGCTTTATCGAGGGCGAAATGGGCGAAAAGGGCATCACTGCCGACTTCGCCCTGGGCGGCATCACCTCCCAGATCGTCAAGCTCCATGAGCAGGGGCTGGTGAAGAAGGTCTTGGATGTTCAGAGCTTTGACGGCGAGGCCGCCCGCTCCATCCGCGACAACCCCAACCATATCGAGATCGACGGCAACCAGTATGCCAGCCCCTTTAACGAGGGTTCTGCCATCCATCAGCTGGATGTGGTGATCCTCTCCGCACTGGAGATCGACACGCAGTTCAACGTAAACGTGCTCACCGGCTCCGACGGCATCATCCGCGGCGCCATCGGCGGCCATCCCGATACTGCGGCCTGCGCCGCGCTGACCGTCATCGTCTCTCCGCTGATCCGCGGCCGCATCCCCTGCGTGGTGGATCATGTGGGCTGCCTGGTGACGGAGGGCTCCGTGTGCGACGTGCTGGTGACCGATGTGGGCATCGCCGTCAATCCCAACCGCCCCGAGGTGGAGGCCCGTCTGAAGGCCGCCGGCCTGAAGGTCAAGACCATCCAGCAGCTGCGCGACGAGGCCTATGCCGTTGTGGGCAAGCCTGATGCGCTGGCCTTTGGCGACAAGGTGGTGGCTGTGGTCACCGATCCCTGCGGCAAGGCGCTGGATGTCATCTATAATGTGAAGGCGTGATCGAAATCCTTCCGGCCCGAGGCGCGGTCTTCGGGCCGGACCACAGTGAGGGAAACCGTATGAAAAAAGATATCCAGACAACGATGGAGCAGATCCTGGAGAGCCGCGAAAACCGCGCTGCCTTCCAGAAGCTGCTGATAGAGCGGTTTCAGCTTCCGTTGGTTTCCTTTACGGTCATCATGCCCGGCCAGGTGAAGCGCAACCGCGAGGCAGACGCCATTTATCAGGCAGGCGTCATGGCCATCCGCCAGGCGCTTTCCGGCCATATCGTGAACTATTCTCACAAGGATCTGATCACCGGACCGGAAGCATTTTTTTCCGTGGATGAGATGAGCCCGGAGCAGATCAAAAAACAGATGATCCGGATCGAGCAGGATCACTTCCTGGGCCGGCTGATGGATATCGATGTTTTGTCGGCCCCGGGCAAGCCCATCAGCCGCACGCAGCTGGGCGAGCAGCCGCGAAAATGTCTGGTCTGCGACCAGCCGGCAGCGGCCTGCGCCAGAAGCCGTGCTCATTCTTCGAGCGAGCTTCAGGCCCGTGTGAAGGGACTGGTGGAGCAGTGGCTCACGCTTTTCTGTGAACAGCGCTGAGCTTGGCGCGCTGGCCCGCCGGGCGCTGGAGCAGGAGGTCCTGCTCACGCCGAAGCCCGGCCTGGTAGATCGGCGCAACAGCGGCGCACACCGTGACATGACGTTGGAGACCTTTCTCCGCTCCGCAGTGGTGCTGGAGTCCCATTTTGTCCTGCTGGCCCGGGCAGGGGAGACCCAGGCGGAGCTCCCGCCGGCAGAGACCCTGCCCCCGCTGCGGGCGCTTGGCCTTGCGGCGGAAGCGGATATGCTCCGTGCCACCGACGGCGTCAACACCCATAAGGGCGCGCTGTTTTCCATTGGCTTGCTCTGCGCCTGCGCGGGACGGATGACTGCCCTGAAGCAGCCCCTTTCCCCGGAGACTCTGTGCGCGCTGGCGGCAGAGACCGTGGCGGGCATTTCAGCCCGGGAGCTGCGCGGATGCGGCAGCAACGGTCTGCGGGTCCATGCGGCAACGGGAGCCCGGGGCGTCCGCGGCGAAGCGGAAAGCGGCTTTGCCAGCGTACGGCAGCATGCCCTGCCTTATCTTCGGCGGGACAACGGCGACCAAGGCCAGCTGCTGGCGCTGCTGGCGCTGATGCAGCAGGTGGAGGATACCAACGTGCTCCACCGGGCCGGGCCGGAGGGCCTGCGCTGGCTGCAGCGCAGGGCAGGGGAGACGCTGGAGCGCTTTTCTCCCGCCGCGCTGGAGCAGCTGGACGCGGAGTGTATCCGCCGCAATATCAGCCCCGGCGGCTGCGCCGACCTGCTGGCCATCGGCCTGTTTCTGGTGCAGCTGGAACGGGCATGAGCGCCCACGTTTTTCCAAAAAACAAAAATCACGTTCAAATTATAACGAGAAAGAAGGAACCCAACCATGGTAGAGGTCATTAAAAAAGGCGCTTATCTGGTAGACGGCAAGATCGTCTACGCGGATCAGGCCAAATCCGTCTCTGCTCCCGATGAAGCCCGGGAGAAGACCATCGCTTATTCCATCCTCCGCAAGCACGATGTGGGAACCGACCCCAAAAAGATGAAGATCAAGTTCGATGCGCTGATCTCCCACGACATCACCTTCGTGGGCATCATCCAGACCGCCAAGGCTTCCGGCCTGAAGGAGTTTCCCATCCCCTATGCCATGACCAACTGCCACAATTCCCTGTGCGCCGTTGGCGGCACCATCAACGAGGATGACCACGCCTTCGGTCTGTCTGCCGCAAAGAAATACGGCGGCATCTATGTGCCCGCCAATCAGGCCGTTATCCACCAGTATGCCCGTGAGCGTCTGGCCGGCTGTGGCAAGATGGTTCTGGGCTCCGACTCCCACACCCGTTACGGCGCTTACGGCACGCTGGGCGTGGGCGAGGGCGGCGGCGAGCTGGTCAAGCAGCTGCTCTGCAACACCTGGGACATCGCTGCTCCCGAGGTGGTCATGGTCTATCTGGACGGCAAGCCCCGCAAGGGCGTTGGTCCTCAGGACGTTGCCATCGCGCTGGTGGGCGCGACCTTCCCCAACGGCGATGTGAAGAATAAGGTCCTGGAGTTCGTCGGCCCCGGCGTCAAGGAGCTTTCCTGCGACTTCCGCATCGGCGTGGACGTCATGACCACCGAGACCTCCTGCCTGACCTCTGTCTGGGTCACCGACGAAAAGGTCAAGGCCTATTATGAAAACATCGGCCGCCCCGAGGATTATAAGGAGCTGCAGCCTGAAAACGGCGCTTATTACGACAGCATCGTCCACATCGACCTGTCCAAAGTGGAATGTATGATCGCGCTGCCCTTCCATCCCTCCAAGGCGTATACCATCCACGAGCTGCAGAAGGATCCCCATGGCATCTTCGCCAAAACCGAGGAAGACTGCAACAAGCAGCTGGGCGGCAAGGTCAAGATGAACCTGCAGCACACCATCGTGGACGGTAAGGTCACCTGCGACCAGGGCATCATCGTTGGCTGCTCCGGCGGTATGTATGAAAACATCGTGGAGGCTGCCGCCATTCTGAAGGACCAGTCCATCGGAAACGGTTATTTCGACATGAGCGTTTATGCCTCCTCCACGCCCATCAACCTGGCCATCACCAAAAACGGCCCTGCCGCCCCTCTGATGGAGGCCGGCGCCGTCATGAAGCCCAGCTTCTGCGGCCCCTGCTTTGGCGCTGGCGACACCCCCGCCAACAACGCCCTTTCCATCCGCCATGCCACCCGTAACTTCGCCAATCGCGAAGGCTCCAAGCCCGGCAACGGGCAGATTGCTGCCGTGGCGCTGATGGATGCCCGTTCTATCGCAGCCACCGCCCGCAATGGCGGCGTGCTCACTGCGGCCACCGATATCGACTATGAGGAGCCCACTGCTGAGCAGCTGGAATATCATTACGACGGCTCCGTCTATGCCAAGCGCTGCTACGAGGGCTTTGGCAAGGCCGATCCCACCGCTGAGCTGCGCTACGGCCCCAACATCAAGGATTGGCCCCATATGCCAAAGCTGGAGGACGACCTGCTGGTGAAGCTGTGCGCAGTCATCCATGACCCCGTCACCACCACCGATGAGCTGATTCCCTCCGGTGAGACCTCCTCCTACCGTTCCAACCCCATCGGCCTGTCTGAGTTTGCTCTGAGCCGCCGGGTGCCCGAATATGTGGGCCGCTCCAAGGCGGTCCGCGCCTTGGAGGAAGCCCGCGAGGCCGGCAATGTGCCCGCCGAGGTGACTGAGGTCCTGGCCAAGGTGGGCGGCGATGCGGCCCATACCACCGTCGGCTCCTGCGTCTTCGCCAACAAGCCCGGCGACGGCTCCGCCCGCGAGCAGGCCGCTTCCTGCCAGAAGGTCCTGGGCGGCTTCGCCAACGTGTGCTACGAATACGCCACCAAGCGTTACCGTTCCAACTGCATCAACTGGGGCATCGTTCCCTTCACCATGGACAAGGCGCTTGCCTTTGACTATGAAGACGGCGATTGGCTTTACATCCCCGGCATCCGCAAGGCCATTCTGGACGGCCAGGAGGACATCACCGCCAAGGTCATCACCAAGGACGGCCAGGTCAAGGAGCTGCCCCTCCAGTGCAAGGGCCTCACCGCCGATGAAAAGCTCATCGTCACCGAAGGCTGCCTGATGAATTATTATGCAGCCGGCTACGGCAAATCCTGATCCTTTCGACTGCGAACTGCGGTCATGCGGCAGAACCGGGGCAGCGCCGTACACACGGTACTGTCACTGCCCCGGTTCCTTGCCTGACCTTGTTCTCGCCGATAGGCTGGGTCAGGCGAGCGGCGGGCGCGGTACTGTCACACCGGCTATTCTTTGCCAGCCCGCGGCTTTTGCCGAAATCTCCCGCTGCCCCGGTTCTTTGCCCGACCTTGTTCTCGCCGAAATGCCGGTTCAGGCAGCGTGGCCGGCACGGGCCGCAACACCAATCAACCTTTTTCAATCAAAATCATAAAGGAGCTTCTTACAATGGCTAAAATTCAGATGAAAACGCCGCTGGTCGAGATGGACGGCGACGAGATGACCCGCATCCTCTGGCAGATGATCAAGGACAAGCTGATTACGCCCTATGTGGACCTGAAGACCGAATACTATGACCTGGGCCTGCTGAACCGCAACGCCACGAAGGATCAGGTGACCGTCGATGCCGCCAACGCCAACAAAAAATACGGCGTGGGCGTCAAGTGCGCCACCATCACCCCCAACAAGCAGCGCATGGAGGAATATCCCCAGCTCACCGAGATGTGGAAGAGCCCCAATGGCACCATCCGCTCCATTCTGGACGGCACGGTCTTCCGCACCCCCATCTGCATCCCCGCCATCAAGCCCGTGGTCAAGAACTGGGAGAAGCCCATCACCATCGCCCGTCATGCCTACGGTGATGTATACAAATCTGTGGATATGTATACCACCGAGCCCGGCATCTGCACCATGACCTTCAAGGGCGATGAGACCGGCGAGGAAAAGACGCTGGTGGTCCAGAAGGTCAACGGCCCCGCCGTCTGGCAGGGCGCTCATAATAAGGAAAGCTCCATCCGCTCCTTCGCCCGCTCCTGCTTCCAGTATGCCATCGACACCAAGCAGGATCTGTGGTTCTCCACCAAGGACACCATCGCCAAGATCTACGACGGCGAGTTTAAGAAGGTCTTTGAGGAGGAGTTTGAAAAGGGCGGCTACAAGGAGCAGTTTGAAAAGCTGGGCATCACCTATTTCTACACCCTCATCGACGATGCCGTGGCCCGCGTGATCCGCTCCAAGGGCGGCTATATCTGGGCCTGCAAGAACTACGACGGCGACGTGATGAGCGATATGGTTTCCACGGCCTTCGGCTCTCTGGCCATGATGACCTCCGTGCTGGTCTCTCCCGATGGCAACTACGAGTTTGAAGCTGCCCACGGCACCGTTACCAAGCACTATTACAAGCACCTGAAGGGCGAGAAGACCTCCACCAACTCCATGGCCACCATCTTTGCCTGGTCCGGCGCCTTCAAAAAGCGCGGCGAGCTGGATGAGCTGCCCGAGCTGGTGGCCTTCGGCGAGAAGCTGGAGGAGGCCTGCTTCGATACCCTCAATGCCGGCATCATGACCAAGGACCTGGTGGGTCTGGTGGAGCCGGGCTTCGAAGCCAAGGCCGTCAACTCCGAGGAGTTCCTGGACGCCATCGCAGAGCGTCTGGCTGCCAAGCTGGCCTAAAAGCACAAAAGCAAAAGGGGAAGGACAGCTTTCCCTTCAAGATCCCAAACACAAAGCCCCGGGTGCAGAGCGTACCCGGGGCTTTGTGCGCGGCAAAACAAGCGGATGCCGCCGGCATGGCAGCAAAAAAAGCATCCCTGCAAAAGCCTTGCAGGGATGCTTGAAATAGATAAAAATGCGTTCGGGCGATCAGGCCTTGTGGGTCTCGTTGTACTTCTTGATGCCCAGAGCAAGCAGATCCATGGCGCGCTCCAGCTTGTCCTGCTTCAGGACGTAAGCGATGCGGATCTCGTTCTTGCCCTTGCCGGGAGTGGCGTACATGGGAGCGCCGGGAGCGAACATGACGGTATCGCCATTGTCGTCAAACTCCTCCAGCAGCCACTGCTGGAACTTGTCGGCATCGTCCACGGGCAGCGCGGCCATCAGATAGAAGGCGCCCTTGGGGCAATCGAAGACCACGCCGGGGATCTCCTTCAGCTTGGCAACCACGGTGTCGCGGCGGCGCTTGTATTCGTCACGGACAGCGGCGAAATACTCGGGGCCCACCTGATACAGAGCGGCAGAAGCCACCTGATCCAGGGTCGCGACACACAGACGGCACTGGCAATACTTCATGGCGTGGCCCAGCAGCTCGTGGTTGCGGGTCAGGATGCAGCCGATACGGGCGCCGCAGGCGGAGAAGCGCTTCGAGACGGTGTCGATGACGATGACGTTATCGGCTGCGTCTGCGAACTCGCCCATGGACTGTAAGGGCTCGCCGCCGTAAACGAACTCACGGTATGCTTCGTCGCCGATGATGAACAGGTTATGCTCCTTGGCGATGTCGCACATCATGCGCATCTCTTCCGGGGTCAGGACGACGCCGGTGGGGTTGCCGGGGTTGGTGACCATGATGGCGCGGGTGTGCTCGTTGATCTCCGCCTCGACCTTGGCCCGGTCAGCATAGTGATAGCCTTCTTCGGGGCAGGTGGGGATGGGATGGATGGACGCGCCGCAGGTGCGGACCATGGTGTTGTAGTTGGGATAGAAGGGTTCGGGGATAAGGATCTCATCGCCGTCATCCAGGATGCACTGCAGAACGATGGACAGCGCCTCGGAGCCGCCGGTGGTGATCAGGATCTCACTCTTGTCGAAGTGCATATCCAGATCGTCATAATACTTCTGGATGGCGTCGATCAGAACGGACATACCGGGGGAAGCGGCATATTCCAGAACGGGCTGGTTGAACTCCTTGATGGCGTCAAAGAACTGATGGGGCGTTTCCACATCGGGCTGGCCGATGTTCAGATGATAGATCTTCTTGCCCTTGGCCTCAGCAGCCACCGCATAGGGGTGGAACTTCCGCATGGGGGAAAGGCCGCATTTTTCGATCTTGCTGGAGAATTTCATGTTGCAAGCACCTCTCTGTTTTATTTTCGAATCAGATCAATCTACTTTACCTCTTTCATTTTAAGCCAGAACCTGCCGCCTGTCAACAGGTAAACGGAACGAAAACCGGAAGAAAGCATGAAAATGCGGAAAAAAGGCGGTTGTTTACAATTTTGTGATGCAATTCTTTGCTGCTTTGCTTATAATATAGGGCATAAAATCAATAGGATCCGGAAGGGAGACTGTGACCGTTATGGAAAAAACCATTCTGATCGTAGAGGATGACGCCAATATCCGGGAGCTGCTGCATCTTTATCTGGAGCAGGAGGGGTATCATATCGAATCGGCCCAGGACGGGGCCGAGGGCCTGCGGGTGTTTCGCCGGGTGCATCCCGATCTGGTGCTGCTGGACCTGATGATGCCCGTCATGGACGGGACCCAGATGATCCGGGAGCTGCGCACCTTTTCTAAGACGCCGGTGATCGTGCTCACCGCCAAGGGCGAGGTGCTGGACAAGGTGACACTGCTGGAGCTTGGCGCAGACGATTATATCACCAAGCCCTTTGAAATGCGGGAGGTCATCGCCCGGGTCCGGGCGGTGCTGCGCCGGATGGACAAGAGCGGCGGAGCCCACAAGCTGGTCTTTGACAACCTGATCATAGACAAGCAGTCCTATAATATTACCGTCAAGGGCCAGAAGCTGGAGATCCCGCCCAAGGAGATCGAGCTTCTGTATTTTCTGGCCAGCTCGCCCAACCGGGTCTTCACCAGGGCGCAGCTGCTGGACGACGTGTGGGGCTTTGATTATTTCGGCGACACCCGCACGGTGGACGTGCATGTAAAGCGCCTGCGGGAAAAGCTTCAGGGCGTTTCCGAGCAGTGGGAGATCAGCACGGTCTGGGGCGTGGGCTATAAGTTTGAGCTGAAGGAGGGCGCCCTCCATCAGGTCCTTTCGGACTGAGCCGGGGAAAGCGAGCGCCTTTTGAACAGCCTTTTTATCCGTAATTTTGTGATCTATGCCCTGGTGATCTGTCTGGGCTTCGGTATTTTGGGCAGCGCCTTTGTTTACCGGGTGAACCGCTTTGCTCTGGAGGAAAAGCAGGCCCAGCTCACCGACGCCGCAGACCGTGCCGTTCAGAGCACCTCCACTTATTTTGAGCTGGAGGGCAGCGACGACTGGAAGGACAAGTTCAACACCAGCTACCGGGTCTCAATGCACATGATCGCCAAGGACTGCGATGGCACCATTCTGGTGGGCGGCCGCGACGGCGACCTGCTGTTTATCGCCACCCGCGACGGCTGCTACAGCCAGCTGGACAACGGTCTTCAGCTGCCGCCTGCCGCGCTGGAGGCCGTTCTGCAGGAGGGAAGCTACACGCAGAGCTCCAATTTCTATGGCTTTCTGGCAGAGGTCAATTATGTCATGGGCCGAACGGTGGAGGATGGGGGAGAAATTCTGGGCGTGGTGTTTACCTGCGTCCCTGCTCAGTCCACCGAGCAGCTGTTTCTGAACCTTTCCCGAGTCTTTATCCTGATGACGCTGATCGTCCTGCTGCTGACGCTGCTGGCCACCATTCTGGTAACGCGCAGCACTGTTCGGCCGCTGAAGGAGATCGCCGCCGCCGCCCGCCGCTTCACTCAGGGGGATTTTTCCGCCCGGGCCAGGCTGCCCCGCCGGCAGGACGAGCTTTATGACATGACCATCAGCTTCAACCGCATGGCGGAGGCCATGCAGAACACGGAGGAGACCCGCCGGGGCCTGATCGCCAGCGTCTCCCACGATCTGCGCACGCCCATGACCACCATCGCCGGCTTTGTGGACGGCATTTTAGACGGCACCATCAAGCCGGAAAAGCAGGAATATTATCTGCGCATCATTTCCGACGAGGTCAAGCGGCTCTCCCGTCTGGCCAACAGCCTGCTCACCATGTCCCGCCTGGAAAGCGGCGGGGAGGACAGGACGGTCTTCGATTCCAGCGAGATGGTCCGCCGGATCATCATCGGCTTTGAGCAGCATCTCAAGGAAAAAAAGATCCAGCTGGAGCTGGACCTGCCGGAGACCCTCACCCTCAAGGCGGAGCACGACAGCTTTTTCCAGGCGGTGTATAACCTGGTGGACAACGCCGTCAAGTTCACGCCTCCCGGCGGCTGTATCACCGTCTATCTGGAGGAGAAAAACGGAAAACTGCAGTTCAACATCGTCAACACCGGCAGCGAGATCCCCAAGGAGATGCAAAAGCATATCTTTGACCGATTTTATAAGGGCGACACCTCCCGCAGCCGAAACAGCACGGGCTCCGGCCTGGGGCTTTACATCACCCGCACGGTGATCCAGCGGCACGGAGGCGACATTTATGTCCGCAGCGGCGAGGGCCGGACGGAGTTTTGCTTCACGGTCCCGCGGAACCTCTGAGGAAAGGAGCGCAGCATGGAGCGCAAGCAGCACGGGGAAGCATCCTACGAGGAGCCCTTTCCCTATAAAACCTATGATGAGATCCAGCTGGAAAAGCTCCGGCGGGTGCGTTTTCGTCAGATCATGGTGGTGGTGACGGGGATCTTTCTGCTGTTCAGCACGGTGATCGTGGGCATCAGCCTGATCTGGCGCAGCACCACTAACCAGTTTCCCACGGGAGAAAGTATCTCTCCCGGCACGACCGGGCAGGAGACGGGAGAAGGCCTGTCTGCAGGCCCCGGTCCCTCCCAGGCGGAGGTCCGCCAGAGCCAGAGCCTGCTGCCGGAAAACGGCAGCATCTATGTAACGGATGTTTCCGGCGCGGTGAAAAAGGCCCGGGCTTTTGTAGCGGGCGTCCGCGCCGAGAATTATTCTACCCGGGAGGGCCACAGCGGCAGCGGCGTGATCCTTTCGGAAAACGGCTATATCCTTACAGGCGGCCGCTTTTTGGAGGGTTGCGACAGCATCACTGTCACCCTGGACGGGGGCGATTCCTATGCGGCCTTTATCGTTGGTAGCGACGAATGCAGCGGCCTTTCCGTCCTGAAGATCGACGCTCACGGCCTGACCGTCCTGAAGCCCGCCGAGCTGAGCGCTGCGGAGCCGGGCCAGGCCGCCATCGCCATGGGCGGAGATACGGCAGAGGGCAAGAGCAGCGTCACCTTTGGCGTCCTTTCCGGCATTAACCGCAGCTTGACCGTAGGCAAAACGCTGCTGGATCTGATCCAGACCGATGCCGATATCAACGCGGGCAACGCCGGCGGCCCCTTGCTCAATCAGCAGGGTCAGGTGTTGGGCATCAATTCCAACTGGATCTCCGTCTATGGGATGGAGCAGCAGGGCTTTGCCATCTGCATCGACGAGGCCCGGGCCATCGCCGCCTCTCTGATCCAGAGCGGGCAGGTGGCGGGCAGGCCCTGCCTTGGCATCACCGGTACAGACACGGCTTCCGCAGCTGCAGGCATGAATCTGCCCCGGGGCATCCTGATCTCCGCCGTGGAGGCAGGCAGCGGCGCCGCCGTGGCGGGACTGAAGGAGGGGGATGTGATCACCGAGCTGGGCGACCGGCCCATTGCCTCCCTGGAGGAGGGCTATCTGGCCCGGGAGCAATACCGGGCTGGGGATTGGATCAAGGTGACCTACAGCCGCGTCGGCGTTCTCAAGACGGTGGATCTGCGGCTGGGCGACCAGCTGGAGACGGAAGAAAGCAATTTCTAAAGCGGAGCTTTTCTTCGGGAGCCGGCGGAAGCGGCATAACGGACGGAATAAAAGCAATTTCCACAAATAACGCCAATTTTTAGGGGGTTGACAAATTGAAGAAAATCCTTTAAAACAAAATGTTATTTTGCCTTATTTTGCTTTTTCTACGGAAATTTACCATTTTTTTGCGGCATTTGCAGAAGGGAAGGAGGGGGTGTGCATGGAGCGAACGGCTGAGCTTTTGGCCTGCATTCAAATGGATCTGGTGTGCATCATCGCGCTGGTCTGTCTGGCATGGAGAGCCTGCGGTGCCAGGATCGACCGCACGCCCCGTAGCAGGCTGTTTGGCAGGGCGCTGTTTTTTGCCATTGGGGCCAACGGACTGCTGATGCTCTGGGATCTCCATGCCGGCGGATATCTCCCTCTGGGACAGGAGCTGGCCTGGCTGGTGAACGCCGGGTATTTTCTGCTTCTGGAGCTTTCAGCCTTCAGCTGGTTTCTCTATGCGGAGGCCGTGGAGAAGAAGAATGTGGGCTGCGGGCGGGGTAGGCTTTTGCTGTTAGGCGCTCCTGTGTGGCTGCTGGCGGTCTCCGGCCTTCACCGGGTGGATCTTTTCTGTGGACGGGGCCGGCGTCTATCACCGGGGCCGCTGCTTTTCCTGCAGCCGCTTTGCTCCTATGGCTACGTGATCAAAAGCCTGCAGGTGGTGCTGCTGCGAAAAAGCCGGGCCAGCCAGCGGGAATATCTGATCATTGCATCCTTTGCGATGCCCGTGCTGATCTGCGGGGTGCTGCAGTATTTTATGCCCCGGCTGTCGCTGGTGTCGGCGGGCATCTCCTTTATGCGGGGCTATCTCAACTCTCTGCAGCTGATGGTCTCTCAGGACCCGCTGACGGGCATCAGCGACCGGCGGCAGCTGCTGCTTTCGCTCCATGCCCGGGCGGATGGCCTGCGGGAGGGAGAACGGCTGTTTTTCTGCTTCTTTGATGTGGACGATTTCAAGGTCATCAACGACCGGTTCGGCCATGCGGCGGGCGACCGGGTGCTCAAGCTGATCGCAGGCGTGCTGCGGACGGTCTGCTGCGAAAACAATGCGGCCTGCGGCCGGTATGGCGGCGATGAGTTTACGGTGGTCTATGCCGCGAGGGACGAGCTGAGCGCGGAGCGCTTCTGCTCCGGCCTGCAGGAGACGCTGACCCAAAGACTGGAGGAAAACGATATGGCCGGCGTGGACCTGAGCTGCGGCATGGTGGAGCTTCGCCAGGGCAGGGAAAGCGTTCAGGAGCTGATCACCCGAGCCGACCGTGCCATGTATCTGGCCAAGGAGCGGAAAAAGGCCGCCCGGTATGCCCGCGCAGGCTGGCAGGAGCAGGCAGACGCCTGAGGGGCGCACAGAGCATACAGCCACTGGCATATCCGATCAGCGATCGGGCATGGCGGTGGTTGTTTTTTGTTTTGAAGCTTGAACCATGCGTTTTCCCGGCAGGAAAGGCGAAGGCGGGAGCCGCTGTCCTGAGAAGAAAATCGATTTTCGTATTGACAAAGGGAAGATTTGCGCTATAATAATTGCGAATGGTTCGCAGATTGGAGAGCGTCCTATGCCTGGCTACAACACAAAGCAGCGCCGGATCCTGCTTGCCTTTTTGGAGCAGCATCCGGATGAACTTTTCTCTGCCCGGCAGATCGCCGATGCGCTGAAAGCGGAGCAGATCAGTCTCAGCGCCGTATATCGGAACCTTGTCCAATTAGAAGCAGACGGCCAGATTCGTCGGTATACGAAAAGCGGGACGCAGGAGACGTTTTTCGAATATATTGCTGCCGAGCACTGCAAGGATGTGCTGCACATGAAATGCGTGAAGTGCGGGCGGACCTTTCACATGACGGAGCAAAGCGCCGTGATGCTGGCAGAGCTTCTGACGCGGAATGAACAATTCAGCCTGGACAGGAACAACACCGTTTTATATGGCGCCTGTTCCCAATGCAAAGGCTCCTGAAAAGAGGTGAGGACAACATGAAAAAGCGTTTCCGTCTTCTGACGGGCTTGCTGGCCGTGGTGCTGGTCCTTGTTATGCTGTCCTCCGCAGGCTACATTGCGGCAGAAGCGGAGCATGACTGCTCTGGTGAGAACTGCGCCATCTGCCATCAGATCAATGCCTGCGAAAACCTGCTCAAGAGCATTGGGCTTGCTGGCTCCGCCGCAGCTATCGCAGCGGCGACCCGATATATTCTGTGCCGGATCATTTCCTCCTGCACAGAGGTTGCCCATACCTTTACGCTGGTTTCTCTCAAGGTCAAGCTTTCGGATTAAATAAAAGCTTTTTACAAGGGCGAAGTCTATCCATCCTCGGATAGACTCTTGCGGCGCTGCCGCTGCCCTTGTATTTTTGCACCCTTTTTCAAGCTCTTATTACGATCCGGAGGTAACGACTCTATGAAAAAAATCACTACGCTGCTGCTTGCGCTTTTGCTGCTGGCTGCCGTTCTTGCCGGCTGCGGAAAGCAGAATACTGACAACAAAACCGATGAAGCCGAAAAGCTTAGCATCGTCACTACGATCTTCCCCGAATATGATTGGGTCAGGGAGATCCTCGGCGATAAGACTGACAACGCCGAGATCACCATGCTGCTGGACAACGGCGTTGACCTGCACAGCTATCAGCCCACGGCAGACGACATCATCAGGATCTCCGATTGCGACCTGTTCGTCTATGTGGGCGGCGAATCCGACGGCTGGGTGGACGATGCTCTGAAAAACGCAACCAACAAGGATATGAAGGTCATCAATTTACTGGATGTCCTTGGCGATTCCGTGAAAACGGAAGAAACCGTTGAAGGCATGCAGGAGGAAGAGCACGACCATGAGCACGAAGAAGGCGAAGAGCACGAACACGAGGAAGAAAAGGACGAGCACGTCTGGCTCTCGCTGAGAAACGCCGAAACGCTGGTGGCTGCGATCTCCAACGCCCTGCAGGAGCTTGACCCTGACAACAAGGACGTTTACGCCGCCAATTCTGATGCTTACATAAAAAAGCTGTCTGCCCTTGACGCAGACTATCAGGCGGCCGTGGACGCTGCAACCTATAAGACCGTTCTGTTTGGCGACCGTTTCCCGTTCCGTTATATGGTGGACG
>ERZ808252.658-NODE-658-length-31207-cov-11.625835_pt1 | contig 31207 bp, 29 predicted proteins | sample MGYA00521242_ERZ808252 | MGnify/ENA primary metagenome ERZ808252 (study PRJEB31516, sample SAMN03275581) | gut metagenome | biome: mammalia-associated habitat; material: feces | host: Papio cynocephalus | place: Kenya | collected 2012-08-07 ...
ATTGCTTTTAATTTTTAAGCCAATAAAATCCCACCAAAGCTAGTAGAATTTATTGCTCTAAATTAATGTTCTAAAATTATCAATATTTTTGTAATATTTTGTTAAATTTATTTTAAATTTTTATTTTTTACATTTCAAATAAATTTTGGTAAGCGTTTAAACAAATTCCCAGTTTTGCGTTTACAATAAAGCGTTTCATTAAATTTGACTTGTTAAATTTTTAATCTCATTTTAATATTTATCTTTGTCAATCTAAACTTTTAAAAGCAATATGAATAACTTGAAATGCTTTTTGCAATATTCAATGCGAATTTGGATTTTTTTTAGCTTTTTCAACAAATTATTGCTTGCAAACTTGATTTGAGAGCGTGATGAACGAAACAACAACTAATAGTTTATTTTATCAAAAGCCAGAGACAAGTAGCCAAAAGGGATATTCGCAAATGACTGATGTTTATTCAAACTGTGATGCCATAATTTATTGTAGAAGCTGCTAAAGCAATAAAAATTTGACTTGTTCAAATTTTGCATCACCTAGTTTATATTGTGTAACAAACATCAAACTATACAACATCAGCAATTTAAAAAATCATTAAATATTTGGCAAAATTCACAATTAGTATTGAATTTTTCAATGTTTTGTGCTAAACTTGTTGGGTATGAAAAATAATAATGTAAGAAAATATCAAATTTTGTTGTTAATTTCAATTTTGGTTTTGATTGCAATTGCAATTTCAACCATCGTTCTGGTTACAGCCAAATAGTTATTCAAACATTTGGCAGATTTTTGTCACATAAAAAAGCGTTGCAAAAAAATAACAAACATATTTGGTTATTGTTGCTTGACAAACGCTTTTTTTGTTTGATATAATCTATTTGCATATTTGGAGAGTTACCCAAGTGGTTAAGGGGGCACCCTGCTAAGGTGTTAGATCGGGAAACCGGTGCGAGAGTTCAAATCTCTCACTCTCCGCCAAAATTTTAAAAACCAAAAAATCAAGAAATATATGCGAATTTTGGTTATAATTTTATTAGCAATGTCTAGTTTGCAATTGCTTAAACAAAAAGGCCATTTAAGTTAAGTGCTTAAATGACTTTTTTGTTTGATATTTTATTATTGACTTTAAATTGTTTGTTATTACATTTTTAGTTTAACAAAAGTGAGGCAAAATTTTGGTTTACTCAATTATTTACACTAAAAATTATGAGTAATTTATATGAATTTTTGTAGGGGTATTTAATCCGTTTGCAATCTTTATGTAAGAGTTTGCATTATTGCTTGGCGTGTAAATTTGATTTATTTTTATATCATTTTTGCGATAATATGCTTCTCTTTCCTTAATATACTTATTATCAGAAATGTAACCAAGTGCAATCATAAAAACTAGTGATGAAAAAATCAATAGTATTATTGAAAGTTGCAACATTTTTTTATTTCTCATATTTATCCAGCTCCTTAAATTTGGCATTAAATTCACTTTCTGTTGGCTTTTGTATATTATTTTTTTCACAATATGACAAACATTTTTCTTTCTTTTTAAGATAACTTGTTTTTTCATAATCATCTACAATTTTTTTAAATAGTTTTTTATTGTGGGCAGAAAGAATTTCTTCAATTATAAATAAAATCACATTTATTACAAACCAAAGAATTGTGGATGTATTACTTGTAATTTTTGTTTTAAAAACCAATAGTGGTGTAACAATTAAGAACGCAACTGATGATATGACAAAAGAATAGTATAATGGTTTAAAAAAATGATTCTTCTTAGACTTAAAATTTGATATTAAATTTTCTTTTTCTAGGTCAGATAAATTTTCAACAAACATTTTTTCACAATTATTTGCAACACAATATAAAGTGTAAGTTTTATTTCCCAAATTGAACGCTAATTTGTATATTGGAATTTTGTAAGTTGTTATGTTTTCTAATGATGCAGTGCCATCGTGTAATTTAAAATTTCTGTAATTTTCAATTGTTATGTAATCACGATATTTTTTTACCAAATCATCTATACATTCGTCGGGAAGGTTTTTAATTTGATTGAAAGGTGGTTCAGAAAAAATTTCTTTTGATTTTATCAATTCGTCTTTATTTGTTGTTTCTAAAATTTTTAATATATTTTGTTCTTCAAAATTGGAATATTTGCTGTTTTGTATTATTGATTTTGAAACTATATCACCATATTTTCCACTGTAAGGTTCATAATATGTTTCTGTAACATACTTATCAACCAAATGCGTTTTGTAACTATTTGAGCGTTTGTCTAAATATGATTCTTCGACTTTTCTTTTAACATTTCTTTCCATTCTGATTGACAAAGAATATGTAATGTTACAATTGTAATTAATAACGGAAATATATTCAAAAACTAACTCAGGCTTGGAAAATTCAGCGTCAAATATATTTTGTGGAGAATTTTTGCATTTTGCTAAATATATTAGTGCTTTTTTTAGAAAATCATTTTCAGACAAGGTGTTTTTTATTAAATAAGCATCCTTATCATGTTTTATATTTTTAATTTTCATTATGTTAATGGTTTTGTTTGTATTGTTTTCTTTTTTTAAAAATTTTGTTTTGCAATGGTTGCAAACAAAAGTATTGCCAACGGTATCAATACTGTTAGAACCACAATTTGGACATGTCAGTTCAATAATGTTTTGTTTCATATTATCCCTCATTTACTTATGTCTTTAATGATATTTGCAGCATTTGCCATATCTTTTTTAATTTGCAATGCCAGATTTTCAAACATAAGGTCATCGTCATTTAAAATGTAATATTGATATACAAATTTGTAATCTGTGCTGTTGTATTTGCAATATAAGTCACGCATACTTGTTTTTCTATTTTTAAATATTTTTTTTGAGTTATCATAATTTTCAAACCAACCATATATCAAAAATTCTTCAAACAAACAATCAAAGGTTTTTTCGGCTTTAAAATTTAAAGTTCCCTTTCTTCTTTCCACACAAAATCTATATTGGTTGTCTTGAATTTGTATTCCTACTACAAGTTGATTATCGGTATCTTTATTTTTTATAAATCTGACATCAATTAAGGACGATTTGTTGCTAAACCATGAGTTTATAAATAATACGATATTATTTTCACTATTTTCTTCAATTAAGCTTTCCAACTCAACCTTTAAATTATTGTTTAGATAATTAACAAATTCATTTGCCTTGTATTTTTTGCAAACATCTGCAAATCTAATGTCTTCCAACTCACCGAGCATCAAATCGTTTTTATACTCATCCCAACAAATCAGTTTGTTGCCATAATGTGCATTAAATTCAACCACTAATTTTTCTATATTTTTGATAACTTTTGCATATTCTTCAATAACAAAATACCATTTGTCAAGTTTGTGTTTATCATTTATTTCTCTAATAGAATCACCTATTTTCCCATAAGAAATAAAATCCCATTTTTGAGGAAGTTTGTCCAATTTAACAACACCAGTTAAACAGCCCTTGTAAAAGTTTTTTTCATTATCTTGATACCTAATAAGTTGTTCTTCTGTTGGCAAGGATTTTATTTTATTTTCTATAATATAAATTTTTTCATTTACATAAAGTGTTAAATCACGATGTTTTTCTTCTCGTGAAATTTTGGATATATTTTGATGGTCAATATCATCAAAAAAGACCCTGGCGTATTCTTTATTATAATCAATAAGCCATGCCCAAAAATTTGAATGAAACAATTCCTTTGAACTTAAAGATATTGCAAAAATAGGGGACTGTTTCAATTCATTAAAAATTTGTTTTAAATTTGTTTTTTCTTCCATACTTTTATTATATGGTAAGAATTCTTACAAGTCAAGCACAATGTAAGTATTCTTACTAAAATATAAATATGGGAAATATAATTGGTAAATCAATAAAAGAAAAAAGAATAGAACAAGGTTTATCTCAACAAAAATTGGCAAATATGATTGGCGTGACTCATGCCTCTATTAGCTATTGGGAAAATGGAATAAATATACCCAATGTTTTAGATGTCTGGAAAATTGCTGATGCATTGAATATGTCAATTGATGAATTGGTTGGAAGATTATGAGGCATCAACTTTATCACGTACATTGAGGCGTCGTTTCATGTAGGACTAAACGATTAAATTTTTATATTTATATTGAAATTTTAAAATATATACCATATACTTAAACTGATAATGTGGTGTGGTTCTATAAAAAGGCAAAAACCCTTTTGGCGAACTTATTGATTTGCTTAAAGGATATAAAAAGAATGGATATTTAGCACAAAGAGCACTTGGTATTTATGCTGATTCTGTTGAGGCGGCTGCAACTATTGCAGTAGTAACTGGTGCGTGGATTGGCGAAAAGGATACTAAATTGTTTGGTTATGGTGGTACTGGTGGTTATTACCATTTCCACGATATAAATAAAACAATTCATATTTGGTATGGGAGCAAAATACAATGAGGACATTTGAAAAATATATTGAACATGTAAAACTTATGTTTAAACCATACAAAAGATGCGTAGTTAAAGAAAGAGTTAAAAGTATTGATCGAGAGATAATAACCATTGTTCCTGCTGAACATCCTGCAAAACCACTGGCATTTGGTGAGTTAGGAATAATATTTGATCAAGAAACAATTGGCTTTTTCGGTGATTTTTTTCCAGATGAGTATCTTGATGAGTTTTTTGATAACTCATGGGAAAAGTATTCCGAAAAACAAATATTTGAATTTTTAGACAAAAAGATTGAGGAATATAAACACTATATTGATAATGGATACTTCTTTACTTTTTACAATCAAAATAGTGGAATTGAAAGAGTTTGGGCTTATGTCTATACTGGTGATTTTGATAAAATTGACTACGAAAAAGTATATTTAGACGAGAAGCCAAAAAGTTTAGTTGACTATGACCAAATTAAAAGTGTAACCGTAACCAATTTTTATGGCGACATAATTGTTGACAATAAAATTTTACATTAAAATGATATTAAAAGTAATTTAAAAATAAATAGACAGGGGAAACCTTGCCTTTTATTTTTACACAAAACAAATTTGTGCAAGCAATACTTTAAAAAAAAATAATTTGCTTTAAATGTTGAAATTTCAAAATTTATGCTATAATTCTTAAACTGATAATGGAGCTAAATGCTGGGTTGATTTTTAAAACAGATAGTCATTATACTAGTTTATTGCAGTTTAATAAGGAGAGAAAATGAAAAAATATATTTTTGATAGAACAGAGTTTAAGTGGTCAGAAGACTTTTATAAGATAATTAAAAATAAATTCAATCTTCCTGATTGGTTTGGAGAAAATGCTGATGCCTTGTGGGATATGCTTACAGGGTTTATCGAAATACCATGTGAAATAATATTTAAAAATTTCAATAAAAAAGAAAATGTATACAATGAACGAAACATAAATCTAATTTTAAATTGTTTTAAAGATGCTGAAAAACAATATCCTACAAAGTTTAAAATTATATTTGAGTAAATGGGAGTTTATGAAGCATTTTGTTTTGGTTGAATTAATAAAAGAAAAACCAGCTTATCCAAGTTTAGAGTGAAAGTTGGGGATTTTTGGGCAGTAATGAGTAAATGAGCAATCAATAGATTTTATCTGAATTTTATACTGGAAATGAGTTTTGAGAGGAGATATAAAAACTCATAATTATGTTTCAAAAACAAAGATACTAAGGAATAAGTTGACACCAATTGACATGAGTGGTTCTATACTCTTGCCTTTAAATGCGCCGAAAATAAAGACTTTTGGATACATTAAAAATTATTTTGGCGTCAAACAAAATTGCACACTTGACATCAGTTGACATCAAATGTGCACTTTTAAGTAAATTTATGTGACTGTAAGAAAATTAGGATTGAATGGAATGCCAAAGAAGAAAATTGGTATTTTTGCCTGTCACATTTTGTCGAAATTTGTCAAAAAAGAAAAGAATGATAAGCCGACATAAATTTTTGCATCAAAAACTAATAAAAAGCACACAAGCATTCAGTTTGAAAATTTTACAAGATGTATTCTACTTGTAATACTCATCAAAAAGGTCGTTGGGAGTGCATTCAAGTATGTCACATATAGATTTTAAATTGTCAAATTTAATTGCCGATGTTTTGTTATTTACAATGTTATTGAAGTTTTGATAACTTAGCCCTAGTTGATTATACAACCAATATTTGGTTTTGCCTTTTTCTTTTAGTATATCTAAAATTCTTAACTTCATATATCTCACCTGCACAATATATTATTTACACATAATATATTATTTATATTGTTGACATATAGACTTGTGCGTGATATAATGTGTGCATTAGATAACGGAGGAGAAGTATGTTTTGTAAAAACTGTGGAAAAGAGATATGCGACAATGCATATGTTTGCCCAAATTGTGGGGTAAAGGTCGGTTCTGATTTGTCAAATGGAATAGGTGTGACAAAGTCGGGCAAATCAAAAATTGCAGCCGGCTTGCTAGGTATTTTTTTAGGTGGACTTGGTGTTAACAATTTTTATACTGGTAACATTGGGCTTGGAATTGCTGACATCTTATTTTGCTGGACAATGGTTCCAGCATTATGCAACTTTATCAGAGGCATTGTTTATTTGTGTGAAAGTGATGATAGTTTTGAAAACAGAATTAGAAACAAATAAAATCATTTGTTTTTGTTTATACAAAAAAGTGTTTGCAATCCGTAAGCACTTTTTTTGCGTCTTATGGTGAATGGTTGAAAATTAATGAAAGATAAGATAACAGATATTTTGTTGATTAATATTGCAATAAATCTTGACATTGATATCAATGACACAGCTATTGGACAAAACTTCGTCAAAAAACAAAATCGAAAAGTTATATAATAATTTTTATTATATACGCAATTAAGTTGATACCAAAAATGATACCAATTTTGATACCAAACTTTTGGGAATTGACTAAAAACAACAAAAAACAAAAAGTTGCCAAATCGCTAGTAAAATGTAGCAGTTTAGCAACTTTCTATTAAAACAAAAAAGGGGCAAAAACCCCTAAAAATTGGTAGAGATGAATGGACTCGAACCATCGACCCCCACCTTATCAGAAAAGTGTATGTTTTTTCGTGGGTTTATACGCACTGTCTTGAATACCCTAAAATAAAGGCTTTTGGACACATTAAAAGGTCTTTTGATGTCAAACAAAAATGCACACTTGACATCAGTTGACATCAAATGTGCACTTTAACTCAAAATTATGTGGTCTAAAACCATATAAAACTGCCTAGAACTGCATAACACTTTTTGCGAGATTTTTAATCATTAAGCAAGAAGTCTGCAAGGTGAACTATCTTTATGCCATTAACGTTGCCACTTGCATAATCATCAAGTGTAACAATCATTTTAGGATAATTATCTTTTATTTCCATAAGGTTTGCTATTTCTCTGTCAGACTCTTTTGGGAGTTCTCGGCATACCTGAATATATAATTTTTCATCACGAGATGTTGCAACAAAGTCTATTTCTTTGTCGGCATTCTTTCCTATATAGACATCATAACCACGGCGTTTGAGTTCAAAGAAAACAATATTTTCTATTGTTGAAGCAATACTTGTTGGATTAAAGCCATATAAAGCATATTTTATAGATTGGTCTGCAAGATAAAATTTTTCTTGTGTTTTTAAAACATTTTTACCTTGTAAGTCATACCTTTTTGAGCGATAGATTACAAATGCTTTTTCTAACCATTCTAAATAGTTGTATATTGTTTCAACAGATATAGTTCTTTTTTCAGATTTTAAGAAATTTACTATTGAATTAGCGGAGAATGTTTTGCCAACATTTTCAACTATAAACCTTACAACTCGATTGAATAAATCAATATTAGATATTTGGTGTTTGTTAGTTATATCATTCATTACAACCGAGTTATATATATCTTCTACTATTGAATATGCTGCCTTTTCATCAAAGTTAGCGCTTGCAACCAATGGAAAACCACCGTAACGGATATAATCTTGCAAGTGTTCTTTGTTTGACTTATTTGGATTGTTTTTAAAAGTTAAATATTCTTTAAATGAAAGAGTATACACAGGGATTGTGATGTATCTACCAGTTAGATAAGTAGATATTTCACTACTCATAAGTTTTGAGTTAGAACCAGTTACGTAAATATCCGTGTTGTAATCTTCAAGCAAAGTATTAACAACTTTTTCCCAACCTGATATTTCTTGAAGTTCATCAAGCAAGAAATAATATCTATCACCATCAACCATAAAAGATTTTAGTTCTTCATACATTTTTTTAGAAGAAAAAGACTTGCCATAATCTTCGCTAGTATATTTTCTTGTGATTATGTGCTTTTTATCCACACCACGAGAAAGAAGTTCCTCTCTTAACATCTCCAAGATTGTAGATTTGCCACATCTTCTAATTCCTGCAAGTATTTTAACTAACTTAACATCTATAAATGGCTTTAACTTTTCTATATAATTTGGTCTTATTATCATATTGCATTCTCCTTTAATGACTATATATTACCAAAAAAGTTTTCAAAATGCAATAGTTTTTCCACTCTAACTAGAAAAACTTTGTAAAATTATAATATTTTTTGGGTTTATTATATCTTTAAAAATCTCTTTTTTCTATTTTTCATACATTTTTAGAAGAAAGTTATGGTTTATTGTACCATATAAAAATTTACAATTTCAAATTATACTGACATATATAGAAATAAAATTTACGAAAATTCAATACAAAAAGGAGTCGTTTATGATATAATCAAAACATAGGAGAAAATGTTATGTCTAACATTAAGGTTTTTGAAGATAAAAAAATAAGAACTCAATGGAATGCTGACGAAGAAGATTGGTATTTTTCTGTTGTTGATATTGTTGGTGTTTTAACTGACAAAGATTATGACAATGCTCGTAAATATTGGAAAGTATTAAAAGGTAGATTAAAAAGCGAAGGAAGTGAACTGGTATCATTTTGTTACCAGTTGAAATTACCTGCCCAAGACGGCAAGTTAAGAGAAACAGATGTCTTAAACACAAAAGGCATTTTAAGACTTATCCAATCAATTCCAAGCAAAAAAGCTGAACCTTTCAAAATGTGGCTTGCACAAGTCGGAAGTGAAAGACTAGATGAAATTGCCGACCCACAAAAAGCCATTGACAGAGCTGTTGAAACATATAGACAAAAAGGCTATCCAGAAGAATGGATAACTCAAAGAATGATGACTATTAAAATGAGAAAAGAACTCACTGACGAATGGCAAAATCATGGGGTTACGCAAGAAAAAGACTATGCAATACTCACAAATGAGATGACAAAAGCGTGGTCTGGAATGAGTGTTCAGGAATACAAACAACTAAAAGGCTTGAAAAAAGAGAACCTAATGGACAATATGACAAATATTGAACTTGTCCTTAATATACTTGCAGAAGTTACAACAACAGCCATTTCAAAACAAGAGAGTCCAAAAACTTTTGAAGAAAATAAAAAGATTGCTCATCGTGGTGGAAGTGTTGCTAGTGACGCCAAGAAAAGATATGAAGAAGAAACTGGCAAAAAGGCAATCTCTCCACTCAATGCTGATAATAAAAATTTACTTGAAATAAAATCTGATGAAGATAAATAATAAAAATAAATACATAAATCAAAAAATAGCACTAGGAACAAAACCTAATGCTATTTTTTTGTGGTTAATCATCTAAATTGTTAAATAATGGACTGTCAAAGAAGTCTTTTAAAGTTATACCTAAACCATCGCACAAATATTGGATAGTTGCAAGTTTTGGGTTTTGGCTTCTTCCAGAAAATATACTATTTACTGTCGATTGAATAATACCAGACATTGTGCAAAGTTTGTTTGGTGTTATATCTCTTTCATTGCAATATTCTAAAATTCTTTTACCAACTGCTTCGTGTAATTTCATAACCTAATTTTCTCCTAAATCTTGTTAATGTATTCACGACAATTTTAGCAATTAGTAAAAAATAAGGTTGTGAATGTATGCACAAGCTGTGAATGTGTTGACAATTATTAAATTTCTATCTATAATTAGGGTTGTGAATACATCGTTAATTTATGAAAAATCATGTTCTGTTTTTGGACATAGCAAAATTGAAATTACAAAAGAACTTGAAAACAATTTAAAATCCACCTTTAAAATGCTTATAATACAAGAAAATGTTAAGTATTTTTATTTTGGTGGATTTGGCGAATTTGATGATTTATGCCACTCAATTATAACTGAATTAAAAAACGAATACCCTGAAATTTATAGAATATTCTGCTTGTCAGACCCACGACATCAAAGATTATCAAAAAGACCAAAATGGTTAAAAGATGAAGATTATGAAGAAATTACATATTTAGACTTAAATTTTGACTATTGGTATACTAGAATTTATTACAGAAATTGTGAAATTATTGACCGTAGTGATTTTGTTGTTTTCTATGTAAATCACACCAAGCAAAGTGGTGCTTACAAAGCGCTTCAATATGCTATAAAAAAGAAAAAACAAATAATAAATATATGTACAAATTTATAAATATTATGATATAATGTAATTAGTTTTACAAAGGAGATTTCTATGAGAGGATATTCAACATCACGAGCATTTGGAACCTTGTTCAACAAATCGCCTAAAATTGCGGGTTTTATACTTGGTACTTTGATGTTGATTTGGGGTATTGTTTTACTCAATATGATTGGAAAATATGACTCCGCTTTGGCAGGTATATCTTATTTTTTAATTATTGCTGGTGTTTTGATTATAATTATTACGATTATTTGCTCAATAATTTCTTCAATTAAAAAGAAAAAGCGAGAAGAACTTCTAAATAATGCTATTTTGTCTACTGGAATAAATCAAGTAGATAACTTGTCTCCTTATGAGTTTGAAGATTGGATAACAAGATTTCTAAATCTTAATGGCTATGATGCTACAACTACAAAACGTAGTGGAGATTTCGGAGCAGATGTAATAGCATTTAGAGATAATGTAAAAATAGTCGTCAGTTGCAAAAAATATGTTGGGAATCTAGGTGTAAAATGTGTCCAAGAAATAATTGGAGCAATGGATTATTATGATGCTAATGAAGGCTGGGTCGTTAGCACATCTCCACACTTTTCAAAGCAAGCGTATGACTTGGCACAAAGTCGTGGAGTAAAGTTATTTACGAAAGATGATTTAGCTTTAATGCTTAATAAGTTACAACAAGAAAATAAAGGAGAATAAGATATGGAAATAATGATACCTTGTATTATTGTGGGTGTGATTACACTAACAATTTGTTTTGTGATAATTTTTTCTATTACAGGAAAACATAAAAGTTTTATTAACAACGCTTCTCAAATTCAAAATGGTATGACAATGAACGAAGTCGTAGACTTAATGGGAGAAGCTCCAACAACAAGGGAAAACAATAACAACCAAATGATATTGATATGGGAAAAGAGTCAATGGAAAGGTATCCAAAATGGAGGAACACTTACAAGGTCTGTTAAAGTTGTGTTTGAAAATAACAAAGTTGTTTCCGTAACGACAAAAAATTTAGATAAATCTACATTTTGGTAAACAATTTTGGTTTTTGTCGACATTCAAATAGGATAATTACAAAATATAAATAACAGATGAAAGGAGTTGTTTATGGCTGTTTCATACTCTGCGGAGCAAAAATTAGAAATTTTAAAGTATGCTGAAAAGTATGGCGAAAGATGTGCTTCAGAAAAGTATAACTGCACTGAAAGGTCGATTTTTAGATGGAAAAATATTTATAATGGTTCTCTTGAAAGTCTAGAAAATAAGTATTGTGCACCCTATACACCACACCCAAATTCACACACAGAAGAAGAAATAAGAAACATAAACAAAGTTTTAGCAGAAAATCCATATATTTCGCATAAAGAATTATATAAAAAATTAAACACTGAATATGGCTATAATAGAAACATTGGCGGACTATATAACTATTTAAGAAGACACAACCTCTTGCCAGAGCCAAAACTAAAAAACGATTATTCGACTATGTTTGATAGTGAAGCGGTTAAGAGAATCAATTATAAATTTCTTTTTAGCAATAAAGAACATTTACCATATTATGTAATAGAAATAAATAATATTGGAATTTACATTGCCAAAGAAGAGGCTAATAATCCTTGTAATTTAACTGTTTATTATTCCACAGCGTTAAAGTTTAATAATAAAAGTGAAGCTGTAAGTTTTATTCAAAGTATTCAAAATACATCAAACTACCAATTAAGTATAAAAGAAATAAACCAAGGAGACATCTTATGAAACAAGCAACAAAAGTTTTTATATGGATTGGTATGATACTACAATTTTTTCTTATTTATCCAATTGTTGTTGGCATTTTTGCATTAAAAAAGCTTAAAGAAGCTACTTCAAAAGATGATTTAAAGTCAATGGGAATAATTACAACTTTGTTTTGTAGTTTAATTGGTGGAATTTGTATGCTAAATATAAAAGATGAAGAATTGGTAATAAATAAAGATACTCAATCTAATACAAAACAATTAGGTTTATACACAAAGAGAAAAGTGTTAGATGATACACCACTTGATGAGAAACTTGTTTCACAAAGGAAAAGAATGCAAATTAAATTGAATATTATTTTATTAACCATTATTTGTGTATTGCTTGCTGTTTCATTTGTTTTTTCACTAATTGGACTAGTAATGTTTGAAGCATTTATTCCTTTAATCACTAACTTGATTATTTGTGGAATATATATAACCATACTTGTTATGTTTTTTAAAAATCAAAAAGCACTTAACAATAAGATTTATATTTTACTATTTATATTTTATTTACTAAATATTGCACAAATCATTTTATCTGGATTATCTGTGGAGACAATTTCTTATGGCGAATACTGCTGGACTGGTTGGGTTAATTTTGGATTAGCGATAGCATTAACGGTCTTTTCAATTTTAGTTGTTATATTGAATATAACAATCAATCATTCTCTTACAAAGAAAAGATATAAAATTGTTGTTGATAATAATTTAGAATTAGAACTAAATGATATAAAAAGATTATTAGAAGAAAAAGTTGTAACAGAAGAAGAATATAGTAAAATGAGAGCTTCTGTTATTGAAAAATATTATAAATAGATAATACAACCTTAACTAGGTTGTATTTTTTGTTGTGAGAAAATAAACTAAAAAAGTGAAATTTAAAATTGTTTAAAGATAACTCAACTTGTGTTGGGTTATTTTTTTCTTGTGAAATTTTTTGAAGAGTTCAAATGCTGAACTCTTGAAATTGATAAAATTTTTATATAAAAATATTTCCCGAGTGTTCAAATGGTGAACACACGAGAGTGATATATTCGAAATAGAAGCAAGAAAATTAAAAAAGTTTTCTCGTGGTATCAGGCATTGATACTACGGCAGTGATAAATTAACAAAAAAATATCCCGATAGGTCACCCATTGGACTATCGACTCTGATAAATTAAGAAAAATAAATTTTCCGATGGGTCAAACGGTGAACCAACGACAAATGTAAAATTGTAAAAAAATGCCGCATTATCAAATGGTGATAATTCGAGAATTGTAAGATATTTGTGTAAAAAACATTCCCGAACGGACAAATGGTGTCCGAACGACTATGTAAGAATAAAAATAAGGAGGTGCTGAAATGTAAAAAGTCGAAAACAAAATTCAAACAAAAGGAGGATTTTAAAAATGTAAGAACAAACAAAAAACAATCATTGCCCCTTTAATTAGAAATAAAAAGAGATATAAAAATTCTGCGAATTTTTGATACGGGCGGAAATATCTCAAAATGTGCGAACAAGATTTGCCCTTTTGCGAAATTTCCTACTACATAGAAAGACTAGAAAATAATTAGGAGGCTAAAATGGCTAGAATTAAAACAAAAGATTTGAAAACTCAATATATGATTAGAGTTTACAATCAAGATGAGTATGAGATTTTTAAGCGAGCACTTGAAAAGTTTAAGGACAAGTTTGATAGCCTAAATGACGCTATAAAATATTTTGCCTTGCTCGGCGCTGATAAAATGCTTGGAGATAATACACTAAACCAAAGCATAAATTTCAGTGAGATTAGAAAGAACTTGCAAGAAATAAACGACAAACTTACGACCATATCTGCAAACCAAAAAATGGACTTCGTGGACACAAATGCAAATGTGAGAATAAATCAAGCATTGCTTAACTTAATCACTAAACTACTCAACAAACAGAACCCAATAAACCTAAACTCTTACTCGCAAGGTTGGAAGTATGACCCACTAGATGAAAATGGTATTGACGACGAGCGAGATAGAATTTTAAGGGAGCTCATAGATGTCAGATAAAGTTCCAAATGTGGTTTACAAACAAGAGTTCTTCTTGTCGAACTACAAAGACAAAACCAATCAAGACAAGCGAAATTATTACTCATCTAACAAATATGACGATTATCTAAAATATGTCGCTACTGGCATTAAAGATTTAGAAAAATTGGACTTTGTGGAGTATTCAAACAACAGCACAAAATCTAGTGGAATCTTTAACCAAAACGGACTTATGAGCAAAGAACAAATTGCAGATTTTAGAAAGAATTTGCGAGAAACTAAATCGGTTATTTGGTCTGGCATTATTTCCTTTGAAGAAAACTTTGGCAAGAAATGGTGTGGTTGTTATGAGCAAGCATATTCTCTTGTAAAAAGCGAACTACCAAGATATTTCAAGCGAGCTGGACTTAATCCAGACAACATTGAATGGTTTGCTGGACTGCACGAGAATACGGATAACAGGCATATTCATTTGTTGTTTTTTGAGAAAGAACCACAGCGAATGAAAAACAAAGAAAAGCGTTTTTCTCCTGGCTACATTTCAAATAATGCAATGGACTTTTTGAAAGCCAATATTGAACTCTCTGCAACCGATTTTAAGGCTCGTGAGAAAGAAATAAGGTTAAGACTAACCAAGAGTGTTAAAGAGCGATTAAACAATGTTTCTGGGCTTAAATTAAAGCAAATGTTACTAGATTTAGCAAATCAATTTCCAGAGCAAGGACACACATTTTACGACTGCGATAATATGCAAAAACTCAAACCCAATATTGATAATATTTCAAACTATATCATCTCCCACAATGTTGATATTAGCATTTACAAAAATGATTTTGATGACCTTGTTAGCGAAAAACAAAAACTGGTAGATAGTTATTGTAAGAGAAATGGCGTGAACAAACCACAACAAAATTTGAGTGAAAAATATACAAAAGATTTGTATCGCAGACTTGGGAATTTGGTAATTGTTAGTGCTAAAAGTTTAAAAGGTCAAGAAATAGAAAGATTAAAACTTAACGCAAAATATGTAGTCCAAAAACGAATGCAAAAAGACAAGCTTTGGAAAGAACTTGAACATTGTATGTATCTAAATTCAAAGTGTGAACATGAAGCAATTAAGTGCTTTCAAGATTATATGAAAAAGCTTGAAGAAATGCGAATTAAAACACTCATTGATGAAGGCTATTTGTCTAGTGATTTTGAGATGTAGAGTGTGATTTTAGGTAGATATTTAGTATAGAGCATAAGCGAGAAACAATTGTTAAATTTAGTGCGTAAAAGCCCGATAAAATCGGCACTTTTAACTGATACACTTAAATTTACTATGTTTCTCGTCATTTTGGAAGCTGTTGGGATACCCAACACTTCTTACTGGCAACAAAGTTGCTACTTCTATCTCGCTCGATGCGAATAGATTTTAATAAATTTAGATTTAGAAAGAGATTGTAGAAAGAAAAAATCTTACAAACAAAAAGGACAATTAAACTATGAATTTAAACAATACAAATCTAAATTTAAACAACTTAATACAATCGGAAGTTGACCGTATTTCAACTAAATACAATAAAGATTTTTTGGATTGCGAAGACCTTATCAAAATCACTGGACTTGGTAGAGATAATGTTAGAAATTTACTCAGAAGCAAATCTTTTCCAACAACAAAAGTTGGCAAACGACAAGTCGTAAGCGTGCTTAATTTTGTTACTTGGCTCGCACTAAACAACAATCAAAGCGAGGTGCAAAATGGCTAGAAAGAAAGTTGTAAGCAAAACTCGCAGAGCCAACAACGAGGGCTCAATATTTCAAAGAAGCGATGGTCGTTGGGGCGGAGCCTTAACTATGGGCTATGATGAAAACGGCAAGATTATTAGGAAAACAATTTATGGAAAAACACAAGCCGAAGTTGCTAAAAAATTGTCTGAAATAAGTGGTAGAGTTAAAAGCAATTCTTATGAACTTGTTGAAAATAGCAACCTTGAAAAACTGATGTTTGAATATCTTATGACATTCAAAAAGAGCACTGTAAGTCCACGAACATTTGAAGGTAATATTAGAAACTTTAAGTTGCATATTGTTCCACATATCGGCAAAATGAAAGTCTATGAAATTGATAATTACACAATACAAAAATTTGTAAATATTCTTTTGGACCAAGGTTACAGTGTGGACACCATAAAAAAGTGTAAACATTTACTAAATCAATTTTTTGAGTATTCCATTGAAAATAAATGGATATACACCAACCCAACTTTGAAAGTAAAAGTTAAAGGCAAAAGAAATGTCTATGAAGAAGATGGTGATGAAAGATACAAAGCCTTGCCACCTGAAATAAGAGATAAATTTTTAGACGCATTAAATAAAGATGAAGCAAACTTTATTAAACCACTTTGTATTACTCTTATGTTTGCCGGGCTTCGTATTGGTGAAGCCTTGGCACTTAAATGGAAAAACATTGACTTTGCAAATAAAACAATAAAAATTGAACGAGCAATTACACAAACATTAAAGTCTGATGAACAAGGCAATGTTAAAGACAGAACAACAGTTATTGGTGACACAAAAACTGCTTGTAGTGTTAGAGATATTCCTGTTACGGATATTGTCCTAGAAACATTAAAACAATGGAAAGAAAAGCAAGGTAAAAGACAAGAAACAAATCCAAATGTAACAGCGATTTTAACTGCACCAACATCATTTGTGTTTGCTAATGATAATGGAAGTTATAGGACTTATTATGGCACAAGAGTAATCTTTGATAGGTTTAAACGAAGAAACGGATTAAATAAATATCACATTCATTTTCACGGACTTCGCCATACATTCTCAAATATGCTTTTTGAAATGAACGAAAATCCAAAAGTAATTCAACAACTTTTAGGACACCGTGATGTAAAAACGACAGTGTATACGAACAATAGGTTGCACGAAATTAAAATTTTAAGTGGCGAAAATCAAGACACGAAAGTAAATGCAAATATTTATAAAAAATGAATACAAAAAGATGATGTTTATGATATAATCAAAACATAGGAGAAAAGATATGAGTAAAAACAGAGAAATTCAAGTTTTAGATAAAGAAATTCATATAAACGAAAGTGATTATTTTTCATTGACAGATATTGCAAGATACAAAAATCCGTTAGAACCAAAAGAAGCAGTCAGAAATTGGTTAAGAAGAAAAGATACAATAGAGTATTTAGGATTGTGGGAGCAACTTAATAATCCTAATTTTAAAGGAGTCGAATTCGACGCCTTTAAAAATCAAGCCGGAACTAATGCTTTTACATTATCTCCCGAAAGATGGATAGAAAGGACAAGTGCAATAGGGCTTACAACAAAACGCGGAAAGTATAATAGTGGAACTTATGCTCACAAAGATATTGCCCTGCAATTTGCTTCTTGGATTTCTCCAGAGATTAATTTATATATTATAAAAGAATTCCAAAGACTAAAAACTAATGAACAAGCTCAACTTGGTTGGAATGTAAAACGAGAATTATCTAAGATAAATTATAAGATACATACAGATGCAATAAAAGAAAACATTGTGCCGACTCTTAGTGAAAAACAAGCAAATCTTATATATGCTAGTGAAGCCGACCTTCTTAATGTTGCATTATTTGGGAAAACAGCAAGTGAATGGAGAAAAGAAAATCCAACACTGAAAGGCAATATTCGAGATTATGCAACAATGGAACAACTTATTTGTTTATCCAATATGGAAAATATAAATGCTTACTTGATTGAACAAAAGAAATCTCAAAGCGAAAGAATCGTTGAATTGAATAGAATTGCAATTAAGCAAATACAAGTGCTTATGAATAATAACGATAGACTATTGATAGATAAAAATGATTAAAAAGCAAATTGAAAAATTTAAATTAAAGAATCCATGTGATACTTGACAAAAAAAATTGTTTTTGTTATCCTATCCTTGCATAATAAAGTTGTGATGAGATATTTCAAGGGATATTAGGTAAGAAGGTCAACTAATGCACATAATTTAATATAATTACATTTTATAAATCTTATAGTATTCGTTTTCCTTGAGAGTATTATAAGTTCGGGTCTACAGTCCAGATAGATAAAATTATAAACATGTAACTCAATTATATAGGGTTCAACCCTATTGTTTGTGTTGCATGAAAAGGGAAATTTTTAGTCATCAACACAAGTTGATGATTTTTTTTATTTTAGTAGGATAATCTTTTGATTATATGATATAATTTAAATGGGTTAGTATTGACAAATGTCGTGTTGGAGGAATATGATGGATTTTTTATTTATGGATTGCACATTTAATATCAATAGGGGAAGTCAAAATTGGGATGACTATTTTTCCACTTCATTAGTTGAGCAATATTCAAATATTTATAGGAAAATGGGGAACACTCAAAAGGCAACTATTGAAAATTTTAAGGGGTTTATGAACCAATGTTTTAACCCATACATGACCAATATATATCATTTTTCAATGCCAGCATTTGATAGAAGTGCGGAATGCGATAAAAAGGGAAATTACATTTATAGAAATGTTGTCATAAGACCAGAAAAAAATGATCTAATTAAAAGATTTTTACCTAATGGTCAAGATGTAATTATTATTGGAGATATAAAATGTTTAAAGAACAATTTATTTGTTGTTAAAGGGATAGAACTAATAGATGAAATAAGTGAAGAAGAGAGTGAAATTAGTGTTCAATGTAATTGTTCGGTTGCTTATGAGTTAAGAATACTTCCAAATGGAATTAGGGTTCCAAATTTTGGTGTTAATATAGATGAGTATTCTGCTAATAATATTTTGACTAATGATTTTATTTATAAATTAGTTGATGGTCCATTCTATGTAAAACAATATAAGAAAGTATTACAAACTTATGAAGAATGGAAAGATTATATATTATTTAGAAAACAATATTTAGAAGCTCAATCTGAAAGATGTATTAGATTTAATAAATGTGAAATATTAAATACTTTTATTATTCCTAGAAATGTTTATAGACTTAATGAAGAGAGATATAGTGGATTATTGTTAAATAAAGAACTTGTTAGAGATGACCAAATTGTTATAACTGAAAACGTTGATGGAGCAGAGAGTTTTCCACTTGTAAGAATTGAAGTTGACTTTAATAAAAAAGAAATTTATTCTGCTATGACAGAAAAAGATAGAAAACCAAAAGAAGAATTACTATTAAATAGATTTACTAGACAGGACATTTCTTTAACAGCACAAGAGCCAAGTAATAATCAAACAAGAATAAAATCAATTCAATTAGATGAAAGATATAAAATTTTTGCAGAAGATATTTTACCAAACACAGATAAATATGAAAAAGAATTTGAAAATGATTACTTGAATGATAAAGCCAAAGTTGAAACTCAATATAACAATATTATTAATGATGAAGTTTATGAGTATTTAGACAAATTATCTTTGCAACTTGATTTAGAAAAAAATAATAAAATTAAAGAATTTAATGGAAAAAATGATATTTCTGACAAAAAAAATGAAGAAAAATGCAAAAAATTTGCAGAAAAGTTAGAAAAAGAAAAAAACGAGAATATCAATAAAGCGAGAATATCAAAGACACAAGAACTAAAAAACAAGTATAACAATCAAATTAATTTAGAGTTGTTTAAAACAAAAGAGTATCTATTAAATATTAAAAATGAAAAAATAAATAAAGCAATAGAAAATGAAACAATTAGAAGATTTAACATACTGTTTAAAATTGAAAAGGATAGTGTTGATGAAGTAAGAAAAGGACTTGAAAATATTAAGCCATATTTTATGACATATAATAATATTGCAGAAAAGATGAAAATTGAAAGACAAGAAAAATCATTGGACGCATTTTTTAAAGGGTTTGTTAAAAATCCATATTTGTCAAGGTATTTATTTGAACCAAAATCATTACAAAATCTCAATCATAATATTGAAGATATTGAATGGAATTTGCAAAGTTTAAATGATAGACAAAAGGAAGCAGTGAAAAAGGCAGTTGCTAGTGAAAGTATTTTCTTATTGCAAGGTCCACCGGGAACGGGTAAGACACAAGTTATTGCCGAAATAATTGCTCAACTAACAAAGAAAGGTAAAAAGATATTGGTATCAAGTGAAACTCATAAAGCAATTGATAATGTTTTTGACAGATTACCAAAAATTCCAGAGATAAGGCCATTAAGATTGATACCTAACATTAATGGTAAAAATACTGATTACAATCCAGAAAGACTTGTGGATAATTTTTACATAAACATTTCACAAAAAATTGATAAACAAATAATGTCATTTGAAAATTTCACAGCGACAAAAGAAAACTTTGATAAGGAATTTCAAAAGCTGAAACTTGATTATCAAAAACTATTGAAAGAACAAGCTCAAATTGATAGTGTAAAAAACCAAATATCATCTTATGAAAATAATAAGAAATTGTTGAATGAACAGATAAGTAATTACAGAAAAGAGATTTCTGTTATAGAAAGTAATAAGAATGACTATGAGTTTTTAATTAAAAAAATTGGAAACTTTAATTTTGCTATTGATGAAAATGAGTTTAAGAAAGATGTTCTAGAAAGATTAAGCAACAATATTAACAGCATAATTGGGAAGAAAACATACTTTAAGACATCAAATATCAATGGAATTATGCGAATGGATTTGGGTAATATCATTGATGAACTTAATCAAATCCAATTTAATCCAGGACTTATTGACCTTGAAAATGAAAAGAAGGATATTTCAAAACAAATAAGAGATAATCTTGATGAGGATTCTGGTGAGATTATTGCAGGCAAAGAAACTATTGTTAAAGTATTAAGAAGCAAACTCAATGAAATAAAAGAAAAAATCACACAAACAAAAAATGGAATAGATTATGATTATTCTGATTTACAAGTATCAAGAATAATAGATGTTAAATTGCTAAATAAAAATGAAATAAAAGATTTGCCAACAATTATTTCTAATATTAGAAGTGAAGTTGGTAGTTTAGTAAGCAATACTACTATCAAGTTAAATAACGAATTAACCCCAATACAAAATCAAATTAATGAAGTAACATCTAAAATTAATAGTATTAAACTTGATATATTGCAAATTGACGAAAGAATTTCAGAATTAAGAGAAAAGAGCGAGTTTGTTAATTTTAACGATTTACAATCTAATTTAAAACAAAGAATAAATAAATTCTTTAAAGATTTCAATATTGTTAAAGATTATTATGATATTTCAGAAGCATTGGAAATCATAAAAGAAGAGTGGAAAGAACTTGAAAATAACTTTGATAAAAAGGAAAAAGAAAATAAAACACTTATTCCAATGTATAAAAAGATTTGTAAATTTTTAAGGCAAAAAGATGTTATAGAAGAAGATAGAATTTATTACACAAAACAATTATATGACAATGCTAATGTATTTGGAATAACATGCACAAGTAGAGATAGATTTAAAGAAAAAGACTTGGAAGAATTGGCTAAATATAATTTGGGAGACCTTGATGTAAGAACACAAGGTATTGATGTTGTTATTATTGATGAGGTAAGTAAATCAAGTTTTCTTGATTTGTTAATTCCAATTCTATATGGAAAAACAATTATTTTGGTTGGCGACCATAGGCAATTACCACCAATGTATGATTTAAGAAATTTAAAACAATCAGATATTGAAGGCCTTGATTTTATTGATTTAGACACTAATAAAGCATATACAGAATTATATGAAGAATGTTTTTTTAAAACATTATATGAACAAGTTCCACAAAGCAATAAGATTATGCTAAATCAACAATATAGATGTCACGAAGATATTATGAGAGTATTTAATCATTTTTATGGTGGAAAAGATAATAAGGGTTTAATGCTTGGATATAAAAAACAAAATGATGAGAAACAACATTTCCTTAATGTTGTTATAAATGGTAAAAATGTAATTGAACAAGACAAACATATTTACTTTGTTAATTGTGATAAACATGACTTTAACGATAATGGAAGCACATCTGTTCAAAATCCACAAGAGGCAGATGTTGTTTGCGAGTTACTCAATAAAATCAACAACGAATATTCAAATATGATTAAATCCAACAAAATAAAGGTTGATATTGATAATGAAAGGAACATTGATACAAGACCAAGTATTGGTGTTATTTGCACTTATGGAGACCAAGCTGGACTCATAAAAAGGAAATTAAAAGGAAAGTTTAAATCATACGAAGGATTTAGTCAAAGCAATGATAATAAATTAGTTATTAGCACAGTTGACGATTTCCAAGGTGATGAAAGAGATATTATCATTTTATCAATGGTTAGAAATCCTATAAAGAGAACTGGAAATTATGAGTTTATTAAGAAATTTGAAAGAATTAATGTTGCTTTAAGTAGGGCAAGAAAACTATTAATTGTAGTTGGCAATAAAGATTTCCTATCTAATTGTGGAGTAATTAATTTACCAGATATAGATGGTAATAAAGCATTGGATAGACAAGCATATCCGGTATATAAAGAGATAATAAATACGATTGATGTTTATGGAAAAATATTACAATCAGACGACATAATAAAGGAGGATAGATAAATATGGAGTTTTTAAAATTAAAAACATCTTTTCCTATACCCATTCAAGTTATGCGTTCAAAGGTAAATTATACAGAAGTGAAACAAGCGTCAGGTATACAATATATTTTATTAGCATTAATAAATAATAATTCTAAAAATAATGAAAAACTATATGATGTATTGAGAAAATTTGGTGTTCCAAATGATTTAATATTTATGTTTATTGATGAAATTGAAAATATGATACAACTAGATATTATTAAACTTGGAAGATTAAAATTTAATGCTGACTATTTTAAAGAATATTTAGTTAACGATTTTGAGTTTACAGAAAAAGGAAATAAAATTTTTAGAAATGGTGCTGTCCCAACTGGCAAAGAATCAGTAAAAATTGTGTCATTATATTATGATTTGCTAAACAATAAAATCCTCACATCTGTTAATTTAAAAATGAAACCTAATGACAATGAAAATAAAATTTCAGAAGAGATGTTTGAAGATTATAAATATGACTTTTCATCACTTTTAGATATTGTTCAAGAAAACAAAAAGAACTTTAATTTTAAAGAACAAGAAGAAATCATTTCTGTTCAAAATGAAGAAATGAAAATGCAAAGTGCTAAATATGAAGATTGTGTCATTTTGAAATTAGAAAATGATAAATTAACTTTGACATTTGCTGATGATAGATTAGAGAATTTTGTAAAAAAATACTATACAAGTGAAAATATTACAGCCATATTTGCGTATAAAGAAAAATTTAAGTTTGCTAATGAAATGAATGTTGTTAAAATTAACAATATTAAAGATATATCAAACTTGACATCAGTTTTCTTGCCATCTCAAATTCAAACAGCACCACAAGAGAAACCTGAATTATTAATACAGACAGGCAAATACAATGTCTTTAAAAGAAAATATAAAACTGGATTAACATTAATTGGAAAAGAGTATGGTATAGATTATCTAACATTAAATAATGGTGTTATGAAAGCATATATTCCAGCTTGTGTTGATTTCAATGTAGAAAATATTGATAAAAAAATATCACTCAATTTAATTCTTGAAAAAGAATTAAGTTCTAATGAAAAAGAGTTTTTCTATAAAGAGATTTACAATCAAGTAAGTGCTGATTTTACCAATAATAATTTATTGATTACAAAATTAATTTCTAATGATGAAAATGATTATTTATCAAAGTATTTAACAAAACACATTCTTGAAAAAGCTGAACTATCACAACAAATATTAAACTTAAATGAAGTTAATAAGACTTTGGACGAAGGTGATGGTATAGTTAAGATGATTTCAGAGCAAATATTAGAGAAGGTAATAAGCGAAATTAATGTATCAAACTTTGCTACATATATTGATTTTGTAAAACCAATTCAAAAACTTTTGGGATTATCTTCACATGAATTCCTAATAAAGTTAACACAAAATATCAACAAAGATGAAAGTTTATTTAAGAGTATTTTAAATGGAAATTATAAGGTGGTAGAAGCATTGTCAATAATTAATTTGTATGATAAATATTTGAATGACATAATAGAGAATGTAAAAATTAGTGATGATAACGAACTAGCATTGGAATCTGAAAAAACAAGGAATAGATTAGAATACCTTAAACAATTATTAGGTATAAAATCTATTACTGATTATGTAATTGATGGAAATTATAATATGCTAGATTTGGTAAACAACTATGTTGAATTTGAAAAATCTTATAACTATTTAATTAAATACAAAGAGTTTTCAATTGATAAATTTAATGGAATTGAAAACTATAAAAACATTATCAAACCTATATACGAGTATGCAATTATTGAACAACAATCATCTTACAAACCAGATAAAATTACATTTGATTTTATTAATAATAAGATTAAAAGAGGTGATTTTAAATCTGCCATTGCAGACATGGTAATTAAAGTTGATTATGACTTAACTAATAAATTAGCATTAAAAAATAGTAATGAAATGGATTTTTATGATAAAATAGTTTTAGCAGAAAACAATAAATTAATAAAATCTAATGAAGCTAGTTTATTGCATACATTAAGAATATGTAGAAATAAATTATTGCACCCAAGCAAAGATGAAATACATTTTAACATTGATGAGTTAAATAAATGGAATGAATACATTTTCAAAAGTGAGGTAAAAGATGAGCCACCAAGCAAGAATTGATTTTGAAGGTCAAGCTATAAAATGTTGTAGTATTTGTAAAACTGCTGAACATACATTGTCTGACATTGATAGTATCCTAAAAAAAATAGAAGATAACTCATCATTGTTATTAAATGAAGATAGTGAAAATTTAAGAAAACAACTCCTGAAAGAAAAAGATAATCTTAATAAAGAGATTAATAGTTTAAATCAATTGGCAGAAGAACAAAAGAAAAAAGGTGTTGTATATGGTGAAGTAGATACAAGTCGTGAAATTGTTAATAAAGCGAATTTATTATTAAGTAAATGTAATAGTTTTAGTTCTCAAAGGATATACGAATATGAAACACTTTTAAAAAGAATTCTTGCAACAAGTGTTAGTGATAGAAATAAACTCTTGCAAACACAAATCAGTGGAACAGTCGCTTTTAGTAAAGAATTATATGAACAATTTAATAAGATTGAAGATGTTGTTCTAAAAGATTATGTTTATTTAGAATTAATCAAAGAAAACAATATTGGTAAGAGTTTTGATGAAATCGTAAATCAAGCACAGATAATATTGGATAGTGAAGTCAATAAAACTATTAGTGATAATAAAGAAAACATTATTAAAAAAATTACAAAACAACTTAAAGATATCAATCTGGAACAAAATGAGATTGATAAGATAGTTAAGGTAGAAAAGTTTGATAGTTCTTCATTACAAAAAATTCAAGAACAAACCAATAAAGAAATTGTTGATGAGCATGTAAGAAAAGAAGCTTTAAAATGTATAATAAAATCAATTGAACAAAGAGGTTTTATAGTTGACAAGAAAAATATAAAATTGCAACGAGATAAAAATCAAGTGGTTTTAATAGCACAAAAGGTTAATGGTCAAACAGCAGAATTTCAAGTTTTCCTTGATGGAAGATTTATATATAAATTTGATGGATATGAAGGTCAAGCTTGTCAGAAAGATATAAATCCATTTTTAGAGGATTTAGAAAAAATTTATGGAATTAAGGTTACAAAATCAAAAACATTATGGAGTAATCCGGATAAAATTTCTACCATGAAATACCAGACAATTAATACAAATAAGGATAAAAAATAGGAGGTGAACTTATATGGCATTAGAAATTGGTTTTAAAAGAATAAAAAGGGAAGTTGGCATTAAAAGATGTGTTATCATTGACGGCAATGTCGGTGATGTTTATCTTGATGACAAAAATCAAATTGTTGACATAAAAAAGTATTTAACAGAAATGCTTGAAGATTTAAAGTATGATGATATTGTCTATTGGGATAGAGTAAGTGGAATTGAAGGTGATATAAGTAGTCTTAAAATAACCGAAGAAAAAGAAGTTGAAGGTGAAGAATACTCGCTTGATGATGAAGATGAGAACCAAAATACAACTATATCAAACGGAAACTTTAAAGAACCAAGTGAAATCTTTAATTTAGTTTTTAAAAACTTAACAAATAAAAATAGAAAAACAGTATTTATATTAAATTGGTCAGATTATCTTTTCTCAAATGGTGGTCAATACGATAATGAAGAAAGACAAAATTTAACATTGTTGGGCAAATCAATTAAAGATAAAAAAGTTAATTATCTATCAACAGATGTAAATGAAAGCACAATTATACTTATCACAAACAAGTTGTCAAATTTCCCATTGTCTTTTTATCAAGCAAATCCAGAAGTCTCAACAATAACATTGTCTAAACCGGACAGATTGGAAAGACGTAGATTATTGGAAAAAATTGAAGCAGGATTTGAACTTAAACTCAATCCGGGCGAAACTTTGTTAAATAGCAGTAGAACAAATGAATATATTGATATATTGGAAGATTTTACCAATAGAGAAATAATACAAATGTCAAAACTTTCAAGAAAGGAAGAAAAGTTAACATTTGATAAACTATACTTATTATTCAAATATGGCGAAAAGGATAATCCTTGGGAAAAACTTGCCTATGAAGATGTTAAATACATCAAGAAGAAATTATCTGAAAGAGTTGTAGGACAAGATGAAGCCATTGAAAAAATTGAGAAAACAGTTGTTAAAGCATATATGGGGTTAACAGGTTTACATAAGACATCAAGTAGGTCCATGCCAAAAGGGGTGTTCTTCTTTGTAGGACCAACTGGTGTTGGTAAAACAGAACTTTCTAAAGCACTTGCTAAATTCTTATTTGGTGATGAGCAGGCTTGTATTAGATTTGATATGAGTGAGTATGCACAAGAGAATTCAGACCAAAAATTAATTGGTGCTCCACCGGGATATGTTGGATATGAACAAGGTGGACAATTAACAAATGCTATAAAAGAAAAACCATTTAGTGTAATTTTATTTGATGAGATTGAAAAAGCAGCTAAACCGAATCCAAGAATACTTGATATTTTCTTACAAATACTTGAAGATGGAAGATTAACTGATAGTAAAGGTGAAACAGTATATTTTAGCGAAAGTATAATCATATTTACATCGAATCTTGGTGCAAGTGAAGTTAAACCATCTGATAATAAAGAAGAGACAGCGGAAGAATTTATTAAGATTGTTAAGAATTATTTTGATAATGAAATAAAAAGACCAGAAATTCTTGGAAGAATTGGTTATAGTAATATTGTTCCATTTAATTTTATTCTTGATGATGAGTTTGCTATTCAAATTGCGAAGAGTAAATTAAATCCAATTAAGAGAGGAATTCAAGAAAAATATAGACTTGATTTAGAATTTGAAAGCGAACTTAATTTCATTAAGTATATTTTAAAAAGAGTTGATAAATCAAAAGGTGGTAGAGATATTCTTAATGCAATTAATGATATTTTACTTGATGAATTATCAATGTTCTTGTTTAACAATAAACAAGATTTAGGACTATATAGAGGTTCAAAATTGCTTGTCAAAACATCAGACAAAGGATTAGAATTTAGTTTTAATGATTAAGTTTAATGTTGCACTTATAAATACATGCACAGAAGTAGAAGGTCCATTTAAAAGATTGTGTATATGGTTTCAGGGTTGTAATAGAAATTGCAAAGGTTGTTGTAATAAAACATTACAACCTTTAAAACCGACCAATATAATTTCTCTTGAAGATTTACTTGAAATAATAAGAAAAAGTAAAATAGAGAACAGAATAGAGGGGATAACACTATCAGGAGGAGAACCACTCTTACAAACTGATTTAGTTAAACTACTTGAAGAAGTTAAAAATTTGGAATTAGGCATAATTCTATTTACTGGATATCAATTAAATGAAATTGAAGATAATTTAAAAAGTCAATGTGATATCATCATTGATGGTTATTTTGATGAGCAGAAAATTGATAACGATAGAGCATTAATTGGTTCATTAAATCAAAATATCAATTATATTTCTGATAGATATACAAATGAAAAAGATTGGTTTTATAAAAAAAAGAACTTAATTGAAGAAATAAATGTTGGAAATTACATTATCTTTAATGGTGATAAAATATAGTAAAGGAAAATAACTAATGAAAATTTTATTTTTTGATTTAGAATATGCGAGTTGTAAAAATGGTTGCAAGATTTGTGAATTCGGGTATGTTATAACTAATGAAAAGTTTGAAATAATAGAGAGGAATAATCTTATAATCAATCCATACCTATCTAATGATGAATGGGATTGGTGGGCATTAAAACACATACTTACAAGAACTAAAAAGGAGTATGAAGAAAGACTTACTTTCAATAAATATTATCCTAAAATTAAGGAGATAATAGAAAGTTGTGATTATGTTCTAGGGCATTCGCTAAATAATGATGCCAAGGCATTAAATGATGATTGTAAAAGATATAATTTACCTAGTATTGATTTTGATTTTTACGATGTTAAATTGTTTTATAAAGAATACAAGAATACTAAAAAAGAAATATCAGTATTAAACATTTTGGAAGAACTTGATTTAAATGGCGAAGAAGGTGAACATGACGCCGAAGTTGACGCCCACAATACAATGATAGAGTTCAAGGAGATATTAAATAAACTTGAATTTTCTCTTATTGAGATTATTGAATTATGTCCTAATGTTAAAGATAGAACAGAAAACTTTATTGTTTCTTCAATAAAACAAAATAAAGAAAAAAATGATAAAATTGGCGAAAAAACAGGTAAATTTGCTAAAAAATTGAAGAAAATTGCAGAAAAATATCCAGAAAGAGACAATTGGCCTTTAATTTGTTTATCGGATTCTATTAAAGAAACAACAACGGAAGGAAGATTGGGACTTATTGAAGCTATTTTTAATGCAGGATACAATTATGGAAATAAAGTATCAATTTGTTCATATTTTGTTATGGGGAATGAATATGGTGAAAGAGATTTGTCTTGTGACCATAATATAGAAGATAACCATAAGGACATAAAAAAGATAACAATTGAAGAGCTATCAAAAATGTTAAAAATAGAAATTAATGAACATGGTGAGTATATAAAACATGATGAAAACAATTGCAAGGATACTGCATTTAATACTGCCCTAATTGAAAGTTTAAAAAAGAAAGGCATTTCTTATGAGGATTGGTTAAAACAATTTAAAAACTAACAAATGAGAAGAAGTAATTAAAATAAATTTCAATTTTCCACATTAATTTTTCAAATAAAAACGTCCTTATAAATATGAAGGATATATAAAATTTAATAAATTACATAGAAAATAACTCAAATTTTTTTGGGTTATTTTTTTCTTGTGAGTTTTTTTGAAGAGGTCAAATGCTGAACTCTTGGTGTTGATAAAATTTTTATATAAAAATATTCTCGTGTGTTCAAATGGTGAACACTTTGGGAGTGATATATTTGAAATAGAAGCAAGAAAATTAAAAAAGTTTTCTCGTTGCACACAATGGGTGTGTAACGGAAATTATATAATTTTATTGTAAAAATCTTTCTCGTTTGACCAAATGGTGGTAAAGCGAGATTGATAAAATAAAACCACAAAATAATTTTCCGATATATCACCCGTTAATAAATCGACTATGCAAAAATATTTTTGTCGCTGTAAAGAATGTGTTTACAGCGGGACTGTTAAAATCAAGTTGAAAAAAATTTTAACATCACACAATGTGTGTGATAAAGGAGTTATAAAATGATTTTGTAAAAAGTTTTCTCGTGGTATCACGCATTGATACTACGGCAGTGATAAATTAACAAAAAAATATCCCGATAGGTCACCCATTGAACTATCGATACTGATAAATTAAGAAAAATAAATACCGCATTATCAAATGGTGATAATGCGAGAATTGTAAGATATTAGTGTAAAAAACATTCCCGAACGGACAAATGATGTCCGAACGACTATGTAAGAATAAAATAAGGAGGTGCTGAAATGTAAAAAGTCGAAAACAAAATTCAAAGAAAAGGAGGATTTTAGGAAATGTAAAAGCAAACAAAAAACAATCATTGCCCCTTTAATTAGAAATAGAAAGAGATATAGAAAAGCAAAATTTTAATTAGGAGGAAATATGAAAGAAATTAAATCAAACAAAGTGTTTGAAAAGAAGATACGAATTTATCAAATAAATAGATTGGAAGAACTGAATGACTTTTATCAAAAGCACAAACGAGAATACAAAAATATGAACGAGTTTTTAGTAAGTTTGATATTTGCCGGGCTTGATAGTGAAATAAATTTTGAAAAAGATGCTAGGACATATTTCACGAAAGCACAAGGAATAGCCGACAACATCACAGATATGACAAAAGTTTTGAGTAATATAAAACAATCTCAAACAGACGAGTACAAAGATATGGTAAAACTTGCTTATGAACTCAGATTATTGTTATATCGTATTTATAACGGAATGTTCTATCTTTCAGATAGAGATGATGTTAAGGGACTTTTTGACGCTGGTTTTAAAGATGACGAGCCAGAAGGTTTTGCCGATGATAGAAGTCTAATTTCAAAGCAAGTTGATGCCGAATTTGGTAAGAATGTTAAGATAATTTAGTTATTTTAAAAAACTTGCATGCAAGAATTTTTTGGAAATAATCAAGAACTGAAAATGGTAAAAAGTATCGCTGTTTTTGATGTAGTTCTGTGATTATTTTAACAAGCAGGATAAGGCGTGGGCTATTTTGATTTAAAATACCCATAAAATGCTCGAAAAATCGTGCTTTTATTGGGATATTTTAAAAATCAAAAGATTCAAAATTGCC
>ERZ808252.660-NODE-660-length-31131-cov-5.461868_pt1 | contig 31131 bp, 34 predicted proteins | sample MGYA00521242_ERZ808252 | MGnify/ENA primary metagenome ERZ808252 (study PRJEB31516, sample SAMN03275581) | gut metagenome | biome: mammalia-associated habitat; material: feces | host: Papio cynocephalus | place: Kenya | collected 2012-08-07 ...
CTTTCGTGTGTTTGGCTTAGGGGGCTCCGAAGCCAAGTATCGGGAGTTTCAAAGTAAGGTGTGGGTGGAGCGCCTGCTTAGGCTTGCGGGTTGTTTTGCCGCTCCCATTCTTCAAGGGCCTGATGCCAGTCGGTGGTGTCGGCGTTGGCCGCGGCTTCGGCCTGCCGGAGCGCTTCGTCGTTTTGGCGATCGCGCTGGCGTTTGGCTTTCATGTCGGCTATTGTGGCATCGTCGAGAACGAAGATGGCATGGCGGCGGATGGCTTCGTGGAGTTCGTGTGGGCCGAACGCCTGTCCGGGTTGGTTGAAGTCGGCAATGTTGAATTCGTATTTTACACGCAGTGTGTGGCGTATTTGTTTTTGTTTCAGTCTGTTGGCTGCGTTTTTGAGTTCGAGCAGACGGGCTATTTCCTTGATTTCGTTTTCCGAGAATTTGTTTCTTCCCATGTCAGTTGGCTATTGAATCGGGATTGGAGAGGATGTTTTCCAATTCGTCGGCCGAGAGTGCCAGATGGAAACGTCCGTTGAAGGCTACCGAGATGCCTCCCGTCTCTTCTGAAACGACAACGGCGAGTGCGTCGGTTTTTTGTGAGATTCCCAGTGCCGCTCTGTGGCGCAGTCCGAGCGATTTGGGGATGTCGTTGCTGTGTGAGACGGGCAGTATGCACCCGGCGGCGGCTATGCGCTGTCCGCGTATAATCATGGCTCCGTCGTGAAGGGGGCTGTTTTTGAAAAAGATGTTTTCTATGAGGCGCTGCGTGATGTTGGCGTTGATCTGGTCGCCCGAGTTGATGTATTCGCTCAATCCCACGTTGCGTTCGATGATGATGAGCGCGCCCACTTTGCCTTTGCTCATGTTCATGCAGGCCAATACGATGGGCATGATGCCTTCGTGGCGGTTGTCGGCCTGCTTGTTGCGGAAGAAGCGCAGAAGGAACGAACCGTTGTGGTGCATGCCGATGGTGGAGAAGAACCGCCGTATTTCTTCCTGAAACAATATGACCAAGGCCAAGGCACCCATGCTGACCATTTTGTCGAGTATGGTGCCGAGCAGACGCATGTGGAAGAATTGCGTGACGATTATCCACACGATGATGAATATGATGATGCCGGAAAAGATGTTGGCCGCACTCGAACGCTTCATGAGGCGGTAGATGTAGTAGAGCAGCAGGGCTACCAGAAGAATGTCGATGGCATCTATGAATCCGAACTTGATCACGTGGGCAGGGGTTTTAGGCGTTGTTGTTCATGGCGTTAAATATGGCCACGGCTTCTGCGCAGGCACGCACGTCGTGTACGCGCAGAATGTTGGCACCTTTGACGAGTGCCAGGGTGTTGACTACGGTTGTTCCGTTGAGTGCTTCATCGGCCGTTGTTCCAAGAAGTTTGTAAATCATGGATTTTCGCGAAATGCCTACGAGCAGCGGCATTTCGAAGCAGCGGAATTCCTGAAGGTTGGCCAATAGCCGGTAGTTGTGTTCAAGGGTTTTTGCAAATCCGAATCCGGGGTCTAATATGATGTCGCACACACCGAGGTCGTGCAGCCGTTTGACGCGTTCGGAAAAGTAGTAGAACATTTCGCCGATCAGGTCGTCGTAGACGGGTGCCTGCTGCATGGTCTGCGGTGTGCCTTTCATGTGCATCAGGATGTAGGGAACATGCAGAGAGGCAACTGTCGTGAACATTTCCGGGTCGAGCTGTCCGCCCGAAATGTCGTTGATGATGTCTACACCGTATTCTTCGACACACATGCGCGCCACATCGGCTCTGAAAGTGTCGACCGAGACGGTTGCCTGGGGTGCGCAACTGTTGATAATGGCCAGGCCATGGCGCAGGCGTTGCATTTCTTCGGCCGTCGTCACGTTGGCGGCTCCGGGACGCGACGAATAGGCTCCTACATCAATCATCGTCGCTCCTTCGTCAAGAATCTCGCCGATGCGCCGCCGCAGGCTTTCTTCGCTTTGCTTGCGGCTGGGGGCATAGAAAGAGTCGGGCGTGAGGTTGACAATGCCCATCACTTGCGGTTTGGCAAGCGACAGAAGTTGTCCTTTGATGTTGATTGTGAGATGGGACATTGGCGGCTGCTTTAGTTCCACGAGGGCACTTTGGAGCCGTTGCGATAGAAAGCCACCAATTCCACATCGAATATCAGAGTGGAGTAGGCCGGTATGCTTTCGTTGTCGTTTGAGTCTTTGTAGCCAAGAGGATAGGGGATGTATATTCTCCATCGGTCGCCCACGTGCATCCGCATGAGTGCCGTTGCAAGTCCGCGCACGTATGATGTGGCCTTGCGCGTGCTCGGTGTGGCTATCGTGGGATCGAAGATGTCTTCATAGATGGACGACTGCCCGCTGTAGGCAAACACATATCCCGTGGCATGGCTTGCCGTCGGAATGAGCCTGCCCTGGTAGAAGATGCGGCAGGAGTCGCTGCCCATCGGGCTTTCCTGACCGTTTCCACGTTTTAGGATTCTTATGTAGATAGAATCCGTCGAAGCATTCTCAATGGTTTCGTCCAGCGAATAGCTCAGATAGGTGCGCCACTGGCAATTGGCTTCCCACTCGCTGCCATAGGTGGCACGTGCCTTGCTGATGGTGTCGAGGGCACAGGCACGGATGTTGGCGAAGTAAGCATCGTTGCGGTTTTTCCAGTCTGAAAATTCGGATTCGTCGTCCTTGTCGTCGCTGCAGGCTGTGACTGACATCAGCACGGCCGGCAGCAGAAACAATAAGAACAGTAGCTTGTTGATGCGCATGTCGAATGTTAAACTAACTTTTTGAGCAAAGAGGTGATGCTTACACTATCTTCGATGATGCCGCACAGCTCACTGATTTTTACGCGCTTCTGTTCCATCGTGTCGCGGTAGCGCAGGGTGACGGTGTCGTCCTTCAAGGTGTCGTAGTCCACAGTGACGCAGTAGGGCGTTCCAATGGCATCCTGACGGCGATAACGCTTGCCGATGGAATCTTTTTCGTCATAATGGGTGTTGAAATGGAAGCGCAGGTCGTTGACTATTTCGCGCGCTTTTTCGGGCAGCCCCTCTTTGCGCACCAGAGGCATTACGGCGAGTTTTACCGGTGCCAGCTGCGGAGGGAATTTCAGTACTACGCGACTTTCACCGTTGGGCAGCTGCTCTTCGTGATAGGAATGGCAAAGCACACTGAGTGTCATGCGGTCAACACCGATACTCGTTTCAATATCATAGGGAGTGTAGCTTTCGTTGGTTTCGGGATCGAAATATTTGATTTGGCGACCCGAGAATTTTTCATGCTGACTCAGGTCAAAGTCGGTACGGCTGTGAATGCCTTCTACTTCCTTGAATCCGAATGGCATCTTAAACTCGATGTCTGTGGCAGCATTGGCATAGTGAGCCAGCTTTTCGTGGTCGTGGAAGCGGTAGTTCTCAGCACCGAAGCCCAGTGCCTGGTGCCAGGCCATGCGCAGCTCTTTCCATTTGCGGAACCATTCCATTTCAGTGCCCGGCTTTACGAAGAATTGCATTTCCATCTGTTCAAATTCGCGCATGCGGAAAATGAACTGACGGGCTACGATTTCATTGCGGAATGCCTTGCCTATCTGTGCAATGCCGAAAGGCAGTTTCATGCGTCCCGTTTTCTGAACGTTCAGATAGTTCACAAAAATGCCTTGAGCCGTTTCGGGGCGCAGGTATATCTTGTCGGTGCCGTCGCCCGTGTTGTTCAACTGTGTACTGAACATTAGGTTGAACTGGCGCACGTCTGTCCAGTTTTTTGTGCCACTGATAGGGTCAATAATGCCTTCGTCAAGGATAATCTGTTTCAGCTCTTCCAAGTCGGGTCCCTGCATAGCGCGTGTGTAGCGTTCGTGCAAGGCGTTGCGCTTTTCCAGGTGTTCAATCACGCGCGGATTGGTTTCGCGAAACTTGGCTTCGTCAAAGGCTTCACCGAAACGCTTGCGCGCTTTTGCCACCTCTTTTTCTATCTTTTCGTCATACTTAGCGATTTGATCTTCAATGAGGTTGTCGGCACGATAGCGTTTTTTAGAGTCACGATTGTCTATAAGGGGGTCGTTGAAAGCGTCGACATGGCCGCTGGCTTTCCATATAGTGGGGTGCATAAAGATGCAGCTGTCTATGCCCACAATGTTTTCGTGGAGCAATACCATGCTTTTCCACCAATATTCCTTTATATTGTTTTTCAGCTCTACGCCGTTTTGTCCATAATCGTAAACGGCAGCCAAACCACCGTAGATATCACTTGAAGGAAACACGAACCCATATTCTTTGCAATGGGATACGATTTTTTTGAATACGTCTTCTTGAGCCATTTTTCTTTTTCTGTTTTGTTCTGAATATGCAAAGTTAGTGTATTTTCGGCAGATGCACCGGTGAAACGCCTAAAACTTTCTCCCGTCCAACTGTCAGAGAGCCTGTTTATTTGAAGTCTTCTGAGGTATATTCACCCGGCAGCCGTCGGCAATTGTATTGCGATGCCATGACAAATCCGTAGGCTCCGGCCGAAAGCAGAGCCAGCAGGTCGCCGCGGCTTACTGCGTCCAATTGTATGTCTGTATCGAACACATCGCTGCTTTCACAAATGGGACCCACCACGTCGTAGGTCTCTTTGGGTGCACGGCTGCTCAGGTTCACGATTTGGTGGTGAGCCTGATAGAGGGCGGGGCGTATCAGGTCGGTAAAGCCGGCGTCTACGATGGCAAACTGTTTCGTTTTGGTCTTTTTCACCAGTATGGTGCGCGTAATGAGTGAGCCGCATTGTGCACACAGCGCTCTGCCCAGCTCGAAGTGGAGCGATTGGCCGGGGCGCAGCTTGAGATGCTTGGCAAAAGTTGCGAAATAACTTTCAAAGTCGGGCACAGGGTGCTTTTCGGGTTGTGCATAGTCTACGCCGAGACCGCCTCCCACATTGATGCTTGGCAGTGTGGGGTAGCCTTTGCTCTCGAGCAGGTCCTGCAGCTCGTTTATCTTTTTGCTGAGGGCCTCGAAGCAGTCAAATTCCAATATCTGCGAACCGATATGGAAATGCAGTCCGAAAAGTTCAAGATTCGCGGCTTTCATGACTGCCTGCACTGCCTTTTCCATGTCGTCGAGTGAAATGCCGAATTTGTTCTCTTCCAAGCCCGTTGTGATGTTCTTATGAGTATGGGCGTCGATGTTCGGGTTGATTCGCAGTGCTATGCGCGCGGTTTTCTGCTGTTCGGCAGCCAATTGGTCGATGATTTCTATTTCGGGCAGACTTTCCACGTTGAAACAGAGTATGCCCCTTTCGATGCCCAGACGTATTTCCCGGTCGGTTTTGCCCACACCGGCATACACAATCTTGTTGGCAGGGATTCCCACTTCCAGACAGCGTTCAATCTCGCCGCCGCTTACACAGTCGGCACCAAAGCCGGCGTCGCGCACATGGCGCAGTATTACGGGATTGGCATTGGCCTTGACGGCAAAGTGTATCTCGGCCGCAGGAATGAGTGCTGCATAGCGTTTGGCCTCATCGATCGTGCGGTCCAAAAGGTCGGTGTCATAATAGTAGAACGGTGTTTCAAGTTGTTCAAACCGCTCTTTCAGTGCATAGATGTCCATCGTTGTTCAGGCTTGTTTCGGGGCATTAAATATACGGTCGCTCAGGGCCTGCAGAGCCTTTTTCTTGTCGGCTTCATGGATGATGAACGAAATGTTGTGGTTGCTTCCACCATACGAAATCATCCTTACGGGCACGTCTTTCAGGGCTTGCGTGATGGCCGACTCGAAACCCTTGTTGCAGGGGCGCAGATCGCCCACCACACAGACAATGCACATGTCTTTTTCAACGTCAACCATGCCATATTTTTTCAGTTCGGCAACGATATTGGCCAGATAGGCGTCGTTGTCGATGCTCATAGACAGCCCTACTTCTGATGTAGTTACCACATCGATGCTTGTGTGAAACTGCTCGAATATTTCGAAGACTTTGCGCAAAAACCCTGTGGCAAGCAGCATGCGGCTCGACACGATTTTCACCACTGTGATGTTGTCCTTGGCTGCCACGGCCTTGATTTTCCCCTCTTCCGACTCGTTATTGATAATGGTACCTTCGGCTTTGGGGTCCATGGTGTTGAGCAGTCTGACGGGCACTCCGGCAAATTTGGCCGGCTGCACGCAGGTGGGGTGCAGTATCTTGGCACCGAAGTAAGCCAGTTCGGCAGCCTCTTCAAAGTGAAGCTGGTGCACGGGTTGCGTATTTTCCACAATGCGCGGGTCATTGTTGTGCATGCCGTCAATGTCGGTCCATATCTGTATTTCTTCCGCCTTGATAGCAGCACCAATGAGCGAAGCCGTATAGTCAGAGCCGCCGCGTTGCAGGTTGTCGATTCTGTTGTCGGCGTTCAGGCAGATGAATCCCTGCGTAATGAATATTTCCGTTTCGGGATGTGCGTCGATAATCTTCGTGATGTGCTCGCTCAGATAGCCCATGTCGGGTTCGCGGTTGGCATCGATGCGCATATAGTCGAATGCCGAAACCAGAGTCACCTTGATGCCTTTTTCTTTCAGGTAGTTGGTCATCATGTTGGTGCTCATCATTTCGCCTTTCGAGAGTATTTCCTTTTCGTCGTCGGCAGTCAGCTGTTTGCTGCTACCTATCACGAGCAATCGCGTAAAGATTTCCTCCAGAATGGCGAGCGTTTCCTTTTTGGTTTCTTCTTTGTCGTAGAGCTCGTCTACGTGTTTCTTGTATTTTGTGCGCAGGGTGTTGATAATGGCTTTTGCGCTTTCAAGATTTCCTTTCGAATAATAGTCGGCTATTTCGACCAGCGAATTGGTTGTGCCCGACATGGCCGACAATACAACCACTTTCCGTTCGCCGTTGCAGATAAGGGCGGCTACTTCTTTCATGCGTTGCGGTGAACCCACCGAGGTTCCTCCGAATTTCAGTACTTTCATTTCTTGCTTCTGTTCTTGTCTTGGCCGGCGCCCCTTTGCGCCCGCCTGTCTATTGTTGATTATATAAAGATGTCGTTTCTTCGATGGTGCCGTCTTCGCAGTTGAACACGCGCGAAGGTATCATTTTGAGCAATTGCAGGTTGTGTGTACTCATAATGACGGCTGCACCCTTTTGCGAGATGGCATGGAGAATGTTTACGATGGCCTTGCTGTTTTCGATGTCCAGGTTGCCCGTCGGTTCGTCGGCAATGATCAGCGGAGGATTGTTGAGCATGGCACGTGCTATGGCCACCCGCTGCTGTTCGCCGCCCGAAAGTTCGTGTGGGTAGTGGTCGGCCTTGTCGCTCATGTCCACTTGCTGCAACACTTCAGCGATGCGCCTTGTGATGTCGGCTTTCTTTTTCCATCCCGTTGCCTTCAGCACAAATTCCAGATTGGCATAGACCGTGCGGTCGGGCAGCAATTGGAAATTCTGGAATATGGTGCCCAGCATGCGCCTCAGTTCCTGCAGTTTTTTGCGCTTCAATGTCTGCATGCCGAAACCCAACACTTCTGCGCGCTCTCCTTTCACGGGCAAAACGCCATAGAGCGTGCGCAGCAGGGAAGTCTTGCCCGAACCTACTTTGCCTGTCAGAAAAACGAAATCGTTCTCATTGACTTCCAGATTGATGTTCTTCAATATCCGGTGGTCGTCAATGCTGATTTCGGCGTTCTTGTAGTCTATGATCATGGCCGTCAATGTTTCAATGTTTTTTCCATCCCGGTTTGTGCCGGCTTGCCAGTTCGCTTGCCACGTCCTCGATGCGCAGTCCTTTGGCGGTCAGTAGCACTATCAGGTGGTAGAACATGTCGGAAGCCTCATACACCAGTCGTTCATCGCTGCCATTGACGGCTTCTATGACGGCCTCGAGGGCTTCTTCGCCCACTTTTTGCGCCATGCGGTTCAGGCCGTCCTTGAAAAGTGATGTGGTATACGATCCTTCGGGCATCTCGCGGTGGCGTTTTTCTATGAAGTCCTGCAGCTCCGAGAGAAACTGCAGCGGATTGCTTTCGTTCTTTTCGCCCCAGCAGGTATCGCTGCCCGTGTGACAGGTAGGGCCTTCGGGGTGAACCTTTACCAACAAGGTGTCATTGTCACAATCGTTCTTGATGTCTACAAGGTGCAGAAAATGGCCGCTTTCCTCGCCTTTTGTCCAGAGGCGTTTACGCGTTCTGCTATAGAAGGTGACTTTTTTTGTTTCCAGTGTTTTCCGATAGGCTTCTTCGTTCATGAAGCCCAGCATCAGCACGTTTTTCGTGTCGGCGTCCTGTATGATGGCAGGAACGAGCCCGTTCAGTTTATTAAAATCTATGTTCATGGTTCTACCTCATTGTAATCTTACCGGTATGCCTTCCTTGGCCAGATATTTTTTCAGGTCGGCAATTTTTATTTCGCCGTAGTGGAATACGCTTGCAGCCAGTGCCGCGTCGCTTTTTCCTTCAACGAAAGTGTCGCGAAAGTCTTCCATGCATCCTGCTCCGCCCGATGCTATGACGGGTATGGGCAGGTTGTCGGAGAGCATGGCCAGCTGCGGGTTGGCAAAGCCTTTTTTCACACCGTCGTGGTTCATGCTGGTAAAGAGTATTTCGCCGGCTCCTCTCGCGGCCGCTTCGCGCGCCCAGTCGAGCAGCAGCCGCTCCGTTTGTATGCGTCCGCCGTTCAGGTAGCAGTGCCATTGTCCGTCGGCTTCGAGCTTGGCATCGATGGCCACTACGCATACCTGCGAACCGAAGTTGGCCGCTATCTCGTCGATCAGCCCGGGGTTTCTCAAAGCGGCCGAGTTGATACTCACTTTGTCGGCTCCGGCGTTCAGCATGCGCTCCACGTCGGCCAGTTCGTTGATGCCGCCGCCCACGGTGAAGGGTATCGACACTTCGGCCGCCACACGCTGCACAAGTTGCGTGAAGGTCTTTCGGCCTTCGTGGCTCGCCGTGATGTCAAGATAGACCAGTTCGTCGGCATTTTCGTCACTGTATTTCTTTCCCAGCTCCACGGGGTCGCCCGCCTGCCTCAGGTTGACAAAATTGGTGCCTTTCACCGTCTGCCCGTCCTTTACGTCAAGACAGGGAATGATGCGTTTGGCCAGACTCATGTGTTATTTGGTTTTTGATAGGAATTTCCTGGTCACTTCTTTCAACGACAGCTTGCCTTCATAGATGGCTTTGCCGAAGACCACGGCCGGTACTTTGGCCGCGTTGAGCTCTTCGATGTCGTTGATGTTGCTGATGCCGCCGCTGGCGATGAGCTTGCACCGCCTGAAGGCCTTCATGATGCTTCGGTAGAGCTCTACCGAAGAGCCTTCGAGCATTCCGTCGCGGCTGATGTCGGTGCACAGCACGTTTTTCACGCCTTTGTCGGTGATATATTCTTTCAGAAAGTCAAACAGCCCGATGGCGCTTTCTTCTTTCCAACCGTTGATGCTGATATGGCCGTCTTTCACGTCGGCACCGAGTATCAGGCGTTTGGCTCCATAGCGTGCCAGCCATTCGTCAAACAGTGCGGGCTGTGTCACGGCCACACTGCCCACGGTGGCCCATTCGGCTCCGCTGTCGAAGACGGCCTCTATGTCGGCATTGCTTTTGATGCCGCCGCCGAAGTCTACCTTGAGTTTTGTCTGCGAAGTGATGTCCTGCAGCACTTTCAGGTTGACCACGTGCCGGGTGCGCGCTCCGTCGAGGTCTACCAGGTGAAGGCGTCTGAACCCCATGTTTTCAAAATGCCTGGCCATGGCAGTGGGGTCGTCGCTGTACACTTTGACGGAGTCGTAGTCGCCTTTGGTGAGCCTTACGCACTTGCCGTCTATCAGGTCAATGGCCGGTATGGGTTCTATCATAGTAATATCAGGTTGTTTTCAAGAAGTTGTCCAGAATGGTCTCGCCGATGCTGCCGCTTTTCTCAGGATGAAACTGCGTGGCATAGAAGTTGTCCTTCTGCAGCGAGGCACTGAAGGGCGTTATGTAGTCGTTGGCCGCCACGGTATGGCTGCACAACGGCACGTAGTAGCTGTGTATGAAATAGACGTAGGCTCCCTCACCGATGCCCTTGTAGAGCGGTCCCTTGAGACGGGTCAGCGTGTCCCAACCCATGTGGGGAATCTTGAGATGGTGGTCGTCGGTGCAGAATTTCCTAACCGGCACGTCGAATATGCCCAGACAATCGGTGTCGCCTTCTTCGCTGTGGCGGCACATGAGCTGCATGCCGATGCAGATGCCCAATACGGGCTGGCGCAGGTTGCGTATCACATTGTCGAGTCCCCGTTGCCGCAGGTATTCCATGGTTTTGGCCGCTTCGCCCTGTCCGGGAAACACCACATGGCCGGCCTCCCTGATGGCTTGGGGATCGTCGGTCACGAGGGGCTCTATGCCCAGGCGCTTGAGTGCATGCACCACCGAGTAGATGTTGCCCGCATTGTATTTGATAACGGCTACATTCATCGTGCTTTTCGAGTGTTTAGTAGGCCCGTGCTATGATTACCTTGTGGCGGGCAGGCTTGCCGCTCACCATGTCGGTGCCGGGGTTGCTTTGGTCTACATTGAGAGGTATGCAGCGTATGGTGGCCTGTGTCTCTTCCTTGATGCGTGCCTCGGTTTCGGGCGTGCCGTCCCACGGACACAGGAAGAAGCCGCCGTCAGCGATTCTTTTCTTGAACTCTTCGTAGTCGTGGCATTCGTAGATGTGGGCATCGCGATAGGCCACGGCCTTGCGGAAGATGTTTTGCTGCATGTCGGCGAGAAGATTTTTCACGTGGTTTTCGATTCCGTCAAGACTGACGGTTTCCTTCTCCAGTGTGTCGCGACGCATCACCTCGGCCGTGTTGTTTTCCAGGTCGCGTGCACCGATGACGATGCGCACGGGCACTCCCTTCAGCTCATAGTCGGCAAACTTGAAGCCGGGGCGTCGCTTGTCGTCGTCGTCAAACTTGACGCTGATGCCCATGCCTTTCAATGCGGCTGTAAGGGGTTCCACGCGGCGGCGTATGGCATCAAGGTCGTCGGCTGTCTTGTAGATGGGCACGATGACCGTCTGCAACGGGGCGAGCCGCGGCGGGAGCACCAGGCCGTTGTCGTCGGAATGGGCCATGATGAGTGCGCCCATCAGGCGTGTGGATACGCCGAACGAGGTGGCCCAGGCATATTGCATCTTGTTGTCCTTGTCGACAAACTGCACATCGAAGGCTTTTCCGAAGTTCTGGCCCAGGAAGTGCGACGTGCCGCTCTGCAGGGCTTTGCCGTCTTGCATCATGGCTTCGATGGTATAGGTGTCGAGCGCACCGGCAAAACGCTCGGTCTCGCTCTTGACGCCCTGCACCACGGGCACGGCCATGAAGCCTTCCACAAAGTCGGCATATACTTTCAACATCTGCTTGGCGCGGGCTTCGGCCTCTTCACGCGTGGCGTGGGCCGTGTGGCCTTCCTGCCACAGAAATTCGGAAGTGCGCAGAAACAGACGCGTGCGCATTTCCCAGCGCATCACGTTGCACCACTGGTTGCACAGTATGGGCAGGTCGCGGTAGCTGTGAATCCAGTTGCGGTAGGTGTTCCAAATGATGGTTTCCGATGTGGGACGGATGATGTATTCTTCTTCAAGGCGCGCGGCGGGATCTACGACTATCTGCTTGGATTCTTCGTCGACTTTCAGCCGGTAGTGGGTCACCACGGCGCACTCTTTGGCGAATCCCTCGACATGCTCGGCCTCTTTGCCGAAAAACGATTTCGGTATGAGCAGGGGGAAATAGGCGTTTTGCAGACCCGTCTCCTTGAACTTGTCGTCGAGTTCGCGCTGTATCTTTTCCCAAATGGAATATCCGTAGGGCTTGATGGTCATGCAGCCTCTCACGTCGGCCTGCTCGGCCAAATCGGCCTTTACCACCAGCTCATTGTACCACTTGGAATAATTTTCGCTACGTTTTGTCAGATTTTTCAGCTCTTTTGCCATATATTTTGTTGATTTTGTTGCAAAGTTACTGCAAACGCGGTGAAAGGCAAAACGAAAAGCAAGGTTTTTGGACTTTTCGCCCTTTGCCGGGCTTTTGCCGGGCTGCAAAAGGCTGGGCTGTGAATAAAAACGGAAGCCCTCGGTTTCTCGTGCCGTGGGCTTCCGTTGAATTACGGTGTATGAGGCGGCAGCCTTTCAGAATTTCACTTTGCGGCTTTGCTTGCCTTGCCGCTGTATGTAGATGCCTTTCGAGGGGCGGTCGACGGCGTTGCCCTTGAGGTCGTACCAACGGGTTTCCCGGTGTGTGCCTGTGGCGTTTGTCGGGCTGTCGATGCCCGTATAGGTGCCTTCGGTGATATTGAAGTTTTTCCAGAAAAGGGTGGAGGCATAGGCTTCGCGGCTGCCTTGGGGCACATAGAGTGTGGCCTCGTAGCTGCCCCATGTTTCGGCGTCGATGGCCGGAGGCACGGCGGTGCGCAGGGTGATGTGGCGGATGGCGGGCGAAGCCGTGAATGTGAGGTTGGCGATAGAGGTGAGCGACGACGGAAGATCTACGCTTTCGAGCCTGGGGCAATTGAAATCGCAGATGTCCAGGCGACTGGTGTTTTCACCGACGACGAGGTGGCGGAAATTGCCGGAGAAATACATGGCGTTTACGTCCGACATACCGTTGATATAGAGCGTGTCGAGCTGCTCGCAGCCGTCGAAGAGCTTGAAACCGAACATGCTGAATTCCGTCAGTTCGATGCGCACGTTGCGCAGGGAGCTGCATTGGGCGAAAGCACTGCTCAGTATGGTTTCGGTGTTTGAGGTAATGTTGGCTTCGGTGAGCGAGTTGCATCGGGCGAAAGCCTCTTCACCGATATGGTCGATGTTTTCCCAGTCAATATCCTTGAGACCGGTGCATCCGTCAAACACATTAGCACCTATGTAGATGTATTCACTGTCCGGGAAACGTATGCCGGCAAGGTTGGTCTGGCCGGCAAAGGCGTAGTCGGTGATGCGTCGGATGCCTTCTCTGAGCTCGAACACGGTATTGGGCTGCATTTCGCCCTTGTAGACGAACAGTTGGTCGGCTACGTAGACGGGACCGTCGGGCAGGTTTTTCTCCCAGGCCGTGCCCTTGAAGGAATTGTACCTGACCGATATCAATTCTTCGGGGAAAGTGATGTTTTTCAGGGCGGTGCAATTTTCAAAGGCCTGCTCACGTATAACGATGTTGTTGGGTATTCTGACGCTGACGAGGCTGCTGCAGTCCTTGAAGGCGTATTTGCCTATTTCGATCAAGCCATCGGTAAGTTCCAAGTTGGTGAGCGATGTGCAGCCTTCGAAGGCCGACTCGGTGATGCTCCATATATTGTCGCTGACGGTGACGCTTTCCAGGCTTTTGAGACCCTTGAACCACACCGGTACGTCGCAAAGGTCGAGATAGAGCCTGCGGATGGCAGAGCAGCCCTTAAAGAGATTGACATCTTCCCACTGGGGCTGGAAAATGTCGTTGAAACTGAGACTGACATCGGTGAGCGACGTGCACTGGTCGAAGGCATCGGCCGGCGCAGTGAAGTCTTCGTTGTCAATGACGAGTGTCTTGAGCGAGGTGGAGCCTTTGAACCAATTACCTATGGTAGGAGCGTAAACGGTGAGGCTTTCGAGCCGGGTGCCGGTAAAGGCGTCGTCGCCCGCTTCGGTGAGTGAGGCGGGCAGCGTGAGGGCCGTGAGCCGGCTGCAATCCATGAGGGCGCGGGGGGCTATGCTTGTTGTCCCTTCGGCGATGGACAGCGCGCCCAGGCGTGCGGCCGGGCAGAAAACGAGTCGGGTCTTTTCCTTGTTATAGAGCACTCCGTTGGGGGTTGTGTAGGCGGGGTGGTCGTCGGCCACGGTGATGGTATGCAGGGCGGTGCAGCCTTTGAACAGGTCGGCGCTGAGCTGTGTGATGCCGTTGGGCAGGGTGAGCGAGGTGAGAGCCGTGTTGTCGGCAAAGGCGGCGGCATCGATGGTCGTGACGGGCAGGCTGCGGCCGTCGTGCGTGACTTCGGAGGGAAGCGTGGCTTCACCTTTGAGCGCTTGAGCCGACTTGACGGCCAGCGCAGACTGCGCGTTGTCGAGATAACGGTAGGTGATGTCTTCGAGGGTGAATGAGGTTTCGCCGGAAGTGCTTGTCATGGCTGTCGGAAACTCTTGGGCAGCCGGTTGCAGGCTTGCAGAACCTACGGCCGGCAGGGCGGTGCAGCACATGGCGGCAATGCCCAAAGTGAGGAGTCGTGGCAGTGTTGGCATAATGGGTTTTCGTTGTTAAAGGTTGATATTGCTTTTAAATGTTTTGCAAATGTACGCAAAACAACGTGACTTTCAAAGCTAAATTGCAATAAATGCGTTTTTTAGCCGGCACAAGGAGAGGACGGAAGAGCATGCTTTGAGTTAAAATCCTAAAAAGGCGGCACCGGTATGGTGCGAAAACCGTAATTTTGCAGCCTTAACAAACTACATCAGAATTATGAAAGCAAGAATTTTAAGCATCGGCGCATTGTGCGCATTGTTGGTATTCAGCGGTTGCAGCAACATGAGCAATACTGCGAAGGGCGGACTGATTGGTGCCGGAAGCGGTGCCCTGCTCGGCGGCATCATCGGCAAAGTGGCCGGTAACACGGCAGTAGGTGCGGCCATCGGTACGGCCGTAGGCACGGGAGCCGGTGTACTGATAGGCAAGAAGATGGACAACGCCAAGAAAGCCGTGGCACAGCAAGTGCCGCAGGCACAGGTGGAAGAGGTGCAGGACAAGAACGGATTGAAGTCGGTAAAAGTGACCTTCGATTCGGGCATATTGTTTGCCACCAACAAGGCCGACCTGAGCGCATCGGCCAAGACTTCGCTGGCCAAGTTTGCCGGTGTGTTGAAAAACAATGCCGATATGGACATCAACATTTACGGTCACACCGACAACACGGGAAGTGATGCCATCAACGACCCCCTGTCGCTGCGTCGTGCCCAGTCGGTGCAGGGCTACCTTTCGACATGCGGCGTCAACGCAAGCCAGATGAAATCGGTGCTTGGCAAGGGTTCGAAAGAGCCTGTGGCATCTAACGATACCAAAGAAGGCCGCGCACAAAACCGCCGCGTTGAAGTATATCTCTATGCCAGCGAGGCCATGATAGAGGCCGCACAGAAAGAAGCAGGCGAAACATCCAATTAATAAAAATGCAAAATTGACAACGACAGGGCTTGAAACCAAAACCGCCAAGGAGGTTTCAAGCCCTGCCAATGTTTATTGCAAACAACCCCGGCAACAAAACACCACAGACAATGATTGTTTTATTCATCATACGGCACATTCTGAAATGGCTGATAAGCCTGTTTTTCGTCTCGACGCTGCTCTTTGTGCTGCTCTACAAGTGGATTCCCGTGGCTGTGACGCCATTGATGGTGATACGCTGCGTTGAACAGGTGGGACGCGGCGAAACCATCAGGCTGAAGCATCATTGGGTGTCGCGCGACAAGATATCGCGCTATCTGCCCGTTGCCGTGATGGCCTCGGAGGACCAGCGTTTTCTCAACCACCACGGATTTGACTTCAAGGAGATTGGCAACGCCGTGGAAGACCGTTTGAGCGGCCGTCGCAAGCGCGGGGGCAGCACCATCAGCCAGCAAACGGCCAAGAATGTCTTTCTGTGGCCCGAATCGTCGTGGGTGCGCAAGGGTTTCGAGGCTTATTTCACCGTCTTGATAGAATTGCTCTGGAGCAAGCAGCGCATCATGGAGGTTTACCTGAACTCCATAGAAATGGGCGACGGCATCTATGGCGCCGAGGCGGTGGCCCAACAGCATTTCAACTGCACGGCCAAGGAACTGTCGCGCGCGCAGTGTGCCCTAATAGCCGCCACATTGCCCAACCCGCTGCGCTTCGACTCGTCGCGGCCGTCGCGCTACATGATGAAGCGGCAGTATGCCATCATGAAACAGATGAAATACATCGGCTTCATGAAGGACGATAAGAAATAACCATTTATTTTTCGCGGAAACGCGCACGGTAATTGCGCGGTGACAGTCCGGTTTTCGACTTGACAAATTTGCCGAAAAAGGCCTGGTTGGGAAATCCCATTTCGTTGGATATGTCTTTGATGCTTTTGTCGGTATATCGCAGCTGCTGCACGATGACATTGATGCTGTGCTGGTGAATCCATTCGAGAGGCGTCTTGTCGCTGCATTGCCTGACCACGGTAGACAGGTATTTGGGCGTGATATAGAGTTGGCGAGCTATTTCGGTGACAGAGCGCATCCTGCCATTTCCTTTGCCCAAGAGCTCTATGAAACGGCGGAATATCTGGTCTTTGCGGTTGACGCTGATTTCGTCGTCGTGGCGGTTGGTGACACGCGAAATGATGTCGAAAAACACGTAGATGATGGATTGCAGAAGCGCGTGCATCATGCGTTTCTGAAAGGGGTTGCCAGTCTGGCGTATCTTGAGCTTGGTGATTTCGGCAAAATGGTAGAGCGTCTCCAGCTCGTCCTCGGTGAGGCTGATGACGGGGGCTTTGGTGGCATCGAAGATAGTGTCCCAAATGCGTTCGTTGGCATAAAACGAGTTTTCCATGGCCTGTACGGAAAACCCGAAGATGAGGCATTTCATGTCGGGCGAATGCTGCAACGGCTCGATGGCCATTCCGGGGTAGCAGATGGCCACCTTGTCGTGACTTATTTCGTAGGGGCGGTTGTTGAGCCGCATGCTGAGCGTGCCGCTGTAGCAGGTGATTACCACCACCTTGTTAAGACTGAAGGATTCGGGGATGTCGCTTGGAATGGAACGGAGGTCGTTGACGACAAACAGGTCGCCATCGTCGTAGTTAAGCCACTGTCGGCCGACGGTGTCGATCATTTCCTGTTTGGCGGGCGTTGTGTCGGATTCCAAAGCGGGCGGTTTATTGGTTGAAGCGGCTGTAGACGACAGACATCTTGACAGGGTTGGCCGAGCCACCCTTGAGACGTGCCCCGCTCAGCGAGAAGTCGTTGCTGACGCTTAGCACGCTTCCCATGGTACTTGTTTCGGCCGTGACGGGTACGAGCATCACCTTGTTCCAGTCGGGGTTGGCGGCCATCCAGGCGTCGAGTTTTGCCTTGCGTGCCTGCGGACTGTCGTTTTCGGTGACGCCGGCTTTGGTGTCGCGCTGTCTTTTAAGGTAGGATATAAGGTTGGCGATGTTGCTGAACGAGTATGAGTTGTAAACGTTGTCGTAGCTGGCCAGGAAAGTCTTGTAGTTGTCGGGCACGCGGTTGTTGTCGAAAAAGTCGTTGAGCTCGCCTTTGGGTACCATGAGCACGGATGAGGGTGTAGACAGCTTGTATTGCGTGACGATGTTGCTGTTGTAGCGGCGGAAAATGATTTTCGCACTGTTTACAGAGTCTGTTTCGTGGTTTTCGTAGATGTTGTCGATGGGCAGCGATACTTCGGTAAAGATGGCGGCCGGTGTTTTCAGATAGGTATAGTCGGTTTGCGCTATCAGTTTGTCAATGTTTTCGTTTTCGATGCGGTTGCTTTGTATCACTTCCTGGGTGGCGGCTACGCGCTGCACGCCCACGTAGGTGGTGTCGCCGTCGTTATATCTGAAATATACGCTGAGGGTTGCAATGTCGATGTCGACAAGTGTGCCGTTGCCCGATATGGTCTTGAAATAGAAGCCGGGCAGGACGTTGCGTATGAAGTTGTAGGAATTTTTGAAGTTGTCGGGATTTTCGTAATACTTGCGCAGTATTTTCGTGCCGAAGGCGACGGGCAACTTTATCAGTATGTTTTTGGAATAGTCCGAGGAGTAGCGTATGCTGTCGGGCAGCGAGAGGTCGGCCACTGCGAAGCTCATTTCCTTTTTGACGGCATCGGGCTTGCGGCTGACATACTGCTGTGCGTCAATGTTGGTGTAGTAGGTGGTTTCTTCGTCGAGAATTTTGTCGGCATCGAGCTCGTAGACGCCTATCTTGAGGGAGTTGAGCGAATCGCCATAATAGGATTTGACATAGAGGCGCAGCTCTACCGAGTCGGCCACGGGCTGTCCGTTTTCTTTGTGCATGGCGTCGAGTTTGGGCAGGCTGTAGTCTTCGAGCGAATAGAATTGGGCCAGGAAACTGCACGTTGTTGTCGATCCTGTTTCGGGGTCGGTGACACGCCCGAGGTAGCAGTCGCTCGATTTGGCCACGAGTGAATCTATTTTGACCGACCGTGTGCCGGTGTCGAAGACGGCTTGTGTGACGGTGGTGACGTCGCTGCCGGGCATTACGATGCTGCCGAAAGTGTCGGTATTGTCGTCGCACGAAGTGAATGCGCACAAGGCGGCGAAAAGGGGCAGTAAGGATTTAACGGTGTTCTTGCAGATGGATTTCATCATGAAGATCGTTGTGGGGTTATTGTTTTAATAGGGTGTCGTAGAAGTCCGAGTAGCGCGCGGCATCGATTTCGCCGTCGGCGTAAGGCAATATGGGTATGTTTTTGGAGGATGCGAAATCGAGCAGTTCGGGATTGGCGTTTTCGGTAGAAGCTATCACTCCGTCGCAGAAGTTGATGGCGAATTTTTCAAAGTCGGTCGGTGTTTCGAGCCTCAGTCCGAAGTCGGCTATCATCTGCGGTGTCATGTTGCGGAAGGCCAGACATTCTTTGATGTTGGCGGGCATGGCGACGGTCAGCGGATTGTCGTAGAGGGAATAGACCACTTTGGTGTTGGCGAAAGGCTGCTCTTCTTTATAGATGGCTTTAATAAAAAAAGGCGTGGCCGCCGAAATCCATCCCTGACAGTGTATCACATCGGGATACCAGCGAAGTTTTTTGATGGTCTCGAGCACGCTGCGGGCATAGAAGATGGAACGTTCATAGTTGTCGGTGTATTCGTTGCCGTTCTTGTCGCCAACCATCAGACGTTTCTGGAAAAAGTCTTCATTGTCGATGAAATATACTTGCATTCGCGCCGATTGCAATGAAGCCACCTTGATGATGAGCGGATGGTCGGTGTCATCGATAATGATGTTCATGCCTGATAATCGTATTACTTCGTGCAGCTGGTTGCGTCTCTCGTTGATGTTGCCCCATTTGGGCAGAAAGGTGCGGATTTCGCAACCAGAATCCTGAATGGCCTGTGGTATTTTCTTGCCGTTCGACGACATGGGTGTCAGCGGCACATAGGGTGTTATCTCTTGGTTGATGAACAATATTTTCTTCGCTGTCATGATTTGTTCTTTGTAATGCAAAGGTACGAAAAAAAGGCGATTTGCGGCGCATCAATTTTAAAACTTTTAAATATCAGACGCTTTTGCCGCCGTTCTTTCTTCTGTATGTGGAATTATTTCTGTTATTTTGCACCCCGATATAAACATTCAGACGGAAAAATGGAAGTCGTACAAACCATCAAAGCATTGGACGAGAAGCTACTTGCCGCCCGCAAGGCAGGTAAGTCGGTCGGTCTGGTTCCCACTATGGGTGCCCTGCACCGCGGCCACGCCTCGTTGATTGAAAAGAGTGTTCAGGAGAACGACGTGACCGTGGTGAGCGATTTTGTAAACCCCACACAGTTTAATGACCAGAACGACCTGTTGCGCTATCCGCGCACCTTCGATGCCGATTGCAGCCTTGCCGCTGAGCTGGGCGCTGATTATATATTCTTTCCTTCGGTGGCCGAGATGTATCCCGAGCCCGACGAGCGGAGTTTCAGCTATCCTCCGGTCGACAGCGTCATGGAAGGGCCGCGCCGCCCGGGCCATTTCAACGGAGTGTGCCAGATTGTCAGCAAACTTTTCTACGCCGTCAAGCCCGATAGAGCCTATTTCGGTGAAAAAGACTACCAGCAAGTGGCCGTCATCAGGGCCATGGTGGCCGATTTGAAACTGCCTGTCGAGATTCGCCAGTGCCCCATCGTGCGCGAAGCCGACGGACTGGCGCTCAGCAGCCGCAATGCCCTGCTCACACCGGCCGAGCGCAAACTGGCCGCCAATATTCACCAAACGCTTCTCGCCAGCCTCGACTATGCAAAAGGCCATACCGTCGAGGAGACACGCTGCCATGTGATCGACACTATCAACGCTTTCGACGGACTCAAGGTGGAATACTACGAAATTGTAGACGGCATCACGCTGCAAAGCATCGCTTCGTGGGAGGCAGCCCCCACCGTGGTGGGTTGCATCACGGTCTATTGCGGAAAGCTCCCCGTGAGGCTCATTGATAATATAAGGTATAAATAAACACAAAGCGACATGTTTATAGAAGTATTGAAGTCGAAAATACATTGCGTCCACGTTACCGATGCCAACCTGCAGTATATGGGAAGCATCACCATCGATGAAGACCTGATGGACGCCGCCGGTCTTGTAGAGGGCGAGCATGTCTACATTGTCGACAACAACAACGGCGAGCGCTTCGAGACCTACGTCATCAAGGGGCAGCGCGCAAGCGGATGCATCTGCCTTAACGGAGCAGCCGCCCGCAAGGTGCAGATTGGCGATGTGGTCATCATCATGTCGTATGCCACGATGACACCCGAAGAGGCGCGCAGCTTCCGTCCGCGCGTGATATTTCCCGACACAGCGACCAACCAACTGCCGCAATAGCAGCAAGCAGCATACAGCAAGCCGGTGTTTCCCGTAAGGATAGGAAGCACCGGCTTTTGCGTTGCCGTCGGGCCAATCGGCGAAGGCCTATTTGGGAAGGTTGAAGGCTACAGACATTTCCTTCATCTGTTCCTGACTCATGCCCTCGGGCTCAAAGCCCATGGCCTTGCTGTCGATATAAATTTTTGCACTCTTCGAAAGCACATCGATTTGGTCGAACGCATCCATCACGTCGAGTCCCTTGGCAAAGACTCCGTGCTTTTCCCATAACACCACATCATAGTCTTCGAGCTCCTTGAGCGTAGCTTCGGCCAGCTTCACCGAGCCCGGCAATTCGTAGGGGATAATGCCCAGACCCAGCGGGCAGAATGCCTTGGTCTCGGGTATCATGCTCCAAAGCAGGTTGGTGAGAACGTCCTTTTCAAGGAATTTCCTTGCGTGGCTCATGGCAATGAGTTCGATGGGGTGGGTGTGCACGGTGGCACGATAGGCCGAACCGGTCTCTATCAGGTGGTTGTGCACCGTCAGGTGCGAGGGAAGCTCGCTTGTCGGCTTCACGGGATTGTCGGCGATGATTTCATAGCCGGCACAATCGTCGGTGATGCGTATCACCGAACCGTTGTCCATGGGATAGCGTGCCAAATCTCTCATGCGCTTGTTGGTGCCTTTGCAGAAAAAGTAGCATCCCTTCAAGTGGGGCAGCGTGGTGCCTATGGGAGTGACCGGTGCGATGGCGGGCATGGCCTTGATTTCATCGTCAACCAGCTCGGTGATGTTGATGGTAATGTTGCCTCCGTTGCGCTCGGCCCACCCGTTTTGCCACAGGTAGCCGGCCACTTCGGCCACTTTGTCCACTTCTTTTTTCAAGGCGGGACGACCTTCCAAAATTGATTTCATAAAATTTTCTTTGCGATATGTTTGTTACAGGAGCTGGGGCAGGAACGACGATACGATCAGCACCAGCAGTCCTACAATCAGTACTGCGATGGTCTTGGGCGAGCATCCTTTCCATTCTTTGAGGATGATGCCCCACACATTCGAGAACGTTACGTTGAGGGCCATCAGTATGCAGAACGAAAGGGTCATCAGTGTTTCCGACGAAGTGAGGAATCCCTTGCCGAGCGACAGTCCGAAGAACTGGCTGTACCATAAGGCACCGGCCAGGGCGCAGAAGAGCAGGTTGTTTCCTATGACGCCGCCTTTGGCATAGTCGCCAAAAGTCTTGTTTTTGGTGTTCTGATAGAAGCAGTAGGCGGCATTGGTCACAAATCCACCGAGTGTCACGAGCAGCGTGGCGGGCAGTGTTTTGTAGATGTCGGGTGTCAGGTCGCCGAAGTTGATGTCCTTGCCGAATTCGAGGCCTACGTTGAAGCATCCGCTCATGAAACCTGCCAGCAGGGCTATGGCCAGTCCTTTGGGAAAGTTGAAATCCTTGACGGCGGCCTTTTTCTCTTCGTCAGAGAGCGACGCGGCTTTCATGGAGCCAGCCACACCGATGATGGCTATGCCGACAAGTGTCACGGCCACGCCGGCGAGCACGGCAAATGTGAGCTTGGATAGCGCGTCTTCGGCGGGAAAGAAGATGTTGAGCAATACGGGTCCCATGATGGTGCCGAGCGCGGCGCAGGTGCCCAGTGCGATGCTTTGCCCGAGGGCCACGCCAAGGTAGCGCATGGAGAGTCCGAAGGTCAGTCCGCCGATGCCCCACAGGACGCCGAAGAGCACTGTCATCCAGATATTAAACGCGTTGCTTGCGCCCAGCAGTTCGCAGAGCGAGTGGCCTTCAGGCACGGCGAGCAGTGCGCCGAGCAGGGGGAAGGCTATCCAAGCGAAGATGCCCTGTACGAGCCAGTATGATTCCCAGCTCCATTCTTTTATTTTGTTGATGGGCACGTAGCAGCTCGACTGGCAGAACGCGCCGATGGCTATGATGAGCAATCCTATGAGTATTTCCATCGTTCAAGTTTGTTTGGGGGTTTAAAACGGCGGCTTTCCGCCCTTTTGCCGCCCGGGGCGGTCATAAAGTGGCGGAAGGCCGTCTTTGCAGAGTTCCTGATGCTTATCTCTTGGAGGTCACGTCGGCCTCGTATTTTTCAACGTCTGCGATAAACGATTCGCCTACAGGCACATCGTTAATCATGTTAAAGTAGTCGTAGACTGCACCCATGGGCAGTGTCTTGGCTTCTTCGAGCAGTGCCAGGCGTTCGAACAGCTGTCCGTTGTCTTCATATTGGCGGAGCTGTTTGCCGGGTTCGAGCAGTGCGCTGAGGATGCACTTCTGTGTGGCGCGTGTTCCTACGATATAGGCACCGATGCGGTTGATGCTGGCATCGAAGTAGTCGAGTCCGATGTGTACGCGGTTCATGGCGTCGGCGCGTACTATTTCCTTGAACAGGTTCAGTGTGGCATCGTTCATGGTGGTCACGTGGTCGCTGTCCCAGTGTACGGGGCGGCTCACGTGGAGCATGAGTTCGGGCACGAAGAGCAGCATGCTGGGCACTTTGTCTGCGATGTCTTCGCCCACCTGGAAGTGTCCGGTGTCGATGGTGGCGATCACCTTGTTGGCGGCGCAGTAGGCGCAATAGAAGTCCCACGAGCCCACGGTGAAGCTTTCCAGTCCGATGCCGAAGAGCTTGGCTTCAAGGCAGTCGCGCATGTTGTCGTATTTGGTGGCGAGTATTTCGTCGAGCGATTCCTTGAGCAGGGTTCTGTAGCGCAGTTTTTCCACGGTGGTGTCTTTGCTTCCGTCGTGAATCCATATGTTCATGATGCAGGGGTCGCCCTGTGCCTTGCCCATGGCTTCGGCGATGGCGCGGCAGCGTTTGGTGTGCTCTATCCAGAAGTCGCGTATTTCCTTGTCGGGGTTGGCCAGTGAGAGGCTTCCGCTTTTGGGGTGCGAGAAGCTGGTGCTGTTGAAGTCGAGCTTCAGGCCTTGCTGTTTGGCCCAGTCGATCCATCCCTGGAAGTGCTTCACTTCGACTTGGTCGCGGTCTACTTTCTGTCCGTTGAACTCTCCGTAGATTTCGTGTAGGTTGAGGCGGTAGGTTCCGGCCAGCAGTGATGTGACTTTTTCGATGTCCTGGCGCACTTCTTCTATGTTGCGTGCGCGTCCGGGATAGTTGCCTGTTGTCTGTATGCCGCCCGAGAGTGTGCCGTCGGGGGTTTCAAACCCTATCACGTCGTCGGTCTGCCAGCAGTGGAGCGAGATGGGTGTGTTTTTCAGTGTTTCCACTGCCTTGTCGGTATCTACGCCCAGGGCTGCATAGCGTTCCTTGGCGATTTCATAGGATTTCAGGATGTTTGCTTCTTTCATGGTTTTATGTTTTGATTGAGATGAGTTATTTTCTTTGGTTGATTGTCAGCCCACGATGCTTTTGTATTTGCGGTAGGCCTCGTTCCATGTCGCGGTGTCTTGTGGGTCATAGCGTTTGGGCTGTTCCGACTGTGCGATGAGTGCTCTCATCTGATGAATGTCGGCTACCATTCCGCATGCTTTGGCTTGCATCATGATGTTGCCTTCGGCGGTGGCTTCCTGCGGACCGGCATATACGGGTATGTTGAGGCTGTTGGCGATAAACTGGTCGAGTATGTAGTTGAGGCTTCCTCCTCCTATGACGTGCATTCGTTCGAGGGGGAAGGGCGACATTTCCTTGAGCATTTCGAATACGTCGCGATAGCGCAGTGCCAGTGAGTCGTAGATGCAGCGGCATTCTTCTGCATAGCCACCGGGCACGGGCTGTAGGGTGCGCCTGCAGTAGTTTCTGATGGCTTCGACCATCGATACGGGGTTGGCAAAGTCGGTGTCGTCGGGATTGATGAGGCTTCTGAAGGGTTCCACCTTCATGGCCGCGTCATAGAGTTCGTCATAGCTTTGCGGGGCGTCGATCCATTCTTTGCGGCAGCGCTCGAAGAGCCACATGCCGCAGATGTTCTTGAGGAATCGGGTGGTGCCTTCTATGCCGCCCTCGTTGGTGAAGTTTTTTTCAAAGCTGCTTTTGTTGATGATGGGCTTTTTGGTTTCTATGCCCATGAGGCTCCAGGTGCCGCTGCTCAGGTAGGCGAAGTTTTCATCGCGGGCGGGTATGGCGGCCACGGCCGATGCCGTGTCGTGTCCCGCCACGGCGATGACGGGTATGTCGTTGAGTCCTGTGAGTCTTTGTATTTCGGGTGTGAGCCGTCCTATGACTTCACCCGGCTGCACGTAGCGTCCGAACTGCTTTTCGCTGATTCCGATGGGCGTCGTGAGTTCTTCGCTGATGCGTCCGGTGTGTGCGTCCATCATCGAGCTTGTCGACAGAATGGAATATTCCGTGACCATTTCTCCGGTGAGCAGATAGGAGAGGGCATCGGGCATAAACAGTATTTTGTGGGCTGCCTCGAGTGCCGGGTCGCCGTTGCGGCGCATGGTAGCCAGCTGGAACAGGGTGTTGAAGTTCATGAACTGTATGCCGGTGATTTCATACACGCGTTCTTTGGGCACCAGCTTGAAATATTCTTCCATGGCACCTTCGGTATGGGGGTCGCGATAGGAATAGGGGTTGCGCAGGAGTGCGCCGTCGCGGCCGAAGAGGGCCACGTCTACTCCCCAGGTGTCTATGCCGATGCTTTCGATGGTGAAGTTTTCCTGTGCCACGGTTTTGAGTCCGCGCAGGATTTCCCAATACAGTGCCTGGATGTCCCAATAGCAGTGACCGGTCATTTGGATGATGTTGTTGGGAAAGCGGGTGATTTCCCTGCGGGTTAACTTGTCGCCCTCAAGGGTTCCCAAAATGGTTCTGCCGCTCGATGCGCCCAAGTCAACCGCGAAGAAATGTTTTTTCATAATATGTTTAAAGTATCAGATTGGGTATGTTTGTAATGCGAAGTTAGCGATTTTATCTTTACTACCATCGGGTGTGGTCGGTTTGTTTTCCGGTTTTAATTGTTTTTAACTGGCGATGTCTCCGATTCCTTGTTTTCACTTGCCGAAGTTGCGTGAGGCGAAGGGCAGGCTGGCGCGCAGGGCGGTGTGCCAGTATTCCCAGTTGTGCGAGCCGTTGCGCACGCGCAGCTCGCATTTGATATTGTTGTCGCGCATGAGCATGTGGAAGGTTTCGTTGAGCTTCAGCAAATAGTCGTCGTCGCCGCAGTCGACATACCATTTTACGGTTTTAAGTCTGTCCTTGGCCGCGCCATCGGCTTTTTTAAGATATTCGATGCACGAGTTGTCGTGTACGGCCACTTGCACATAGGCCAGTTTGGTTGTTTCGGCGCGTTTCTTGTCGTCCACGTCCTGGTCGAGCCATGCACTCATGGCGTAGCACGAGGAGAAGAGCTCGGGATGTTTCTGGCAATACGACACGCTGCCGCCGCCGCCCATGGAGAGGCCGCTCACGGCGCGGTGCTGCTTGTCGGAGGCTATGTTGAACTTCTTTTCTATATAGGGCATGAATTCTTCGAAGAAAAACCGCTCATACGACCATCCGGGCATGTTGAAGTAGCCGCACCAGTCGCCCTTGGAGACGTTGCCGCCGGCGTTGGGCATCACGATGATCATGGGCACGGCTTCGCCCGAGGCCATCAGTTCGTCGGTCACTATCTGCATCTGTCCTTTGATGGCCCATCCCGTGTGGTCGTCGCCCAGACCGTGGAGCAGGTAGAGCACCGGATATTTCTGCGGCCTTGTGGCGTCGAATCCGTCGGGCAGATATACATTATAATGTCGTTCGGCGTTCAGTATCTTGCTTTGCATCTTTTCGGTGACGATGCGGCCGGCTTCGGCGCTTGTGCCGGCGGTCAGGAGAATCAGGGCCGCCATCAGGGTCTTCAGTGCTGTTATTGATTTTGTCATGTGCGGTTGATGTTTCAATCTGCCTACAAATTTATGCCTTTTGTTTTAAACGGCCAATCCGCGGGCCATGTTTTTTCTTTTGCTTTCACTTTTTACGACATCGGGCGGCAGAGGTTGTCTGTCGCCCGATGGTCTCATTTGCGCTTGTGAATGCGGTTTACATTGTCTACGATGCCTGCCAGCTTTTGCTTGTCGTCGTCGCCAAACAGGCCGCTGTTGAGCAGTATTTGAATGATCTGCAGCACAATGCGCAGCAGGAAGGGGATGTTGATCATGGCATTTGGTTTTTCAAGTTGACGTCTGGTTTTTTGAGTTCTCCCTCACTGCCGTGTCTAAGCCTGCCTGTTCATCACGAGCTTCATCCCCTGGGCTGCCGGATTGACGGCCACGGCTTCCTTGAGCATGCGGCTCGGCGTGAACTGCACGCGCAACTGCTCGATGTCGTCGGCCGTGACGTCGTCGGCCACGTCGCAGCCCTTTGCCTTGGCCGTCAGGCGAAACGAACCGAGGGTGCCCAGCCTTACGCTCTTGCCGTCGAGCAGGGCGGCTGCCACCTGCTCTTCGAGGGCCGACAGGGTGGCCACCACGTCGGGGCGCGCTATGGTGCTCTCGCGGGCTATGCTGTCGACAAAACTGTCGAAATCCATGGGACTGGTGCCGCTCACGGCGGGATAGAAGGCATCTTCCTTCGTCTTGGGGTTCTTGCGTTTTACTGCTTTCAGTGTAATCATGGTTTTTTGGTTTTTGGTTAAAGGTTAAGGTTTACAAGGCTGGCGGTTTCTCTTCAGACGGTTCCATCCTGCTTTTTGAATTTGAGACTGCTGTTCGCGCGATTGAAAGTGCGGAGCAGCTTCGAGCTCTTGCTGAAATGGATGCGCAGGCGTTCCACATCGTCGGTTTTCACGTCGTCGGCCGCGGTCTTGCCGCCTTTTTTGGAATTGACGCGCACATGAAAGCTTCCCAGATTGGGCAGTCTCACACTGCGGCCCTCGCAGAGCGACGTGGCCACATGCTCCTCGACGGCGGCGAGCACGCCCTTCACGTCGTGTACGGATACGGTACAGGCACAGCTGATGCGCAGTGCCACCTCGTCGAGATCCAGATGTCCCGAACATACCGGCATGGGATAGAACTTCTGCTTCGTGGCATCGGCCGGATTTTTCTTTTTAATCACTTTGTAGATGATCATAATACTAATTTTTTTGTGGGTCTCCCGCTTCCGGCCTTCGTGGCCCGCGGCAGGTCGCCCGGTTAACGATATGGCAAAGTTACGAAGACTGTTGGCCGCTTCCAAGCGTTTTTCGCGCAGCAGTGCAGCAAAACCCGCAATTTGTCTGCAACACATTGAACGGCAATATGTTGCAAAACACCATTCGTTTCACTTTTTTTCGCGGCCCTCCCCCGGCGGCCGCTCCTGCAAGGCTCATGGCCGCGAGGCGTGGGCTCTAAATGACGGCCGTTGGGCTCTGAGTGGCGCCGATGGGGCAGGGCAGCATCGCAGAAAGACCCGCAGATGTGACATTTTTAAGATTTTTACGGCCTGAAAACGGCATTTTGAAAAGAAAGCAGTACCTTTGCACGACAAAATAATTCTAAGACACATTTGCATGAGCAAATTGATTGAAATACGCGATTATAAGCCGCTGCTGGACGTACAGCAGAACGAGCTGGCCATAAAACTGGTGAAGAGCTTCTTTCAGGAAAACCTGGCCACGGGACTCAAGCTGCACCGCACCACGGGTCCCCTCTTTGTGCTCAAGGGCACCGGCATCAACGATGACCTGAGCGGCACCGAGCGTGCCGTCACTTTTCCCGTGCGCGACATGGGCGACGCACGCGCCGAGGTGGTTCACTCGCTGGCCAAGTGGAAACGCCTGATACTGGCCGACCACCACATAGAGCCGGGCTACGGCATCTATACCGACATGAACGCCATACGCGCCGACGAGGAGCTCGACAACACGCATTCGCTCTATGTGGACCAGTGGGACTGGGAGCGCGTCATAACGCCCGCCGAGCGCACCACGGCATTCCTGCGCAAAGTGGTCAAGCGCATCTACTCGGCCATGCTGCGCACCGAGTTTCTTGTGTGTGAGCAATATCCCCAAATCAGGCCCCAGCTCACCGACAACATCTGCTTTATCCACGCCGAAGAGCTGCGCCGCCGCTATCCCGACAAAACCGCCAAAGAGCGCGAAGACCTCATAGCCCGCGAAAAAGGCAGCGTGTTCATCATCGGCATAGGAGGCCCCCTGGGCGACGGCAAGCCCCACGACCTGCGCGCCCCCGACTATGACGACTACTCCACGCCGGGCGACGACGGACTGCCCGGACTCAACGGCGACCTCATCGTATGGGACGACGTGCTGCAACACTCGCTCGAACTCAGCTCCATGGGCATACGCGTAGACCGGGAAGCCCTCGTGAGACAGCTGCACCAGTCGGGCAACGACGACCGTCTGCAGCTCTACTTCCACCGCAGGCTGATGAACGGCGAACTGCCGCTGAGCATCGGAGGAGGCATAGGGCAGTCGCGCCTGTGCATGCTCTTCTTGCGCAAGGCCCACATCGGCGAAGTGCAGGCCAGCATATGGCCCGACGACATGCGCCGCCGCTGTGCCGAAGCCGGCATCAGACTCATCTGACGCCACGCAAGCACACCCCTAAGGCAACCCAAAAACAGTTCATCATAATCAAATTTTATATGGAGACCTGCTGAGACGGCACGTCTCCTTTTTTTATCTGCTGACAATCATGCAGTTGCAAAAAAATCGCGATAAAACAGAAAAATAATCGCAAATTTTCTTGCGCGGAACAAAAAGAATACACTATCTTTGCAGCGAAAACAGAAGTTAACCTTATTATTCAAAATAATATGATGAACTTAAGCGATCTAAAAACCAAAATGCCCACCGTCTCAGGCAGCTACATCAAGAGACATCCCGAACTGGCCGACATGCTCAAGCACCTGCGGCCCGGAAGCTGCATCAGTATGAACAACGGCGCGCACTACCTGATGTGCGAAGCCCTGTATGAACCCCTCGACTACCGCCCCTGCCTGCGCTGCTCACTGCAGCACCAGAGCGAGAGCTTCTGCCTGCGCCACCGCCTGTGCTGTGCCCATGCACGACCCGATGGCACAAGCGTACGTTTCATCCTTTTAACCCCCGAATCATGAACGAAAACATACGCAAAAGCTGCGAATCAATGATGGATACGCTCCGCTGCTATTCGGCCACGTGGCTCAGACGGGCCATTGTCCGATATGAAGCCACCGGCGAAGAACCCTATGTGCCCGTCCGCATAAGCAACACCGCCAAGGCCATGTGGAAACTGATGAAAGCACTCATCGACGAAGACAAAAAAAGCCGCAAAAACAGCCCGAAGCGCAATGAACCCCCGTATTCAACCCCCGTATTCAATACGGGTTGCGAAAAAAAAGAAAGAAAAAACGAAAGAAAAGAACTTTCCCCCACACCCCCTATAGAAAAGAAAGAAATAAAGAAAGAAAAAAACTCTCTCTTGCCCGCACATGCGTGCGTGCGCACGGGGGAGGGGGAAACAAAGACCCCGCAGCCCGATATGCACAACAGGGAGCAGGCACCCCATCCGGCAACAGAAGCCCGCGCCTCGATGGTGCACGGATATTACAACCAGATTGCCGGAGTGGCCGGACTGCTGCCCCTGCCGCCACTGTCGCGGCGCCTCACAGACAACATGACAGCCGTGCTGCGTGGATACAGCGACAAGGAAATAGCCCGCGCCATAGAGCGCGCCTCGCGCAGCGACACACTGTGCGGACGCAGGAAACACGGCTTCCGGGCCGACTTCTTCTGGATATTCGAGACAAAGCATTATACACGAATCGAAAGCGGATTTTATGACAACAAAGAAACTGTCGACACTGATAGGGAAGCAATCAGGCTGCTGGCCGACAAATACCGGGACGAACAGCTTGGCACCGGCTGCGAGGCAGAGGTTGACCAGACGCTATGGTGACGCCGCCGCCTTCAGCCGCGCCTTCTCGCCCGAAAAGACCGAAGCCTTTGCGGCACACCCCGAACGGTGCGTGGCCGGCGAAGCACCGGCCCTCGTAGACGTGGCACTGGCCTATGGCGACACCGCGGCACGAGCTTGGCTCATGGCACAGATCAAAGCTCTGGCCGAATATTGCGGCGACCGCAACGCACTCACCGCCGACCAGTGCTACCAATGCGCCTCAAACATGCAGACACACTACTTCTATCTGAAAACCACCGACTTCATGCTCTATTTCAGCCTTGTCAAAGCCGGACGCTACGGATGCTTCTACGGACGCATAGACCCCATGCGCATCGTGGGATGGCTCAAAAACTATGTGGACGACCGCAACCGCATCTATGCACGCGTCGAAGCGCAGCGCGCCGCCGACCGACAACGCGAGGACGACCGGCATCAACGCTACGGGCCGTCCATGAGCCGCGAAGAGTATGAACAGTGGAAACGCGACAACCCCGAAAGCTATGCCCGGCTCATGGATGAGATCAAAGCCGGGGACGAAGCACGGAAGCGGCGGCGCGAGGGGCAATGACCGAAAAAAGGGAGAATAAGACTGTGAAGGAAATGCAGGTGCAAAAAAAAAAGATCGGTACTCACGTACGGATCTTAACAAATCTAACTATGAAAAATTTTAAATCTATTTGAATGTAAAGTGACTCCGCTGGGATTCAAACCCGGAACCTTCTGATCCGTAGTCAGATGCTCTATTCAGTTGAGCTACGGAGCCCTGCGCGAAAACCAAAGAGTGACTCCGCTGGGATTCAAACCCGGAACCTTCTGATCCGTAGTCAGATGCTCT
>ERZ808252.661-NODE-661-length-31124-cov-13.273327_pt1 | contig 31124 bp, 25 predicted proteins | sample MGYA00521242_ERZ808252 | MGnify/ENA primary metagenome ERZ808252 (study PRJEB31516, sample SAMN03275581) | gut metagenome | biome: mammalia-associated habitat; material: feces | host: Papio cynocephalus | place: Kenya | collected 2012-08-07 ...
AAGAATTACGCCTTTTTTGTAAATTTTTTTTATAACTCGAAATTCGACCTATTAATTTTTCTTCCGGCTCGATTCCTTTTTCCAATAGCATTGCTGAAATTTCCGCCGCTTGTTTTTCTTTTTCAGGAAACAAGGATGAAACTGATTTTGCTTTTCTGATTATCGACTTGTCAAGTTTTACGCCGCTTTGAATCATCTGCTGGACAACTTTTAGAGCAACGGAATCCGCTTCAATTCCTGCTGAATTTAAAAATTCTAATAGCGTGCGCGGGAATAAATCTTCTGTTTTTTGCTCATAAATTGTTTTTAGAATGATTTTTGAATCTGATTCTATTTCGAGCATGGCTTTGAATGAGCTTCCTTCAGAAAGCGGAATTTTGCTTTTTACGTTGATTTTTGAGCCTTGCAGAAAAATTGCATAGTTTCCGTTTCCGAGGCTTTTTATAACTTTTACAGAAACTTCGTCTCCTGTGGCAAGTTTTTTCTGCGGAATATTATGGCTTTGAATGTATGCGTTTTTTACGCTGTCTATTGCTGCGGACATTTTGTTAATTTTATAAATATTGACAAAAAAAGGGAAGACACAAAAAGTATCTTCCCTTGAATCAAGCTGTAAGAATACAGGATTTTGTAAAAATCTTATTTCTTTGCTTTTGCTGCTGCAGATGCTGCGGCTTCTTCTGCCTTGTGCTCTGCGTTGATTGCAGCTTCTTTTTTGTCTTCTGCTGCGTTTGCTGCTTTAGCCGCTGCGAGTTTTGCGTTTGCCTTTGGTCCGAGAAGCTCCTTAATTTTTGCAGCTTTTCCAACCTTGTCGCGAACGTAGTAAATCTTTGAGCGGCGTACTTTTCCAAGGCGAACAATTTCAACCTTGATAATGCGCGGGCTGTTTACAGGGAATACACGCTCAACGCCTACACCGTAGCTAGTCTTGCGAACTGTGAATGTCTTTGAAATTCCGGAGTTCTTGAAGCAAATAACAAGACCTTCATAAATCTGAATACGTTTTGTTTTTCCTTCGATAATTTCAAAGTGAACTTTTACAGTGTCTCCTACGCTGAAGTACTCTGCGTTAGGTTTCTTCTGCTGTTCTTCAATAGTCTTTATAAGATCCATTTTTATCTCCTATTTGCCGCTGTTTTTTGTTCTTGACTGAACATAACGCAGCTTGCTTTTTTGCTTGCGGTCATTCTTGTATGTTACAAAGTCCGTAAGCGCCCCGATCATTTTTTCTGCTTCTTCTGTAAGAGTACCGTCAGTTCTTGCCTTTTGAATCAGATCAGGCCTGTTCCGCAAGGTTTTCTGAAGGCTCTTAAAAAGCCGCCACTTTCGGATTTCTTCATGGTTTCCGCTGCTTAAAACAGCCGGTACCTCCATGCCTTTGTATACATTCGGCCTTGTATACTGGGGATATTCCAAAAGGCTGCCTGAAAAACTTTCTTCATCCAAAGATTCACTGGTTATTACGCCGTCAACAAGCCTGTAAACTGTGTCTACAATGACTGTAGCGGCAACTTCTCCGCTGGACATTACGTAATCCCCTATGGAGATTTCCTCGTCAACGTAGGAGTCAATAATCCGCTGGTCGATACCTTCATATCTTCCGCAAATCAGGACAATTTCATCTTTCCGGCTGAGTTCCTGGGCTTTTTTTTGTGTAAAAGGTTTTCCGCTTGGCGTAACATAAATAACATGCTTCGTCTTTTTGTATGCTTCTACACTGTCCAATGCCAGTCCTAGAGGTTCCGGTAGCAAAAGCTGTCCAGCGCCTCCGCCGTAGGGAGCGTCATCACAAGTGTGGTGTCTATCAAAGGCAAAATCCCTGATATTGACCAAATCGTAGGCAATAATTCCTTTCTCTACCGCTTTCGCCATGATCGAGCTTGTAAAAAAAGCGCGCGGAATTTCAGGAAATAAGGTCAGCACAGTAAATTTCATAGGAATTACTCCAGAATCCAGAGGTGCATGAGCTGCATAGTTTTATTTTCAATATCGACTTTGCCAATAAACTGGTCTTTAAATGGAACAAAGACTGTTCTTGCTCCGCCATTTTTATTCAGCTTAACCGAATTGTCCAAAAAACTGCAAGCCTCGGACAGCAAAATCTCAACGAGATAACCTGATCCGCCTTCCATTACGTTTGTGACTGTTCCAACAACTGAATTTTCATCAATTGCCGGTGCGGTATTGTCCGCCGTTTCCTTTTTATACCATACCGAGCATCCTTTTAAATCCTCGATATACCACTCATTTTTCTGCAGTTTATGAGCGTTCTTGCGCGGAACTACGATTTTCCACCTGTTGTATTTTGCAGCTTCTTCAGGTGAATTTATTCCAGCCAGTTTCATGTACAGAGTGGACGCTGCTTCCTTTGTTGATTCAACTTTGAAAGTTTTTTCAGCTGTTCCGTCTGACAAAGCCACTTCTTCCATACTTGCAAAATGTCCGTACTCGCCGGAAGTGCTTTCTACTTTGAATTCGCCCGTTATTCCATGGGAACCGCGGACAATGCCAACTACAAACCGCTCTGTTATCGCATTCGATGCCATCAGTCCAGAATTTCCAGGCTGTAATGCTTTCCGTCTTTATTTGACGTTGCGCTTAAAACAGTACGCAGAGCTTTTGCAATACGACCGTATTTGCCAATAACCTTGCCAATATCACCTTGTGCAACGCTTAACTGAAGAACAGGTCCGCGCTCGCCTTCGGTTTCCGTTACAGAGACTGCATTTGGATCATCGACCAATGACTTTGCAATAAATTCAATCAGGTCTTTTTCCATGTTGTGCTCCCTGTAATTTATTTGGTGATTTTTGTTCCGTCAGCAGCTAATCCGCCCTGTCTGAAAATCTTTTTTACGATTTCTGTAGGCTGAGCTCCAACGCTAATCCAGTATTTGGCGCGTTCTTCATTGAAAGAAGTCTGGCTTCCTTCTGCAGCGATTGGATGGTACTGTCCGATTTCTTCGATTGTTGCGCCATCACGTGGTTTTGCTGCGTCAAGGACGACAATGCGGTAGTCAGGGCGTTTTTTTGTGCCCATCTTCTTTAGTCTGATTTTGACCAATTTTTTCCTCCGATATGAGTTTTCCACACTAAACAGTGTGAACTGATATTTTAGTGAAAAGATTCAGCAAATTCAAGAGATAAAAGCATTTATGCCTCAGTTTCATTGTAAAAAAAACTGCTTATCTTGCGCAACTGATTGCCCTTTGATTTTTTCCTTAACTTGCTAACTGAAAAATTCTTTGTTATCATAAAGGCATCTTTAAGAACTCACTTTAATTTTTTGAATTGCGAGGTTTCAAATGGCTGAATTGTATAATCCAAATTCGCTACCTGCTGATTTTGTAAAAGTTTACGGCGGAACAGAAGATTCTGTAAAGATTTTTTCTTCGCCGGCAAGAATCAACATTATAGGCGAGCATATTGACTACAACGGCGGAAAAGTTTTCCCTGCTGCTATAAACCGCTATCTTTATGTTGCCATCAGAAAACGCAATGACACAAAAGTTGTTTACAATGATTTGAAATTCCCAGGAAGATTTGAATTTGACATCAATGACAACTTTAAATATGCCAAGGAAAACGGATATGCAAACTACTTGAACGGAATTCTTTCCCAGATGAAAGAAAAAGGCTTTAAATTTGACTGCGGATTTGAAATTCTTATGGTAAGCAATGTTCCTGCTGCCGGCGGAATTTCATCGTCTTCTGCCCTTGAATGCGGATTTGCCTATGCCGTAAGCGAAACTTTTGGATTCGGAATCGACCGTGTTGAAATTGCTAAGCTTGGCCAGATGAGCGAGCATAATTTTATGAACGTAAACTGCGGAATTATGGATCAGTTTATAATTTCAACAGGAAAAAAGAACACTGCGATTGTCCTTGACTGCAACACGCTTGAATATGAATATGTTCCGCTTGAACTTGGAGACTACAGGTTTGTTGTCATGAATACAAACAAGCAGCGCCGCCTTGCAGACAGCAAATACAATGAGCGTAGAAGCCAGTGCGAGGAAGCTTTAAAGATTCTTCAGGATGGAGGCGTTAAAATTTCCGCGTTGTGCGAGCTTTCTCCAGAGCAGTGGGAAAATTCAAAAGACTTGATAAAAGATGAGCTTCTTGTGCGCCGCGCAAAGCATTGTGTTTATGAAAATCAGCGTGTAAAAGATGCCGTGAGCGCATTAAAAGTCGGAAATCTTGAAAAACTCGGCAAGCTCCTGAACGAAAGCCACGAGTCTCTTAAAAACGACTATGAAGTTACAGGAATTGAACTTGACACTCTTGCTGAAACTGCCCAAAAACAGGACGGATGCATCGGAGCAAGAATGACTGGAGCAGGCTTTGGCGGCTGTGGAATTGCTCTTGTTCACAAAGATAAAGTTGAGCAGTTTGTTGAAAGTGTTCAGACTGAATACAAGAAAGTTGTAGGATACGAAGCTTCGTTCTTTGACTGCGAAAGCGGCGACGGAGTTTCCCACTTCAACTAAAATAGCTATTTAGCCTTAATTTCGAGTTTTGGTAAGAACAGCAATTTAAGTGTCATTCCCGTGCTTGGACACTGCGATGTTTACGCAGTAAACTCGGTCAGGAATCTGTTGTAAATTTTCAATAGATTATCAACCGAGTTTCTTTCAGAAACATCGCAGGGTCAAGCCCGATAATGACAGTAAAGTACAAAATTCAGCATTCGTCTTTTTTAAGCTGTTCAAAATTTATTTGACTTTTTAAAGTTATTTTCTTCTATATAATAAACTATACTATTTGACATTCTCTTTCTTATATATTACTATAATAAATCAATTATTCTAACTAGATGATAGGAGAAAATGAAATGTCAATGAATTTGATATTGTTCATTGTTCTCCCTGTAGCAGGAATACTTCTTGGATGGACAATTCGCTGGGTTTATGCCAGATTTCAACTTTCCGCCTCGGAGCAAAAAGCCGAGCGCGTTAAACAAGATGCAATAAAAGAAGCGGAAGCTCAGAAAAAAGAGATTCTTCTTCAGGCAAAAGAACAACTCATTCAGGACCGTAATCAGCAGGAAAGGGAGAATCGTGAACGCCGTACAGAACTGCAGCGTTATGAAAGCCGTGTAAACAAAAAAGAAGAGCTTTTGGAGCAACGGAGCCAGGAGTTTGAAAAGCGCGACAAGGAATTTGCTTTAAATGTAGCGGAGCTTCACAAGCGTGAGGCGGTTCTTTCGGAAGAGGAAGGAAAACTTCGGGTTGAACTTGAAAGAATTTCGGGGCTTACTGCGGAAGAAGCAAAATCGCTTATAATCAAAAGCCTTGAAAATGACGCCCGCCATGATGCTCAGTCTTTGCTGAACAAGATTGATCAGGAAGCTCAGCTTAATGCTGAAAAGAAAGCGCAGGAAATTCTTGTTTCTGCTATTCAGCGTATCGCCACGGAAACTACAAGCGAAATCACAGTCGCAACAGTTTCTCTTCCAAGCGATGAAATGAAAGGCCGCATTATCGGACGTGAAGGCCGCAATATCCGTTCTTTGGAAACATTGACAGGCGTTGACATTATTATCGATGACACACCGGAAGCTGTTGTTATAAGCTGCTTTGATCCTGTAAGAAAGGAAATTGCGCGTGTGGCTTTGGAGCGTCTTATTATTGACGGAAGAATTCATCCGGCGCGCATAGAAGAAATTGTTCAAAAAGTTACCCGCGAGATTCAGCAGAAGATTTATGAGGAAGGCGAAAAAGCTTTGTTTGAACTTGGCTTGCATAGCATGAGCCAGGAAGCGATAAGAGCTATAGGACGTCTCTACTTTAGAACAAGCTACGGACAGAATGTTCTTACGCATTCTAAGGAAGTTGCGGAACTTGCAAGCATTCTTGCTGCGGAAGTTGGAGCAAACAGGGAACTTGCAAAACGCGCTGCTTTGCTTCATGACATTGGAAAAGGCGCGGAAAATGACAGCGACCAAAACCATGCGGAAGTCGGAGCGGAAATGGCACGCAAGATGGGCGAAGATCCTCGTGTTGTCAATGCAATTGAAGCGCACCACAACGATTGCGAGCCTCAGACTATAGAAGCTGTTATTGTTCAGGTTGCCGATGCAATAAGCGCAGCCCGCCCTGGAGCAAGGCGAGAAACTGTAGATAACTATGTTAAACGTCTTGAAAATCTTGAGGAAACTGCAAAGAAATTCAATGGTGTAGAGCAGGCTTATGCAATTCAAGCTGGACGTGAGCTTCGTATTCTTGTAAACAATGATAAAATTCCGGATGAGCAGGTAAAAGATCTTGCAAAACAGATTGCAAAGCAGATTGAAACTGACTTGCGTTATCCTGGAAGAATCAAAATTACAATGATACGCGAAACCCGCATTATTGAATACGCAAGATAATTTTTAAGCCCTGGAAACACTTCTTCCGGGGCTTTTTTTTTATAATTTCTTGTGTTCTTGAATGCTTCAAATAATTTGTTTGACAAAATGCGTTTTAGGGTACAGGATTTTATTATGACAGATGTTGAAAATCTTGAAAAAATAATTCGTGATATTTTTGGTGTAAGAAAAATCATCAAGAAAAAGCGGAACACAAACAAATGCATTCAACCTCTTAATATATATCCGCTGAATATGTTTGCCTTCAATTTTATAAATCGTCTGACTCGGCTGAATGAAAAATTTAAAGGCAATAAAGCTGCGCTTAATACAATCTGCGAGCGTGTAAAAAATCTTGGCGAGGCAAAAGATTCAGGCTGGGCAGGACCTTACAGTGAGCTTGTGGCTTTGGATTTTTATTCGCAATTTTCAGAGTTTCTTGGAATTTCTTATATAAATCTTCTTGAAATAAAGAAGCATAAAGAAAGCATTCCTGCAATGAACGGGCAGAAAGAAAAAATTGACATTGACTTGTGCCTTTCACTTAAGAATGAAAAGCTTTTTACTGATGTTAAGTCGTTTAACTGCGTTCATCAGATTATTTTTGATCGGATTTTTGAAGCGGTGGAAAATTATGCGGCAAAGGAATTTAAGAAAAATATTTTAATCGGCGTGGACAACCTTTCGAGTCTTGATTATCTTGATGTAAAAAATTCTCTTGTTTCAAAACGACATGAAATTGAAAGGCTCTTGAAAAATGCAGTGAAGAAAAATCAGAATTTTGTTTCGTATTCTTCTGATTCAGGTCTGGCGTTTAATTTTAGAATCAGCTGGCCGGGCGAGATTTTGACTGTAAAAGACTATTCTCCGTTTGCAATGGCACAGGCTTACAGATATAAATTTCTTGACTACGGAAACAAGCTTGTTGACAACGAATATTCACTTATAACAATGGTAAAAAATCCCTGGTTTAATGAAGAAACTGTGGACTTTGGAAATTTCAACAATATGTTTTACCGTTCGTTGAGCCGCCGCACTTTTATGGAGCTTGCAAAAAATGATTTTCCTGCAAAAGATTACTCTTCCGCCTATAAAACTGAAAAAATAAAAGTCTATGATGTTTCAAAAAGCATTGCCGGAATCGTTTTTATTGATGACAACAGCGTGCGCTCAAAGTACTACAAAAGCCTTTATTCCGCTTACATTTATCTGAACCCGAATTACAAAAACAAAACGCCGCTTTCAATCCGCAACATAGAAAAATTTTTCCGCAACAAATACGAAGTTCAGATAAAAGACTTCGACGACTTCAAGTGGGATAATTATTAGAAATCGGGGCTGTCTAATAAGTTCTAAATGCCATTGTCGCACTTGATACTGCGATATTTGCATAGCAAACTCGGTTAGCAATCTCTAAATGATTGCAATATATGCATTTAGATTTTCGGGTCAAGCCCGAAAATGACAAAAAAGATGCTTTTGGACAGCTCCGACTTTTTTTAGCAAACGCCAATTGATTTCATATATTCTTTTAGAACTTTAGTAAAACGTTGCATTTCTTCTGGCTTTATGTCGCCCATATTCGCGATTCGGAATGTGTCGATGTTGCCAAGTTTTCCCGGATAAATTGTGAATCCCTGTTCGCGTGCAAAATCGTGCATTTTGTTAAAGTTGTATTTTGGAGTTTCTGGAATCAGAATTGCGGTTATAAAATGTGATTGGTTTTCTTCTTTTACAAGCATTTTGAGTCCGATTTCTTTTAGCGAATCTACAAGAATTTTCCAGCATTCAGTAAAGCGTTCAAAGCGTCTTTCAATAGTTTCCTGCTTTGTTTCGATTATTGCCTGGCGCAAAGCGTAGAAAGTCTGAACCGGTGGCGTGAATCGAGTCTGCTTTGTTTCCTTGAAATATTTGTACTGGTCATAAAGATTCAGATAGTAGTTGCGCATAGGCCAGTCTTTTTGCTTTAAAAGCTCGTCTTTTTTGCAGACAACAAAACCGATTCCTGCCATTCCGCCGATGTGTTTGTTGGAAGTTGCAGCACCAAAATCAATTTGGAGTTTTTCAAGGTCGATTGGCATTCCAGCGTATGCGCTTACGATGTCACATACAGTTGTCAGTCCATATTTTTTTGCCATCGGACAGATTTTTTCAAGCGGATTCAAAAGTCCTGTTGTGGTTTCGTGGTAAACAACTGCGAATGTTGTGTATTTTTTTGATTTCATCTGGTTTTCAAGGGCTTCAAGGTCGATTGGTTCGTATGTTGAAGATTTGAAAATATCTGTTTCGATTCCGTAGACGCCTGCGATTTTTGCAAGTCGCGAGCCGTAAGAGCCGTTGTCAACCACAAGAAGTTTTCCGTCCGGCGGAACGCAGCTTGAAATCATTGCTTCGTCAGCACCTGTTCCAGAGCATCCGAACATTACGGTTGTGTATTTTTCTGGATTTGCAACAAAAGAAGTTAAATCTTCTGAAACTTTTTCCATTAGGTTTCCAAATTCAAGTTCGCGCGGGCAAATATCTTTTACAACCTGAGCATATTTTACGCTGTCAGTCGTTGTGGAAGGACCTGGATTTAAAAGAATTTCCCGCTGGACTTTTCTAAGTTCTTCATTTTCTTTGATGCGCGGATAAATCAATGTGTTTGCTCTAGTAAGCATTGCTTCGTCATCGATTTCTGTCCAAGCATAATATTCAATTTTGTGCACATAAATCGGGTCATCTTTCGCAATTTTCTTGAAAACTGTCTCGTAGTCGATTTTTGCGTTTTCTGCGCGTGTCTTGTCGTAAAAATCTACCATTTTGTTCAAAAATTCTTTTGAAACTTTTGAGATTCCTACAAGTTCTCCCGCAACATTCTTTATTTCCGCCTTGTTTTTGCTTACGCCGCTAAGAACACCGTTTTCGTCCGTTTCAAGGTAAACTTCGTCCTCGCTGTTTGTTTTTCCGGAAGCAAGGATTACGTTTTTGCGGCTGTCGTTGTCCAGCACAAAAAGCCCGATTGAATCGTAGACAAGGTCGCTTTCAAGAAGAAGGGCAGAGTCTTTTACAAAAGGCGCGCAAACTTCAAGAGTTCCCATGCTGCTTGTGTTCTGGTAATTTACATTTCTTACAGTGCGGATACAGTGATATTTTTTTGCAAGTTCATCGTAGTATTCGTAGCAATGTCCAGTTCCGATGATGATTTCTTCAACGCCTGCAGCAATCAGTTTTTGAACCGAACGTTCCACCATCGCAATTCCGTCAATTTCAATAAATCCTTTTGGCATGGCTTTTGTTCGTCCGCCGAATCTTGAACCCAAACCGCCTGCCATTATAACTGCTTGTCTTATCATTATTTTAAAAACTCCATAAATGCTTTTTTGTTTTCCTGCGGAGTTGATTTTGGCCGCCCCAAATCCTTCCGCGCGCCTTTGCTGACTTTTACTTCAACAAAAGTTAGTTCGTTTGTATTATCATCAAAGGAATTCTTGATTTTGGCAATAACTTCATCCAGCTCTTTTGCAGTTTTTGCTGAATAAATTTTTTTGTAGCGGCAGGCTTTCGCTATTTCCGGCAGATTTATTTCAAGTCCGACTGTCGGCTGTCCGCCTACAGAATCGTGTGCGCCGTTGTTCATTACAAAATGAACCATGTTTTTAGGACTTCTTGTGCCGACTGTAGCCATTCCGCCCATCTGCATTATTGCAGCGCCGTCTCCGTCAATACAGAAAACCGGGCGGTCAGGCTTTTGCATCGCAATTGAAAGTGCAATCTGCGACGCGTGCCCCATTGAGCCGACTGTAAGAAAATCTTTTTCGTGGCCCATTCCGTGTTTTTCGCGCAGTTCATAAAGTTCGCGGCTTGCCATTCCAGTTGTGGAAACAAAAACGGCTTTTTCTGGTGCAGAGAGCATGATTTTTTCAATTGCTTCTTCACGTTTCATTTCTGCAACAACAGGAATATTATTTTTGAGCGTGTATTCTTCAAAAGTTCCTTTGCGGATTACAAAAGCGTAAGGCGCACTGTTTGTTTTCATGTAATCGTATGCTTTTTTCAGCTGGACGGAAAGCTTTGATTCGTCTTCGGTCAAAATCTCGTAGGGAATCTGCATTGCGTCCAGAAGCGCGCAAGTTACTTTTCCCTGTTTTACGTGCTGAGGCTCATCGTGGACTCCGGGTTCGCCCCTCCAGCCGATAAAAATCAGAAGCGGAACTGAATAAACGTCCGGGTCAACAAGCGAAAGAAGCGGATTTATCATGTTTCCTTCACCGGAATTCTGCATATAAATCAGCGGAATTTTTCCTGTGGCAAAATGGTAGCCGGAGGCAAGTGCGGTCGCGCTTCCTTCATTTGCGGAAATTATATGTTTTTCAGCAGGCGCATTGTCAGTAACATAAGCGCAAAAAGATTTTAAGAGTGAGTCTGGAACACCGGCAAAAAAGTCAGTTCCATTTTTTAAAAGCTCGTTGTATAAGATTGAAGTTTTAATCATAAAATTTTCCTTTTTTATAATTTGAATTTCAGATTTTAATAATTGAGAAAGAAATTGAATGCGCTTCCAGAAAAAGCGCGTCAATTCGCCATGCGGAGTCTAACAAGGTATCGGACTGCGCAATTTTCTTCAAAAATTGCTTGCCATGACACCGAATGGCTCGGTTGCCGCTTTCTTTTCTTCTCGCTTATTCAATTTATTTTTTCAGCATTAAAATTTTATATTCCAATTCCTATTTTGTTCCCGGAATAAGTTCTAGGATTTCTTTGATTGGCATGCACATTCCGTCTGTTTCAAGTGAGCGTTCGGCTTCTAGTATTGTTTCTGCGCATTTTTTCATTGCCGGGTACGATGAACGCAGCATATGGTTCGCGTAGATAATCACGTTTGCGCCCCATTCTGCAAGTTCTTTTTCCTTGAACTGGTTGTAAGTTGTAGGAACAAGAACAATCGGGATTTTATCGTATTCTTTTCTGAACCGCTGGCAGAATTCTTTTATGTCCATTCCGCTCTTGTCCTTTGAATGAATCATAATTCCATCCGCACCTGCCCGCACCGCGGCAAAAGCTTTTGTAAGAGCTTCGTCAACAGAATATCCTGCGATTATTTCCTCAATTCGCGCGATAATCATAAAATCTTTTGTTACCTGCGCGCGCTTTCCTGCGCTGATTTTCTCACAGAATTCCTCTTCCGTGGCAAGAACCTGCTTTGCTTCCGTTCCGAAAAGCGAATTCTTTTTGAGTCCTTTTTTGTCCTCGATTATTACCGCGCTTACGCCGTTGCGTTCCAAAGTGCGCACTGTAAAGACAAAATGTTCCGGGATTCCGCCTGTGTCACCGTCGTAGATAATCGGTTTTGTGGTACATTCAAGGATGTCTGTAAGGCTCTGCATTCGCGTTGTAAGGTCTACCGCCTCAATGTCCGGCTTTCCTTTGCTTGTTGAATCCGTCAGCGAAGAAGACCACATTCCGTCAAACTGGTGGATTCCGTCCTCTTTTGTAACGCTTGCATGCTCCACAATAAGCCCAGAAAGCCCCGAATGAGCTTCCAAGATGCGAACAATTGGTTTTGCCGCAATCAGTCTGCGCAAAGTCGCGCGCCTAATATCCGGCGTTGTTCCAATATCTTTTGCGTTTTCAGCAAGTGCAGTTGAATTTATTCCCTTTGTGTACGGAATCTCGACAATCTGACCGTTCCATTCCTTTATCACCGCAAAACATTCCTCGCGGATTTTTGAAAGATAATTCGTTTTCCAGTCGTCGCCGTGAATCATAAAATCAGGTTTGTATTTTTTCAGGTTCGGAACGTAGCTCCAGTCATCCTGTGGAACAACACGTGCAACACCTTTTATGTCTTCAACAACTTCTTTTCGCTGCTCGTAAGTCAAATACGGAAGTCTCTTGTGGCTTGCAATCGCGCTGTCCGTCAAAAGTCCAATTGTAAGCTCACCCAGTTTTGCACCTTCTTTGATAATATTAATAATTCCCGGGTGAATAATATCGCCTGTGATTCCCAGATAAACTGTTTTTGGCATGAAATACCTCTCAAACTGATAAAAATAAGGGCGGTCCCAAAAGTTTCGCTACCGTGCTTTTCCAAAATAGTTTTTTTATAAAAAAGTGTCAAGTAAGCTTGTTCAAAATTTGTTTTTTTTGTATATTATTTGAACAGAAATATATAAAATCTGTGCAAAAATTGTACTAAAATACATAAAAAACAGAATTTGTTGAACAAAAATTAAAGAAAACGGCGGTTTTTGTGCTTTCAAGAAAAGAATTCGACATTTTAAGTCTTGTCGAGGCAGAAAAAAAGAAACTTTCTCAGCGTCAGATTGCAAAACTTACAGGTTATTCTGTTGGAACTGTGAACACAACATTTTCTGAGCTTGTGGAAAAACATTTTATTGATGGCGACAAAATTTCAGAAAACGGCTTGAATGCGTTGGAGCCTTATAGGGTTCGGCGGGCGGTTTTTCTGGCGGCAGGGTTTGGTTCGCGTCTTGTGCCGATTACATTGAACACTCCAAAGCCTCTTATCCGCGTTCATGGAAAAATGATTATAGAATCTTTGCTGGACGCGGTTGTTTCCGCAGGAATAAAAGAAATTGTTCTTGTGCGCGGTTATCTTTCCGCCCAGTTTGATCAGCTTAAATACAAATATCCAGATATAAAATTCGTGGAAAATCCGGCTTACAACGAAGGAAACAATATTTCTTCACTTTTGGCGGCAAAAAATTATCTGGAAAATGCGTATATTTTGGAATCCGACATAATCTTGAAAAATCCGCGGCTTGTCTCAAAATATCAGTATCAGTCAAATTATTGCGGAGTTCCATGCGAGCGCACGGACGACTGGTGTCTTTCTGTTGAAAAGGGCAGAATCAGCGGAGTAAGCGTTGGTGGAACTGACGGTTTCAGGATGGTCGGAATTTCATACTGGACGGAAGAGGACGGAAAAAAACTTGGCGATTGCCTTGAAAAAGTGTACAAAATGCCAGGCGGAAAAGAACGTTATTGGGATTCAGTTCCTTTAACATATTGCAACAAGGATTTTAATCTGGTTGTGCGCAGCTGCTCGTTTGAAGATTTTACAGAAATTGACACTTACAATGAACTTAAGGCAGTTGACGGCGCATACAATGTATAAACTGAAAGAATTAGGGTTAAATCCCATAGAAAAAAGGGGCTAATAAGTTCTAAATGTCATTGTCGTACTTGGTACTGCTAGCAAACTCGGTTAGCAATCTCTAAATTATTGCAATATATGCATTTAGATTTTCGGGTCAAGCCCGAAAATGACAAAAAGAATATTTTTTAGACATTCCCTTTTAAGTTTTGGCATTTTTATGCTTTTAAATCTTGCTGACCATAAAATCAACAATATTTTTACCGGCTTCGCCTTCGTGCATCCAGGCTTCGGCTTTTGCGGCGTGACGAGCTTCTTCAAGTTCCTTGCTGTCGCTTACAGACTGAATGACTTCTTTTATGTTTGAAAATTGTTCTTCCTTTAATTCTGTTCCGAACTTTTTCAAAACTGAATACTGCCACAATTCTTTTCCGTCCAAATCGTAAGCATCATATGGGCGCAAGTCAATTCCGGCATTTACGTACATAACAGGCTTGTCGCAAAGGAATGTGTAGTCAAAAATGATTCCAGAAAAATCAGAAATCATTATATCGGCTTTTTTCAAAGAGAAAATATTCTGCCGCTCATAGTCCCACACAACATTCGGATTGTCCTTGTAGCGCTCTGTAAGGCGTTCGAGCATTTCTGCCTCTGATTTTTTTGACTGCGGATGTGGACGTACGATGATTCGCCATCCAGTTTTAGCAAGCGGGTCAAGAAGTTTTTCACCGTATTTTTTAAGAATTCCAACATCTCCCCAGCTTGGAGAAACAAGAACTGTAAACGGATGGTTTTCTTCCGCCGGAATATCCGCGATATTCTGTTTGTACACGTCAAGATAAGGACATCCAACTGTAACAAGCTCTTTTTTGGTGATTCCACGTTTTTCTTCAAGATAACGAAGGTCTGTCGCCTGATAATCTCCTGTAAGAAGAACTGAATCAAAAAAATCCAAGCCAAAAAGTCTGTAGGTTGTGGCATCGTTCGGCATGTGAAGAATGTGCGAATAGTGCTTTACGTTTTTACTTCTTTTTAATTGATAAACTTGAAGTCCTGGAGTTGTCATAAGAACAATTCCTGCGCTTAGCATATTTAATTTTGCAAAAGCAGTATTTCCTTCACCGATAAATTCGGCTTTTACATAATTGTATTTTTGTTCAAAAATCGGGTCTGTTTTTGAAGAAGTAAGATATTCAAGCGGAATTTTTCTTTTTTCAAATTCCTCCACAACTGGTTTGAAAGTATTCCAGTACTGATTTCCTTCGTTGTAAATTACATACGGCTTGAAGGAAGAGTCAAGTTGAATTTTGCCGTCTTTTTTTCCTGACAAAAAAAGCTTGATTTTTAAAAGAAGTGCTTTTGCCAAGAAAAATAGTGTTGCGGCTGCTCCAATTAAAATACTAAAAAGCATTGAGCCCGTGCCTGGATCAATATAAAGTGGTAGAATCATTTTTATCTCCTAATAAAAATTTGCAAAACTATTTTATTCCTTTCTGCCAGTTTTTGGCTTCAAATATATTTTCCGAGATTGTGTACCAGTCATCTTCTGGAACTGTAAATGTGTTCAGACCGTTTTTTCCAGGATGCCAGTTGTGTGTAAGAACAATCCCAGAAGCTTTCTTTTCTGCTGGTGGAATTTCCTTGATTTCTTTGCCTGTTACCGGATTTTTAGGATTTTTTATAATTCCTTTTGTGGCAATTGCAGGAACATCTGCGTTTGTCATAAAATCTTTATTTACGGTAAGTTTTCCTTTTGCATTGAAATCTTTTACCAAAAGAAGCGGATGGTTGTGGTCAGGATTGTATCCTTGCGGGAATTCTGCCTGTTCAAAGTCGAGTTTGAATCCTTCTGAAGTTCCGATTCCGTGATCAGCAACAAAAATAATGCGCGAATTATCGTAGCAGTCGTTTTCCTTTAAATATTGAATCCATTCTCCGAACCGTTTGAATGCGGCAATATTTCCAGAAGCGCAGCTGTATTTTTCAACTTTAGAATGAGTTTTGTCTTCAATATTGATTGCAGGAACATAATCTGGAGCTTGAAGTTTTTGCCCTGAATGGGTTGTGTCGTTTACTATTGCAAAGAATTTGTTTCCTTCGGCTGTAAAATCCGTGAGTTCTGGCATATAGTCAAGCGCCGAATAATAATCAATAAATTCCATTATGTCAGAAGTCTGTTCGTCGGAAGACCACCATGCGCCATCATCATATACACTGTCGCGCGCAAAAAGCGGAACTGCCTTAAAAAGACTGAACCATACAAGGTTTCGTTTTAGGCATGTGCTTGTTATGTTCGGGCGAACTTTGTCCGGGTTTTGCTTTACCCAAAGGTCAGTGTATTTTCGCTCAACATTGAAACCTTCGATTTTTTCATAAGGTGAACAGATTGACATATCAGGAATCCAGCTGTAGTTTGCCCAGCTCAAATCCGAAACTTGCGCTGTAAAATCTGCTTGTTCAGTAAAGATTCTCGGAAGCGTTAGAAGCGCTTCGTTCTGTTTGTCAATAAGACGTTCTGTTTTGCGTTTGTTTATTTCTGCAGGAGTATATTCGTAGCCACCAAAAAGCGGTGGAGCACCAAGTAATGTTCCTTGGTTCCAAGAGGCTGTGTTGTGGTAGAGCGTGAATCCGTCGTAAATGTCATACAATTCTGGGAAGGCTTCAAAAATCGGCTGGATATAAGAATTTTCTGCGCGGTCAAGCATGATTACGAACACATTTTTTCCTGTTTTAGAAACGTGGTAAAGCGGAGTTATTGTGTCAACTTCCTGCACATCATCTGCAACAGTTCTTTTGTATTCTGAATATCCATTTTGAATCTGCACAATATGAACAAGCGAAAGCCCTGCTTCTGCAATAAGAACCACCGCAAGAATTCCGTTCAAAACTTTTTCTTTTTTAAATTTAAGAAGAAGAAAAGGAATGCAGACCGCGAATATTATACAGAACAAATTCAATATTATCTGCCAAAACTGTGCGGAATCAATATTTTCAGCAAAAGTTATAAGACGCGAAAGAGTTCCATAGTCGCCTGAAAAAACAAATGCGTCAATCAAGGCAACAAAAAGCAGAACCGGCATTACAACTGCGAATCCAGCCTGAATGCGTGCGTTGAACAAGAAGTAAACACAGCTCATCCAGAACACAAAAAGCCCGAAAGTCTGTGTTGTGGAATTGTAGATAAAGTAAAGCGGCGAGCCGTGTCCGTCAATATTTGAAAATTCAACAGGGGAAGAACCTATTATGAATGAAGGAATTACAGTTCCTGCGAAAAGGCAAAGCGCAATGCTTGAAACAAAGAAAATTCCAAACCGTGCTTTTTTGTTTTCTGTGAGCGGTTTTAAAGTTGTGTCCAAAAGATGCGAGATGAATTTTACAACAAAAGGTACTGCCAAAAGCAAAGTTGCAACTGTTGCAAGCAGAATTCGCTTGTGTAAAAATCCATGATGAACAAAAAGAACGTAGCCGTCTAAACCGAAGATTGCGGCCGCAAAAACAACATACAGAACTTTTGCAGGATTTTTAATTTTATAGAAGATGTTTTTTACAAGGGAAAAAACATTGTTCATCGTCCAGTAAAGAACAAGCCCTGCTGGAGATGAATAAAGAATTACAAGGAAAATCAAAGCCATTGCGTAAATTGTGATTTTGTCCTTGAATTTGAATCCTTTTGTGTAAATCGCACCAGCAACAATATTTATGAGCGTCATCGCGATTGGAAGCACATTTACTGGAAATCCGCCGATTGAAAAAAGCGCGTCCTGTGCGCCCATGTCTTTTATAAAAAGGAACGAATAGCCGCGCAAAGATTCAAGGTTTGAAAGAAAAGAATATGCCGCCATAAAAAACGGAATCTGAATCAAGAGCCCGAATGATGAGCGCAATGCCATAAGCGGATGGTAATGATTTTCTTTGTAGAAAGTTGTAAGAATCATGTACTGCTCATCGCCTTTAAAAACAGACTTGATTCGCTGGATTCCCGGATCAAGTTTTTTCTCTGTGTCGCGCTGAATCTGCTGCCAATGCTCGGCAACAATGTAAAGCGGAAGACAAAGAATGGAAACTGCAAGGCTTACTCCAATAACCGCAATTCCTTCGTTCTTAAAAACGCTGTCAAAAAGCACAAAAGAAAATTCAATTATCTGAATAAGCGGATAAATTATTACCGTGTAAAGAAAATTTAACATAAAGAAAAACCTTTAATTAAAGATTTGAAAGAAAATTATAATGAATAATTTCTTTTTAGACTAGATGACGGATGATGTGTTTTTTTTTGTTACACTGATATGAAAGTTTTTCAAGCTAATTGAAAAAAAATGCAATTATATAGTATAATTCAGCGTATTTTTTGTTGATTTTTTGGAGGTTTCTATGAAGAAAATTGTAAAACTTGGCGCGTTGTTGATTTGCGCGGGGCTTGTGCTTTCAGGCTGCTCTAATGCTAAGAAAGACTACATCCTTGCGACCGGCGGAACTGGAGGAACATATTATCCGTTCGGCGGCGCAATTGCAAATATCTGGAATACAAAAATTGAGAATATGAACGTTACGGCTCAGGCGACCGGAGCTTCAGCAGAAAATCTTCGGCTTATAAACAAGGGCGAAGCTGAATACGCAGTTGTCCAGAACGATGTAATGGACTACGCTTACAACGGAACAGATCTTTTTGAAGGCGAAAAGCTTGAAAACATCATGACAATCGGAACTCTTTATCCTGAAGTTGTCCAGATTGCGGTTTCAAAGGACAGCGGAATAAAATCAGTTGCAGACTTCAAGGGAAAACGTATTTCTGTTGGAGACGCCGGCTCTGGAGTTGAATTCAACGCAAAGCAGATTATGGAAGGCTACGGACTCACATTCGACGACATCAAGAAAAGCAACCTTTCTTTCAAGGAATCCGCAGAAGGAATTCAGAACGGAACTTTGGACGGCTGCTTTATCACTGCCGGTGTTCCAAACGCTGCATTGCAGGAGCTTGCATTCACGGCAGGACTTACTCTTGTTCCTGTTGACGGAGAAGCTGCAAAGGAAATCTGCGAAAAATACGGATACTACACTCAGACAACAATTCCTGGCGGAACATACAAAGGAACTGATTCCGACACCCAGGCGCTTGCAATCAAGGCGACACTTGCTGTAAGCGCAAAACTCGATGAGGAAATTGTCTACGAGATGACAAAGGCATTGTTTGAAAATCTTTCGGACCTTGCAACTGCCCACGCAAAAGGAAAAGAGGTTTCCGCACAGTCAGCTGTAACAGGCGTTTCTGTTCCGTTCCATCCGGGCGCAAAAAGATATTTCAGCGAGCTTGGCTTGAACTAATCCGGCGGAAATATTTGTCTAAAAGGCTTTTTGCAGTTCTTATTTTAATTTTTTTTGCAGGGGGAATTTTTCTTTTCCCTGCATTTCCCGTTCTTTCAGTCAGCAATAGAAAAAAAACATCGCAAAGATTTTATTCTATGAACGGCTTTAGGAACGGCTTTGCGATTTCCTATACACATTCGGTTAACAAAGGCCGCGTAAAAGATTTCTACAAGGCGAAAGGGCGCAATCTTGTTTGCGGCAGAACAGTTTTTGTCTCTTACGGGGCAGGAATTCCTGAGCCGCAGGAAATGCCCGGCGCGGTTTTTGCATCAACTGACGAAGGCTACGAGATTTCAAATATAAACAGAACAGTCGAAAGGCTTGTGATGGCTGTAGGGATTGTGGCGAACCACGCGGTTTCTATTGAAGATAAAAATGGGAAATGCACAGATTATTTTCTTGCTGATTTTTTTGAGCCGCAGACAAGCATAGTTTTTCAGATAAAAAACGTCTCGATTGCGGATTATATTTTTCACCATATAAAATAAAAATTTTCTCATTGCCTTTTTATAGGAGGTTTGAATGGCAAACGACAAAAACAAAAACTCTAATGACTACATTGAGCAGATTCTTCCTACTTCAAACGAAGAAGAAATGAAGAGAATGATGAAGGAGCTGGACCGCGAGCAGTCTTACCGTGAGCACAAATGCTGGCGTCAGTATATTACAGTTTTTATTTCTGTTATTTTTGTGATTTTCCAGTTGTATGCGACTTTGTCCGGAGCAATCACGGCGCAGGTTCTTCGCGCGACCCACTTGGCTTTTGTGCAGCTCCTGGCGTTTCTTCTTTTTCCGCCTACAAAAAACAGTCCGCGCAATACGCTTCCCTGGTACGACATCGTTCTTGGCTTGATTGGAGCGGCGTGCTGGCTTTACATTGTCGTGAATTTTGACTCGCTTGTAAGACGCTCCGGAAACAACACGCCGTTGGATGTGGCAGTCGGAATTGTCGGAATCCTTGTTCTGTTTGAAAGCTGCAGAAGAATTGTAGGGCTTCCGATTATGATTATAGCAGGCTCGTTCATCGTGTTTGCGTTCGCCGGAAAATATCTTCCGGGATTTTTGCATCACAGGGGATATTCGCTTCAGCGTGTCGTATGCCATCTTTTTTACAACACAGAAGGAATCATGGGAACTCCGATCGGCGCCTGTTCTACATTCATTTTCCTTTTTATTCTGTTCGGCGCGCTTCTTGAAAAAACCGGAATCGGACACTTTTTTATTGACGTTTGCAATGCGCTTGCAGGAGGAGCAAGCGGCGGACCTGCGAAAGTTGCAGTCTTGTCTTCAGCTCTTTTGGGAACAGTTTCAGGCTCGTCTGTCTCAAACACTGTAGGCTCAGGCTCGTTTACAATTCCGATGATGAAAAAGCTTGGCTACAAGGGCGAATTTGCAGGCGCAGTTGAGGCGGCCGCTTCCACAGGAGGACAGATAATGCCGCCAATCATGGGAGCCGCAGCGTTTCTTATGGCGGAAAGCCTTGGACTTCCATACATCACGATTGTAAAGGCTGCTATTGTTCCTGCGATTCTTTACTTTACCGGAATCTTTATAACAGTTCACCTTGAGGCGAAAAAGCTCGGATTAAAAGGGCTTCCAAAGGAACAGCTTCCGCGCTTTATGCCGCTTCTTCTTAAAAAAGGCTATATGATTCTTCCGCTCGTTGTGATTATTTATTTTCTTTGCGCTGGAAAGACTGCGGTTTTTGCGGCGTTAATGGGAATCATCGCCTGCGTTCTGGTCGGATTCGGAGTTTCTGTCTCTGACTTGGCTCATGGACGCAAGCCTTCTTTCGGCGGAAAAGATATTGTTGAAATCATGTGCACTGCCGCAAGAAATATTATCAGCGTGGCGATTGCCTGCGGAATGGCTGGAATCATAATCGGAATCGTAACGCTTACAGGGCTTGGGCTTAGGCTTGGAAATGGGCTTGTCATGCTGGCGCACGGAAAACTTTTGCTGACTTTGGTATTTACAATGGTTGCCTCCATAATTCTTGGAATGGGTGCTCCTACAACTGCGAACTACCTTATCACCTCCACAATCACAGCAGGAGCAATCATAAGCCTTGGAATAGAGCCGCTTGCGGCGCACATGTTCGCATTCTACTTTGGAATCATTGCCGATGTTACGCCTCCTGTAGCGCTTGCCGCAATAGCCGGAGCCGCAATCGCAAAAGCCAAACCGATGAAAACCGCTATAAATGCAACCAAGCTTGCCATAGGCGCGTTTATAATTCCTTACATGTTTGTCTACAACAGCAAAATGCTTATGATAAACGCATCCGCGCTTTCTGTTGTCATGATAATTGTAACCGCGATACTCGGAATGTTTGGAATCAGTGTTGCGCTTGAAGGATACGGATTTAACAACACAGGCTTCTTCTACAATTCAAGGAAAGGCAAGACGACTATAATTGCATTTGATGCGCTTGAAAGGATTCTGTTCGCTGTCGCAGGCTTGCTCTGTGTAATCCCGGAAGCAAAAACTGACATCATAGGTGTAAGCCTGCTTGCAGCCCTCATTGCATACCAGCTGATTCTGAAAAAAGTGCGCGGCGCAAAAGCGACTGTATAAAGTTTGAAGAGATGAGCATATCCCATGTTTGCTAGAAAGACATGGGATGTTTTAGAAAGTAAAAGATAAAAAGAAAATGGGGAAAAGGAAAAATCCATAAAAGTTATAAAAAAGCGGTACTAAAACATTTTCAATGTACCGTTTTTTTTATTTGTCTTTAATAGGCTCAATTTCGAGTTTTAATAAAAACAGCTACTAAACAGTTATTCCTATGCTAACAAGGTTGTCATTGCCGTGCTTGGACACTAAAATTTAAAACTCGACATTCGACCTAACAATATAATGCGACCAATTTTTGTCATCAAAAATATTATCTTTTACGGTGTACCATTCATCATCTTTTATATTGAACCGTGTGTTTTTCCTGATTCTTGTGCTTTCAGCAGGGGCGTTTGACATTTTTATAAAGTCGTTCTTTGTTATTCCCCCCCCCACGGAATTTACATCAAGAGGATTTTTTGTGAACGGATTTACTGCTTTTCCGTCAATGTCTTTTAATGCAAGGGCAGGAGTGTCGGCGTTCGTCATAAATGTGTAGACTTCTTTTAGATTGCCACGGCTAAAAAAATCTTTTACAAGTAATGTGGCAGTCATATTCTCTTTGTAGAATGGAAAGTTTTGAGTTTTATTATCAAAAACTCCTGTATCGCGACTCATTCCATGGTCAGAAACAAGGATAATTTTTGTATTATCGTACAAATTGTTTTCTTTTAGGAAATCTATAAAGTCTGCAAAACGCTTTAAGACTCCAACCATAGAAGAATAGGTTTCATCTTTTCCACCTGGACCGAAATCTGTAACATTTTCCACAGGAATATAATCTGGTGCCTGCAAAAGAATTGATTCATGGTTTGCCTCGTTGTCCAACAGGAAGAATGCATTTTTTTCAGAGGAAGAATCAAACAGTTCTGGAAATAAGTCAATTTCTGAATAATTATCAATGAATTTCGCATTGTCTTCAAATTTGTTGTAAGAAATCCAGTATTTCTTGTGGTAAATAATCTGGCGCATGAAAGGTGGAACAATCTTTAAAACGCTGAACCAGATAAAATTTCGTTTGATTCCTTCGCTCATGAACGGAGATTTCTTCATATTGTTACGTGCATACCAAATATTTGAATACGCTCCATGAGTTGTAATGCGATTTATAAAGTCATATCCTTTGTACATATACGTAACTGGCTGCTCAAGATAATTTTCGTAAGGAAGGTCTGCAACTGTAACATTCCAATTATTCTGGTTAAAAACAATTGGCATTGTAAGAATTGCCTCGTTGTGCTTTTGCTGAAGAGTTTTGTCTGTTCTGCGGTTCATCTCAAAAGGAGTGTAGTCGTAGCCGCCAAAAATTCCAGGGGTTCCAATCATAGTAAGTTTTCCAAATGATACCGTATTTGGATACCATATAAAACCATCAAGCCGTTTCCTTAGCTCAGGATTGTTTTCAAGTATTTTTGGAATCAGTGGAGAAAAAAATCTGTCCTGCATAAGAATAATAACATTTTTTCCTTTTTTTGAAAGATGGAAAATAGGCTCAATTTTTCTTGAAAAATCAGGTGCTTCCATTTTTCTGAACGAAGTTTGCACAGAAATAATATTCTTTCCAGAAATTGCCACAAGGGAAATCAAGAAAATTGTGCAGAGCGAATTTAAAACTTTTGCCTTAAAAGAAAAAGCTACGGCCACCAATGACAATATTACCGCCATGCACAGAATATTTACAAGAACAATTTTTATGCCAGGCATAAAATGCTGCGGAGTCATAAAAAGAAGATTAGGATTTACAGGCCCGTAGTTTCCTGAAAAAGCGAAGCAGTTCAGCAGTGCGGAAAAAGCCACAAAAGTGAACAGGAATGTAAGGACTTTCTTTGTCTTTGAAGAAAATAACGCATAAAAACAAAATGGCCATACAACAAAAAATCCAAGAGACTGAAAGAATGTGTGCCATATAAAATATAGCGGAGAAGTGTAGGAATCAACATAGCTGTACTGTTCCGGCTCAGACTGCATTAATATAGAAGGAATTGCAAGTCCTGTAAGAACTGCAAGTATAAATGCCGAAATCAAAAAGACTGAAAGACGTAGCTTTGGATTTTCATCAAGGATATAAAAGTGGCTTTCAAAAAATGAACCCAAGAACTTGGCTGCAAATGGAGCAAGCGGAATCAAAATTCCAGTAAAAACGAGCATAATGCGGAAAATCAACTTTGTATGCCTGAAGAAAACTGTTCCGCATAAAATTAAGCAAATACTTACAATACAAGCAATTATATATAAAACTTTCTTAGGATTTCTTATCTTGTAAAAAATATTTTTAACTAAAGAAAGAACGTTGTTCATTGTCCAGTAAACAACAAGCCCCGCCGGAGAATTATAGAGCAGAAGCAGAAAGACTGCCGCACACGCGTAAATCTGTATTTTTTCAGAAAGCGGATGCCCTTTTGAGTAAATCAAACCTGCAACACAGTTTATTATTGTCATTGCAACCGGAAGAACATTTACTGCAAAAGAACCAATGTGAAAAGTCGCATCCGGCTCGCCGAAACTTTTTATGAACAGAAAAGAATAATTTTTCAAAGGCTCAAGGTTTGAAAGAAAATTATATGCCGCAATAAAAAACGGAATCTGAATCAAAAGGCTGAAAGACGAACGCAAAGCATAAATAGGATGATAATGGTTTTCCCTGTAAAAAGTAGAAAGAACCATATACTGCTCGTCACCCTTGAATGTGCTTTTAATTCGTTCAACGCCAGGCTTTAGTTTTTTCTGGATATTTCTTTCGGTTTCCTGCCATTGTTCTGCAACCATATAAAGCGGAAGTGTGAAAATTGTGACAATAAAACTTAGACCGATTACCGCAATTCCCTGATTGCCGGTTACTTCAAAAAATAATGAATAAAAAAATTCCGTTAACTGAACTAACGGTGTTATAAAAATCTGATAAAGAGCTGAAAACATAATTTTTATTATAGTAAATTATTGGTTTTAATACTAGATATTTCGAATCTCTAAAGTTTTAGATTATTCCAAAAGGTGAACTTAAGATTGGAAATTTACACTATTTCTTTTTCTTTAATTTTTTAGCAAAATTTCTAGAATTTCTGCAAATACTTTCCAGAATATTAAAAAGCCACGGTATTTTTATTTTTATATCTGCAATCGTAAAAATGAGGGGAGACTGCATTATGCTTACAATTCTTTTGTCATTTATAAGATGAACTTTGTTGAACTGAAATTTAGGATTTAATATCATCTGGGAAACATCTGATGGAATTCCACCAAAATCTTTTACTTTTTGCTGTATATTTTTTTCTGCAAGTTTGTAGTATGGAATATAGTTTTTTCCGCCCTCGCTTGAAAAATAATGTATAATTTTTGCGTTTTCAAGGTATGCAAGTCCGCCTTGGCTTAACTGGCAGTTCCAAATTCCGTCAAGTTCTTTTATTATTGCTCCACACTCAAGACTTGCCTCGTTAAATGCTGGCTGGTCATGATGGTCATTCTTTTCTGTGAAACACCATGTCCATAGTTCATTCCACTTTTTAAAAAATTCTCTGCTTTCTGGACAATCTTTAAAAAGCATAACACCGCTATTATAGTGTTTGCCAGTTTTTTCGCTTGCAGAAAAGCCAAGTTTTTTTTCACGCTTTATAAAGTAGTCTTTGTGCTTGTGTTCTGATAAAGGAACATGACCGTCCAAAACGGCTGAAATTTTTGAATTCTGAAGATTGTTTTCAATTGAAGATAAATCATCACAGATGATTGTATCGCAGTCTATAAAAAGAAAATCGCCCGATATATGTTCTGGAATTGTAGTTTTTAGTATTCTTGAGCGTTGTATATTTGATACAGAGTCATCGAAATTTACTGTTATGATATTTACGCCCTGGTTTATCAATCCAAGCCTTTTATTTGACGAAGAAAAGGAACTGCTAGTCTTATTATCAGTTAAAATGAATATTTGTGCATCGGGAGTATGATGTCTTAGTGAAAAAACTGACATAAGGCACTGTTCATAATAGAAATCATTTGGTGTGGAAGTTAAAACGTAAACATATTTCATCATATATACTTATATCACTTATTATTGAATTTGGCTATTCATCGAAAGCAAAAATCTATAATATGTAAATTCCGATTCCTAGCAGAATCGCTGATATTGCAACTGTTTTTCGCCTGTTTATTTTTTCGCCTAAGAATATCCTGCTGAAAATTATTATAAATACATAGCTTGAGCTTTCGATAATAGGAATATACGATACAGGGACTTTTCTCAGTCCGAGCATATCAAGAAAAATTGCTATAAAGAATATTCCGTATCCGCATATGACATAAGGATTTATATATTCTTTGAAAAAACTTTTGTATGTTTTTTGAGCAGATTTCTTTAAAAGAATTTGAGAATACGCGCTTATTAAAACAGAAATAAAAAGAAAGCCAATATAAGGAATCATTTCTATCATATTTTTACTCTTTGTTTTGTGTTTCAATAGTTAAAATCAATAGTTAAAATCAATAGTTAAAATCAAGATGCCTGCCAAAATAATCGCGCCGCCAATAATCATATTAGGAGTTATTTTTTCCCCGAAAAAAAGGCGTCCGAATAATATTCCCCATACAATTGTTATTGTCTTATTGGCAGTAGCTATGATAAGCGGAATTTTTTTAAGGACTTGCTGCCATATAATCGCATAGATTATAAGGATTAGAAAAACAGCGCAGTAAATTCCAATAAAAGCAGGAGAAAATATTTGTTTTGTGGAGGCGGCTTTACCCAGCACCGCATAGAAAGCATAGATTAAAAAGCCTATGTGCATGAGGGTAAAGTAGAAGAGGTTAGAGAGTTTTTTATTCATTTTTATTTTCGGTCATTATTTTCCTATATTCTTCAAAATCTCTGATATATTCTTTTCCATCATAATGAGTATTTGAAAGAACAAGAAGAACTGAATCTTCTGAAAAATCATACATTTCTTTCCAAATCATTTTTGGAATATAAACGGCTTCCATAGGTTTTGAAAGTTCTACAATTTTTTTATCATATCCATCGGTTATCATTACTTTTGACTTTCCAGCGACATTAACCAGCACAAATTCAGAATTACGATTTGCATGTTTTCCGCGTATAATATCAGAATCAGAGCCATAAATGTAAAAAACACGCGCTATTTCGAATGGTATATCATGATTTCCTTCAATGACAACCAGTTTGCCTCTTTCATCGCCTAAATCTTTAAAATTTATCATTCTAAAAAGTTCTTTTGCTGCCATCTATTTAATCCTTTATTTCCTTTGATTTAAAAACTTCTTTTACAGTCCATTGAGGTGTGCCGTTTTGGTCTAAATAATTTTTTCCAATGTATTCTCCTATAAGACCTAAGAAAATTGTCTGAAGCCCACCGATAAACAATATTATACAAACCAGCGATGTCCAGCCACTTGCCACATCTGGATGAAGAATTTTATCCACTATAAAATAAACTGCAAATGCAAGCGATGCAAGTAACACAAATGTTCCTATCGACATCATCATTCGCATAGGCTTTATAGAAAAATTTACAAACATGCTAAGCCAAAGATGGATAAGTTTTCCAAGAGTATAATTTGAATGTCCAGAAGTTCTTGATTTATGCTCAACATAGACAGAGCTGATATTATCCGTTGCCCTCAAAATAAGTCCGTCTATATAAGGAAATGGCCCTTTATATTTAATGATTTCATTTATAATGGCTCTGTTTAATATCTTGAAACTGCAAAGATAAAGGTTTTTTGGCTTTCCTATAAGCCAGGTTGCAAAAATATCATTTATTTTGCTTCCAAAGTTTCTAAAAATGCTATGCTTTTTATGGCGATATTTTGCATATACGACATCATAGCCTTTTTTTATTTCGTTCCAAAGCTTAAAGATTTCTTCTGGAGGATTTTGAAGGTCATCATCTATAATGACAGCATAATCTCCAGTACAATAGTTTAAACAACACATTACGGCATTGTGTTCGCCATAGTTTCGTCTTAAATTTATAAAACGAATATTGCCATATTTTTCTGTAAGTTCTTTACAAACTTCTGAACTGTTGTCATGACTTCCATCATTTGTCATAACAATTTCAAAGTCTGTTTCTGCAAAGACTTTTTGAAGCTCACTTACCAATTCTGCAACTGTATCAGCGCCATTGTAAACTGGAATACAAATTGAAAGTTTCATTTTTCTTCCTTAAAATTTATTCATAACATCAATAACGTATTTAACTTCGTCTTCTGTTGTTCCAAACGATATTGGAAGACTTAAAACTGAATTTGCAATTTTTTCTGCAATCTCTGTCTTTTCTTTCTGGGCATTGAGAATTTCTTTATATCCTTCTTGATTTATCGGCGCAATAGGATAATGTATTTCTGTTTTTATTCCATTGTCTTGTAAATAACTTTTTAACTCATCTCTTCTGTTTGCTTGAATTTGAAAAATATGGTAAACATCAAAATATTTATCATCAACAACAGGAAGCTGGAATTTGTTTATATCTAGCCCCTCAAGATATAAACTTGCGAGCCTACGTTTTTTTTCTGTTATTTCATCAATATGCCTAAGTTTTATTCTAAGAAAAGCTGCTTGAATTTCATCTAGCCTGGAATTTAAACCTGTGTATTTGTTATGGTAATGTTTTTCAGACCCATAATTACGCCATGCTCTTGCCATATCTGCCAATTCTTTATCATTTGTACAAATTGCACCAGCGTCACCTAATGCTCCAAGATTTTTTGTAGGATAAAAACTAAATGCGCCTGCATCACCAAAAGAACCAGTCATTTTTTGACAAAATTTTGCGCCATGAGATTGAGCGCAGTCTTCAACAAGTTTTAGATTATGTTTTTTACAAAAATTGCAGATTTTATCCATTTCACAGGATTTTCCATACAGATGAACAACAAGTACGGCTTTTGTCTTAGGTGTAAGTTTTGACTCAAGTAAGTCAGGATTTATATTGCATGTCTTTTCATCAGGCTCAATAAGAACTGGATGAAGACCTGCTTTTATTATCGCTAGAATTGAAGCTATATAGGTGTTTGATGGAACAAGAACGTCACTTCCTTTAGGAAGCTTTAAACATTCAAGGCTTATTATAAGTGCATCAAGTCCAGATGCAACGCCTATGCAGTATTTGGTTCCTATAAATGAAGCAAATTCTTCTTCAAAAGATTTTACCTGTTCACCAAGTACATACCAGCCTTTTTCTACAAAATCGGAAAAAGCTCTTTTGTAGTCCGACATAAATATGGCATTAGATTTTGCTAAATTTTCATATGCAACATTCATGTATAAGTCTCCTTTTTTTTCTATCTTTTTTCCCAAAGAGTGCCGCAGTCTACTTCTGTTGAATCATAATTTCTTCTTTCTAATTCTTCCACTAAGTACGAGTTTTTTTCAATTTCATTATTTTTATTGTCCCTAATGTTTTTATTTAAAATAAGGATATGCTCTGGAAAGCGGTGTCCGAACTCTTCAAAAAATGGTTTTAAACGCAAATCATTTGCAGAGACGCGCCATGCTGTCATTGAAAATGGCTTTAAATTGCTGTTTACAAGATATGCCCAGGGACAAAGCTTTAAGATCATAAAATAATCATCTTTGTCTGATTTTATATTTTTTACAATTGAATATATAGAGTCATATTGTTTTTTATTTTTATTATGAGTCCATAATCCTTTTGCAGGTCCCTTGTCTATTTTTTCAATGTTTTTTTCAATAGACGGAATAAAAACATAGTGCGGAGAAATTCGTTCATCTCTATATGTCATGTTTACCCTGTAATAAAGAGTCCCCAAAACTAAAAGACATAATGGAATTGCAAAAAAATATTTTTCTGTTTTGCATAAAGATTTTGAGCAGAACGTGTCAAAATAAAGACTAGCTGCAAATGGTGTGCAGGTGGCAATTCCTATTGAAAATACTCCAAAACCTGTGTCAGAAGCCAGACATTCCATAAAGCTTAAGGACAGGCCGGGAACAAGGAAGTATAAAATTTCTTTTTTGAAGTCTTTAAGTTTTTTACCATTGAACAGGATTAAACTTAATATTGAAACAGCAAAAAATCCTGTTACAGGCATTCCGTTATCTTTTTCTATAAAGAATATTTGTATTATATAATTAAAAAAAAGCAGCAGAAGCAGAATAGTTTTATATTTTGTAAAATTGATTTTTTCTTTTATGTTTTTTTTGAAAAATGATGCTACCGCAATCACAGTGAATGGCAAAAAGTATATAAACTGAGTTACAAGCAGACGCGGAAATTTTAATAGCCACTTTATTCTTTGCAGTATGGTTTTAGAGGAGTATTCAGGACTTGAAAAAAAGCAGGCTAGTGCGGCTGGAAATTCATTTATTTTTCCATTTTTTAGAACAAAAATAAGAAAAACAACTCCAACAAGAACAGTTCCTGCCCAAATAAGAATATATTTTTTTATATATTTTCGTAATGACGGCAAAATAACGCAACATAATGAAAATGCAATATATGGCAGCACAAGGTACGGATTGCACAAGATTGCAAATCCGTGAAAAATTCCAGAGACAAAAAGCCAAACAGATTTTGCATTTAGCTCAAAGACATAAAATATAAGAATGTTTGCTATTGTAAAATTTATTAGCACAAAAGTGTAATATGAAGGCCCGAAAAGCTGAGCCCTAGAGAATATAAGCAGCACCAAAGAAGATACAAGAGAGCTTACCCTGCTGTATTTTTTTGAAAGAACATAATATATAAAAAAGCTTGCTGCAAACTGCAATACTAAAGTCGCAATCCGCATAAAAAGATAAATGCCGTCAGTAGAACCTGTCAGTTTTACAAAAATGTAAAAGAGCGGATAAACTAGCACAGAGTATATCTGCGTCGGCTCAAAAATATCAAAAAACAGTCTGTTTCCATGATAAAGGCTGTTTGCTGTTGCTGTATATAATGCTTCATCAGTCCATCCAAAACCGTAATATGCGTTGTTTATAAGCACAATAAAAAACAGGATAAGAAAACTTATATGAAAAAAAGAATTCTTCTTTAGATAATAAAACATAATTGAATAAGTATATTCCAAAAATTGATATAAGTAAATATAATGATAAGAGGCATTTTGTAGCTTGCCGATATGACAAATATCTATATTTTAGGAGATTTTATGAATTCAAAGATTGCGGAAAGAAACTCGAATTTCGAGTTACTGAGGATTATTGCGATGTTTATGATTGTTCTTTTGCACAGTGTCTATTTTGGAGTGCAGTTTAAATTCCATGGGGGGGGGGACGTTTAATGAATTCTTTTCAATTTTTATAGGCGCTTTTTGTGGAGGAGTAGGAAATTATCTTTTTGTTTTTATTTCTGCGTGGTTTCTGTGTGAAGAACCATTTTCGTTAAAAAGACTTTTAAAAATTTGGAAGCAGGTTTTATTTTATTCGATAATAATAGGTGTTTTCTTTTTTATCAAAAAAATCCCGACTATAGGTTTTTATGATAGAGACCTGTATGATTCTGTAGGCTTTTTCAATGCCGCAAAGCCTATTGGAAAAATAGATCTTATCCGTTCTTTTCTTCCTGTTCTAATGGGAAATAATTGGTTTGCAACTTGTTATATAGTTTTTTGCCTTTTTATTCCGATTCTAAATGACTTGACATCTGTGATTGAAAGAAAAAAACATTTTTAGGTCAAAATTCGAGTTTCTGCTGAACAAAAGCATTTGGAAGAAACCATTGGG
>ERZ808252.666-NODE-666-length-30956-cov-4.727517_pt1 | contig 30956 bp, 16 predicted proteins | sample MGYA00521242_ERZ808252 | MGnify/ENA primary metagenome ERZ808252 (study PRJEB31516, sample SAMN03275581) | gut metagenome | biome: mammalia-associated habitat; material: feces | host: Papio cynocephalus | place: Kenya | collected 2012-08-07 ...
GGGCAAAGGACGATAATATCAGGCAGCCCGTGTTTATGTGCGAATACGCCCACGCAATGGGTAACGGACCGGGCGGTATGTGGGATTACTGGAACGCGATTTACGAAAACAAGAAGCTTATAGGCGGCTGTATCTGGGAGTGGGCTGACCACACGGTTATGGTTGACGGCGTAGCCAAATACGGCGGCGATTTTGAGGGCGAACTGACGCATGACGGCAATTTCTGCTGTGACGGTATGGTTTTTGCGGACAGAAGCCTTAAATCAGGCTCATATGAGGTTAAAGCAGCTTACGCCCCGTTCCGCATTAAGTGGGAAAACGGCACATTAAAGCTTAAAAACTGCTTCGACTTCCTCTCGTTCGACGGATTTACATTTGAATATACGGTAACGGCAGACGGCGAAAGCCTTGAAGACCGCATAGTGAGGGTAAACACAAAGCCGGGCGACGAATTTTCGGTCACCCCGTCGGCGGTACTTCCCGAGACCTGCCGCTTGGGCTGTTTTGTTACGGTTAAGATGACAAATGCGGACGGATTTGAGCTTGCCACGCTTGAAGAACGCCTGCCCGTTAAAGTTGTTAACAGTGAGAACAGCGCCGCACCGCTTTCCGTTACGGAGAGTGAATTTGACATTACAGCAGAAGGCGAAGGCTTTAAATATGTACTCTCAAAGCAGACAGGTACATTCACAAGTATAATAAAAGACGGCAAAGAACTGCTTAAAGAGCCTATGAAGCTATCTTATTTCAGAGCTACAACCGATAATGACAGAAATATGAAACCGCTGTGGGACAGAACAAACATTTGGCAGGGCGAAAATTTCGACTGTGCGTTTAATAAGGTTTATTCTTACAAGCTAAGCGGCAACCGCGCCGAGTTTACAATGTCCGCCGCAGGCGTTTCACGAAAGCCGTTCTTTAATTACACGCTGTGCTATGAATTTTTTGCCGACGGCAAGGTTTCGGTGAGTCTTGACGGTAAAATACGCGAAAATGTTGTTTGGCTGCCAAGGCTCGGTTTCGAGTTTAAGCTGCCGTATGATACTTCAAAATTTAAGTATTTCGGCAACGGACCTATGGACAGCTACCGCGATATGACACACCACGGCATTACTGCGTGGCACGAAAGCGACGCAGACCGCGAGTATGTAAGCTATATCCGCCCGCAGGAGCACGGAAACCATTACGGCTGCCGCGAGCTTGAAATTGAAAATTCGCTTAAATTCTCTGCGGAGGATCTTATGGAAATATCCGTGCTGCACCACAGCATAGAGCAGTTAACAAAAGCCGAGCATACCGACGAGCTTAAAAAATCGGACGGTACGCATGTAAGAATTGATTACAAAGCATCAGGCATAGGTGCGCTCTGTTCTGGTCCTGCATTGCCGAGGGAATACCAGCTTTATGAAAAAAATATTTTATTTAAATTTAAAATAACGGTTTGATTTGTTAAACGGAAAATATAAAATGTGAGGGGACAAATTTCGATGAATAGTGAAATAAGGGAATACGGCAGTTTAATTACCGAATATGCAAAGCAGAATTACAGAAAAATGTTCAGGGAGCCTGACGGACTTTTAAAGTATAAATTTATAGTTCCCGGCAGCGGCTATACCAACAGCCTTTGGGATTGGGATTCGTGGCTTACCGATATAGCTTTAAGGCAGTTGAACGGCGAGGACGATATTTCGGAATATGAAAAAGGTTGCATTTTAAACTTTATTGATTTTGTAGATAAAGACGGCAGAGTACCTATTTCAATAATGCCGGATCACACAATACCGAAATTTGTTGAGGGCGTTGAAACAAATATTCATAAACCGTGCTTGGCGCAGCATGCTTTGTTTGTTTGTGAACAGATAGGGGATTTTGAATGGCTTAAAGACGGTTCTGCGAATATGGAGCGTTATATCGGCTTTTACATAAATAAATGCAAACACGAATCGGGACTTTACTATTGGATTGACGATTGCGCAATAGGCGTTGATAACGATCCGTGTACCTTTTACCGGCCTAAATGCAGCTCCGGTTCAATTTATCTTAACTGCTTAATGTTTAAAGAATTAGAGGCGATGGCTCTAATATCGGAAAAGCTTGGATTTACCGAAAAGGCTGAGCTTTATAAGGCAGGCGCCGAAGAACTCAAGCTTGCAGTAAGAGAGCACTGCTGGGATGAAAGAGACGGATTTTACTACAGCGTTGATTTGAATTTACTGCCCATTAACCCTGATTCTTGGCTGCACAGGGGCTGTCCGAGACATTGGAATCTGCTTATTCAAAGAATAGGAGTATGGTCGGGCTTCCTTGCAATGTGGGCAGGCATTGCAACAAAAGAACAGGCAGAGCGTATGGTAAACGAGCATTATTTTAATAAAGATACCTTTAACGCGCCGTACGGAATAAGAACACTTTCAAAGCTTGAAAAAATGTATCTGATTACTAAATCGGGCAACCCCTCGGATTGGTTGGGGCCTATTTGGGGAATTTCAAATTATATGACCTTTGAGGGTTTAAAAAACTACGGCTTTAACGACGCCGCCAAAGAATTGGCAGAAAAAACAATTACCCTTTTCGGCAGAGATATAAAGCAGAACGGCGAACCGCATGAATACTACGATCCCGAAACCGGCGAGGGTATAACTCACCCCGGATTTCAGAATTGGAATTTGCTTTCAATTAAAATGGCTGATTGGCTTAATAAAAACGATATCGAGTAACAAGTGAATACAAAACAATTGACGTTTGTTCGGAAATAATACAGTTTTGCAAAGTATGCAATATAAAAAGTTTTGAATTTGACATAATGGATATTTTAATATGACATTATGGGTTATTTTTTTATTGTTTTATGCTCAAAAAATGCATTTTGATATAAATTTTAAAATTTTATATCAATTTTGACTAAAAAAACATAAAAATGATATTGCATTATATCACATTGATACTGTATTATTATTGTATAAATATGAATGCCTAATTCGGCAATTGTTTTGTATATTATAAACTAAAGATTATCGAAAGAACGGTGATGTTGACTATGCGAGGCAGTAAAACGTTGATCTTAGCGGCTTTAAGCCTTATAATTTCAGCCACAATAACTGTCGGAGCGGCTAATATTGATGACGGGGAGTTTGAAATATTTGATGGGGAAGCTAAATTCTGTATCGGCAATAACGAATATTATGATTGCGGAAAAGAGGGCGAGAAAATATCTTTTCCCGGTGCGGCAGACGGAAGAGAATATTATTATTCAGACGGCACCGCAACTGTTTCGTTGGGATATGATTGGTTTACCGATGAGGATATGACAGTACCCATAACAGCCTCTGATAAAGTTTACAGCAAGGGAATGTCAAAATTTTACGGAAAGGAATATTCGCTTGATAATAACAACGGTCAGGTTTCGTTTTGCGGATTCGACAATCTTATAACGGAAACCGAAAACGGGGTTTTAGATGAAGAAAACCGATATTATGTTTCAAAAGTTCTTAAAAAGGGTTTTGTAAACAGCGGTTTTAAAATATTCGATACCGAGGCATTTACCGGCAGCAGGTATATTAAATATACATCACCGTCGAAAGATGAAAAAAATTCGATAGTCGATATAAGCAACGGCGTAGTGCTCAAACCATATGTTACATATAAGTTGATGCTTTATTATAAATCAACGGGTAATGCAGATCTGAAATTCGAGGGCATAACCGGCTTTAATGACAATGAGAATAACAAACAGCCTCTTTCTTCGAAAACAGTAGATAAAACCGATGATTGGACAAAGGCTGAGTTGTATTATACATCGGGTAGTTCGGAAAGTATACCTGTAATACGTGTAAAGGCTGAAACCGGTGTTGAGGTAAGTATAGATGCGGTGAGTATATATAAAGCGGTATATTCCGATTATTCAGCCGTTTCCGATGCCGATGATAATGCAAAGAAGCTTACACTTGGCTTTTCATACAGCTCGGCAAACGGTTCTGAGAGTACGGTTGGTCTTTCAACATATAAAGTTAAGGAAAGAGGTATTATTGCGACAGCGGAAGACGCATACGGTAAAGACTCTTACGATATGTTGACAATTGAAAATGCCGCCGATATTAACTCAAAGCTTATTTGGGCGAAAAAGAGTTCCGGTTTTGAAGACAGCCTTTTACAGCAAAACGGCAAATACACTTACAGCATTTCAATTTCCGGTTTTGCAGATGAAGACGAAAAGAAGATTCTTGCAAGGGGATATTTGATTTTAAACGACGGTACAGATACCATATGGTATTCCGATGTTATTTCAACGAGTGTTAAAGATGTTTCGGACGAAGCAAAGCGCGTTTCGGAAGAACAGAAACGAATAAAAACATATGAGCTTAACGATAACGACAGTTTAAGCAAGCTTAACCTTCAAGGTCGTGATTATTTACGAAACGGATATCCCAATCTTGATTGGACCGCATCGGAAATTGAATTTTGGGCAACCGCGTCGGGCAATGTTGAAGTTTCAATGGATGTAAACATTAAAGCGAGAAGTCAGATATATTTTACAGTTTATGTTGACGATGTTCGTCGACTGCGTATGGGAATATACCACAGCAGCGTTCCGAATGCGCCGAATGTTGTAAAGAATGGAAGGGCGACTTTAAATATCGACCTCGGAGAGTATGGAGAGCATCACGTAAGAATAATCAGGCAGACAGAGGCTTATTCAGCTACGATAACTGTTAAGTCACTAACGATGTTTGGTGAATTAGAAAACTCAAACGCGACTGATAAACCGCTTATTGAATTTATAGGAGACAGCATTACCTGCGGTCTCGGCGATATGACGCTAAAAACCGATACAACATATTATGATCCGGGTTATCCTAATGATAAAAGTATGAATTACGGCGACGGGAATCAGGATGGTACAATTGCTTATCCTTTCCTCACCGCAGAAAATATAGGATACGATAGACGTGTGTTAAGCCGTAGCGGAATGGCTGTGTATTACCCGAACAGCAGCAGCAAAGACTTTAACAGCGTACTCTTAAGTTGGACGAATGCGTATAAGTATGCTAATGTGTTCGATGCAAGCAATCAAACTGCCGAGTATTCACCCAAACGCAAGGCGGATATAGTATGCATCAATCTCGGAACAAACGATGAATATGCAAATAGCATTTACAACTATACAGCAGTTAATAAATTTGATGATGAATTTTCCGCCAAAGTAGTAGCGTTTATTAAAACGGTTAAACAAGCAAATCCTGACGCAAAAATTGTTTGGGTAGTAGGCGGAATGTCCGATAAATACTTAAAAGGCGTTCAAAAAGCGATTGAGACACTTGGCGGGGCAGAAAAAGGATACTATTGCTGTCAAGTAACTTCGGATCTTAAAGACGGCGGAGGCGACCATCCGAGTAAAGTAAGCCATGCTAAACTTGCAAATGAATTAACCGTTTATTTAAAAGAAAAAATATTAAATAAATAAAAACAGGAGGAATAATATTATGATCAAAAAATTAGGTGCTCTTTTGTTGACGGCAGTAATGTGCATTTCGGTAGTAGGCTGCGGCAACAATAAAACAGAAAAAAAGACCGATAGTTCGGGTAAAAAAGGTACTTCTGCCACAGCAGAAGATACATTTTTCGACAATATCCCCGAAAGTCTTGAGGGAACAACTGTAAGGTTTGCAACATGGATTGACCATAACTCAAACGAATCAGCCGATACTATTGCAAATTTCACGGCATTAACCGGCATAAATGTTAAGATAGAAATAACTCCCGGTACGCAATATACCAGTAAGATTTCCGCATTGATAGCAGCCGGTCAATCTCCCGATGTTTTGGTAAATGTTGAGCGTTTTCCGTCAATACTTCCATTGCTAATGCCCCTTGAGGATACAATTATAAATCCAAGTGATCCGTTTTGGAGTAAGAATACAACCAAATGGTCAACGATCAATGGTCATACATATCTTGTGAATGCTGCAAATAGTGCATGGAACATGGATGGCGGTATTGTTGCTTATAATAACAGAATTTTTGAAGATAACGGTATTACCACTCCTGCAACCTATGTTCAAGAGGGAAAATGGACGCTTGATAATTTCTTTAAATGTGCTAAGGAATTGAGTAAGGTTTGCCCCTTGGCAGGAGTTTCAATAGACCCCGAACGCTTTGTTATGGCATATGGCGAGCCGATGGTTATTTATGATGTGGATAACCAAAAGTTTGTTAATAACTGTAAATCAGAGTCCGTATTAAAGTACTGGCAAATGCTTGCAAAGGCAAGGGAAGACGGATATGCCAAGATAAAGGAAAGCAGAACAGAATTCGGCAGCGGCGGAACAGGAATGTTCTTTGGCGGCAGCTATGGCTTGAGAAAAACCGGTTGGTTTGAAGAAATGGATCTTGATGATTTAAGCTTCACATATATGCCGAAAAAGGATGATAATTCGGATTATCCCTCATTCGCCGGAACCAGAGGCTACGGAATTTGCCAAGGAGCTTCCAATGTTGACGGTGCGGCATACTTCTTAAGATATTTTCTTAATATGGACAATTATAATAAGGCGGATATTTTTAAAAGCGAAGAAGCTGCCGATTTATATGACGAGATAAATAAAAACGTTAACTATACAAACACGTATCATTCTTATGCAGTTGAGTATATGCTTTATCCGGAAAACTTTCCTACCATACTCGGCGTGGTATTCCCGGATCTGTTAACATGCACTGAATCTCAAGTCGCTACGGCATTGAATTCTGCTTCAAATACATTGGATAATTGCATCAGCAAAGCAAATGATGTCATCAATAAAATGCCGAAATAATAAAGAAGGCAAGTTTGAAACAACATAAGAATTACGGCTACCTGAAAAGGGGCGCAATAAGACAACCGCAGGAGATGCGGCAAAAAAACAGTATAAAGTGCGGCATCAGCCGGACTCGGTTGCCACTTCATCTTTGAAGATGTAGCCGCGCTTGCGGAGCAGTTCTAATCCCTGTGCTTTAGAGATCACAACGGAGTGCTCGGTCAGTTTATCCGTGAGATAGCCTTTCGCAGAATAAGGCTCCGGCTTGGACAGGACATTCCAGATAGCGGTCAGAAGCATCCTGCAAATGGCGATGATTGCTTTCTTGTGCCCGCGGCGAGCCTTGATTCTGCGGTAACGTTCTCTGCACTCAGGGTACTTGTCAGACTTGATGACGGCGTTTGCAACCTGAACCAGCAACGGTTTCAGACAGCATCCGGCGCGGGAGATATGTCTGGACTTCACTTTCTTGCTGCTTTGGTCATTTCGAGGGCAACAACCCGCCCAAGAAACCAGATGCTTAGCTGAGGGAAAAACCGACATGCGCCAATCGTTGATGCTTTAATGGGCGACCGGATCATATAGCTATGCGGGGTTGCCGCTATACAGCCCCACCACTCACCTCAACGGTCTGTGTAGTTTACCGAGCACTCCCATATACATTATAACAAATAAATTTTAACAGCGAAAGCACTTCGATTTCATAACCCCGTCGGTGCCTTTCGCAGAAAGGCGGATTATAGCCATGGAAATTAGTTTGAAGTACATATACAATAAAAAAACAGCGTTTTCGCTTATATCAATTGTAATTGCAATATTGATTATTGTAGCAACGCTGTGCCCTACGCTTTTCACTTTTGCCGCCGAGGATAACGGCGGCAAAAGCACTACTGTCGGTGCAGGCAGCGTTCACATTGATTTTACAGATTATAATCAGATTAAACGTGTAGAGGGTAAAAATAACGGTGCTAATACAGCTTCCGGCTTTGAACTTGATAAAACAAACGGTATTCTTAAGTTTAAGAGCGAAGGCAACAAAGCACGGGCTGCCTGGAACAGTACCTTTTTAGTAGACCCAAACGGCGACAAAAACGGAACGAGACTTAAAAACAGCACATCTTACCGTCTTGAAATTAGGTACAGGTTTAATCAAATCGAATTTCCGAGTGATAAGGAAGCCAACGGCGGGTGCAACCGTCTCGGATTATATATGGGATTCAGTAATTCCGTATTGAACGGTATTTGGAATGAATGCGAACAACCTACAGCGAAGAATATCGGCGGTCTTTGGACTAAAAAGGGCTATTACGGCACTAATACGCAATATGACGGTATAGGCATTTATTCTGTTGAAACCGCAGACGGTGCAGGTGATATATGGGCAGCCTCATCAAAGGATGAAAACGGTTGGATAACCGGATATTTAGACTTTACAACCGCAGACAGTATAATCGATAAACAGTTGTATATGGGCTTTACCACAGGCTGTTGGGGTATATATGGCAGTCCTACCGTAGAGTATGAAATTGATTATATTGATATAAAGGAAAATCTGCCGGCAGAAAGCGTTATGGTTGATTTTTCAAGCTACGATGTAACCTCTGCCAACGCCTCATCAAATTTCACGGTTGATAAGGCCAATGAAAAGCTTAATTTTAATGCAAAGGATCTTAAAAACGGAATTGCTAACAGCTCATTCCTTTTTTCGCCTACAGGTGCTGCGGGTGTAACGCGTCTCAAATCCGAAACTAAGTATTGCATTGAAATGAAATACAGGTTTAACAAGCTTGATTCGATTGATCCTAAAAAACCGCTTGGCGTTTATATCGGTTTTAAAGATAAGCTTACGGATTTTGTGTCCGCAACAAAATCGGAGTTTGCAGGCGTTTATTCAAAAAGTGGTCGCAGTACGGTGGGAAGTGGAATAACCTCTGTTAAAACAGCCGATGGTGACGGAAAATTATGGTCTGTCTCTTCGGTGGACGCCGACGGTTGGGTAATCGGTTATTTCACGTTTACAACACCGAAGGATACAGACGATAAAAACGTGTTCATAGGTTTTACCTATAACAGCGACGGAATACCAGATAAACCGGATATCAATTACGATATAGACTATATTGATATATATCCTGAAGGGGCTTCCGGATCAACTCAAGCGCCCAACACTGTTGTAAGCGAAGAGACCTATCCGGCAAGTATGCGTGAAAACACCAATGCTTTTTCAGGAATTGAAACCTCAGACGAATTTAAATCGGGTTCATCATCGTTTAAATTTAATTCTGCAGCTTCCGGCGATGCGCGTATTATGCTACACGATGCAAATAAGCAGGCATATAAGCTTTCTTCCCTTCAGCAATATATGGTTTCATTTTGGTATAAACAGAAATCCGCAACAGAAAACACATATGTTAAGTTTATTTCTGCCGGTGAAGCCGATATAACCAAGGCGGCGAATACTTACTGCACAATAGATATCCCCGCCGGACAATCGGGCGAATGGAAGCAGGCGGTAGCAACCTTTACGGCTATGCCTTCACGTAAATCGGGAGTGCGCGGAGATGTACTTTATATGACGGCAGAATCCGCAGGTGCTGAAATTTTAATTGATGATATTGAAATACGTACGTCGTCAACGATTTCCTTTGACACACGCGGCGGCGAAACTAAGGCGTCTATAAAGGGCGCGCCGGGAACCAAGGCAAATCTTTCTGACGCTATACGCGCCGGCTATGCGTTTGCAGGTTGGTATTACGATCCCGAACTCAAGCAGCCCGCAACTGATGTTAAATTCCCGACAGATAAAGCCGAAATCACTCTTTATGCCGCTTGGGAGGTACAGTCGGAATTACTTATAATGGATTTTGAAAATGCCCCTTATGATAACTGGAGGGGTCCCAATTTCTTTGATAAAGCAATTCTTAATATTGAGGACGGTGCGGGCGTAAACGGTAGCAAAGGCGTTAAATATAATTATACTACCGATATCGGTCGATATAAAATGAACGAACGAGGTCTTGAATTATATACCGGTTCATCTATTTATAGGGTAACAAATGGAAATTCTTATATGATGACCTTCAGTTACAAGTTGGAATCAACCGATGCCGAGTCAGTAAATGTAACGGCCTTTACTTGTCAAGAGCATAATTCATGGAATCTGTATAATAAGTATACTAAAAACGCATTTTCAATTCCCAGAAGCGACGCGGGAGCAGGCTGGAAACAGGGAACGATTATATTCACCGCAGATATGAAGGGTGACGGAAGTTCAATTTTCTTCCACATAGCGCCAAGGACAGACGCCAATGCAACGGTTTATTTTGACGATATTAAGCTGTATGCCATTAAGGAAGGTCAAACCTTTGCTACATACCATATTGATGACAATACTCTTGAATATGCAATATCGAATATCGGCGATAAAATGCAGTTGCCTACCCCGCAGCGCGAGGGCTACAAGTTCCTTGGCTGGTATGAAGACGAGAACTTTAATACAAAGGTAGAATCCGAAGAGTATACATTAGATAAACCAAAGCATTTCTATGCTAAATGGAAAGCGGACGGCTTTTCGGCGTTTGTGGATTTTGAAAATTACCCGTCCGGTTGGCTTCAAAAACCGTCTTCGGGTGATAATACACGTTTTGCTGCCGAATGCGAAATATCACATGATACATATGTATCTCCGGATACATCGATCCATATTAAACGTAGCTTTGATAACCCCTCCGCCTCGCAAATACAGCTGTATTACAAGGGCGAAGAGCTTGTAACAGATAATGACCAATATTATCTTATAAGCTTTATGTACAGGGTAGACGAAATAAAAAATGTTAACAAAGTAACTGTAAGAACAGCAGCAAAAAACAATTTCTGGCTTAACGGCTCGACTTGCGGAAGCTATACTTTGAACGATGAGGATGTCGGCAAAGGGTGGCAGCAGGCATCACTTTTTGTTAAAACAAAAATAAACAAAGACGGAAACGCCCTTTTCTTAGGAATATCCGGTGCAAAAAGCTATATCGATATGTATATTGACGATGTAGAGATAACAATGTTTAAAGAGGGACAGTCCGGAGTTGTATTAGAGTGCAATGACGGTAGTAATCCAAGATTCATTGTGGGAAATGTAGGTGAAAAAATTAACTTTCCCGAAGTAACTCGCGGTGCCTATAATTTTGAGGGCTGGTATACAGACGCGGCACTTAAAAACCGCTACAAGGGGCAGTATTTCGGTGCCGATGTGCAGTACCTCTATGCCAAATGGAAAACAAAGGACGTAATAACCGTTGGATTTGAGGATACATACCTTGACAGATACGCTTCAGAGGGTATGCAGTTAGATTCCGCATTCAGGTCATCGGAGCAGGCATCCGAGGGTAATTATTCTCTTCGTATTGCGAAGAGTGACAACAAGCGGAAAGAGGCAGGCGCAATTTTAACGGTAGATAATGTGCCTTTAACGGTTGATAATAACCAAAAATATGTTTTAACATATGATTATTATATTGTAAAGGAGCGCCCCACGGGAGTTAACAAGCTTCCGTTTATATATGTTTCAAGCGGAAGAAAAGACAATATGTGGGTAGGTGCTGCAAATAAATCATATAAAGACGAAGTGACACCCTGCGATTATTCTTTTAACACGTGGTGCAGCGCAGCATATTCATTCACAACGGATTTTGCTTCGGAAGACGGTAATGCGCTTTATATTCGTGCGGTTGATTCTTCATATTGCGATTTGTATATTGATAACATTAAGCTTATTAAGGTCAATAACGACGATCAGGTTGTACTGCTTGATTCCTTTGGAACGTACGGGACAGAACTGTATGTAACGGCTCCTAAGGGGCAAAAGGTTAATTTACCTACAAATGTGAACAAAAACGGTTACACATTTATATGCTGGAGCACCGATAAGACTTGCAAAGATCGTTTGCCGGCAGAACCGTACAAGGTTCTTAAAGAAGAACGTCTGTATGCTGTTTTTGCTAAAAACCAGTTTACCGAAACCTTTGAAACCTTCGACTCGTATTATGAAAAAGGCTCCTATTGGTATATGGATCTGGATTATGAGTTGTATAATGGCTCTAAGACGGGAAATAACAGAAGCAATGTTCACTCCGGCAACTGGTCGTTACACCATAAGGGTGAGGATTTCCATTCAACCAACGTTCAGCTTATTAAGCAAAACAAGATTCCTTATGATAAGCTTGTGCCCGAATGTGTATACAACGTAACTATGTGGGTTAAGATGGACAATTCAAAGCATACAACAGGCGCGATTAAACTGGGATCCTGCTCATCGGCATATTATGCATGGGATGTTGACGGTAAGTATTACAATATATGTAAGATTGCCGATTTGGCAGACGGTGCGTGGCATAAGGTTAGCTTTAAATATATGGCAACCTCGGAATATTTAAGCTTACAAATTCCCGGATACACCAGTATATTTATAGACGATCTTACGGTTTCGCTTATTAAAGGCGGAACAGCAGGAGATTGCGATATGTCTCTTACGGTGGAGGAATATGTGCCGAAGAGGGAAGGCACATATTCCGATGACGCGGAAAAAGCCAATCGCGAAAAAATAGTGGACACTTCCCTTTACAATAAAAAGGAAACAAAGGATAGCTTTATTGAACAGCTTGAAAAGCATTCCGCTGTGGTTATTCCTATAATAGCCGCTGTTGTTCTTGCCGCTGTTTTTGTGCCTATAATATGCGTTAAGGTCCATAGTAAGAAGAAAGGAGCGAAAAAATGAGAGTAAAAAAGATTTTGTCGCTGGCGCTTTCAGCCGCAATGCTTTTTGCCGTAGTCGGCTGCGGTAAAAATGCCAAAGGCGGCGACGCTAATGCAAATGCAAACATTGAAACGCATCTCTCATCTGTAAATCCCGCTACGGGGAAATTTGCATATACAATTATAAGACCTAAGGAATCACAGGTATTCGCCGATTTGGTTGATATTGCAAAGGAAGTGCGTTCATCAATTAAAAAAGCGTTTGACGTTACCGTTCCTATGAGTTACGATACAGCGGTTAAGGATCGTGACGGAAATTTGGAAATTCTTATCGGCGATACAAACAGGAAGGAATCTGCCGAAGTATTAAATGAGCTGAAGGATAACCGCATTACTTCATTCGGCGACTTTATTGTTAAGGTTAAGGGCAATAAAATATGTATAAATGCACAAAACGACGAAACGATCAAGCTTGCGGTTGACTTCTTTGTCGATACCTTTTGCAAGGACAAAGAAAGCTGGGATTTACTGTACGACGGATATAAGTTTATTTACGAAGGAAAAATAGCAGGCGGTAACTCTATGGTCTGCAGCACGTCGCTTTCATCCTATACAGTAATTCATCCGCGTGATATGGAGCTTATTTACGGAAACGCTTTAACCGAGCTTAACGATTATATAAGTGAAAATCAGGGCTACGATCTTAAAAATTCAGACGACCGTACTGCGGAAACCGAGTACGAGGTGCTTGTAGGTAATGTAAATCGCGCCGCATCAAAGGAAATAAAGGTTGAGGGCGATAATTACATTATCAAGGTCGTGGGTAAAAAGCTTGTAATCAAAGGCGGAAGCAGCCTTGCTCTTATGCAGGCACTGATTGATTTAAAGCAGATGTTTACAGAAGCCGAAAAATCAGGCGGCCTTGCCTTTGATGAAAATTTTGAAAAAACCGGTACATATTCTTCTGAAAACAAGGGATATACCTACACTTGGGGCGACGAATTCAACACAAACACCTTTAATCATTATTGGTGGGTAGATTATCAGGATTTTAAATACGACAAAACGTTTGCTTCAAGCCTTGGCGGCAAGCTGATCTGCAAGGGAACCGAGAATGCTTATGTAAAAGACGGCAATTTGGTAATGTATACAGAACGTATAAACGATACCGATGTTACCCGCTGCGATGTTTCCACCTTCGGAACTATGATGTTCCGTTACGGTTTAATCGAAGTACGTGCAAAGCTTGCCAAGTCTCCGGCTACAACAGCCCTGTGGGCGTTTACAAACCAAATAGGGTACGGTGCCATGACAGAGTACGATATACTTGAAAACTTCGGAAGATCAGATAGCTATGTTGCTAATCTCCATCGCTGGTGGACAAAGGATGTCGGCTGGGGTCACACAAGCTTTGATAATGCGAAATACAGCAATAAGAAGAAGTACACTTTCTCGGACAGCGTTGATAAAGCTCTTTCCGATTCATACCACATTTACTCAATGGAATGGACCGACAGACTGGTTTCCTTTGCGTTTGACGGAAAACCGTTCTTTACATACAATCTTGATGATGATGAAAATGTTGATATAAGAAGACAACCGGTATATTTTCTTATGAATTGTTTAATGGGAGAAACCGGCGGTCATATCACAACACTTTCAAAGGACGATCCAAAGCGTCAAGAGGCTTATGTTGATTATGTTCGTCTTTATCAAAGGAACGATATAGACAGTCAGCTTTTCACTCGCGATAAAAACAATGTTCCCCGTTTTGATAACAACGGAATATACACGTATGAATATCATTAAAAATCAACCGATAATCGGCTGATAAAAATAATTAGGAGGAAACCAACTATGAAAATTAAGAGAATTTTAAGTCTTTTTTGCTCCGCTGCACTTGTGGCAACGGCACTTTCCACGGGGGCAATCATTACAAAGGCGGATGAACAGCAGTCCGAACCAATTAAGGTTGACTTTAGTACCTATAATCAAGTAGATTATGATGGAAAAAATGGCGACAAAGCTAATATGAATTATACGCCATGGGGCATAAAAACTTGTGCAATAAAGACCGATGAAAATGATAATAATTATTTTAATTTTACTAAAGAAAATAAAGCCTCTAATGGCGCTTATTCCACCACATTTTTGGTAGATCCCAATGGCGAGCACGGCAAAACTTGCTTGGAAAGCTACACCACATATAACATTACGGTGAGGTATAAGTTTAATAAACTTGAAATTCCTGAAAATGAAGATGATACAAAACCCGACAAGCTTTGCCCGTATATTGGATTTAAAAGTACCGCCGAGTATATAACGCAGCCTGATGATTCCGGTGCTGTTAACCCCGTTAGCGGTTTGTGGACGAAGTATGGCTATTATGTTAATGTAATGAATCCAAATGGCACAAATACTAAAGCAATTAAAGGCGGTATCGGAATGGGCAGCACGGAAACTGCAAACGGTGCCGATGTTTGGAAAACATTCGAAACTAGAGACGGCTGGACTACCGGAACCTTAAGCTTTACAACCAACGATGTAAAGGGTAAGGATATGTATTTTGGTTTCACTACCGGTTGTTACGGAATAACTTGCGTAGCCACTATTGATTACGATATTGATTATATTGAAATTGCCAAAGCGTCTGCGGATGACCCGGACGCATATGCAAAAAATGCAAATACATATCTTGATTTTTCTGTTTACAAGTATGAAAGCGATAAAAATATAGGGAAGCATGTTACGATTGCCGATAATATTAGCGGCGTGAATGGCAAGGTTGCGCATATTAAAGCCGAAAAAGAGGCTGAACAATACAGCACAAATTTCAGAGTTTCCTTAACTAACCAGAATTATCCTATGGGTAAGCTTTTAACACCAGGCAAAACCTATCAGCTTGAGATTCGTTATAAATATAATAGCTGTTCAACAGAGCTTGGGGCACTTATATCATTTAGCAACAGCTTTTGGTGTGATTTTCTTAGCAAGCAGCTTTTCGGCAGCGAAGGCAATAAAATATCTGAAAACAATCCTACCGGCAATTTCTGGGATGAAGCGGTTATAGATAACAATGGTTGGGTAACCGCAAGACTTAACTTCAATGCACCTAACAATATTGACAATAATTATATGTATTTTATGTTTGCCGATAGTGAAAATGGTTTAGCCAAAGGTACAAGTATTGATATGTACATTGAATACATAAACGTAAGGCTTGCCGCACCCGTAAAGATCGACGGTGAGGAAGTTGCTTTCGGCGTACCGGGCGACTCAATGGCTGCGCTTGCGAAGGACGAAAAGAAGGAAAATTACGAGACCGAATCTTCCAAGGCGACCGCCACCAAAACAACATATTATTATAACCAAGAATGCACAAATAAGGTTGATTTCGCTACTGCAAAATACGGTGCCGAAAACGTTCTTTATTCAAAGGATGAAACTGTTGTAGATACCGAAAGCCAGGCGGCTTTCTGCGGATTTGATGAATATAAGCTGAGACCGCATAAAGATGAATTCGGCAAGAAAGAAGATTGGACTTTTTATGAAGGAGCTAAGGGTGCTGCAGGATTCAGCAGTTATAGTTTTTCTATAACCTCGGCGGACAGCTATACCGGCACAAAATCCCTGCTTTATAATTATAAAGACGGAGATGTTAGGGACGCCAATCAGTATGATGCTTATCAAAAGGTTGCATATATCGGTAACGGTTATGATTTGATTCCCGGTAAAACATATGAACTTTCGTTCTGGTATAAGCCTGCCGCAAATAACAGTGCAGATAAAGCAACATTTATGTTCACCTCGGGTAGTACGTGGCTCTCATGGGAACAATCGTCAATTGCTGCACAACAAGAAGTAAGTGGGTTAAAAGATCAAAAAGATTGGAAACAGGTTAAGCTTCTTTGGGAGTGCACGATTCAAAAAAATGGCAAACCTTTCGCCGATAAGGAAAAAGAACTCAGTTGGTGTGCTCCGGTATTAAAACTTCAAACAACTGATGAGAAAACCGCGATATATTTCGACAGCTTTGTAATATCAGAAGTTGCAACATATGACGGAGCCGCAAAGCTTAATACAGTTGATACCGACGGCAAGCAGGCTATCCGCTTTAAGTACAGCTACGATACCGTTGCAAGCGAGAATAATAAGGTTAAAATTGCAGGCGAAACATATACCGTTGCAGAGCGCGGAATTCTTGTTAAGAGTGCGAATAACTCTGCTAACCTTGTGCGCAATACAACCGCTAACGGCGTTATGAAAGCGGTTAAAACCGATAAATTTGATGAATGCTGGAATTATAATGATGAAACCGGCAAGTATGAGTTCAGTATGTATATCAAGGGGCTTGCTGAAAAAGATTCTCGTGAGCTTGTTTCAAGAGCTTACGTTGTTCTGAAAGACGCTGACAACAAAGAGACTGTTTTCTATTCCGAAACAAGCACAACATCGGTTGAAAGAATAAACGAAATAATAAAATCAAAAACTACGGTCGAGTAATATTTAATTTTTTAAAGGGCACATCGGGCACTATGCCCGATGTGCTTATAAAGATTTAGGCAAGGAGCTTTTATCGCTCTGTATACAAAATTAGGGGGAAGAAATATGAAAAAGGTGTTTTTATCTGTATTCACTTTGCTTGCAGTATGTGCGCTGCTCGCAGCTTGCAAAAAGAACGGCACAAAATCCGAAATCGGCGGCGGCTCTTCCATATCGGATAAGCCCTCGTCTTCAGATGTATCACAATCCGGTGAGGCTTCGTCGGCTTCCGAAACGGGCAGCACCGGCGTAAGCACGGGCAGTTCGTCGAAAACCGGTGTTGCAAACAGCGATAAAAAAAGCAGTTCAGATACTTCAGGCAAAAACAGCTCTACGGGCAGTTCCTCTGCAAATAAAGGCTCTTCAGAGGTTAAAAATCCTTCTTCCGAGCCGTCAAAGGCTTCTTCAGAAGCGAAGGATCCCTCTTCGGAAGAGTCAAACTCTTCATCGGAGTTTGATTACGAAGATAAATCCAATTGGACGGAATTTGTAAAATAACATTTGCCACAGCTATTATACCATTTTATCGAATGAGGTTATTGAATATGAAAGCATTAAAAAAAGCCGTAAGCTGTATTGCCGCCGCCGTTTTGGCAGCACAGGTATTTTACATAGGCACAGCGGCGGAAAACGCAGACGCAACTTATGATAATTATGCTTCCGCATACAGCAATTACAGCCTTACGGGCGAAACGCTTTCTGTTAATGCGGGAACCGATGTATACGAAGGTTACAGCGGTGTTTATATCAATAACGGTGCCTCTAAGGTGGATTACAGCTTTACTGTTCCTAAGGACGCTGCGTATGAGATTGAAATTGCATATCTTCCTACGGGCGACAACGGGAATAACGTAACGCTTGGCATTATGATCGACGGCAGCTATCCTTTTTATGACGCACAGGAAATAGTGCTGCCACGTTATTACAAGGATGCGGACGGCGTACGCACCGACGCTTACGGAAACGAATATGCCAATGAACAGGTTGATTACGGCGAGTTTGTTTCACGCAGTGTTTTCGACAGTGCAGGCGTAAGGGCAGAGCCGTTTGTATTTTATTTTTCGGGCGGTACACATACGGTTTCCCTTTTGACCGATAAATCCGAGTTTGTTTTACAAAAAGTTTCCTTAGTGCCGCCCGAAAACACATTATCATACAGTGATTACATAAAAGCGCAGGGCAATAATGAATACGGCGGCGAAGCCAAAATTTTTGAAGCGGAAATCACAAAAAGGAAAAGCACGCGTTCGATTGTTCCGAAATCCGATTCCTCTTCTGTTTATGTTTCGCCATCCGACCCTGTTAAAACCAAAATCAATTACATCGGAAACACAAACTGGCAGGTTCCCACCGAAGAAATTGTGTGGGAGATTGAGGCTCCGGAGGACGGACTTTATAAATTGGGCTTTTCGTTTAAGCAGGATCAGCTTGTAAACGGTTATTCCTACCGTTGGCTTAAAATAGACAATAAAACCCCGTTTAAGGAAGCTATGCAGTTCAAATTCGGGTATGATACAGGCTGGCAGTATACCGATTTGACCGACAGCGACGGCGAGCCGTACCTGTTTTATCTCACAAAGGGAAAGCATGAGCTTTCTATGAGCGTAACCCTCGGAGAAACCGCAAGGTTTTATACCGAGCTTGAGGCTATAACCGGCGAGCTCGGCGATCTGTACGTTGATATTGCTATGATAACGGGCGAATCGCCCGACGCAAACCGCGATTATGATTTGTTTGCGCAAATTCCCGACCTTAACGATACACTGCAGCGTAACTACGACGCAATGAATGCAATGGTTAAGGATATGCAGGATCTGATGGGCAAGCGCGGTAGCTCGTACATTGCGGCAATACAGAATATGGCGCAGGTTGTATCGCAGATGATTAAAAATCCGTATACTGCGCAGCAATACCTTTCAAACTATTATACCAATTACACAACGGTGTGTTCATGGCTTTATGAAATGAAAAAAATGCCGCTGTCACTTGATACAATACAGCTTTCCGCACCGAAAGCCGAGACAGGCAAAAAGAATGTAAACATCTTTAAAAGAATAGCCTTCGGCGCAAAGCGGTTTTTCATTTCTTTCAGCTCCGACTATAACAACGTATCGGATAAAAAGGATAATGCAATAAAAATATGGGTTAACTGGGGCCGCGATCAAGCGATGGTTCTTAATAATATGATACAGGAATCATTTACGGATAAAACGGGTATAGACGTTAACCTTGAGGTTACCAACGCTACGCTTATAAACGGTATGCTTTCGGGAAATGCGCCCGATCTTGCTTTGCATATGGCGCGCACCGAGCCTGTAAACCTTGCAATGCGCGGCGCATTATTGGAGCTTTCGCAGTTCAGCGATTACAACGACGTTATAAAGCGCTTCGGCGAATCAGCAAGTATGCCTTATAAATACGGCAACGGCGTATATGCTTTGCCTGATACGCAAAACTTCTATATTATGTTTTACAGAAAGGATATTCTTGATGAGCTTGGAATAGCCGTTCCGAAAACATGGGAGGAGTTTTTGGCGGCTACGGCTGTGCTGCAAAGAAACAATATGCAGTCGTGCCTGCCGTATATTCAAATTTCAACCTCTACCACGGTTAATACCGGCGTAGGCGGCTTAAACTTATTTGCCAGCATATTGCAGCAGTACGGCGGCGGCTTTTACAATGACGAGATGAACGGCAGCGCGCTTAACTCCGCAACTGCGCTTTCGGCATTCACATTCTGGACGGATATGTATACCAAATATAAAATTCCTACGGTACAAAGCTTTTACAACCGTTTCAGAATAGGTACAACGCCGCTGGGAATAGAAAATTACACTAATTATACAATGCTTTCCGAGGCAGCGCCCGAAATTAAGGGCAGATGGGGCATAGCGCTTGTTCCGGGTATTGAAAATGAAGAAGGCACGATAAACAGGACCGTTTCCGGTTCGGGTACAGGCTGTGCGATATTAAAGGGCACCAAACACCCGAAGGAAGCATGGGAATTTTTAAAGTGGTGGACCGACGAGGATACGCAGCTTAAATACAACAATGAGGTTGAATCTATTTTGGGAGCCGTATCGCGTGTAACTACAGCTAATGTGGGAGCGTTTAAGAGAATGTCTTGGGACGCGGACGACCTTGAAATTCTTTTAGAGCAGCGTTCTTATATTCAGGAAATTCCTGAAATTCCGGGCAGCTACTATGTTTCGCGTGCGGTTGATCAGGCTTATTGGAATGTAATAAATAAAATGGGAAATACAAAGGATATACTCTTAAAGTGGCATAACACAGCTGATGAAGAAATCAAGCTCAAAATAAGCGAATATCCATACTAAAGGAGCGGTAATAGAGTGAATATGAAGAAAAAGACAATTGAAAGCAGTTTTAAGGACAGGCTGCCGTATTATGTCTTATTAGCACCGTTTTTAATAATTTTCACGGTATTTATGATATTGCCGATATTAGTTTCCGTGATTATAGGTTTTTGCAATTTTGATATGGTGTCGTCACCTGAATTTATCGGGTTTAAAAACTTTGCAAGAATGTTTGTAAATGACAGTGTGTTTACAACAACGGTAAAAAACACCTTAATATTTGCAATTATTACGGGACCTGCGGGATTTCTGCTTTCGTTTGTTCTTGCGTGGATGCTTAACGAATTCAGCCCGATGGTAAGAACGGTTTTGTCGTTTATGTTTTATGCACCTGCGCTTGTCGGAAATGCATATTTTATTTGGCAGGTTGCTTTCAGCAGCGACAGCTACGGTTACATAAACTCCCTTTTGCTTTCAGCCGGATTTATTACGGAGCCGATACAGTGGCTTAAAAATGCCAACTATGTAATGCCGATAATAATTATAATTCAGCTGTGGCAGAGTATGGGCGTCAGCTTTTTGGCTAATATTTCGGGCCTTCAGAACATAAACGAGGAAATGTATGAAGCGGGTGCAATAGACGGAATCAGAAACCGTTGGCAGGAGCTGTGGTATATAACCTTACCGTCTATGCAGCATATGCTAATGTTTTCTGCCGTTATGCAGATTTCATCGGCTTTTTCGATCAGTGCAATTCCGATTCAGCTTGCAGGTTACCCAAGCGTTAACAATGCGGTTGATACTATAGTCTCGTACCTTGCCGACGCAAGCTCGGTAAGATATGAAATGGGTTATGCTTGCGCAATTTCTGTATTTTTGTTTGTTTTAATGGTACTGTTCAGGCTGGTTGCCGGCAAAATAATCGGAAGATTGGGGAGGTAAGGAGATATGCCTTTATTTAAAAAGAGAGAAGCGACCGTTAAAAGGCGTAAGCTCCAAAGTAAAAAATATACGCGCTCTAAAGTCGGCAATGTTTTTTATGTTATTGTTTTAACCTCCTTCGGTCTGTTTTCAATTTTGCCGCTTATTTACAGTATTGTTACCTCGTTCAAGCCATTGGATGAGCTTATGATATTTCCGCCCAAGTTCTTTGTATCAAGACCTACAATTCAAAACTATACGGCATTACCGGGACTGCTCTCAAATCTTCGCGTTCCGCTTTCAAGGTACATATTCAACAGCGTTTTTGTATCTGTTATAACTACGGCATTTTATGTTATGTTTGCTTCGATGGCTGCATTTACAATTTCAAAGGGAAATATCCGCGGCAGAAAGGTTATTTTCACCTTTGTTCAGTATGCGCTTTTATTCAATACGTTTACGCTGGCAGTGCCTCAGTATTTGATTTTTTCATACCTAAAGGTGATCGACACCTACTGGGCATATATCATACCTCATTTAGCGGCTTCAATGGGTGTTTTTCTTATGAAACAGTATATGGAGGGAAGCGTGCCCGATGCCCTTCTTGAAGCGGCGCGTATCGACGGTGCGGGACCGTTCAGAATATTCTTTCAAATAGTTCTTCCGATGGTTAAGCCTTGTATTATGACGCTTACGCTTTTCGGGTTCAGAGATGTTTGGGCAAGCGTTCCGAGCGGTACTATATTTAACGAAACACTTAAGACTTTACCTACAATAATGACTCAGATAAATGCAGGCGGCATAGCAAGATCGGGAAGTGCAATGGCGGTAACGGTTATTATGATGATACCGCCGATAGCGGTTTATATGATTTCGCAAAGCAATGTTCTTGAATCAATGAACAGCGCAGGTATAAAATAAAGGAGGAATTGCAGTGAGCGTGACAAAAAGAAAAATATACAAACTATTGCTGCTTTTCCCCTTGATTGCAGTCTTAGCATTTCCGTTGCATTTATCGGCGGTTACAAATACTGATGAAATACCGTATACCAGCTATACATATTGGAATACGGACGATAAAATGATACTTGCCGGAAATGAAATGTATCAGCTTGAAAAATGTCTTACATCATATGAAATGGGTACAGGCAGCTTTAAAACGCTTAATGACATTTGCGTAGGCGATGACGGAAAGATATATTTACTTGACGGGGAAGACTCAAAAATCGTAATTCTTAATAGCGATTATTCATTGTTCGGCTCTATTAACTCTGTAAAATATCAGGATAAGGATTTGACGTTTAAAAGCGCGAAGGGTATTTTTGTACGCGACGGGCTGATATATGTTGCCGATTCCGAGAATAAGCGCGTTATAGTATCGGATATGTCGGGAGAAGGCAAAAATGTTATAGGCAGACCGGAATCATCGCAAATTCCGGCGGATTATATATATAAGCCTATTAAGGTTGCGGTTGATTCACGCGGCTATAAGTATATATTAAGCGAGGGTTCATATTACGGCGCGCTGCTATTTTCTCCGGAAAGTGAATTCCTTGGATTTTACGGTGCAAATGTTGTTAAAACCGATGTTTTGGGTTTTGTAAAGAATATTTGGACTAAGCTTACTTCTACAAACGCAAAGCGTTCCAAAACAGCAAGTAAGCTTCCGTATCAGTTTACCGATATGTATTGCGATAGTGCCGATTTTATATATACCGCAACAGGAAGAACCGGAAATACGCAAGTAGGTCAAATCAAAAGATTAAGCCCCGGAGGACTCAATATTCTTGATTCCGACGATGTAGTTTTCGGTGATTTAAAGGTCGGACATACAAGCGGAAAGCTAATGACTCAAAATATAGCCGGACTTGCTGTTGATAAGGACGGATATATTTATTGCTATGATGTTTCTTACGGAAGAATATATGTTTATGATAATCAGTGCAATTTGCTTACTGTAATAGGAGGCGGCTCCGGCGTTGGAGAGCAGCACGGAACATTTGAATATATATCGGCTATAGATATATCAGATAGCGGGGAAAAAATTTACGTTATTGATGAGCATAAGCTTACTGTTACAGTATTTAAAAGAACAGAGTACGGCTCCTTGGTTAACAGGGCGCAAACACTTACACTAAGCGGTGATTATACTGAAAGCGAGCCGTTGTGGAATGAAATTATTAAGCAGGACAAAAATTCTCAGTTGGCATATATAGGTCTTGCAAGAGCGGCAATTATCAAAGAAGATTATACTTCGGCAATGAAATATGCCGAAATGGGTTTGGACAAGGAAGCATATTCGGAGGCCTTTGAATATGCACGCAGTGAATATTTAAACAATAACTTTACACTTATTGCAATAATATTTTTAGTTGCTGTGGGCGCAATAGTCGCCTTTGCCGTGTATGCCAAGAAGAGAAAAAAGGTATTGATAGCAAATAAAGAAGTGAAGCTTCTTTTAAATACCGTGTCGCATCCTGCCGAAACATTCGGTTATGTTAAAACCAATGGGCTCGGCTCGGTAGCTCTTGCAAGTATAGTGGTTTTGTTATTTTATATTGCCTTAATACTTAAGGAAACATCATCGGGCTTTATATTCAGATCTACGGGAAGAACGTCTTTCAATTCATTTGTTACGTTAATGCAAACGGTGGGCGCGGTGCTTCTCTTTACGGGTGTTAACTGGGCAATATCAACCCTTATGGGCGGAAAAGGTAAATTGCGGGAAATATACATTGTTACTGCATACAGTATTATTCCGATGGTTGCGGCGAATTTTATATACCTCTTATTCTCGCAGGTTATTACCGAATCCGAAGGAGCATTTCTTTCTATATTTATGGTGCTGGCAGAATTGTATACAGCATTTGTTTTGATCGTAGGAATAATAACAATACACGATTTCTCTTTCGGTAAGTTTATTAAATCTATGATTTTAACTCTTATCGGAATACTTATTATAGTGTTTTTGATAATTCTTGTTTTCATTTTGCTTCAACAGTTTGTAGGATTTTTACTTACTGTTGTATCGGAAATATTTATAAGTTAGGGGGTGTCTGTAATGAAACTGTTCAGAAAGTGTTTGATTTTATTTATTGTCGGTGTTTTCTTAATTACAGCAGCGGGATGCTCTTCCGATATGCAGACGCCCGCCTCGTTTGAAGCAAACGATAAAAAGGGTACTGCGACTTCATATATCGCGGCAGAAAACAGCAATTATCAGCTTAAATGGGATTCTGAAAAAAAGCGAATTTTGCTTATAGATAAGACGGATTCATCGGTATGGTCAACTCTGCCGCAGGAATTGATAGAACCGCGGCTTGATGAAGACGGCGATGAAATAAGAAATAATCCGAGACTTGAAAATCCTATAACCGTAGAATATATAAATACGGATAAAATGCAGGTTGAATATCTTTACGGATATACCGGAAGTCTGCAGAAAAATGATTATAAGCTTAAAAAACTTGATAACGGCTTTGAGATAACCTATTATTTTACCAAAAATGAGATTTCCGTAACGGTAAGCTATACATTATTGGACGACGGTATGCGTGTGGAAATTGACCCGAACAGGATAACCGAGGGAAAGGATATAGTTTATCGTATAGCGGTTTCACCGTTTTTCTGCAGTGCCAAAAATGATGACAATGCTTACCTGTTTGTTCCGTCTGGCAGCGGTGCGCTCATATATACGGCAGATAAGAAATCGGAAGTAAGCATTATGTATTCACAACCGGTTTACGGAGAGGATAAACAGGTTTACGATACAACCGTGAATGCAATCAATAATACCGAAAATATAAAATTGCCGGTATTCGGAGCAAAGAACGGAAATTCGGCGGTGACAGGAATTATTTCAGACGGTGCTGACAGCGCATATATTGAATGCAATATCGGTAATGTTCAATACGGTTATTCAGCAGTTTATGCTGTTTTTGCGGTAAGAGGCAAAACTATTTCCAAAAAATATTCCGACGCAGTTGTTGATAGCCTCCTTGCGGTTAATTACTATCCTCTCAAGGGAGAAAAAGCCGATTATAGCGGTATGGCAGAGTGCTATAAAAAATATTTGACCCAAAACAGTTCATATAAAAGAAATTCGGAAGAAAAGCTTTTATCTGTTGAAATTTTGGGTTCAACACATATTGAAAAACAATTTTTCGGAGTTCCGTATAAAAAGCTGTATAAGCTTACAACAATAAATGAGGCTCAAAGTATTATTGATGACCTTAAAGAATTAACCGGAGATCTTTCGGTACTGCTTCGCGGTTTTGGAAAATCAGGGCTTGATTACGGTAAGGTCGCCGGCGGCGGAGGAATATCAGGAAGTCTTGGAAGCGTTAAAAAATTAAAGGAGCTTTCCGGCTTTTGTGAAAACTCCGGTATAGATCTTTATTTTGATTTTAATGTTATTGATTACGCCTCTTCAGGAAACGGTATATCTAAAATTAACGGTTATGCGGTAAGCCCGACAGGGCAGCGTGCATTGCCGCGTGAATTTGAGTTCGGCACCGGTTCTGAAAAGGTGACGGGCACATATCTTGTAAAGCGTTCTAAACTTAAAGAGGTTATAAGCAATCTTGCTGATGTTACCGATAAATGGTCGGTAAACGGAATATCGTTAGGCAATGCCGCAAATACAGAATATTCCGATTATTCCGAACGCAAATATTTTGTAAACGGCGGCTTTTCTTCGGATTATACTGCCAGTGCCGTTTCTTTGAAAGAGGCAGGAAAGAAAATTCAAGCTGCAAATGCCAATGCATATGCGGCATTATGCGCCGATTTGGTGATTGATGCTCCGGTCACTTCTAATATGAACGATGTATTTAATGTTGATATACCGTTCTATCAGATGGTATTTAAAGGCTACGTTCCGATGACCTCAAAATCGGTAAATTTATGCGGCAATTCGGATATGCAGCTATTGCGTGCGGCGGAAAGCGGTATCGGTCTAAATTATACAGTAGTTAAGAATTTCGATACTGTGCTTAACACTGCAAACCAAAATATTTTTTATAATGTTTCTTATAAAGACAATATAGAGGATATCAAAAATAAAGTGCAAAAATACGAAACATATTTTGAGGAAACAAAAGGGGCAACAATACTGTCGCATAAGTTGGTTTCCGAACAGGTTAGAGCAACAACATTTGATAACGGTGTTACAGTTATTGTGAATTATGGAGAAGAAATAGCGGATACTGAATTCGGAACGGTTGCACCTAATTCATTCATATGGACAAAGGCGGTGTCATAATGAAACTGAAAAAGAAAAAGGTAGGCGGAGTGGCAGCGCTTAAGGCAAGATACGGGCGCATTTGTGTTACGCATTGGGTTATAGGGCTTGTATTGTTCTTTTTAATACCTATAATTAAATCAATTTATTTCTCGTTTGCAGATGTGTCGATATCTGTAGGGGGAATGAAATCAAGCTTTGTCGGGCTCAAAAATTATATTTATATATTCACAAAAGACGCGGATTATATGGATAATATTGCGAAAAGCGTAGTATCGTTTTTATATTCGTTCCCGATAATAATTATATTGAGTTTGATTATAGCGCTTATACTCAATCAAAAATTTATTGGCAGAACATTTTTCAGAGCCTTGTATTTTCTCCCGGTTATAATTGCTTCGGGCGCGGTGCTTTCAATTATTCTTTCTGCAACTACTGACAGCATTTCCGATATAAAAAATGACGAATCTGTTGCTTTAGCAATGGTGGATATAAATCAGCTTGTTGAATGGAGCGGGCTTCCGACGCAGATAGCAAAATATTTAAACAATGTTATAAACGGAATAATGAATCTTATATGGAACTGCGGAATACAGATTGTACTATTCATTTCCGGCATGCAATCAATACCGGATCTTATGTATGAAGTTTCGAAGGTGGAGGGAGCTACAAAATGGGAAGAATTTTGGCTTATAACGCTTCCTATGCTGTCGCGTACGATTGTACTTGTTGCAATATTTACAATGGTTGAAATTTTAACCTCGCAGGATGATAAGGTGATGACACAGGCATATTCACTAATGAAGTCCCAGTTTTATGGGGAAAGCTCTGCAATGCTGTGGGCATATTTTCTTGTTATAGGTACACTGATGGCAATTTTCCTTACGGTGTATAACAAGGCATATGCCAGAAAATGGGAGTAAGGTTCGCGTTTATGAGTATTAAAAATTTAAAAGAAGCAAAGGTATACAACAAATTCGGCAAAATATTATATTCTGTTTTCAGATTGGCATTACTGGTCTCGATCGGATACATAATAATTTATCCGATGCTGTTTATTATTACTTCTTCAATAAAACCTGTATCGGCATATTATGATACAAGTATTATATGGATACCGAAAAAAGTAACATCAGATTTTTTTAAGCTTTCATATGAGGTTTTAGATTATTCTAACAGTTTGAAAAGCACCTTGATTTATGAGATGGTAAGTGCCGGAATTGAAATCTTAAGTTGCTCATTTGTTGCTTACGGCTTAGCGCGTTTTGAATTTAAAGGGAAAAGGATACTTAATTTTATATTATTATTAACTATTTTGGTTCCGAGTCAAATGACAATAATTCCTATGATGATGCAATTTTCCAAATTTGATGTTTTGGGAATATTCGGAGCATTAGCAAAAATAACCGGTATAGATATAAGGCCGAACCTTTTAGGAACGGTAGGAACATTTTATCTGCCGTCTTTATTTGCGGTTGGTTTACGTTCGGGTATTATAATATATATTTATATACAGTTTTTCAAAGGATTGCCGAAGGAGCTTGAAGAGGCGGCATGGATAGACGGTGCGGGACTTGCCAGAACATTTTTAAGCATTGCGCTCCCGTCATCCGGCGTTGTGTTTGTTACAAATACTATTTTTGCGCTTATTTGGCACTGGAATGATTATTATCTTGCGGTTATGTACCTTTCAGAAAAATTTCCGTTAGCTGTGAGAATATTCGATTTCGGTAATTTACTTACATTAAAGGGAATATGGGGAGGATATGAGGCTTCTTCGGCTAAAAGTGCCGCGTGCTTGCTTTTCATAGCGCCTATGCTTGTATTCTATCTTATAATGCAGCGTAAGTTTGTTAAAAGTATAGACCGCGTAGGAATAACCGGATAAGAGAGTGAAAATATGCAAAAAAAAGTAATATTGTCAGACGGAACGCTTAATACGTGTTTCGAAAAGGTTCGACGCAATTTCTATGAACGAATCAGTCCTCAAAAGCATGCGGAAACATACCATACTGCCGAGGGTCTGCACTATGCCGAGCCGGAATTTACAGGCAAATATCTTGATATGTGCGCTTACTATTATCAAAGTGAAAATAATAAAAAAGCTTTAGATAACGGAATGACAGTGGTAAACGCAATAAAAAATTATCAGCGGCAAGACGGATATTTAGGGTGCTTGGAAAGCGGAAACGAGCTCAAGGCTTTTTCGGTTTGGAATCATAGCTTTACACTTTACGGTTTGGCCCGTATGTATGAAGCAACCAAAAATGAAGAAATTAAAAATATAGCAGACAAAGCGGCGCAATGGCTGCTTGATGTTTATGCAGATTGTTCCGATCCGTGCATTCTCGACGCTACAAATAACGGCAGTGAAAACATTACCTGTATATTTTCAATAATGTATATGTACAAAGTCACCGGTGATACAAAATACTCTGACTTTGTAAAAAAAGTATTGGATTATTGCGAAAATACAGCAATGAATTTGCTTACGTTCGAGAGTATATTAAAGCTTCAATCGGCTAAAGGAATAGAGATGCTGGTAGTATACTTAGGCGTTTTATGCTACGGAAAAATGTTAAATGATCAAAGAGCAGTAGACGCCGCAAAGCGCTACTGGCAGGAAATAAACGATACTCAAATCAGAAACACCGGAAACGCAACAATAAAAGAGGTCTGGACTGAGGGCGGCAATGCTCCGCAGCTTTTGCCTACCGACACTAAACCGAACGAAACCTGTGTGGCTGTTGGGTGGATAGAGCTCTCTCTTTCGTTATTTTATTCGGAGCAAAAGGCAAAATATTTAGACGCTGTTGAAAAGTCGCTGTTCAACCATATGATAGGTTCTCTTGATAAAAGCGGTGAAGATTTTGCGTATTATCAGGGGAATTACGGTAAGAAAATTTACAGAACCGACGACGGAGCTTATCAGTGCTGCCGTTACCGCGGATTTACAATATTCAGTTACCTTAAGGAATATTTGTATTATGTAAATGAAACAGCCGTTATACCTATGGTATATACTCCGTCGGTACTGCAAACCGATGAAATTAAGCTTACACAGCAGACGGACTATCCGAAAAGCGGTAATATTTCTTTTAAGGCAGAATGCAAAACAGAAAAGGAATTGAAGCTTCGAGTACCCGCTTGGTGTAAACAGTATTCGCTTTCGGTAAACGGAAAACAGATAAACGCCGAATTACAGGACGGCTTTGTGGCTGTTAAGCTGCCGGCGGGGGATACCGAAGTATTGCTGTGCTTAGATATGGCTTTTGTTAAAACCGAAAGCATTATTGAGGGAACAAATTATTTAAGCTATAACTACGGACCGCTTTTGTTAACGCTTGATACCCATTTCGGAAACAGTATAGATGATTGTGCGGACGAAAACGGTAACATAACAAAGTTAGAAGTGAAAAACGGGGATTCTCTTGTTCATTTCAAGGTGGGTAATATTCATCTTATTGATTTTGCTTCGGCAGGCAGCATTGAGCCGGATAAAGATGTTTATTCGGTATTTATAAAAAAGAAAGGGTAATAATTATGAAATTAAGGTATTCGGTTTTTCTCGGCAATGTGGGCAACTGCTTTGACAGATATTGTCGGGAGTATTCAGCGCCATTTTCACTTGCAGAGCTGTTTGACAGATGTAAGGATATAAAACAGCTTGACGCGGTTGATTTGGTAATGGATTGGGATATGCTTGAAAAAACAGAAGAAATTAAGGGGCACCTTAAAAGAACGGGGCTTAATGTGGGTTCTCTTGCCGTGGACACTTTCACTAATCCTATCTACCGCAAGGGAAGCCTGTCCTCAACCGATAAATCTGTAAGAGACAGAGCAATATCAGACGCAAAAAAGGTTATAGATTTTGCCAAAGAGATCGGTTGTAAGATAGTTACGTTATGGCCCGGTCAGGACGGATATGATTATATTTTTGCCGCTGACTATATAAAAGAGCGTCAGCTGTTTGCGGACGGCGTGGAAGAGCTTTGCAGATATTGTCCCGAAGTAACCGTAACGCTTGAATATAAAATTAAAGAGCCGAGAACACACTCATACATCAGCACTGTGGGGGCAACGCTTTTAATGATTGAGAAAATAGGATTGCCCAATCTCGGTGTTGCGCTTGATTACGGTCACGCCGCTTTAGGATATGAAACACCTGCAGAGGCAGTTGCAATGTGCAAAATGTACGGGGATAGATTAAAGCACATTCATATAAACGATAACTACCGCCTTTGGGACGACGATATGATTGTAGGAACGGTTCATACGCTTGAGTTTATTGAGTTTTTCTACTGGCTGAAAAAAACCGGCTACAACGGTTACCTTGTTATTGACCAATTCCCGTACAGAGAAGACGGTAAAGAGGCGGTCAGGGAAAGCGCAAACTGG
>ERZ808252.668-NODE-668-length-30893-cov-12.685810_pt1 | contig 30893 bp, 32 predicted proteins | sample MGYA00521242_ERZ808252 | MGnify/ENA primary metagenome ERZ808252 (study PRJEB31516, sample SAMN03275581) | gut metagenome | biome: mammalia-associated habitat; material: feces | host: Papio cynocephalus | place: Kenya | collected 2012-08-07 ...
GCTAAAGCTTTCTGAACCTCCAGCCGAGCTGGAGGTTTTCTTTCTTACAAAAAATGCCTCCAAAAAAGGAGGCGTCAGGAATAATGAAAGCCTATTGTTTTTTATTTAACTTCATTTTTAAGTTCTTTTCCTTCTGTAAAGTCCAGAATGTTTTGAAGCGTTGTGTCTGCGATTGCTTTAAGCGCATTCTTTGTAAGAAATGCCTGATGTCCAGTTATAATTACATTTGGAAAAGTTAAGAGACGTGCAAGCATATCGTCTTTTATAACGTCTGCGGACCAGTCTGCAAAGAAATACCGGCTTTCTTCTTCATAAACGTCAAGTGCCGCTCCTCCAATAGTTCTTTTCTTTAAGGCTTTTACTAACGCATGAGTATCGATTAAAGCACCGCGCCCTGTATTTATTATGACCGCATCATTTTTCATCATGGAAAGCGACTTTTCGTTTACAAGATGCTTTGTGTCGTTTGTTAAAGGACAGTGCAGGCTGATTACATCGCTTTTTTGGAATAATTCAATAAGCGGAATATATGTGAATCCTTTTTTTTCAGCCCAGTCATTGTCTGGATAGGCATCGTACATTACGATTTTCATTCCGATTCCAGAAAGGCATTCTGCCATTACTTTTCCGATTTTTCCAGTTCCTATGATTCCTGCTGTAAGTCCGCACAAATCCCGGCCTGTGAGTCCGTTCAATGTGAAATTTCCAGAGCGAGTTCTTAAATATGCCTGAGGAATTTTTCGTGTAAGAGAAAGCAAAAGTGAAAGAGCGTGTTCTGCTACAGAATGAGGCGAGTACGCTGGAACTCTTGCAACTTTTATGCCGAATTCTTTTGCGGCTTCAAGGTCCACGTTGTTAAAGCCAGCGCATCTTAATGCAATCATTTTTACACCGCATTTTTTCAGTATGGAAATAACGGTTCTGTTTATGGTGTCGTTTACAAATGTGCATACAATGTCATAGCCAGATGCAGTCAATGCAGTTTTTTCTGTCAGATGAAAGTCAAAAAAATCAATATTGAATAAAAAATTCTTGTTTTCTTCTGAAAAAGATTCCTTGTCATAGCTGCAGGCATCATAAAACGCAATTTTCAATTCCTTGTTTTCCATAAAAAATCCTCCGGTAAAAAGTTTCAATTTAAATATACAATTTTTTTGTTTAATTTGCATTAATTTCTGCTTTTTTATTAAAATTTTGTGAAAAAGTTGCTTTTATTTTGAAAATGATTATCTTTATTGAGTGCAATGTAGACTTGAAAAAATTTATTCAGTTTATATAATGAAAGAAAATATAATACTTGCGAGGTGTTTTTATGACAAAATTAGGTGCATTTGCTATTGGTGTTGCGGTTGGCGGAGTAACTCTTGCCTTGGTAAAAACAGCTGGATTCAAGAAAGTCTGCTCTAAAGTTATCAGCGCGGGAATGCAGCTTAAAGATGACGCTGCTTCTTTTGTTGAAACTGTAAAAGAAGACGCGGAAGATATAAAGGCAGAGGCCGCTTACAATAAAAACGCAGCAAAAGCCAACGCTTAAAAATCAATTCTTGAAATATTTAAAAATATATTTTTAAAAAGGGATTGCAATGGATTTTCAGATTTCTCACAGTCTTCCAGGCAGAGTAAGGCTTAGATATGAGCGTCATATACTGTCTTTGCGGCAGGCAATGCTTGTTCAGATGCTTGTTGGTCTTCAAGAAGGAATAATTTCTGTTTCTGTTAATACAGTTTCAGGAAGCATTCTTATTGAATATAAAGATACTTCCTTGGAAACAGTTCTTTCCTATGTAAAGGCTCTTGATGGAAAGTATCTCAATGATGAAAATCTGCTTTCAAGCGTTTCTGTACCTTCTGTGCAAGAAAGTCTTTTGGAGTCGTTGCTGTCCCTTACAGTTGAGCATTTTCTAAAAAAACTTCTTCCTCTTCCGTTGAGAAAAATCATTTCTCTTGTTTCAATTGTTCCTCGTGTTCAAAAGGGCATTGCAAGCGTAGTGAGAGGTAAGCCGTTCTGTGCGGAAACTCTTGATGCGGCTGCAATTTCTCTTTCATATTTAACTGGCGACATAGATACAGCTGGAACTATAAATTTCCTTTTGAATATCGGCGATACTCTCGAAGATTACACAAAGCGAAAGTCCCACGACAATTTGACTCAGTCGCTTCTTATAACTGATGAAACCGTTACAATTGTTCAGGACGGAGAAGAAAAAGAGATTTCTACACAGCTTTTAAAGGCTGGCGACATTGTTATTGTTCGCGCTGGCTCTGTAATTCCTGTTGACGGAACTGTTGTGGACGGAGTTGGAATGGTGAACCAATCTTCAATGACTGGAGAATCTTTGCCTGTGCAGCGTGAAAAAGGCTCGTCTGTTTTTGCTTCCACAATTCTTGAAGAAGGCGAAATAAAAATAAAAGTGAAGGCTTGCGGCGGAGAAACCAAAGTAAGCAAAATTGCAAATATGATTGACCGCTCAAATTCGCTTAAGGCTGCAAGCCAGGAAAAAGCGGAACGTGTTGCTGACAATCTTGTAAAATACAACTTTTTAATTGCAGGTCTTGCGTATTTCTTTACACGCAACTTTACAAAGGCGGCTTCAACATTACTTGTGGATTATTCATGCGCTATGAAGCTTTCTGCTCCGATTTCAGTTCTTTCTGCAATGAGAGATTGCGCCCGGAACGGAATTCTTGCGAAAGGCGGAAAATTTCTTGAGGAATTCGCTGAAGCTGACACAATTGTTTTTGACAAGACAGGAACATTGACAGAATCAAACCCTGTTGTAAAAAAGATTGTTGTTTTTGGCGCTAGAAACGAAAATGAAGTTTTAAAGCTTGCTGCTTGCCTTGAAGAACATTTCCCTCATTCTTTGGCGCGGGCGGTTGTAAATGAAGCTGCGTCCAGAGGATTGAACCACAAGGAAGAGCACACAAAAGTTGAATACATTCTTGCGCATGGAATTGCTTCTAGCCTTGACGGAAAAAAACTCCGCATAGGAAGCGCGCATTTTATTTTTGATGATGAAAAAATTCCGCTTACAAAAGAAGTTGAAGACTGCATAAATACAATAACTGGCTGCTCTCAGCTTTATTTTGCAATTGACGGAGAACTTGCCGCTATAATCGTAATTGAAGATCCAATCAGAAAAGAATCTTGCGCTGTAATAAAAAAATTGAAAGAGTCTGGTTTTAAGAATGTTATTATGATTACAGGCGATAATAAGCATACTGCAAAAGAAGTTGCGGAAAAAACTGGCGTAACAGATTTTGTTGCTGAAGCTCTTCCAGACACAAAAGTATCTTGGATTGAAAAGCTTAAGAAAGAAGGACACAAAGTTGTTATGGTTGGAGACGGAATCAATGATTCTCCGGCTCTTTCTGCGGCAAATGTTGGAATTGCAATGGGAAAAGCAAGCTCAATTGCAAGCGAAACTGCGGATATTCTTCTTCCTGATGACGGCTTGGATTCTCTTCCAGTTCTGCGGAAAATAAGCCGAAACTTAATTTCAAGAATTCACGGAAACAACCGTGCTATAATTGGAATAAATTCTGCGCTTATCGCCGGCGGACTTGCTGGTTCCATAACACCGCAAATGGCAGCCTTGCTTCATAACAGCTCCACAGTTGCAATCAGCGTGAATGCAATGAGCTCATTGGATTAAAAAATGATTGTTTCAAGTTTTTTTCCAGGAAGAATCCGTTTACGCAATGAAGTTTTTAAAGATGATGATATATTTTCCGCATTGTATTCAGCGGTGGGAAGCCATTCTGCCGTAAAAAAAATTGAGCGCAATGAAAAAACGGGCAGCGTGCTTGTTGAATATATTCCAGAAAATTTACCCATGGAAAAACTTCTTGCCTTAAAAGATGAACTTTTTGCACTTGGAAAACTTGCGGAATCCTATAATAAAAAAAACAAGCCGGTTATTCTTGAAAAAATTCAGGAAATCGAAAAAAAATTAAAATAACTTTGCATATTTTTTAGCTTTTGTTATATTTAAAGTAATTCACTTTCTTAACGGAGGTTCTTTATGGATAGCAAGGCTATGTTCAATTTGTCTTACGGCCTTTTTATTTTGACTGCAAAAGACGGCGAAAAAGACAACGGCTGCATTGTGAATACTGTAGGGCAGGTTACTTCCCAGCCTAACAGAATTTCTTTGACGGTAAACAAATCTAATTATACGCACGACATGATTCTGAAAACAAAAGAATTCAATGTTTCAGTTCTAGCAGAAAATTCAAAATTTGGAACTTACAAGCACTGGGGCTTTCAAAGCGGCAGAAATACAGACAAACTGGAGTCAATTTCTTTTAAAAGATCTGCAAACGGTCTTGTTTATATTGCGGAGGAAACAAACGCATTTTTGAGCGCGAAAGTTGTTTCTACTTTGGATTTGGGAACGCACACTCTTTTTATTGCTGATGTTACAGACGGTGAAGTTTTGTCGCAAGTTCCTTCAGCAACGTATTCATTTTATCAGAATAATATAAAGCCAAAGCCGGCTTCCACGGAAAAGAAAAAGGGATTTATTTGCACTGTATGCGGATATATTTACGAAGGCGAAACTTTGCCGGACGATTTTATTTGCCCTGTATGTAAGCATCCAGCTTCAGATTTTAAGCCGCTTTAACAAAATTTGTGTGCTTGAAACCGTAAGCTAACTGTTTTCATACTGAAAAATTCAAAATTTTTCTAAAAAAAATAATATTTTTTGCAAATTCATATTGACATTTTTTTTTGGAAAGTATATATTCTTAATCACGGTAGCCAAAGTGAAGAGGAAATACCCGTTCCCATACCGAACACGGAAGTCAAGCTCTTCTACGCCGATGATACTGCTAACGCGGGAAAGTAGGAAGCTGCCGTGTTTTTATTTTAAACGCTTTTCTTTTTTCCAATCAGTAAAAATCTTTCAGTTTTAATATTTATTGCTATTTTGCAGTTCTGAAATTTTATAAAATTCTTTTTAGACAGTTTTATTTGCTAGAAATCGGTTTACAATATAGCTTACAGTTTCTAAATCATAAGATGAAAGTTTGCTTAAATCGTTTACAAGGTGGATAAGCTTTGCATGGCAAGAAGATTCTGGGATTTTGTCTGATTTTCCTGTAACAAGGTAGCGCACAGAAACTCCTAGAACATCAGCGATTTTTACAGCAAGCTCTGCGTTTGGAACATTTCCGTTGTTTATTCCAAGTGAAATTCCGCTTACTGCGAATCCTGCTTTTGATGCAAGCTCTTTGCGTGAAATATTTTGATACTGAAGCTCATTTTCCACATTTTGCCAGAAAGACATAGAAATAAAATATCAAAATTTTAAATATTGTACTGTTTTTTGATTAAAATTTTGACTTTAAATCCTTTAAATGTTAAAATATTAAAAACTTTTGGCCAAAGGAATTAAAATTTTTAACATTCTCAAGGAGATTTCTTATGAAAAAATTTTGCACTTTTTGCGCAAAAGCAGTACTTCTATGTCTTTTGGCGTTTTTTGTGTCTTGTTCTGGCGGTGGAAGCTCTGATTCGGATGAGTCTGAAAATGGAGTTTTGATTCAGGCTGAAAAAAACAAATCCGCAGATGGCGGCGTTCTTCTAAAAATTTCAAATCTTCCAAAAGTAGAAAACAGTGTAAAGATTTTGTATGAAGATGGCTCTGATGACTTGATTTATCACAATGGAACAGGTTCTGATGACTATGAGCTCGAGTATCCTTTTGTTGAAGCGGGGCAAAGTTATAAATTTTATGTTGTAACAAAAGTCAATGGCAATGACATCCCTTCCAGTAAGGCTGCTATAGTTCCAGATTCCGGCGTGGGAGAATTCCGCCTAAAAGAGCCTATAAAAGTTGATTATTCTGATAATTGCATAAAAGTTACAAGAGGAGAATTTAAAGGTCAAATTGAAAGCAAATTCAGTCCTAAATGTCAAATTCAATTATGGGAAGATCCTGAATGGAATGGAGGTTTGGGTGAATATGAAACTGACAATTTGGACTTGAGCAAAGTATATGGCGTTAATCAAAAAGATGTTTATTACTTTATTTTGTATTCAATCAATTATAACAATAAAATGATTCGTAGCTATCATAATTGCAATAACAATGGATGTGTAAAAGTTGATACAAGTGGGGTAACGTATAAATATGAGTATGCTGAAAATGAGTTGGAGGATTTTGCTGTTGAAGAAACCGATGGCTGGAATCTGAATGCTTATGGTTGGTCTACAGATAGTGATGGAAATAAAAAAATCAATATCCCAAAAGGCATGAATCCAAAGATTAACAATCAAAGTTCAAATAGCATTTCTTTTTCTGTTAGTAGAGATGGAATGAAAAAATTAAATATTAATGGTTATTATTCAGCAAGGAATGTAATGTTCACAAAAACTTTAGATGGATATGATTCTGTCAAATCTGTGAAATGCAAGATAAAAAGCGATGCTGGAAATATGATTCACATAGGAATAAAATTTGAGAAGGAAAATAGTTCTTTGGGCATAGGTTACGATAAATTCTGCACAGGAAGCGAAACAGAATTTGAGATTTTGACTCCTGCTTCTGGAATAAAAAATCTGCAAGTTTACTTTGAGCCGTGGGATAAAGGAAGCTATGAAGTTTCAGATATTCAAATAGAATAAAATAAGAACTCAAGAAGTGAGCGATTTTTCCCGGGGAATTTTCCTCGGGATTTTTTTTATGTGAATAAAAATTCATTTATCTTATTTCAATTGATACTATCTGAAAAAACTTGTATACTAAGCTAACTATTTATATTATAGAAAGAAATTGACTTTTATCGCAAAGATGTAATTATATTTTTAGGATTTAGCAATGAAATTTACAGAATTTTCTTTACACGAAAGCCTTTTGCAGGGAATTGAAGATGCAGGCTACGTGGATTGTACTCCTGTTCAGGAGCAGGTTTTAAAGTCTTCTTTGGAAGGAAGAGATTTGTATGTTCAGTCGCAGACAGGAACTGGAAAAACTGCGGCGTATTTAACAAGCGTTATTCAGGAGCTTTTGATGCGCGGAGAGGCGGCAGGAAAAAAAGCTTTGATTATGGTTCCTACAAGGGAACTTGCTGTTCAAGTTCAGGAAGAAGCTCAAAAACTTGCAAAGTTCACTTCTCTAAAATGCGCTAGTTTCTACGGCGGCGTTGGATATGACAAACAGGTTGCGTCCTTAAAAAAAGGTGTGGACATTATGATTGGAACTCCGGGACGTGTGATTGACTTAAACCATGGAAATCAAATGGACTTGAGTTCTGTTGCTTTTCTTGTGATTGACGAAGCCGACAGAATGTTTGACATGGGATTTTATCCGGATTTAAGAACACTTATAAAAGTTTTGCCTTCAAGCGAGCAGCGGCAGACAATGCTTTTTAGCGCGACCTTAAATTCCTATGTAAAAAATCTCGCTTGGGAATATACCCGCAATCCGGCAGAAATTACAATTGCTGCGGAAAATATAACTGTTGACGAAATTGCCCAGGAGCTTTTTCATGTTTCAAGCGATGACAAAATGAAACTTTTGCTTGGAATTATTTCGCGTGAAAAGCCTGAAAGCCTGATTGTTTTCTGCAATACAAAAAAAAGTTGCGAGATTGTTGCAAAGCGTCTTAGAATGAACGGATTTGAAAGCGAGTTTATAATCGGAGACCTTCCGCAGAAAAAACGCCTTGCCATAATGGATAAATTTAAAGCCGGAGCTATAAAATGTCTCGTTGCTACAGATGTTGCCGCCCGTGGAATTGATGTAAACGATCTTGCGATGGTTATAAACTACGACTTGCCGAATGAGGCTGAAAACTACGTGCATCGCATTGGAAGAACTGCACGTGCCGGAAAATCAGGAAAGGCATTTACATTTTGTAGTGAGCAGGACGTTTATTCCTTGCCGCCGATTGAGCGTTATATTGAAAAGCCCATTCCTAGCTGTGTCGCAGATGAATCCATGTTTGTTCAAGACAAAAGCGCCGGTGTATATATAAAACTTGACAGTTATCATGAAGATTACAATGACAAAAGCGAATTTGGACGCCGCCGTGCAGCTGAATACAATAGAAAAAATGGCAGTTCAGATAGAAGACGTTCTTCAAAAAAAGGAAGAGGCCGTTATTCTTCACGCAACGAAGAAGCTAAAAAAGAATACAAGCGCGACAGACGTGTTTATATTGATGAAGACAAGCTTGCCACAATGTCAACAGAAGAGCGCATGAAAGTTTATAAGGAAAAATACGCATCCCTTGCTTCTTCGTCTTCAAATAAGCATAAGTATTCTTCAAAAAAACAAAGCATTGCAAAGAAAAATTCTTCAATGCAAAAAAATGCTTCGGGCAAAAAGAGTTATTCTTCAAAGCCTGCGGAATCTAAAAAATCGCCTCAAAAGAAAAGCGTATTAGCTAGAATAAAATCCTTCTTTGGAAAAAAATAAATCGGAGAAAAAAAATTGATTACAGTAACAGATGTAAGTCTAAAATTCAGTGAAAAACCTTTGTTCAAAGATGTGAACATAAAGTTTATGAAAGGAAACTGCTACGGAATTATTGGTGCAAACGGAGCAGGCAAGTCAACTTTCTTGAAAATTCTTTCCGGTGAAATAGAGCATGATACGGGAACAATTACAATTACTCCCGGCGAGCGTATGTCGGTTTTAAGCCAGGATCACTTTAAATATGATGGATATTCAGTAAAAGAAACTGTAAAGATGGGCTATCCGAAGCTTTATCAGTTGGAAAAGGACATCGATGCAATTTACGCAAAAGAAGATTTTTCTGATGAAGACGGAATGAAGGCTGCGGATATGCAGGCGGAATTTGGCGAGCTTGGAGGCTACGAGGCAGAAAATCAGATTGAGCAGATGCTTTCTGGTCTTGGTCTTGAAGAGGAATTCCACGACAGAATGATGAGCGAGCTGGACGAAAGCCAAAAGGTACGAGTGCTTCTTGCCCAGGCTCTTTTTGGAAATCCTGACTATCTTATTCTCGATGAGCCTACAAACGGTCTTGACCTTGAGTCCATTATTTGGCTTGAGGAATTTCTTTTGGAATTTGAGAACTGCGTTATTGTTGTTTCGCATGACCGCCACTTTTTGAATGCTGTCTGCACATTTACTTGCGATATTGACTACGGAAAAATTACTCAGTTTACCGGAAACTATGACTTCTGGTATCAGATGAGCCAGATTCTTCAAAAGCAGGCAAAAGATCAGCAGAAAAAACGCGAAGACAAAATGGCAGACCTTAAGCAGTTTATCCAGCGGTTTGCAAGCAATGTTTCAAAGTCAGGACAGGCTTCGAGCCGCAAGAAAATGCTTGAAAAAATGGAGCTTGAAGATATTCCTGTTACGAGCCGAAAATTCCCTTATGTTGGATTTCAACCTGAACGCGAGATTGGAAATTTTGTCCTTACCGCTGAAAAATTGAATTCAAAGGACGACGATGGAAATGTCCTGCTCAATGACTTTAGCATTACAATTCATCCTGGCGAAAAAGTTGCTTTTGTCGGAATGGAGCACAACTCGATAACTTCATTTTTTGATATTGTTTCAGAAACAAAAAAGCCTGACAGCGGAACTTACAGTTGGGGACAGACTACAAGCCATAGCTACATGGGTCGCGACAATTCAGCTTATTTTAACAACGAGCTTACAATAACTGACTGGCTCAAGCAGTATTCTCCTGATCAGGATGATGCTTATGTCCGCGGATTCTTGGGACGTATGCTTTTTTCCGGCGATGATGGGCTTAAAAAAGTAAAGGTTCTTTCTGGAGGCGAAAAAGTGCGCTGTATGCTTTCAAAAATGATGCTTAGCGGCGCAAATGTTTTGATTCTTGACGATCCTACAAACCATCTTGATCTTGAGTCAATTGAAAGTTTAAACGAAGGTCTTGTGAAGTTTCCGGGCGTTGTAATGTTCTCAAGCCATGACCACGAATTTATTTCGACAATTGCAAACAGAATCATCGAAATCACTCCTAAGGGAATAATTGACCGCATGATGAATTTTGATGATTATCTCAAGGACGATCAGGTTAAGCATCTTAGAAAAGAATATTACGCAGGCTTGAATAAAAAAATTAGAATCTAATATTTCATAAAGCTGACATTTTATCCAGAATCCGTGCATTGTTTTGTTTGCATTGCGCGGATTTTTTTGCAGTTAACTAAAATTCAATCCAGTCGCCGTCTGTTGTTAAGTACCAGTCCGCAAGAAGAATCTGCGAGCTTGGATTGTACCAGGAAATGCTTCCGTTGTAGTTAAGAACAGCGACTCTGTCTTTTGATGCGGCAGCTTTTAGCGGCATAGAAGCGGAGCGGCGGAATACAGTTGTTTTTCCTGCTGAAATGTTGTATGAGCGCACTTGATTTTTGCCTATGTTTGTGAACACAAAAGGATATGCAAGTTCTGTAAATGCAGTAGCGTCTTCTGCCTGCAATGTGAACAGCGAATTCTGGATTCCAGACTTTGGATAGAAAGAAAATACAAGTGTTTTTGATGTGCCGTTTATAGAGTCAATTGAAATTCCGTATACAGGAGAATTTTCCTTGTTTTCATCATAGCTTAAGGAAAAAGCAACGTCTCCATTGAATTTGAGAGGAACGGTTTCTTTTGTCTGGGTGTTTACAGAAACGAATGCGGAATCTCCTTTTCCTGTGGAAGTTTTTGCCACAACAACAAGATTTTCATTTACAAGAACCGCATCTTGAACCGAAGTTCCTGTGTATACAGTTGAATTTGCTCCTGTTTCCATGTCATAGATTGCGACTATGGAAGTTCCCAGAATATAGACAATTTTGTTTTTGAATACTCTTAAGTTTCTAAGCTGAGCAGATGGCGTGAACAAAGTTTTTGTATTTTCACTTCCGTCCAAAGACATCTGCTGAACTGGACGCTGTGTGTTTTTTGACCACAAAATGAGAGAATCACTGTGCTTTAAAATATTTGTATGCGAAAAACTAGAGCCCAGCCTATACATGGCTTTTGTGTCGTAAGAAGTTTTAAATATTGCGTTTTGCGTCAAAAGATAGAAAATGTTTTCATCGGAATCGATATCGTAGATTTTCTGGTACATATTTTCTGTGATTGAAAAAATGCTGTAAAGTTCTGATTCTGGAATATCTGTCATGGAATAGAGCGCGCCATTTTGTGTTCCTAGCATTACTGTCTCTGCATTTTTTGCGGCGCAGGTAAATTTGTCGCGGCTTTTTAGCCCTGTAAAATTCTTAATGATAAGAGGTGAGGCTGCTGATTTTCCTGTAAAAAGTCTTTTCAATGATTCTTGGTCTACAAGCTGCAACGAAAAATTTTTTCCGCCGTCAGCTATAAAGTAAAGCCCCTGCTTGTCTTCATGGCTGGATTTTGAAGCGAAAATGAGCGGCGAATTTGCCTGGTACTGAGCAAGTGGCTTTCCTGAAGTTGCATCAATTATAAATATTGTATTATTTTTTTCTCCTGCAATAAATCTATTTTTGAAATTTCCTGTGCCAAAAAGTGTAAGCTGGTTCAATGAACTTGGCGCGGAAAATTTCGCCTTGACTTTCATTCCAATCAAATCATAATAATAGAGAGTTCCGGACTTTGAGTACATAACGGCAGTTTTTTCTGAATCGCCTGTGAGAATAAGCGGCACAATTCCTGAAACATCAGTCGCTTTTTTTATTACAGTTCCGGTTCTTGCATTTAAAACAAAAGTTCCGTTTACCGCCGTTGTTCCCGCAAAAAGATATTTTCCCTTTGCTGAAAACGAAACTGAAACTATTGAATTTGCGAATTTCTTGGAAAACTTTTTTGTGTAAGTCTTTGAATCTATTACAGTCAGCCTGTGATTTGAAATTCCATCTGTTTCGTAAACTGCGATGTCCCCATAAACTGGATTTTTTGCCACAAGCCGCACTTGCAAGTCGGAAACTTGGTAGTGTTCTCCCATTCCGTCCGAAGTCCATTTTATAATAAATCCGTCATTTCCCACTGAATAAAATGAATCGTCAGAAGAAGATTCTGTTTCCGAAGAGAGCAGGGCGTTGACTTTTCCTTCATGCGACTGAGTTGAAGCTATTGTCTGCGAATAAAGGCTGAAAGATAAAAATAGCAGAATGATATTTATGAATTTTTTCATGTAAAACCTCTATTTTTTTAGGAAATAAATTATGTCGCCTGTCATGGCAAATATAAAAAGAAGGGCTATAAAAAATATTCCGACAAACTGAATGTAATACAAAACTTTTGGATTCATTTTCTTGCGTGCCAAAAATTCGATTAGCGCAAAAAGAATAAGTCCGCCGTCCAGAACTGGAATAGGAAGCAGGTTCGTTAAAAAAAGTGAAATGCTTATAAGCGCAAGAAATTCCAGCGTGGAAACTACACCTTCTTTAAATCCTGCCGCAAATCCATGTTTTACAGTTGTACCCAAAATCGAAGTGATTCTTACCGGTCCTGAAACTGCATTTGTAAGATTTACGCCTTTAAATAGAATTCTTATGCTTTTTCCAGTCAATGCGATAATTTTTGCGCTTTGTGTGAATCCTTCTTTACATGCGCCGAAAAATCCGCGCCTTGGATATTCGTGTTCAACAACTGATTCCGGGTCTGAAACAATTCCAAGTTTTCCAGCTCCAGTTTCTTTGTCCAGTTCCGTTTTCACATCAAAGAAAAAGATTTTTCCTTCGCGCTCAACTTCAATTTTTATATTTTCATCTGGATGAGTTGAAATAAATGCTGCGATTTCGCTGAAGTCATTTACCGCTGTTCCGTTTAAACTTAAAATTTTGTCTCCGCTTTTCATTCCGGCATCGTGGGCTGGGGAAGAAAGTTCCGGATAAATTTCGTCTGCCATGGAAACTTTTGTGCCTGCGCTGTAGTATGTGTAGCCGATAATGGCAATTGTAAAAAATGCAAAAAATCCGAACAAAAAATTTGCGAACGGACCTGCAAATGCTATTGCGAGTCTTTTTAAAGGATGAATGCCGTAGAATGAATCCTTTTCGCCTTGAATTTCCTTGAGATTTTTTTCCATTGCTTCTTGGAAATCCTTTTCGCCTTTCATTGCGCAGTATCCGCCCAAAGGAATAAGGGAAATTCTGTAGTCAGTTTCTTTCCAAGTGCGATGAAGTAAAACCGATCCCATTCCAATTGAAAAGGCTTCAACTTTTACTCCGAAAATTCTTGCGGCTACAAAATGCCCTAGTTCATGAAAAAATACAAGAAAACCTAGTCCTAGAATTCCCAAGACAAATGTCAACGGATTCCTCCTGACAGCAAAGCAAGCTGACGTTCTGCTTCAAGGCGGACTTTTTGGTCAATGCTGAAAATTTCTTCAATTGAAGCTGGCTGCGTGCTCCAGTCAAGCTCAAGAGTATTGATTACAATTTTTGCAATATCGGTAAAGCCACATTTTTTTTCAAGAAAAGCCTGAACTGCAATTTCGTTTGCGGCATTGAATGCGATTGTGTAGCCTGCGCCTTTTTTTGCACAGCTGAATGCTGTTTTTAAAAGCGGAAACGAGCCAAATCTTGGAGCGGAAAATGTCATTTCTTTGCAAGATGCAAGGTCAAATTTTTCAAGGTAATTTTCTGAAATTTTCGGCCAGACTAAAGCTCCGAATATTGGATGGCGCATATCGGGATTTGAAATCTGCGCGTACAACATTCCGTCCTTTGTTCTTACAAGTGAATGAATCAGGCTTTGCGGATGAACTACAACGCTCACTTTTTCAGGCGGAAAGTCAAAAAGTCTGCACGCTTCAATAACTTCAAGACCTTTGTTTGCAAGACTTGCGCTATCGATTGTGATTTTTGGTCCCATTGACCAAGTCGGATGTTTTAATGCATCTTCAATTGAAACTGTTTTTAGCTCTTCATCTGAAAGATTCTTGAACGGACCGCCGCTTGCAGTTATTATTATTTCGCTTATATTTTCCGAGCCGATTTTCTGCACCAAGTTGAATATTGCCGAATGCTCACTGTCTACGGGAATTATTTTTGCTCCATTTTTTTTTGCAATTTCCTTTACAAGATTCCACGCCATTACAACTGTTTCTTTGTTTGCAAGAGCCAAGTCAATTCCGTTTTCCAAAACAAGAACTGAAGGCTTGAGACCGGCAGCTCCAGCGATTCCATTTACTGCAATATCAGCTTTGCTTTCTTTTATGAGTTTTTCAAGACCTTCTATTCCGTCTTTTGAAAAAACAGTTCCTTTGCAATTGAATTCGCAGCATAATTCTTTTACTTTTTCTTCATTTTTTCCAGCTGAAATTCCGCATACTTCAAAAGTGCCGCTCATTTTGCGTGCAATATCAAGAGTCTGGCTTCCGATTGATCCGGTGCAGCCTAAAACAAGAATTCTTTTTTTCATCAGTTGAACGGTCCGAATAAAATTGAAACTAAAAGATAGAAAATAGGAGCGGAAACAACTATGGAATCAATGGAGTCCAAAATTCCTCCACGTCCAGGAATTATTTTGCCTGAATCTTTTATTCCAGATGAACGCTTAAATACAGATTCTGTTAAGTCGCCGACAATTGAAGAAAGTGCCATGCAAAGTCCTGTAAAGATAATCTTAAGAGGTGAGCCTGAAAAAATTTGCGGCCATAAATAATAGCCTAAAATTCCAGCTCCAACAGAACCAATGAATCCGCCTATGAATCCAATGCAGCTTTTGTTTGGGCTTGCTTTTACAATTCCCCGGTTGCTTTTTCCGAATAAAACACCCAAAAACCATGCTATGCTGTCGCACAAAAATACCATCAGGATAAATACGCAAACGACTGGAACAGTTATATTTTTTCCATTTAAAGTCCAAGTTGTCATTCTTGAAATAAATGTAAGCAAAAATCCTGTATAAGTTATTATAAAAATAGAGGAGGCGAGCCGCGCATTCGAATCTTCAAATTCTTTTTGGGAAAAAACTTCGACTGTAAATGAAATCAAAATTGTTACGATATACGCGAATGTTATAATTTCTTGTCCAGAATAAAAGTTGATTCCCAAAGATGGCAAAATGGCGTAAAGAGCCGCTACTAAAGGAATGAAGATGCTTTCAGCTATAATAAGTTTTTTATTCAGAAGCTTGTATTTTACAGAAAAAATATCATAAAGCTCAGATGCACCAAGCGCAGAAATCAAGCATACCAAAATATGAAGCAAAATATGATTACAAAATGGCGCAACTATAAAGGCTATGACAATAGGAATTCCGATAAAAAAAATCAATAAACGGGAAGCAATTTTATTCATACTGGAACAGCTCCAAATCTTCTAGTTCTTTTTTGAAACTCTCCTATATCTTTGAAAAATTCTTCCTTATAATAATCAGGCCAAAGTGTGTCTGAAAAAAGCAGTTCAGCATAAGCCGAGTGCCACATCAGAAAATTACTTAGTCTTTTTTCTCCTCCAGTTCTTATAAGCAAATCCACATCAGGAAGCTCTGGAACATCAAAACTTCTTGAAATAGATTCTTCTGAAATATCCAAGGCCGTTTTTCCTTCCGCAACAAGTTTTTTTACACCACGGATAATTTCGTCCCGTCCACCATAGTTTATCGCAAGACAAATTGTAAGCCCTGTAAGATTTTCTGTATCTTTTTCGATTTTATCAATGTCCTTTCTTACATTTTCCGGCAGTCTTGACTTGTCGCCGAGCATACGGACTCTAACGTTGTTGTATTTGCAGAAATCGAATTCCTTTAAAAGATAGGAATGTATAAGATTCATCAAAAATCCAACTTCCTGCTCTGTGCGTTTCCAGTTTTCTGTCGAAAAAACATAAAATGTAAGGAATTTCAAGCCGATGTCAGAAGCTGCTTTTGCAATTTCCTTTGCTCTTTTTAAGCCTTCCGTGTGGCCATTAGTTCTGAGTAGATTCCGCTTTTTTGCCCAGCGACCATTGCCGTCCATAATTATTCCTACATGAACCGGCAATGCATCTTTGTTGAATAAATCAGACATTGAATTTATTCCATTATTTCCTTTTCTTTAGCTTCATAAATTCCGTTGATTTCTTCGATATACTTATCAGTGAGCTTCTGAAGCTTTTCAGTTTCTGTCTTGAGCTGATCTTCTGTAAGTTCTCCTGCTTTCTGCTGTTTTTTCAAATCTTCATTTCCGTCGCGGCGGATATTTCTGATTGTTGTACGGTAGTTTTCTGCTGTAGCTTTTGCCTGCTTTACAAGTTCTTTTCTTCTGTCTGCCGTAAGAGGCGGAATTGCGATACGAATTACCTTTCCATCATTATTTGGGTTTAATCCGAGCTCTGCTTTCTGGATAGCTTTTTCAATGTCGCCCATAATTGACTTGTCAAAAGGAGAAATTACAATTGTGCGAGCTTCCGGAATTGAAATGTTTCCAACTTGATTCAGAGGAGTAGGTGTTCCGTAATAGTCAACACGTACTTTGTCAAAAATTGCTGCACTAGCTCTTCCTGTTCTGATTGATTTGTATTCTTCTTTCAGTGAATTGACCGTTTTTTCCATTCGGCTTTCATTGTCTGCCATAATTTCTCCAAATAATTAAGTCTGTAACTTTTTTAAGTTCATTAAAAAGAACTACGGCAAGCACTTTGCTTTGAAAATGCCTGCCGCAATATTTTATTTTCCTAAGAGCAAAAGATTTATGCTGACAAATTCAAGGGTTGCGCCCACTGATTTTCCAACTTCATCAAGCTTCGTTTTTACAGACTTTTTGTCGTCTTTTACAAACATCTGATCAACAAAACAGATTTCAGCAAGGTGCTTGTTGATTTTGCCCTGAAGAATTCCATCTTTTACATTCTGTGGCTTTGATGCCATTTTTGGATCATCTTCCATCTGTTTTGCAAAAATTTCTTTCTGCTCATTGATGTATTCAACTGGAACATCTTCTGGTCTGTTGTAAGCAGGAGTAAATGCAGCAAGGTGCATACAGCAGTCGCGTGCAAATTCCTTTACTTTTTCGTCTGTAGAGCCTTTGATAACTGTAACAGCGGCTGTCTTGAAGTCAGAGTGGATGTAAATTCCTGCGACTGAATTTTCAGGAATATCAATAACCTGAATCTTTGACAAAGACATATTCTCACGTGTGCGTGTTGCAAAATCCAAAAGAACATCAGAGAGTTCTTTGTTGATTTCTGTGTATCCCTTTGCAAAAATTTCATCAAGGATTTTTTCACCGCATGCAATGAATTCTGCATTCTTTGCAACAAAGTCAGTTTCACATACAAGTTCAACAACAGCAACTTTGTTTCCGTTCTGACGAATAAAAATGCGTCCTTCAGAAGTTGCGCGTTCTGCGCGTTTTGCAACTGCGGCAAGTCCTTTTTCTTTCAAGAGTTTTACTGCTGCGTCAAAGTCTCCGTTTGTATCAACAAGAGCTTTTTTGCAGTCCATCATTCCTGCGCCTGTTGTTTCGCGCAAGTCTTTTACCATAGCGGCTGTAATATCTGCCATTTTCTACTCCGAGATATTTTTATTTTGTATAATTGTCCTCGTCCAAAAGCTCGCTTTCTCTTTTGTCAGCTTCTGCATCTTCTTCTTTTGGCTCTGTAGGAGTGTAGTTTGAATAATCAACAATTTCTTCATCTTCTTTCTTGGTTGTTGCATCTGTTGTGATGTCATCCTCATCTCCAAGAGTGTCGATGATTTTAAGTCCCTGCTCATTGTCTGCTTCGATTACAGCGTTTGCAATAATAGAAGTAAAGAGGCTGATTGCGCGAATTGCGTCATCATTGCCAGGAATAGGGTAATTGATTCCTTCTGGATTGCAGTTTGTATCAACAATAGCAATGATAGGAATTCCCATGCGGCGTGCTTCTGCAACAGCAATCTGCTCTTTGTGTGTGTCAATAATAAATACTGCGCCAGGAAGCTCCTTCATGTCTTTCATTCCGCCATAGTTCTTTGTGAGAGTTTCTTTCTCTTTCATGTATGCGGCGACTTCTTTTTTTGTGAGCTTGTCGAAAGTTCCGTCAACTTCCATCTTTTCGATTTTCTTAAGACGGAGAAGCGATTTTTTGATTGTTGTAAAGTTTGTAAGTGTTCCACCAAGCCAGCGGTTGTTTACATAGTACATTCCGCAGCGTTCTGCTTCTTTTGCAATAGCCTGCTGTGCCTGTTTTTTTGTTCCTACGAAAAGAACTGATTTTCCTGATGATGCAACTTTGCGTACAACATCATAGCTGTCTTTGATTGCAGTGATTGTTTTCTGCAGGTCGATAATGTGGATTCCATTGCGTTCTGCGAAGATGTACTTCTTCATACGTGGATCCCAGCGTTTTACTTGATGTCCGAAATGAACTCCAGACTCAAGAAGACTTTTCATGGTTACAACTGCCATGATTAACTCCTTCACCGGAAAATTCTTCTTAATGTTGAAAATTTTCCACCGGCTTTGTTTCTCGTAGCTGACTAATCAGCCCGGATGATTTCGTAACATATTTTCTTATGAAAAAATGTCCGGCAAAATCGTTTATCAAACTGTAAACTTATAATTTTGCTCTTTAAGCATATCATATAGCTCGAAGATAGGCAAGCCCATTACAGAGCTTTCAGTTCCTTCGATTTTTTTTATAAAACAAGATGCTTTTCCCTGAATTCTATATGCTCCTGCCGCTCCGTGCCATTCGCTTGTTTCAAGATAAGATTCAATTTCGGCTTCTGACATTGCGGCGAAAGTTACTTTGTTTACGCTTGTCCTTGTTGTCATGTAGTGCGCACTTCCATTAAAAAGCGCGATTCCGGTGATTACTTTGTGGGTTGTTCCTTGCAGTGAATTTAGGAAGTCTCTTGCTTCATCCTGATTTTTTGGTTTGCCGAAAATTTTGTTTTTGTGGAGAATTACTGTGTCTGCTGCTAGAATCCAGCCGATTTCATTTTCCGCTGGAATCTTTCTTGCGACAGCATCTATTTTTCTTGCTGCTAAAAATTCTGCGGCTTCCTCTGGCTTTATGTCGGCAGGAATTGCTTCGTCAATATCCGCAGGATTTACAACAAAAGGAATATTTAGGAATTTTAAAATCTCTTGCCGCCTAGGAGAAGAGGATGCTAATATTATTGGTTCCATAATGTTTTTTCAGTTGACATTTTAAAAGCAAAAATATAATCTATTCATGCTTTTCGGGAGATTAGCTCAACTGGATAGAGCGTCGGCCTCCGGAGCCGAAGGTTGTGGGTTCGAATCCCGTATCTCTCAGTTAATTTTCTAAAAATAAATTTCTTTTCAAAAACAAAACTGATTGTGTAGAAAAATCCGAATAGAAAAATTAAGAGCAATTGTAGTAAAGCGACTGAATTTGAATATTTCAGCCGCTTTTGTAAAACTTGCAGGCGAAAAACGCCCGCAGTCTTTTATTTTCCCTCTTTATCTTTGTTTGAATTATTGCTGCCCTGAATGGACTTTAAAAGCTGCAATGCCTTTTGTCTTACAGGTCTTACATATTTGTAGTTTGTTCCAATTGAAGAAATTGACTGAATCATTTCGTTTTTATTCTGAACTGTAGGAGCAAGCTTTTCGTAAGCATTAAGAACTTCAAGTGCAAGCGAACTTGTAGGATTGAGGGCTGCATACTTTTTATGCACGAATTCAATCATGTTTACAACTTCGTCATTGTCGTTCATGCCGATATTTCCCAGTGAGCGGATAGCTGCTGTAACAACCATAGGTTCTTTGTCTTCTGTGGCAATTGAAATAAGCATGTTTTTCGATTCAACTGTAGGAATTTCTCCAAGAAGGTCGCAAGCTTTTGCACGGATGTCTGGGAAGTTGTTCATTATGCGGCCGTTTGTGCGCGATTGGCTTTTTATTCCTTCACCTGCAAGGCGGGAAAGAGCTGCTGTCATGTCTGGAGAACTTCTTCCAGCTCCAACAGCTTCTTCCAAGTACTGCAAGGCTACAATCTTATTGTCATATTCATCAGAAGCAGCAAGCTCTCCAATTATTACATCTTGTACGCTGCTTAAGTATTCATCTTCTACAGTCGTTTCGTTTCTTGAAGTCTGGTCTTTTCCATTCTGCTGTTCCTGTGCAAAAACTGCCTGACAAATAAAAATACAACAGGCGCCTGCAATCAGCTTTGATACTTTCATAACTATTCCTCCTTATGGAATCTTTTCAAGTTTAGAATATATTTCACAAAAAAGCAAGAAAAATGTAACTTAGTCCGGGTTCTTTGGAAGTACAAGTTTCCACTGGTCATTGACTTTATGGAAGTTGTAGTAAACTACGTCTGTGTTGTTCTGAACTTGGACAGCTTTTACAAGCGACTTTGTTTCGTAACGGATTTCGTCAACTGTGTGTCCGGCTCTTGCTGGAATAAAAACAAATTTGAAATAGTCTTCGATTGTATTTAGCCGAAGTCCTTTTTTGGGTAGCCTGTTCGCTGCTTTCTGAAGGTTCTGTCTTTTTGACCAATAGTTCAGGCTGTCTGCATCAAGATATGAAATCCATCCGCGGTAGTCCATGTTTTTCATATAAGTGTCAAGATCCTTGATTATATTGAGGATTCTTGACTTGTCTTCATTGAAAACTTCCTTTGAAACAGAAACCGCCGATGTTGATCTTGTGTATTCATCGTCTGTTTTTTCAATAACAACCGGCTCTTCTTCAATTTCTTGAACTGGAACTGGCTCTGGTTTTTCTATTACTATTGGTTCTGTTGGCTGCTCTTCTATCTGTGGAGTTTTTTCTACAGGCGCAGAGGCGCAGGATAAAAATGCAAATACTGAAATTAAGCTTAGTTTTGTAAAGAATTTTTCCATGGGAACAATTTTAATATCTTTATCTTGTTTGGTCAATTAAAAGAAACGGCAAAAATTAAGGGCGCTTGCATTGCTGCCGGCACCCTTTTGCGGGAAACTAGAATTTCCAGCATATTCCTATTGTAGGAACAAATTTAAAAGCGCCTTTGTAGTCAAATTTTTCATCGCCATCAAAAATTTTTGTTCCATTTACTTTTTGTGTTATTTCAGCTTCTACTTTTGCAGGGAACATATAATTTGCGCACACTGAAGCAAAAACTGAAAAATGCTTTGCAGGAGTGTAAACAAATGTTGCGTTTGCTCCAAGAACAGAGGCCGCATGTGTCATGCTGTATTTGGATTCTGACTCATAATAATATGAAGATTTAGTATACTCGCGGAAAAGCACGGTTACATCTGCTCCAAGAACACCGTATAGTCCAAGAAACATCTTGTCTGTGCAAATTGGCGCATATCCAGCTCCGATAAGAAAAAGTCCGTTTAGTCCATTAAGTTCATCATCATCATCTTCGACTGTAAGATTTGAACTTGAATAATTGATGTCAAAAATTCCGCGCACAGAAAATCCGCTTTCGTGTGTTCCTGCGTAGTCAATTGAAAGTCCTGTCTGGTTCTTGAATTTGATGTCGCTCATACCGTCTTCGTCTGCTTTTACTGTTGTTGATGTCGGAAGTCTCCAGCCAAATCCGGCGTAATTTGTCCAGGTTTTTGCAGAAACAGACAAGCACAATGCGAGCGCAGCCAAAAGTGTTGTAAATTTTTTCATAGAAAATCTCCTAACTAACTTTAATAGTTTTGTTTTATAATATATGTTATATAACAAATGTAATTTTATTGCAATATATGATTAAAAAATTTTTCAGCATTTAACTAATTTTGTTTTCATTGTTAAAAATTTTGAAATCTGTTAAAATAGAGGCATGACTACAGCTGTTTTTCCGGGCTCTTTTGACCCTCCGACTTACGGACATTTAAATATAATAGAAAGAGCGAGCCGCCTTTTTGATAAGATTGATGTTTTGATTTCTGTAAATCCTGACAAAAAGTGCCTTTTTTCTGACAAGGAACGCTATGACTTGCTTATAAAGCTTACTGAAAATTACAAGAATGTTACCGTTCATATATGGAATACTCTTGTTGCCGACTACTGCAGAAAATCCGGCGCAAATGTGCTGATTAGGGGAGTGCGGAACGCTATGGATTTTTCGCATGAGTTTGATCTTTCCCTTATGAATAAGCATTTGAACAGCGATGTTGAAACTCTTCTAATTCCGACTGCGCAGAAATATTTTCTTGTGCGATCAAGCAGCATAAAGGAAGTTGCAAGGTTTGGAGGAGACATAAGCACAATGGTTCCGAAACTTGTTGAAATTGAGATGAAAAAGAAATTTTTTGAGCAAAATTCGGCTTCAAAATAACAAAAATCGTCAAAATGTCATAAAAAGGTGTCAAAATTCATTGACAAATGTTTCATAATGCAAGTATAATTCTTGACAAGAAATAGGAATCTGTAGTAATATCAAAAACCGTTATACAGACGACTAAAAATTATAGCGAGGATATATTATGGCAGTACCTAGATCGAAAACTTCAAAAGCTGTAACCAAGAGAAGACGTGGCGTTAATATGCATCTTGACACACCGAATCTTGTAGCATGTGGAAACTGCGGAAACTTAGTTCTTCCACACCATGTATGCAAGAAATGCGGTTTCTACAAGGGCCGTCAGGTTCTTACTCCAGAAGTTAATGGCTAAATCAGGAGACTAAAATGGACGAATTGTTTGTAAAGATTCAGAAGCTTATCGCTGAAAAACTCGGAATTGATGAGTCAAAAGTTACAATGGATGCATCTTTCCGTGGCGACCTTGGAGCAGACAGCCTTGACACTTATGAGCTTGTTTATGCTATTGAAGAGGAAATGGGTGTTTCTATTCCTGATGACAAGGCTAATGAATTTGAGACTGTAAAAGATGCTTACGACTATATCAAGTCTCAGCAGCAGTAATTTCTGATTTTCAGTTTTAGCAAGGCACAGTCTGTTGGCTGTGCTTTTTTTGTTTATTTTAGTTTTACACAAAATGAAAAATCAGCAGATTTAAGTCATTTTGTTTGGCTTGTTTTTTTTGTTGTGTTTTTATAATTTTATTCGGATTATACAATGGGTTTTAAAAGTCTTTTTTATCCAGAGAAAAGTTTAACAAGAGAAAGAAAAAAGGAGCTTGATGAATTTTGCAGGCATTTAAAGCTTCATTTTAAAAACTATTCCTTGCTGGATTTGGCGTTTCATCACAGATCTTATTCAAACGAAAATTCTTCCTACAAAAGATATAATAATGAGCGTCTTGAATTTCTTGGGGACAGCGTGCTTGGACTTGCGACTGCTGCATTTTTGTATAATGATATGTCGCAGAATAAAGAAGGTGATCTTGCAAAAATAAAGGCGAATGTTGTAAGTGAGCAGTCTCTTGCGCCGATTGCTGTTGAAAAAATGCACATTGATAAATATCTTGTGCTTGGAAAAGGCGAGGAGCTTTCAGGTGGAAGATCAAAAAAGGCGATTTTGGCCGATGCTGTTGAGGCAATTATTGGAGCTTTGTATATTGACTCTGGATATGAAAGTGCGGAAAAGCTTGTTCTTGAATTGATTATTCCTGAAATAAGAAAAGTTCAAAATGATCATGGAAGCAAGGATTATAAAACTTTGCTTCAGGAATTTTATCAGAAAAAAACAAACGCTTGTCCTTCTTATTCGCTTGTAAAGACAACAGGACCAGACCATGACAGAGTTTTTTATGTCTCTGTAAAACTTGGAGATATTGTTTATGGACCTGCTAGCGGAAAAAATAAAAAGTCAGCGGAACAGGCGGCAGCTGGAGTTGCTTGCAAGGCTCTTGGAATTGAATAAGCTATTTAAACAGAATATTTTTCACTGAATAGTTTTTTTGAAAGTTCGATCAGTTTTTCTTTTGTGTTCATTTCTGGAGAGTCGGTTACGGTTTCGAAAAGCTCATTTAGAATTTTTCCCATTACTTTTCCGCTTGGAATTCCTTCCGACATTAAATCTTTTCCGTTCACTTTTAAATCTTTCAGGCTTAGCGCGGAATTTTCAGCCATAAGTTTTTCAATCCGTTTTTTTAATTCAACAAGAAGGTTCCACGACGGAGTTTTTTGCTGAAGCGGAATTCTGTGCATTCCGTAAATATCTGCGAGCCGCAAGAGAAAAAGGTCGTCAAGATTTTCCGCGCCAACTCTTATTATAAATCTGCGCACTGCGGAATCTGTCCAGCTGCTTTCATAGTGGAACATGTGCTCTTTTACAAGGTGGCTTACTTTTTTTATTTCATCATTTGAAAATTTTAAGGAAGTCATTGATTTTTTTGCTTTTTCAGCTGAAATCTGTTCATGCCCGTGAAAATGAATTCTTTCTTTTCCGTTGACTGTTTCAATTGTTTTAGATTCTGGCTTTCCTATATCATGATAAAAAGCTGCAAGCCGGACTGTAAGATTTTCTTTTGGACATCCATCGCAGGCGTATAAAATATGATCCGCAACATCAAATTCATGGAAGCCTCTTTCATCCTGCTGAAGACAATTTCTGCAAACAGAAAACTGCGGAATAAATATTTTTAATATTCCTGTCTGCTCCAACAGTTTTAATCCAACGCTAGGTTTTTCTGTCTGAAGAATTTTGCAGAATTCATCACGGAATCTTTCTGTGGAAATGCCTTCGACTTTTTTTAGAATTTCTTCTTGCGAGATTGCATCAAATGTTTTTTCTTCAATTTTAAATCCGAGCTGCCCAGAAAATCTTATTGCTCTTACAGGACGAAGCCCGTCTTCTGAAAAACGTTCGAATGGATTTCCGACTGTTCTGATTATTTTTTTTTGAATGTCGTTTTGTCCGCCAAATGGATCTGTGATTTTTCCTGTTGAAAGCTCCGCGGCAATCGCATTCATTGTAAAGTCGCGCCGTGAAAGATCTTCTTCGATTGTGTCTGCGTATTTTACTTTGTCCGGATGCCTTCCGTCTGAATATTCTGTTTCTGTTCTAAATGTTGTTGTTTCAAGCTCAAGTCCGAAAATATGAATTGTTACAGTTCCGTGCGCTATTCCAGTTGGGATTACATTCTTGAAAATTTTCACTACTTGCTCAGGTGTTGCGTTTGTGGCAATGTCGTAGTCGTGGCAAGTTTTTCCCATCAGCATATCGCGGACAGCTCCGCCAACAAGATATGACTTGAATCCGTTGTCTGAAAAAATTTTGCTTACTTTGATTAGTTTTTCTGGAATTTTTACACTTTTTGATGAAAACATGATAATATACAATATCAAATTTTGAACGGAATTTCTATCTATGAACATTTTTATTTTTACTGGGGGAGAAGCTCCGTCTCCAGAAACTGCAAAGCCTTTTTTTGAAAAATGCCAGCCGGACTATGTTATTGCCGCTGATTCTGGACTTGAAACTTTGGATTTGTATGCGGAACTTTTTGGTAAGGCTTTTGGGCCGGATTTAATTCTTGGCGACATGGACAGTTTGAAAAATTTGTCTTTGCTTGAAAAATATAAAAATGCAAAGCGTGAACTTTTTCCGAGCGACAAGGATTTTACTGATACGGAACTTGCTCTTTCTACAGCAAGGCAAATTTGCAAAACATCGTCGGTTGTTCTTGTGGGCGGAAACGGCGGTTGTTTGGATCACCTTATTTCAATTTATGATTCTTTTTCTGAAGATTTTCATGCTGACATTTGGCTTTGTGTGAATCAGACTGTTTATTTTCTTGCTGAAAAAAAATCGGCGGAAGTTTATAATTTGCAGCTTGAAGACAGAATTTCGGTTTCGCGTCTGACAAATAATTTTGACAATTCTTTTATTGAAGCAGAAGGATTTGAATGGAACTGCTTTAGAAAAAAAGGAATGGCAAGTGTTTCAAATAGAATTTCAGAGGAAAACTTTGCGCATAAAAATCCTGCGAAACTTTTTGCTTCAAAAGGCTCTTTTTTAATTTTTGCTCCGTATCATTGCGAAGTAAAAATTTAAATTCCTTTTGCAATAATTGAAATTGTTCTTGCAAGAAAAAAAATTCCCGCTGAAAAAACGCACGAAAATATATATACAAAAAAATAAATCCAGTATGATTTTCTTTTCGATATAAAAAAAAGAACAACGCTTTGGAGAATTCCGGCTGCGGAAAAAACAAAAAGTCCTAGAATTGTTGCTGAGCATGAAGTTAAAACAAAGTTCAGTGTGCTGTCAAGAAAATCTTGGTAAGAGCCGCTCACATAAAGAACTATAAGAAATACAGAAAACAGAAATAAAAAAAGGGAAGTGCGCCCTGTAAGTTTAAAGAGAAAAGAACGGTTGATTTTTTTTAATCTATTTAAGGAATCCATTTTTTGTGAATTTGCTTTAAAATATTTATATAAATCAGTATAATGGAAAAAGCATAATTTATCGAGTGGGGCAAAATGAAAGTAAAGAAGTTTTTTGCTAATTTTATAGTTTTGCTGATTTTTTCAGTGGTAGTTTTTTTTATTGGATGGATTCAGTTTTATGTGCGCCCTGGAACTTGCGCTATAATGAAATCAAAAACTGGCGGATTGTATCATTCTGCGGTCGTTCCTGGAGTTTTTACTTGGAGATGGGAGCGACTTCTTCCAACAAATGTTTCGCTGGAAATTTTCGACCTTTCAGTTTACAAGGCAACCCAGTCTGTTTCTGGAGAACTTCCGAGCGCATCTTTTTATAGTTCCCGCTTTTCTGATAAAAAAGTTGATTTTTCATACAATGTTGAGATTTCAGTTTCGATGAGCCTTTCTCCTGAAGGAATTTACAAGCTGGTTTCTGAAAATAAAATAACTTCAAATGAAGATTTGCAGGGATTCTACGATGCGAAGGCAAAACTTGCGGCTTCTCTTGTAGCAGAATATCTTGTTTCATCTTCAGCCTTGATAAAACCTTCCGCTTTAAGCCAAAAAGAAATTCAAGAAATAGTTGAAAAAAAAGCTTTTGAGTTTGATGGAATTTTAATTTCGTCAGTTGAACTTCTTGATGCAAAAATTCCAGATGTTGAGCTTTACAATCTTGCAAAGGCAAACTATGCGTCTTATCTTGAACTTTTGAATTCAAAAATGGCGCAAAAGGCTGAGTCTCAGGCGGAATTTTTTGTTGAGCAGGACAGGACTTTGGCGCAGCTTGAAAAACTTGGTTCAATGCTTCAGAAATTTCCGCAGCTTGAGGAAATGTTTAAAACTGGAGATGCCGCTCAAATTATAAATGCTGTAAAATCAATGCGCTAAAATTTTGAGGATAAAAAATGGAAAAAAGAATTTTTGGAATCCGTGGTGCTGTTTGCGCTGAAAATACTCCAGAGTCAATAAAAGAAAATGTCGGTGAAATGTGCCATTTGATTTTTAAAGAAAATAATTTGCAGCCCGATGATATTGTTTCTGTTCATTTTACGATGACGCAGGATTTGAAATGTATGAATGCCGCCGCTGCGCTTAGAAAAAGCGATGTTGGAATTGATACGTCTTTGCTCGCGCTTTTTGTTTCTCAGGAAGCTTCTATAGACGGAATGTTGCCTCGTGCTATAAGAGTTCTAGTTACAGCTTATCTTCCTGCTGAAAAAAATCCTGTTCATGTTTACATTAATGGCGCGGAAAAACTTCGGCCTGATTTTTCAAAAGGAAAATAAATTGAACATTTGGCTTGTTTCAAGAGAATATGCTGGAATTGCGGAGGCGGGCGGTGTAAAAAATGTTGCCTGCTCTTTGGCTGAAAGTCTTTTGCATTTAGGACACAAACTTTGTGTTTTCATTCCGCTTTATGGCTGCACTGATTTATCGCACGTTGAAAATTTTTCTGAAACTTGGCGGGATTCTGTTGCTTTTGGTATAAATGGAAAGCCTACTGAAGTTTTTTTCTCGCGCGGAATTTTCAATGGTGTTGAAATAATTTTTATTCGTCATAATTCTTTTTCTGAAAAAAAAGCAGTTTACACTTATACTTTTGATGAGCAAAAATATAATCCTGAACATCGGCAAGGGGAAGGGCATATTGATAACGATTTTCTGAATATGCTTTTCCAAAAAGCTGTTGTGTGCTATTCAAAAAATTGTCTTAATGATGAAATTCCAGACATTGTGCATTGCCAAGATGCTCCTGCTGCAATGATTCCGGTTTTTGCTCGCTTTATGCCTGCTGTAGCCGGATTTTTTTCAAAGACAAAATTTGTTGTAACGATTCACAACGCTGGTCCTGGGTATCATCACGAATTTAAAAATATTGAAGAAGCCGAACGTTTTTCAGGTCTTCCAAAGAAAATTCTTGAAAAAGGAAAAAACGGTTTATGCATAGAGCCTTTCCTATTGGCTTCGGAAAATGCCTGTGTTACTACTGTTTCCCCTGAATATGCTAATGAAATTATTTTAGGAAAAACCGACACTGCAGGTCTTTCGGAAGGTTTTAAGAAAAAAAGAATTGAGGTGATTGGCATTACAAACGGAATCGATTTTTCAAAATACGAACCTTCTGACAAAAATAAGTCGCTTTTACCTTTTGCCTTTGATCCTTTAAAAAACGACTTGGAAGGAAAATACAAATGCCGCGATTTCTTCTTGGAAAAATTTGCTTCAAAACAAAGCCTTGCTTCCAAAAACTTTGCGGATGGAACTTTGCAGTTTGGCTTTATTGATTCTGCTGAAAAAAATTCTAGTTTTACTTATATTGCGTATCATGGACGGGTTGTTCATCAGAAAGGAATTGAAGTTATGCTTGATTCCGCTGAAAAAATGTTTGAGTCAAATTTGCCTGTGAGATTTATTTTTGCAGGTCAAGGTTCTGTTGAGCTTGAAAATTCTTTGATTGCTTTTTCTGAAAAATGGAGTGGAAAATGTGTCTACATAAAAGGATACAATAAATCCATTGCCCGGCTTGCAGTTGCCGCTGTTGATTTTTCATTGCATCCAAGTTATTTTGAGCCATGCGGACTTGAAGATTTTATTGCGCAGACTTTTGGAACTTTGCCTGTTGCCCATGCGACTGGCGGACTTTGCAAAATTGTCGATGATGAAACTGGCTGGCTTTATTTTCCTAATACATCAGAATCTTTGCAAACCGAACTTACATCTTTGGTGAATATAATGCGTTACGCTGGGCGTGATATTTTTAAAGGCATGATTTCTTATGCTTCAAGGTATATTCATGAAAAATATTCCTGGAACAAAGTTGCGCTGATTTATGAAGAGCTTTATAAAAAACTTCTTGCCTGCTGAAATTTATTTTTGAAAGAAAAACGGCTGACCAAAAAACGTAAATTTTTTGATCAGTCATTTTTTTTTAATTTTACTGTTCTATAACTGACAAATCAGAAACTGAAAGAAGCACTGGAATGTTATTTGAATTTGTAACAACAATTCCTTTTCCCGTAACTGTAATCGGAGTGCTTTCTGAAATGTTTACTGCGCTTTTTTGAATCAAGTTAAGGGATTTGTCATAGCGGCCAAGAACCCATCCTGATTTGTCTTGAATTACACAGTAAAAATTGCTTCCATTGTTTACAAGAACTGAATGCTCTGAAACATTTTCTTCTGACTCTTTTTGAATCTCCATTTTGAATGCGTCAATCAGGCAAAGTTTTATAGCGCCTTTTCCTGAATTTTCACCGCAAATAGCCATGTAGAATGTTGAGTCTCCAGAAGTTTTTGGGAATGATGCGCCAGTTGCAACTCCGACAACTGCATCTTGAACTGCGATTATTGTTCTTCCGCGGATAACTTTTACAGGAGATTCTTTTACGACTTTTCCAGTTTTTGAGTTTACCTTTACAAGCGTACTTAAGTAATCTGCTTCTTTTACAACTTTTAGTCCGATTACAGTACCGTCTTCAAGCTGCTTAAGTTCCGATTCAAGAATTTCCTGCTGATCTTTTGCAATTTCCATTCTTTCATTTTGAGCTTCGTCAAGTTTTTTGTCGGCTTTCTGCTGTTGCTCTTCGGCTTTTTTTGCAGATTCATCGGCTTTCTGCTGCTGCTGCTGAGTTTTCTGCTGTTCCTGATCGGCATTTGATTTTGCTTGGTCAGCTTCTTTTTGAGCGTTTTCAGCTTTTTGCTCGGCTTGCTTTGCTTCAGCTTGCTTTGCTTTGTTCTGTGGATCTGCGGCGGCTTCTTTCTTGGCACTTTCAGCATCTTTTTTTGCTTTGTCCGCTTCGTTTTGCTTTGTCTGCGCGTTTTTTTCAGCCTGTGCCTGATTTTTTTTCTGCTCGTCTAAAGCCTGCTTGTCCTGAGCCGCTTCTTTTGCTGCTTCCTGAGCTTTTGCTTCTGCGTTTTCAGCCTCACGCTCTTTTATGTCAACCATGTTTTTGCGCTCGTCAACGCCTTTGTCATCATCTTCCTTCATGGATTCAACAACTTTTTTGTCGCTGATAACAGAAGTGTCTACAGAAGAAAGACCGCCTTCTGCATATTCTCCAAGCGGAATCACAATCTGTGAATTTCCTGGCCAGTCGCTCCATTTTATTGAAAGTCCGCATTTTTTTTCAGTAAGATTGCTGATTACAATGTTTTTGTATTTTGATTTGAATGTGTCGAGCTGATTTCTATAAACTGCGTTGTATACAGTAACGAACGTTGCGACTGTTGAAGCGTCCTGTTGAGAATATCCGTAAGCCGCGCTCAAGTAAGACGCAATGATTCTTCGCAAGTTTCTGATGTGGTCAACTGTTGCATTCGGATTTATAAGAATAATGTCTGCGTCAAGTTTTCCTTGCTCGGAAGGATCGACTGCATGAATAACTGTATACTTTCCATTTGCGCCGAATGTTCCGCTTGACTGTGTTCCTGCATTTTTTAGCTGATTTCCAAGTCCTGCGCCAATTGAACTTATAGCAGCTGCTGTTTCAATTACAGAATGAGGACCTTCGTAGTTTTCAAAGACGATTGTGCTTGCGTCTCCTGCGCTTCTAAGTTCTCTTTCGTTTACATTTTGCGCCGAAACGAAAAATACTGAGCCTGCCGCAAAAATCAGCGAGGCTAAAAACTTTCTGTTCATATTTCCTCCAGACTGAAATATTTTATCATGGTTTCTGAAAAAATTCTACGAAAATGCGTTTAAAGTTCAGGGCAAACGCATGTAAAAACTCTTTCTGATAAAATTACAGAAAGTGTGAAAT
>ERZ808252.669-NODE-669-length-30893-cov-6.380667_pt1 | contig 30893 bp, 26 predicted proteins | sample MGYA00521242_ERZ808252 | MGnify/ENA primary metagenome ERZ808252 (study PRJEB31516, sample SAMN03275581) | gut metagenome | biome: mammalia-associated habitat; material: feces | host: Papio cynocephalus | place: Kenya | collected 2012-08-07 ...
TCGGCGCAAATACTATGTGATATTTGCAGTTCCATGTTGAATGTGATAATGTATGCACATCATTCATTTGATTACTCCTTTGACATCTTTAGACGTTGTTCACCAGACCAGCGTCTATTGTATCAAAGGAGTGCTTTTTCTGTGCATAGCTGTAAGCTTTTTAGAACCCCGCGCCTAGCACGGGGTTTTCAAGGATACAAAAAAGCCATCCTTTGGCGCGGGGAGGGCTTTTGGTGCTTTTTCGGGGGCGGTTATTTCAGGGCGGAGAGGTATTTTTCCGCTTCCAACGCGGCGCGGCATCCGCCCGCGGCGGCGGTGACGGCTTGGCGGAAAGCGGTTTCCTGCACGTCGCCGGCGGCGAAAACGCCCGCGACGGACGTGAACGGCGTGCCTTTTTCCGTTTTGATGAAGCCGGATTCGTCCAATTCCAGCGCGCCGCGGAACAATTCCGTGTTCGGTGCGTGTCCGATGGCGACAAATGCGCCGTCAACGGCCAGTTCGGACGTTTCGCCCGATTTGACGTTTTTCAATTTCAATCCGGTCAGGCCGCCTTTGTCGCGTTCGCCGACGAATTGTTCGACGACGGTGTCCCACACGGGGGTGACTTTCGAGTTGGAAAGCAGGCGTTCCTGCAAAATCTTTTCGCAGCGCAGGGCGTCGCGGCGGTGGATCAGGAAAACCTCGGCCGCCAGATTCGCCAGATACAGCGCGTCTTCGACCGCCGTGTTGCCGCCGCCGATGACGGCGACCCGTTTGTTGCGATAGAAAAATCCGTCGCACGTCGCGCAGGCGGACACGCCGAAACCGCGCAATTCCTCTTCGTTCGGCGCGCCCAACCATTTGGCCGACGCTCCCGTCGCAATGATCAGCGCGTCGCAGGTCAGCGTGTCGCCGGAATCCAGTCCGACCGTGAACGGCCGCGCGGACAAACCGACCGAAACGGCCAGATCGTCAACGATTTGCGCCCCCAGATTTTCCGCCTGTTCGCGCATTCTGTCCATCAGCTCCATCCCGCCGATCTTTTCGGGGAATCCGGGGTAGTTTTCGATGTCGCCCGTTTGGGTCAGCTGTCCCCCGGGCTGCATACCGGAAACGACGACGGCGGGGATCATGGCGCGCGCGGCGTAGATCGCGGCCGTGTATCCGGCGGGGCCGGAACCCAGAATGACAAGGGGGGTGTGTTGCGTGGTCATGTTTCAAATCCTTCGGTCAAAGAAAAACGTTTCTTTCCTTTTATATGTTTTCGCGGCGGGGGACAAGCCCCGAATGGACGGCGGGGGATCAAACCCCTTGCAAACCGGAACGGTTAAGAATATGATTTTCAACGAAAAAAGGAGGCGGAATGAAGCGCGGAAAAATTATTGTCGTCGGCAATGAAAAGGGCGGAACGGGCAAATCGACGCTGGCCATGCATCTGATCGTATGGTTTTTGCGGCAAAAAAAGCTGGTGGCGTCGATTGATCTGGACGGTCGGCAGGGAACGTTGACGCACTATATTCAAAACCGCGCCGCTTATGCCGCCGTCCGGCACGTCGATCTGGGGCTGCCGGAACATTTGTGCGTTTCCGTTCGCGAAAGCCCGACGGCCGCCGAACGCGCGGAGGACGAACAGGCGTTCACGGCGCAGCTGGAACGGCTGCAAAGCGAAAACGACGTGGTCGTGATCGACACGGCGGGGGCGGACAGCCATCTGTTCCGGTTGGCGCACGCGGCGGCGGACGTTTTGATCACGCCGTTGAACGACAGCCTGATTGATCTGGACGTTTTGGCGAAAATCGAACCGGAAAAGCTGACGATCAAATCCCCCGGACATTACGCGCAAACCGTGTGGCAGGCGCGCCAGAAACGCGCGGCGCAGCGCAAGCCGCAAACCCGATGGTTCGTTCTGCGCAACCGCGTGATGCACGTTTCCACCCGCAATGAAAAGCTGATCTGGAAATTGCTGGAAGCGTTGGGCAAACGCATCAATTTCACGCCGCTGGCGGGGTTGGGCGAGCGAATCGTTTTTCGCGAACTGTTTTTAAAAGGGCTGACTTTGCTGGATGTCGGCGCGGGCCAAGCGGGGGGCGCGATGTCGATGACCCACGTCGCCGCCCGACAGGAACTGCGGTCGATTTTGCAGGCGATCGGCGAAGACGCGTCCGCGGACGACGCCCCGAAACCCGCAAAATGACAGGCGGACGAAAGCTTGTCTTGACAGACGGCGTTTGATTCGTAATTCTGTTTGAAAGTCTTTTGTTTTTTTAATGACTGATTCTAAAATTTCCTATGGGGGACAGAATGAATATTAAAACCGTTCCGACAAAACCTTTTGAAGGGCAGCGTCCGGGGACATCCGGTTTGCGCAAAAAAGTGACCGTTTTTGAGCAGCCGCACTATCTGGAAAACTTCGTTCAATCCATTTTCGACAGTCTGGACGACTTTCAGGGAAAAACTCTGGTGGTCGGCGGCGACGGCCGTTATTTCAACCGCAAAGCCATTCAGGTCATCATCAAAATGGCGGCGGCGAACGGATTCGGCGAATTGATGATCGGCAAGGGCGGGTTGCTGTCCACGCCGGCCGCGTCGTGCGTCATCCGCAAATATCAGGCGTTCGGCGGCATCATCCTGTCCGCCAGCCACAACCCCGGCGGTCCCACGGCCGATTTCGGCATCAAATACAACATTTCAAACGGCGGACCCGCGCCTGAAAAGGTGACGGAGGCGATTTACGCCAACACGCAGAAAATCGAAAGCTACCAGATCGCCGATACGCCCGACATCGACTTGGACACGATCGGGGAAAAGGTGCTGGGCGAAACGAAAATCAAGATCATCGATCCCGTCTCCGATTACGCGGAAATGATGGCGAAGCTGTTTGATTTCGATTTGATCCGCCGGTTGTTCGAGGTCGGCAATTTCAAAATGCGCTATGACGCGCTGCACGCCGTGACGGGGCCTTACGCCAAATACATTTTGGAAGAAGTCCTGCACGCGCCCAAAGGAACGGTCGTCAACGGCGAACCCAAAGAGGATTTCGGCGGCGGTCATCCCGACCCGAATCTGGTGTACGCGCATGATCTGGTCGAATATATGTTTTCCGACAACGCGCCGGATTTCGGGGCGGCTTCGGACGGCGACGGCGACCGCAACATGATTTTGGGACGCAAGTTCTACGTCAACCCCAGCGACAGCTTGGCGCTGATCGTCGCGAATTTCTGGAACGCCCCCGGCTATGACCGCGGTTTGACGGGCGTCGCCCGTTCCATGCCGACGTCGCAGGCCGTTGACCGCGTCGCCCGCGGCATGGGGATGAGTTGCTATGAAACCCCGACAGGGTGGAAATTCTTCGGCAACCTGCTGGACGCGAACAAAGCCACCATTTGCGGCGAGGAAAGCTTCGGCACGGGATCGAACCACATCCGCGAAAAGGACGGTTTGTGGGCAGTTTTGTACTGGCTGAACATCATCGCGGCCGTTAATATGTCGGTTGAGGACATTGTCAAGGCGCATTGGAAAAAGTACGGCAGAAACTTCTATTCCCGCCATGATTATGAATCGGTTGACAGCAAGGTCGCAAACGAAATCATGGACGCGATGCGCGCCAAGGCCGAAAGCGAAGTCGGTAAGTTCTATGGCGAATACGAAGTCGAAACGTTCGACGATTTCAAATACATCGACCCCGTTGACAAAAGCGAAAGCGCGCATCAGGGCATCCGCGTCCTGTTCAAGGACGGTTCCCGCATCGTGTTCCGCCTGTCCGGAACGGGGACGCAGGGCGCGACGATCCGTATTTACATCGAAAAATACGAACCGAACGTGGCGCGTCACGACATGGATCCGCAGGAAGCTTTGGCCGAATTGATCGAAATCGCCGAAGAGATTTCCGGCGTCAAGGCTAAAACGGGACGCAAGAAACCGGATGTCATCACCTGATAACGATTTCATTTTAGATAAAACAATCCTGCGCGCCGCGGACATCCGCGGCGTTGCAGGTTTAACGCTGCCGGCGCGGGCGGCCGAATTGATCGGCCGCGGCTTCGGCAGTGTCGTTTTACGGCGCGGGTTGAAAACGGTGATCGTCGGCGGGGACGGGCGGCTGTCCACGCCGGAATTGAAAAGCGCGCTGATCCGCGGGCTGGCGGCCTGCGGGGCGCGGGTCGTCGATATCGGATTGTGTCCGACGCCCATGTTGTATTTCGCCGTCGTGACGACGCCCGAAACGGCCGGCGTCATGGTGACGGCGTCGCACAACCCCAAAGAATACAACGGATTTAAAATGCTGCTGGACGGGCAGTCGTTCTGCGGTTCCGACCTGCTAAGTCTGGGGGAGATGATCGACCGCCGCGATTTCACGACCGGAGAGGGGTTTGTGGAACGCGCCGATTTCCTGCCACGGTACGTTGACCGATTGGCGCGAGATTTCCGGTCGGCAGGCAAACCGATGACGGTCGTTTGGGATTGCGGCAACGCAACCGCCGGCGTTGTCGTTCCCGAACTGGTCAAGCGGTTGGACGGGCGGCATATCGTTTTGAACGGCCGCGTTGACGGCAATTTTCCGGCGCACGCCCCCGATTGTTCCAAAGAGGAAAATCTGCGGGAATTGCAGGCGACCGTTTTGCGCGCCAAAGCCGATCTGGGGCTGGCGTTCGACGGGGACGCCGACCGTTTGGGCGTGGTGGATTCGCGCGGCCGGATGGTGCAGGCGGACAAGATTCTTCCCATTTACGCCGAAGAGATTTTGAAAACCCGCCCGCGCGCCGTTTTTATCGCCGACATCAAATCGGGCAAGACTTTTTCATCGGAAATCAAACGGCTGGGCGGCGTTCCCGTGATCGGCAAAACGGGACATTCTTTCATTAAAATGAAAATGCGGGAAACGGGTGCGTTGCTGGGCGGGGAAATGAGCGGCCACATCTGTTTCGCAGACAAATATTACGGTTTCGACGACGCGCTGTATTCCGCCGTGCGTTTGCTGGACATCGCCGCACATATGGACAACGCAACGCTGCAGGACAGGATCGACCGTATTCCGGAAACATTTGCGACGGGCGAAATTCAAATCCCCTGTCCGGACGGCGAAAAATTCCAATGCGTCGAGAAAATCAAGGCGTCGCTGAACCGTCAAGGCATTGCGTTCGATGACACGGACGGCGTGAAACGCGTGTGGCCGACGACGGGATGGTGGCTGATTCGCGCTTCAAACACGTCGCCGGCGCTGGTCGGCCGGTGCGAAGCCGACACAAAAGCGGAATTGGACGCGTTGGTGAAAAATTTGTTTCAAACGGTGAATGAAGTTTATCCCGTTGAAAATAAATGATTTTACTGTCCGTTTGGCCACTTTTGCCATAATTCGCCACAATTCCGACCATAATTTCGCCACAATTCATCCGTATTCTGTAAACAGCTTAGAAAATATTTGTTTCAAATGTTTTTTGACGTACTGGCAAATGATCCGGCGTTCCGGATAAACACAGACAAAGAACGGGGACAACCCGTCGGAACGAAAGCTTGAATGTTCTTATATCCAAAAAAAATCCTCCGTCGGTGCGGGGGATTTTTTATACGGGGCGGCCGCCGGATAATGCGCTTAGGGCGGACGTTTTTTTACCGCCGCTGAGCAATGACGCATTGATACAAATCGCCGAAGCAGGTCTTTTTCGCCCAGATCAGCTTGTCCGTTTTCGGCGCGAAAGATTCGATTTCATTGTACCACAGGCTTTCGGCGAACGGTTCAAACAGGCGGTTGAATGTTTTTAAAACGGGTTTCAGTGGGTGAAAACGTTTTGGCGCGGCGTAATCGACAAAGATCATTTTCCCCGTCGGTTTCAACGCGTTGAACGCCCGTTTCAACGCCGCCTTTTTCCGCGTGTCGGGCAATTCGTGCAACGAAAACCAGCCGATGACAACATCATAGCGTTTGTTGTCGGGGACGGTGAAGTCGCGTTCTTTGATAACGACGTTCAGCCACGGCGACACGCGCGGTTTCATCGCGTCGATATGGGCGGGGGACACGTCTTCAATGCAATAGGTTCCCTTGCCGTTCATTTTTGACGCGACTTCGCGTTCAAAATCGCCGGATGCGACGCCCAACTGCAAAACGTCGTCGCCTTCGATGATTTCGTTTGTAACGGATTTTGTCAGTTTTCCGCCAAGGAAACAGGTCGCGGGCGCGGCGATTTTTTTGCTGTCGAACACGGCGGCCAGCCACGGGTGGAAATACCGCCGCCCGTAAACCGACGTCAGGTATTCGGGAACGGCCGCCGCGTCCTTTTCATTGACGGCGGGCGGGGGGACGGGGGCGAAAGTGGTCGCTTTTTTCTGTTTCAAATCGGTCATGGCGTTAATCAATCAATCCCAAAGCTTTGCCTTTGATCACCGCGCCGGTGCGGTTGGTGACGTCCAAAGCCTTTAAAATCGCGGTGACGTGCAGTTTGACGGTTCCTTCGGACAAATTCAGTTCGCGAGCGATGATTTTGTTGGGCTTGCTTTGCCCGATCAACCGCAAAACGTCCAGCTGCCGCGGCGTCAGCGGACCTCTGTTTTCGGCGGGCGTTTCCTGTTTTTCGGACAGGGACAGCAGTTCGGACGGCAGGTAAAGGCCGCCGCTCAGCACCAGATGCAGCGCGCTGAGAATGATTTTGGCGGAGGACGTTTTCGGAATGAATCCGGACGCCCCGATGTCGATCGCCTGCAAAACGTTTTCCGGATCGGTGACGGCGGACAAAACGACGATCGGCGTGTCGGGATAGTGTTCCTTTAACAGCCGCAGGGATTCGTGCCAGCTCAGCCCCGGCATGGCCAGATCGGTCAAAATCAGGTCGTAGGGAACCGTCCCGTCGGCCTTTTGCTGCAATTCCCTGTGGTCGCGGACGGTGTCGATGCTGATGTCGTCGTCCAAATCGGACAGAACCAGACGCAAGCCGTCCAAAAAAAGCTCGTGATCGTCGGCTATCAGAATTTTCAGCATTGGCATCCCCCGTTCGTTTGGTATAGTGTAGCGTAAAAACAATTTAAAAACAGGAAAAAAATGCCGCAGGGAAAAGTTTTTGATTTGGGACGTCAGGGCGACGGTTTGATCCGGACGGACGACGGCCGCGCCGTGTTCGTCGCGGGCGCGCTGGCGGGGGAAACGGTGGAATATGAAACGGCGGACGCGGGGCGCGCGCGGTTGGTGCGCGTGATCGACCCGTCGCCGGACAGGGGCGAACCCGTCTGTCCGTGTTTCGCGCAATGCGGCGGATGCGTGCTGCAACACCTGAAAACGGAAGCCTATCGCGCGTTCAAAATGCGGTGTTTAAGGGAGCTGCTGCCCGCGTCGTGGAGCTTGCCGGATTTCGACGAACCGTTCTTCGCCCCGTTTGAAAGCCGCCGCCGCGCGACGTTCGCCGTGATGTGGAACGGATCGGTTCGCCGGTTCGGGTTCAATGCGCGGCAAAGCGACCGGATCGTCGAAACGGCGGATTGTCCGGCGCTGGTTCCCGCTTTGCGCCGCCTGATCGTGCCGCTGCGCGAATACGTCGCCGGCCGGAGTTTCCCGAAGAAAAAGGGCGTGGGCGACGTTTCGGTGCAAATGACCGGCGCGGGGGCGGACATCCTGTTTACTTTGCCGTTTGAACCGTCCGCGGATTGGCGTTCGACGGCGGCGGATTTCGCCGCAAACGTCGGGGCGGCGCGCGTGTCGTGGCGCGCAAACGAACGGGAGGAGGCCGAACCGCTGGCCGTGTTGAGCGCGCCGGAATTGCGGATCGGCGATTTCACCCTGAAACCGCCCGCCGGCGTGTTTTTACAGCCGTCGCAGGCGGGACAAGACGCGTTGACGGCGGCCGTCGTCGAATACGTCGGCAAAGCCAAACGCGTGTATGACCTGTTTTGCGGGGCGGGGACGTTCACCTTGCCGCTGTTGCAAAAAAAGCGGGTGATCAAGGGGGCGGACAACGCGCCGCAGGCTTTGGCCGCGTTGCGGGCGGCGTCGGACGGGCGCGTTGAAACATCGGTGCGCGATTTGTTCAAAACGCCGCTTTATCCCGACGAACTGTACGGGATTGACGCCGTCGTTTTCGATCCGCCGCGCGCGGGGGCGAAAGCGCAATGCGAACAGCTGGCGGCGTCCGAAGTGCCGCGCGTCGTCGCCGTGTCGTGCAATCCCGTCAGCTTTGTCCACGACGCGGAAATACTGATGCGCGGCGGGTACGAATTAAAACGCCTGCGTCCGGTCGATCAGTTCGTGTTCACGCCGCATATGGAATTGGCGGCCTTGTTTGAAAAGAAGGTCTAGCCGTTTTCTTCGGATTGGAAATCGCGGCAGGCGAATTGCAAAAAGCTGGCGATCAGGTTTTCGTTCCACACTTTGACCTCCGCGGGGACTTTCAACACCGCGGGGGTGAAGTTCCAGATGTATTTGATTTTTGATTCGATCAGAAAATCCGCCGTTTTCTGGGCGCAAGAGCGCGGAACGGTCAAAATGGCCAATTCGATTTCCGGTTCGCGGATCAAATCGGGCAGGCGGGACAGGTCGAAAACCTGTTTGCCGTTGACACCGGTGCCGATTTTGTTCGGATCGACGTCGAACAGGGCGCGGATGTTCAACCCGTAATCGTTGAACGCGACGTATTTCGCCAGAGCCGACCCCAGCAGACCCGCGCCGACGATGACGGCGTCCTTCGATTTTTTAAATCCCAGCGTTTCCTCGATGGAATCCTTTAATTCGGAAACGCTGTATCCCACGCGGCACCGGCCGGCGTTGTTCAGCAGCTTGAAATCCTTTCGCACCTGCGAATCGTCGATGTTCAATCGGGCGGCGATTTGCGGGCTGGAAATGGTGTCGATTCCGTCTTCAATGTATTCGATCAGAATGCTGTGATACAAAGTCAGGCGGCCGAGAACCTTTTCCGGAATTTCTGTTTTCATGAATGTTTCCTGAATGTTGAACGCTGTTTTTCAGCGGACGAATTTAACACAGATTAGGCGGAAAAACCGAAAAAATCCAGTCCGTATTTCCGATTTGCGCTTTTTTTCACGATTTCAGGCGCGGCCGAAAACGGAAAAGAACGAAAAAAACGGGCGGACGGTTGATTTTTATATAACGATCGGCTAAATTCCAATAAACCCGTGTCGGGCGTCCATTCCGGCCAAGGGACACACTTTTGCAAAGGGAATAAAATGCAGACTGAAACCAATACCGTTCTTTTGCGGCGCGAAGTCATGGTGCGCCTGATCAAATCGTTCCTGTCCGGAAATCTGGAGCAGGCGGCCGACGACCTGCCGTTCGCCATGCGTCCGAAAAACGCGGATGCGCCGTTCCGTTGCTGCATCCACAGCGAACGCGCCGTGTTGCGTGAACGTGCGATCGCGGCTTTGGGCTGTTCGGTCGAAGACGACGACGATAAAACGCCGCTGTCGGAATACGCGCGCCGCGCGCTGACCCGCGAAAAACCGGACGACACGGTGCTGACCGTCGTTGAATCGGCGTGCCACGGGTGCGCCGCCGGACGCATTTACGTCACCGACCTGTGTCAGGGATGCGTCGCCAGACCTTGCACGACGGCGTGCGCTTTCGGCGCGATTTCCGTTCAAAACGGTCGTTCGTCGATCGATTCGACGAAATGCAAGGCCTGCACGAAATGTATGCAGGTTTGCCCCTACGGCGCGATCGCCAAAATCAAAGTCCCGTGCGAAGACGCCTGTCCCGTCGGCGCGATCGCCAAAAACAGCAACGGACACGCGCAAATCAATTCGGACCGTTGCCTGAGTTGCGGGGCGTGCTTGGCGCACTGCCCGTTCGGCGCGGTGGCGGAAAAAAGCCAGATGATCGACATCCTGCGCGCGATCAAATCGGATAAAAAGGTCGTCGCCATGGTCGCGCCCGCCGTCGCGGGGCAAATGGCCGCCGGCATCAACAAAATCGCGTCCGCTTTGGTCAAGGCCGGATTCGACCGCGTCGCGGATGTCGGCGTCGGCGCGGACATCACGACCGCGAACGAAACCGTCGATTTCGCCGAACGGATGAAACGCGGCGACAAGTTCATGACCACGTCGTGCTGCGCCGCCTATCGCGAAATGGTGAAAAAGGATATGCCGGAAATCGCGCCGTTCATGTCCGAAACGGGAACGCCGATGCACTATACCGCTGAATTGGTCAAAAAGGCCGATCCCGACTGCGTGACGGTGTTCGTCGGTCCCTGCGTCGCCAAACGCCGCGAAGGTTTCGGCGACGAAAACGTCGATTTCGTCATGGATTTCGAGGAAATGGCCGCTTTGTTCGAAGCGGCGGGCATTGATCCGGCGCAATGCGACGAATACGATTTCGGCACGGAAACGTCCAAACAGGCCAGAAACTTCGCCGTTACGGGCGGGGTGGCCGAATCCGTCCGCGTGGCCGCCGGCGGCAAGCTGGACATCCGTCCGACGTGCATCAACGGGCTGAACCCGAAATCCGTGCGCGAAATGGCGATGTGGGCGAAAAAGGGCGAATGTCCTTTGGGCAACATCGTCGAAGTCATGGTTTGCGAAGGCGGATGCGTCGGCGGGGCGGGATGCTTCGCCAACCAGAAAACGGCGGCGCGCGGCGTCGCGAACTACGCCGCCAAGGGCGCGGACGTGAAAACGGTCGAAACCGAATAAAACGGATAAAAACGGAAAAAGCCCCCGCGGGGGCTTTTTTCATACTTCGGGCGATCTTTTCATTTCGGCCGCAAAACTGTATAATGGGCGAAAAAACACAGGGGGACGCCATGTATAAAAACATCGAAAAGCAAACGGTTTTGAAATTAAAGGATCTGGTCGAATATCAGGCGGGGCAGGTCGTCAGCAAAACGCTGGTGCAAAACGCCGCGGTCAGCGTGACACTGTTCGCGTTCGACAAGGGCGAGGAGATTTCCACCCACACGGCGGGCGGCGACGCTTTGGTTACGGTGCTGGACGGCGTCGGCCGGTTCACCGTCGGCGGGGACGAATTCTTTTTGACCGCTGGCGAATCGCTGGTCATGCCCAAAGGAATCCCGCACGCCGTGTTCGGCGAGGAACGCTTTAAAATGCAGTTGACGGTTTCCTTTTAAAAAAGACTGATGCAACCGCGGGCGGAATCTGATAATACGGTATAAGCTTTTTTATCAAAGGAAGAACAACCGTGCCGTCCTTGTTTGACACTACCGTAGCCCAGCCTTTGGCGGACAGATTGCGTCCGCAGACGATCGACGATGTCGTCGGGCAAGATCACCTGTTGGGCGCGGACGCGCCGTTGGGACGGATGCTGATCACGGGAAAAGTGTCGTCCTTTATTTTGTGGGGGCCGCCGGGGTGCGGCAAAACGACGATCGCGCGGTTGTTGGCGCATCACACCGACATGGCGTTCGAGCCGATTTCCGCCGTTTTTTCGGGCGTGGCCGACCTGCGTAAAATATTCGACACGGCGAAACAGCGTCGGCAGGCGGGGCGGGCGACGATTTTGTTCGTTGACGAAATCCACCGTTTCAACCGTTCGCAGCAGGACGGATTCCTGCCCTATGTCGAAGACGGCACGGTCGTTTTGATCGGCGCGACGACGGAAAACCCGTCTTTCGAGCTGAACGCCGCCTTGCTGTCCCGATGCAAAGTGTTCGTGTTGAAACGTCTGGGCGAAGACGCGCTGGAATCCATCATCAAACGCGCCGAAAAACTGGTCGGACGGTCTTTGCCCGTCACCGCCGACGCGCGCGAACAGCTGAAAGCGATGGCCGACGGCGACGGCCGCTATCTGTCCAATATGCTGGAAGCGTTGTTCGACCTGCCCGACCGCGATTTGGCGCAGGGGCCGTTGCCGGTTGAAAAAATGCTGACCGTCGTCGCGCGCCGTCCCGCCGTTTACGACAAAGACCGCGACGGGCATTACAACCTGATCAGCGCGGTGCACAAATCGCTGCGCGGGTCGGATCCCGACGCGGGGCTGTATTGGGTGGCGCGCATGATGTCGGCGGGCGAGGATCCGAAATACATTTTTCGCCGTCTGACCCGTTTCGCGGTCGAGGATGTCGGGTTGGCCGATCCGAACGCGCTGGTGCAGGCGGTGTCGGCGTGGAACGCTTACGAACGCCTCGGGTCGCCGGAGGGCGATCTGGCGTTGGCGCAGCTGGTCGTGTATCTGGCGACCGCGCCGAAATCCGTCGGCGTTTACAAAGGGTGGAACGCGGCGGTGCGCTTGGCGCGCGAAACGGGGTCGCTGATGCCGCCGATGAACATTTTGAACGCGCCCACGAAATTGATGAAAGAGCTGGGATACAACGAGGGATACGAATACGATCCCGACACGGCGAACGGTTTTTCGGGCGCGAATTACTTCCCCCCCGAAATGGGGCGGCAAAAGCTTTACCACCCGATCGAACGGGGGTTCGAGCGCGAAATCGTCAAACGGATCGCGTATTGGGACAAATTGAGAAAGGAAATCGAAAATGGCAGGCGTTAGTATGGTCACGGTCGGCGAAGACGACGGCATCGTCCGTTTGGACAGGTGGTTCCGGCGGCATTACCCGCAGGTGACGCAGGGGCAGCTGCAAAAGCTGCTGCGCACCAAGCAGGTCAAGGTGGACGGCAAGCGCGCCGAAGCGTCGCAGCGCGTGTCCGCGGGACAGGTCGTGCGCGTGCCGCCTTTGCCGGAAAAAGGGTCGCCGATGGCGGCGGCCAAAGCGCGCCGCGACGCCGTGAAAGTCAGCGACGAAGACGCCGCTTTCGTCCAAAGTCTGGTGATTTACAAGGATAACGACGTTCTGGTTTTGAACAAGCCCGCGGGGCTGGCCGTTCAGGGCGGAACGGGGGTGACGCGGCATCTGGACGGGATGTTGTCGGCGTTGCGTTTCGACAAGGATGAAAATCCCCGTTTGGTTCACCGGCTGGACAAGGACACCAGCGGCGTTCTGGTTTTGGGGCGCACGCCCGCCGCGACCGCCAAGCTGGCCGACGCTTTCCGTTCGCGCGAAGCCAAAAAGGTTTACTGGGCTTTGGTGTTCGGAACGCCGGAAATCAAAGAGGGGCGGATCGCTGCCAAGCTGTTGAAATCGACGGGGGAATTCGGCGGCGAAACCATGCGCGTCGATGAAAAGAACGGCCAGTCCGCCGTGACGCTGTACCGCGTGGTTGACGAAGTGTATAAAAAGGCCGCTTGGCTGGAATTGATGCCGTTGACGGGGCGCACCCACCAGCTGCGCGTGCATTGCCAATACATGGGGCATCCGATCATCGGCGACGGCAAATACACGGGCGATTTTCCGCCGGCGGATTATTTGAAATACGGCAAATCGCTGCATTTGCACGCCCGCGCGCTGCGGATGCCGCTACCGTCCGGAAAAATGCTGGAAGTCTATGCGCCGCTGAACGAAAAAATGGCCGACAGTTTCGATTTTTTGGGCTTTTCCTATAAAAAGCCGGAAAATCCGTTTAAAAAATTTCCCGTGGATTAAGGAGGAAACGGCATGAAAAAAGCTCTGGCCGCGGTTTGCGTTTTCATTTTGTTGTGCGCCGGCGTCGGGTATTGGACGTTGCGCGGATTTTCCAAAACGCTGCAATCGGAAATCGTTGCGGCCGTCGCCGGGAAAACGGGGCGGACGCTGACGTTGGGCAAAACGGCGGCGCGGTTTTCCCTGACGCCGTCGGTGACGCTGCAAAATGTGCGGCTGGCCGACGCGGCGGATTGGGCGGGCGAGGCGAATATGCTGGAAATCGGATCGCTGACCCTGCGGGCGGAGCTGTGGCCGCTGTTTTCAAAACGGGTGGAGGTGCGCGACGTGATCGTTGACGGCGTGCGGCTGAACCTGAAAACGGACGGGGAGAGGAACAACTGGACGTTCGGGCGGAAAACGGACGGGGAAAACGTCCCCGCCGCCGATGACGCGCCTTTGGCTGCAAAACCGGAAAAAAACGCGAAAACGTCCGGTTTCGATTGGAAAACGGGCAAGCTGACCGTCAAGGACGTGACGGCGACGCTGACGGATTTCAAAACGGGGCGGCGGATCGAAACGTCCGTCGCCGGATTGACGGCGTCGCGGGATGAAAAGGGCGTGTTTCTGGCGTCCGATCTGACGATCGGGGACGAAAGCTTTTCCGTTTCCCTGACCGTGCGGGACGAAACGACGGCCGCACCGCGCTTTTCGATCGGTTTGAACAACGCCGGTCTGGCGTTCAAAGCGGACGGAGCTTTCGACAAGGTGTCGGAATCGGTACGGGCGGATGTCAAGGCCGTGATCGCCGATCTGACCGTTTTAAAGGCCTTTACCGGCAAAAGCTGGCCGTCGCTGAAAAACACGACCGTGACCGCACAGGCGGTCGGAACGTTGCAAAACATGACGGTTCCCGCGTTTGAAATCGTGTCGAATACGCCGGACGTGCTGGCGTTGAAAGTAAACGGGGAAGTGCGTTCGTTCAAACCGGCGGATTGGCGGATCAAGGCGGACGTTGACGCGCCGTCGGCGGACAAAATCGACGGCCTGCCCGCTTTTCCGGCGGCAAAGGCGCAATTCGACATTGAAAAAAGCGACAAATTCGCGCTGAACATCGCCGCGCTGGAAATCGGTTCGTCCGCTTTGTCCGGACGGGTCGCCGCGCGGGAAAACGCTTTCGCCGCAGAGGTGAACGCCAAACGGATCAATCTGGCCGAACTGGCTTCGATCCGCTCCGCGACGCTGAAAAAAGAACTGGCACCCGCCGTCCGGACGGCGGGATCGCAGGGAAAACGCGACCGCCGCCAAGACGTGTTTTCGCCGGAACCGCTGCCGTTTGAAAAATTGCGCGCGGCGGATGTCCGCGTCAAAATCGACGTGAACGATTTGACGGGGGCAAACGGGGCGAAGCTGGGCAGGGCGGTTCTTTCGGCCGTCATGCAAAACGGCCGGTTCGTTTTGTCCGACCTGTCGGTGGGCGGACGCGCGGTTGTGCGTGCGGATTTCGACGCGGCGGGGAACGCGGCCGCGGCGCGGGTCGTTGCCCGTTTTGACAAAATGCCGCTCGGCTGGTTTTTCGCGAACGCGCGGCAGGGCGTTTTAAGCGGCGAAATCGCTTTGGCGGGGCGCGGCGGATCGGAACGGGAAATCGCGTCGTCTTTGGACGGGCGGGTGTTTTTGAACGCGCGCGGATTGCAAACGCGCTCGGCCAACCCGCTGTTCCTGTCGTCGTTGCTGTCCCTGCCGTCCGACGACAAGCGGCCGCTGAACATTTCGTGCGCCGTCGTGAATGTTCCCGTGAAAAAGGGCGTCGCGACATCGGAGAACAAGATCGGTTTGGAAAGCGGCGATTTCGATTTGCGGGCGAACGGCAAAATCAATCTGGGCGCGGAAAAGGTGGATATGAAAATCGAAGTTTCCCCGAAATCCGGCGCGTTGCTGACAAAAATCATGAACGGCGTCGTTGTCAAAGGGCGGCTGGGACGTCCCGATTTCCGCGTTGACGGCGGACAAGCGTTCGATCGGGTGATGGCGTTGGGGATGGCGTTCCTGGGCGGCGGCCGGCAGGGCGTCGAGGATTTCGCGCGTCAAAAAACGCTGGAAAACGTTTGCGCGACGGCGATGGTGGGGGCGAAATGAACAACACTCTGCGTGAAAAGCTGATCCGCGAGCAAATCGAATTTTCCGCGGCGGACACGTTGTGCTTTATAACGCCACAACCGGCGGAGCTGGCGCAAATCCAGCGCGAACAATGGACGCCCGTGATCAATGCGGTCAACGCCGCGGGCTGTGATTTCAAAATGTCGGAAACGCTGGACGTTCCGTCGGTCGCACAACGAACGCGGGATTTTTTGGAAAACCGGTTGTCCGCGCTGACGGACGCGGAGCTGTCCGCGTTCTGTCAGGTGTCCGGCGGGTGCAAATCCGTCGCGCTGGCCGTCGCGGTTTTGTCGGGATTGCTGGCGGCGGACCGCGCTTTCGATCTGTCCGTGCTGGAGGAAACGTATCAAAACCGTTTCTGGCCGACGGACGCCGAAGGGATGGCGGCGCGGGAAAACAGGAAAAAAGCGGTGGTTGACGCCGCAAAAACGCTGAAAGGGGAAAGAAATGGCTGAAGAAACGGCGCATATCCGGATACACGGTCGGGTGCAGGGGGTGTTTTACCGCCAATGGACGATGAGCGAGGCGCGCGCCCGCGGTTTGTCGGGGTGGGTCAGGAATCGCGTTGACGGCACGGTCGAAGCCGTGTTCAAAGGCGACACCGAAATCATCAACGATATGGTCAAAGCGTGCAAACGCGGATCGCCCCGCGCTTTTGTGACCAAGGTTGAATACCAGCTGGCGCCGGACGCGGAAATGGAACCGGTCGTTGACGGCGTTTTCGATCAAAAACGGACGGTGTGACATGGAAATCGTCCATAACGAACGGGAACGCGCGTTTGAAACCGTGATCGACGGGGCGCGGTCGCATTTGGATTACGATTTGGCGGAACGGGACGGAAAGCGGCAAATCGTTTTCACGCACACGTTCGTCGCGCCCGAACACCGCGGCAAGGGGGTGGCCGCCGCGCTGGTCGAAGCGGGATTGGATTTCGCGCGCGAAACGGGGCGGGAAATCGTGCCCGCGTGTTCGTATGTCGCGCAGTATCTGGAACGTCATCCGCAATAAAATTTAAGTTGCGCGGTTGCGGAAAGTCTGGTATTACCGAAAAAAGCGCGGTCATGGTGGAATTGGTAGACACGCAAGCTTGAGGTGCTTGTTGCTTAACCGCAGTGGAAGTTCAAGTCTTCTTGGCCGCACCATTAAAACCCCCGTTTCGGGGGCTTTTTTGTAAGGGGAAAATCCGATGGTTTCAATCGCCCTTGTTTATCCCGCCGGTTTGATGTTCCAACGCGGCGAAGACAGATGCCAATCCAATATCAATTCGTCAACGGCCACGTCCATGCGCGCGTGCAACGATTTGGGATACGCCGCCGCCGTTTTGAAACAAAAGGGATTTGATGTCTTTTTAAAGGATTATCAGACGGAAAACCTGACGTTCGACGATATGCTGGCCGATTTGACGGATCAACGGTGCGCGATGATGATGCTGGCGACGACGAACGCGACCGTTTTTTCGGATCTGGCGGTTGTCGCCAAAATCAAAAAGGCTTTGCCGGAACTGTGCGTCGTTTTAAAAGGGGCGATCTTTTTCGATCCGGAAGACGGGCTGCTGGCGCAGCTGGATCTGACGGATGTCGATTACCTGATCGGCGGGGAATCGGATTTCATCATCGGCGATCTGGCCGCGGCGCATTTCGGCGACCGGTCGAAGCTGGCGGCGATCGGTGGCATTTTGTACCGCGACGGCGGCAAGTGGGTGAAAACGGATTTCACGCGTTGGCACGACGATTTGGACAGCCTGCCTTTCCCCGACCGGATGTTGATGAACAACGCGCTGTATCTGCGGCCGGACACGCAGGAAAAACAGGCGACGATCACAACGTCGCGCGGATGCCCGTCCAACTGCGTTTACTGCCTGACGCCGCGCATTTCCGGCAAAAGGCTGCGTTTGCGGTCGCCGGAAAATATCTTTGCCGAAATCAGGGAATGTTATGAAAAATTCGGCATCCGGAATTTCTTTTTCAAATCGGACACGTTCACGATCAACAAAGCGTGGACGACGGCGTTGTGCGATTTGATCATCGCGTCGCCGCTGAACGGGAAAATCGAGTGGGTGGCCAATTCGCGCGTCAATCCGATTGATCAGGAAACCCTGGTCAAAATGAAACAGGCCGGATGCTGGCTGGTCGCGTTCGGATTTGAATCCGGATCGCCGGAATCGTTGGAAAAAATGAAAAAGGGCGCGACGGTCGAACAGAACAAAGCCGCCGCCGCCATGGCCAAACGGGCGGGATTGCAGGTGTACGGGTTCTATCTGATCGGCTTTCCGTGGGAAAGCATGGAGCATTTGCGCCAAACGGCCGATTTGATGTTTGAAATCGACGCCGATTATGTCGAACTGCACATCGCGACGCCTTTTTACGGCACAAAACTGTACGATATGGCCAAAGAGGACGGGCTGATCAACGAAAGCGTTTTGGGCAGGGATTATTTCAACGCGCCGACGATCGGGACAAACCGTTTGTCAATCGCGGATGTCGAACGGTTTCGCAAAGGGATCATCCTGCGGTATCATTTGCGTCCGTCCTATATCTGGCGGAAATTGCGGTCGGCGATTACGAAGCCGCGCGTTTTGATGAACTATTTCCGTTTCGGGATGCGGCTGATCAAAAACACGGTGGCGCGCTAGGCGGCGTCTTTCATCAATTTTCCGGATACCGACCATAAAACGGCGGCGGCGGCGAACGCCGTTCCGGCCAGTGTCGCGAATACCGCGCCCGTTCCCATGTCTTCGGCCAGCGCCCCGACAAAGCCCGCGATGAAATTGGCCAGAGCGGCAAAGCAGAACCAGACGCCCATCATCAATGACAGACACCGCGCGGGTGCCAGTTTCGACACGACGGACAGCCCCGTCGGGGACAGGCACAATTCGCCCGCCGTGTGGCACAGGTACAACGCGATCAGCCACAGGGGCGACGCCGCTCCCGTCCGTTCCGCCTGATTGACGGCGCAAAGCATAAACAGAAAGCCCGCCCCCAAAAACAGCAGGGCAAAAACGAATTTGGCCGCGAACGACGGATCTCTGTCGCCCAGCTTGACCCAAAACCACGCGAACAGGGGGGCGAGGACGACGATGAACAGCGGATTCAGCGATTGGAAAAAGGCGGCCGGAACTGTGTGTCCGCCGATGACGCGGTCGGTTTGATTCGCGGCAAACAGGTTCAACAATCCGCCCGCCTGCTCGAATCCCGCCCAAAAAACGACTGTGAACAGGCCTAAAACCAGTATGACGCGCAAATGTTTAAACTCGGCTTTTGTCAATCGTTGGCGACCGGTGTTTCGCGGCAATTTCGCGGCCGGACGCGATCCCGCCGTTCCCAAATACCGGTTCGACAGGAACAGCTGCAAAAACAGCGCGATCAACATTCCGATCCCCGCCGCGGCGAACACGGGGCGGAAAGAACCGTCGCCGGTCAGCACGCCCGCCGCCAATCCGGCCAGAAACGACCCGATATTGATGCCCATGTAGAAAATCGTGAACGCGCTGTCGCGGCGCAAATCGTCGGGCGCGTACAAATCGCCGACCATGGTCGATATGTTGGGTTTGAACAGACCGTTGCCGCAAATCAGCAGTGCCAGTCCGGCATACAGCGACGCGTTTTGTGAAAACGGGGCGAGGAACAGGGCGAACTGTCCCGCGGCCATCAAAACCGCGCCGGTCAAAACGGCTTTGCGCCGTCCGGTGACGTTGTCCGCGATCCATCCGCCGGCCAGCGGCGTCAGGTAAACCAACCCCGTGTATATGCCGTACAACCGCAGGGCGTCCGCCTTTTCCCACCCCAGTCCGCCGTCAACCGTCAACGCGGTCAGGTACAGCACCAAAACCGCGCGCAGGGCGTAAAACGAGAAACGTTCCCACAATTCCGCCCCGAACAGCAGAAACAACCCTTTCGGGTGGCCGAAAATCTCGCTTTTGTTTTCAGACATACCGTTCTCCCTTCTTTGATCATTTTACAACGCCGCGCCGCCGCGATGAACCCGTCCGTCCGGTCAGGCGGGGACGGCAAAGGGTTTTATGTCCGAATGATTTTTTTATAGAAAACGCTTGTCTTTTGCGTCCAATCGTTTTATATACGTAGCGTGAAATAAATCACGATTGGGGATTCGCGCTTGCCGGCGCGGTTCCGCAGCAATCAATTCGCACGAATCTTGAAAAGGTAAGGACATGGTAAGCGAAGTTAAAACAGCAGAAGATTTAGAGGTCGTCATCTCTAAAGCGCACGAAGCGCAGGCCGTTTATGCCACTTATACGCAGGAACAGGTCGATAAGATTTTCAGAGCGGTTTCTCTGGCCGCAAACAAAATGCGTATTCCCTTGGCGAAAATGGCCGTCGAGGAAACGGGCATGGGCGTCGTCGAAGACAAGGTGATCAAAAACCACTTCGCTTCCGAATACATTTACAACAAATACCGCGATATGAAAACTTGCGGCATCATTAAAGAAGACAAGGCCAACGGCATCAAAAAAATCGCCGAACCCATCGGCGTGATCGCCGGCGTCGTCCCGACGACGAACCCGACTTCCACCGCGATTTTCAAAACGCTGATCGCTTTGAAAACCCGCAACGCCATCGTCTTTTCGCCGCACCCGCGCGCCAAAAACAGCACGATCGCCGCTGCGAAACTGTGTCTGGAAGCGGCCGTCAAAGCTGGCGCGCCCGAAGGCATCGTCGGTTGGATTGACGAACCGTCCATCGAATTGTCCGATATGCTGATGAAACACCCCAAGGTGGACATCATTCTGGCCACCGGCGGCCCCGGCATGGTCAAAGCCGCTTACTCCTCCGGCAAACCCGCGTTGGGCGTCGGCCCCGGCAACACGCCCGCCGTCATTGACGAAACCGCCGATATCAAAATGGCCGTTTCCTCGATCTTGCTCAGCAAAACGTTCGACAACGGCATGATCTGCGCGTCCGAACAATCCATCATCGCCGTTTCCGACGTGTATGACGAAGTCAAAAACGAACTGAAATACCGCGGTGCCTACCTTTTGAACGACGAAGAACGCGAAAAGGTCGCGGCTATCATCCTGACCCCGCGCGGCGTCAACCCCGCGATCGTCGGCCAGCCTGCCTATAAAATCGCCGCTTTGGCCGGTTTTGAAGTGCCCGAAGAATCCAAAGTTCTGGTCGGCGAAGTCGAAGACGTGACGACGGCCGAACCGTTCGCGCATGAAAAATTGTCGCCGGTGTTGGCGTTGTACCGCGCCGAAGACTTTGAAGACGCGATGGAAAAGGCTTATACGCTGGTTGATCACGGCGGCGCCGGCCACACGTCCGTTTTGTACACCGACGAACGCAAGGAAGACCGCATCAAAGCGTTCGGCAACAAAATCCACACGGGGCGCATTTTGATCAACACCCCCGCGGCGCAAGGCGCGATCGGCGATTTGTTCAACTTCAAACTGGAACCGACCCTGACGATCGGCTGCGGTTCGTGGGGCGGAAACGCCACCAGCGAAAACGTCGGCCCGAAACACTTGCTGAACATCAAAACCGTCGCAGAAAGGAGAGAAAATATGCTCTGGTTCAAAGTTCCGCCTAAAGTTTACTTCAAACGCGGGGCGATTGATCCGGCTCTGCGCGAATTGAAAGGCAAGAAAAAAGCGTTCATCGTCACCGACCGTTTCCTGTTCAACTCCGGTATGTCGAAAAAGATCACCGACGTGTTGGAAGAAATCGGCGTCGATTACCAGATTTTCTTCGACGTGAAGCCCGATCCCGATCTGTCCACGATCAACAAGGCGTTCACGATGGTCAAGGCCTACGAACCCGACGTGTTCATTTCCATGGGCGGCGGTTCGCCGATGGACGCGGCTAAGATCTTGTGGTTGATGTACGAACAACCCGATGTCAAATTTGAAGATGTCGCCATGCGCTTTTTGGATATCCGCAAGAGAATTTGCGATCTGCCCGCTTTGGGTCAGAAAGCCGACATGGTCGCCATTCCGACGACATCCGGCACGGGTTCCGAAGTCACGCCGTTCGCCGTTATCACGGACGACAAGACGCACATCAAATACCCGATCGCCGACTATGCGCTGACCCCGACCATGGCCATCGTCGATCCGGATCTGGTTGACACCATGCCTCCCGGACTGTGCGCGGCCGGCGGTATCGACGCTTTGGTTCACGCCGTCGAAGCCTACGTTTCCATTATGGCGACGAACTTCACGAACTCCATGGCTTTGGAAGCCGCGAAAAAGGTGTTCAAATACCTGCCGCGTTCCTACCACGAAGGCAAAAACGATCCGTTGGCGCGTGAAAAAATGCACTACGCCGCGACGTTGGCCGGTATGGCGTTCGCAAACGCGTTCCTGGGACTGTGCCATTCCATGGCGCACAAACTGGGGGCTATGTACAACGTGCCGCACGGCATCGCCAACGCGTTGCTGATTTGTCAGGTCATCCGTTTCAACGCGGCCGACGCGCCGACGAAACAGGCCGCTTTCGCGCAGTACAAATACCCGAATGCGAAGGAAAAATACGGCCAGATCGCCAACCAGCTGAAACTGGGCGGCAAGAATGACGACGAAAAGCTGGAATTGCTGATCAACGCCATTCAGGGGCTGAAAAAAGAAATCAATATCCCGATGTCGATCCGCGAATACGGCATTCCGGAAAAAGAATTCTTTGACAGACTGGACGAACTGACCGAAATGGCGTTCGACGACCAGTGCACGGGCGCGAACCCGCGTTACCCCTTGATGAAAGAAATCAAGGAACTGTACATCAAAGCTTATGAAGGCATTACTGATTAACCCCTTTACAGATGCTTTCTAAGGAACGGGCTTCGGTTTAAACGCCGAAGCCCGTTTTCGTATGGTCGGGGCGGAACGATTGAAATTGAAAAAGGACGGGGTGATGAAAGGGCGGCGGCAATGTTGGGGCGCGGGCGGCCTGACGAAAACCGCGGCGGCTTGAAACCGGCGGGCGGAGAGAGAACGGGGCGGAGAAAAAGGCCGGAACGGGAAAGCTATTTCTTCGTTTCGGCGTATTTGTTCAGAAATTGCAGCAAAACGTCTTTGGCGTGTTCATTGTTCAACGCACGGATGTGGCCGCCTTTGGCGACGATTTCCAATTCCTTGGGCTGAACGGCTTTGGCGTACAGGCGGCGCGTGTGATCGGGCGGGACGACGATGTCGTCTTCGGTCGTTAAAAACAGTTTCGGAACGGTGATTTTTGCGACGTTCCCCTCGGCGTCGTTTTCAGGCACCAGAAACGACAACGGGTATTGGAACGGCCACAACAGCCAAACTTGCGCGACTTTTTCCCGCGCGATGCGGCGGGCTTTGGCAAAGGCGCTGTCGATCACGACGCCGGCGATTTTGTTTTGCAACGGCGATTTCGCGACGGCCGAAACGGCGATGGCCGCGCCGATGCTTTGTCCGAAAACGAACAGCGGCGTGGCCGGATCCGTTTCAACCAGATGCGCGATCGCGGCCTGAACGTCCTTTTCCGCGCCCGACAGGCTGACCGACCCGTCCGATTCGCCAAACCCGCGGTAATCCAATGCGATCAGGTTGTACCCGTACAGCACCAGCCACACGACGCTGAACGTGTGGGTCGATATGTTTTCCGCGTTGCCGTGCAGGTACAGGATGTTCGCTTTGGCCGGACAGGGCGCCGCGCCGTCGCAATACGCCGGAATACGCCACGCGTTCAACCGGACGCCGTCGGCGGAATCCAAATAAAAATCGTCGTACGGCAACCCCAGTCTGGACGGACGCAGGACGATTTCCTTTTCCGGATGGAACAACAGCCCCGAACAGCCGGAAAGGACAAACGACAGGGCGAGGACGATCAGTTTTTTCATTTAACAAAAGTCGGCGTCAACACGATGACAACGCGATCAACGCCCGATTCCCCCGCGACTGTTTTTTCATCGCCGCGCCCTTCGACCCACAGGCGGACGGGGGCGATTTTCGCGTTCGCTTTCAACGCGTTGGCGACGGCCGTCGCGCGTTTTTCACTCAACAGGCGGCAGGTGGCCGGTTTCAATCCGAACACGCGGCCGGTCACGCTGACCCGCGTTTTGGCATAGGACGCCAGAACGGGCGCGATTTTTTTCAACGCCTCTTGCGCCGGCAAAGCTGGCTGATAGGCGTTTTCGGCGAAAACGTCCGTGCCGGAAAACACCATGGCCAATATGTTGCCGTGGCGTGTCAATGTAAAGGGGGATCCGGTCAACGCCGCCCGCAATTCGTTTTCCTGCGCCGTCATGTAATCCGCCGTCGTTTTCGGGCGGGCGGGAACGGTTTGAACCGCCGTTTCGGGGGCGGGGAGGGCGTCCGTCTGGCCGGCGGGGGACGCGGCGCACGCCGACAGGGTCAAGGGCAAAATCAACAGGGAAAGACGGTTCATGGTCAACTCCTTTTAATGACGGCTCTTTTTTATCATACCCGATCGCGGCTTAAAACGTGACGAAAAAATGCGCGCGTCCGCTTTTTTTTAAAAAGCCGGCAATCCGGAATAAAACAACCGGAAATCCCCTTGGGTCAGCCGTTTGACGTACATTTTCACCGACGGCGCGAATCCTTTGCGCAGCGAAACCGCCGTGTTGGAATCCAGCAGTCCGAGCAGCATTTCAATTCTGGACGGGACGGCCGGATATTCGACCACCGGCGTGTTTTCTGGCAATCCCGCCATTTGAACGGCGGCGGCGACGGCGTCGGCCAATCCGCCCGTTTCGTCGATCAGCCGGTTCGCTTTCGCCCGCGCGCCGGTAAACACCCTGCCGCGCGCGACGGCGTCGGTTTCGGCGGGGGTGAACCCGCGGCGGTCGGCGACTTTGGTGGTGAAATCGCTGTAAACCCTGTCCAGCGATTCGTTAAAGTATTTTCTTTGCGACGGGGTGAAATCCCGCGCGGCGGAAAACATGGACGCGTTTTCCCCCGTTTGGATCAGCCCGACGGACACGTCCAGCTTTTTCAACAGGTCTTTGAACACCAGCTTGCCGCCGAAAACGCCGATCGACCCCGTCAGCGTCGCGGGGACGGCAAACACCCGATCACAGCCGAGCGAAGCGAAATAGCCGCCTGACGCCGCCGTTCCGGCCATGCTGCACACGACGGGTTTTTGCGAAACGGTTTTGACGTATTCGATTTCCCGCCGCATCGCGTCCGACGGCGTGTATCCGCCCCCCGGCGAATCCAAGCGGATGACGATCGCTTTGACCGTTTCGTCGTCCGCGGCGTCGCGCAGCTGTTCGCTGAACGTTGAAAATCCCAAAATCGAACGGTAGGCGTCGCCGCCGAAAACGGACGGGCCGGATTGGATGATTCCGACCGCCGGAATCAAAGCGACGACGGGCGTTTTTTTGCCGATTTCCGGATACGTCGCCGCCGCGTAGTCGAACAAATCGACGATATCGGCGTCGCGTTCTTTCAATTCGCGTTCCAAAACGTCGGCGTATTCCACCTTATCAATCAATTTCATTTCCAGCGCCCGCTGCGCGAAATAGGGGCCGGAGGTCAGGATTTTCCGCACTTGCGCGGGGTCGGCGAACGGCCGGTCGGCCGCGATGTCCGCCGCCATGACATCCAGAAAATCGTTGAAAACGGCGGTCAGGTTTTCGCGTTCGGCGTCGGACATTTTTTCCGCGCTCAGGCTGTCCGCCCCCGTTTTGTATTCGTGACGCGCGGAAAACGACGGTTTGATTCCGACCTTTTCCAACGCTTTTTTAAAATAGGGCGTTTCGACGGCGATGCCCGCGACGCCGACTTCGCCCCCCGGCTGAATCCGGATCTCGTCAAACGCGGACGCCAGATAGTACATACTCAGCCCGCCGCCCAGTTCGCCGATGGTCGGGGCGAAAAAAACGGTTTTCTTGCCGGCCTTTTTAAACCGTTTCACGGCCGTGCGAATTTCTTGCGTTTGCGCCACGGTCAGCGGCATTTGTGTCATGTACGCGACCAATCCGGAAACCGCCGGATCGTCCGCCGCGCGGTTCAATCCAGAAACGACATCCCAAACGGTCGGCGGATTCCCGAACGTCAGCGACCCGATGAAATCGTCGGGGCGCGTTTCATACAGGGCGTCCTCCACCCCTAAACGCAGAACCGTCCCCTGTTCAAAGGACGTTTTCGATCCGGCCGCCATCCGGTAAAGGCAGAACGCCGCCGCCAAAGTCGCGGAAACACCGACAATATAAAAGAAACCGTCAAAAAAACGACGGATTCTTTTGAAACAAGAAACCGCAAAGGCGGCAGGGGCAAAAGACATATTCGATCCTTATACGGTATATTGGGCGCGCAGGCGCAACAGGTGATCCGCCAGCACGCAGGCGGTCATCGCTTCGGCGACGGGGACGGCGCGGACGCCGACGCACGGATCGTGCCGCCCGTTCGTTTGAATGACGGCCGCGTGTCCGTCCGTTGTAACGGTTCGCAGCGGCAACGCGACGGACGGCGTCGGTTTGACGGCGATGCGGGCGACGATCGGCTGACCCGTGGACAGGCCGCCCAAAATCCCGCCCGCGTGGTTCGACAGGAAAACAGGGCCGTTTTCGGATTCCGTCATCTCGTCGGCGTTTTGGCGGCCGGTTGATCGGGCGGCTGCAAATCCGTCACCGATTTCGACGCCTTTGACCGCGTTGATGCTCATCAAAGCTTTGGCCAGATCGGCGTCCAGCCGGTCGTAAACGGGTTCGCCCAATCCCGCGGGAAATCCGGTCGCCCTGATTTCAATGACGGCGCCGACGGAATCGTTCGTGGCGCGCGCGTCGTCGATGACTTTTTCAAAACGGGGAACGGCGTCCGGATCGGGGCAGAACAAAGCGTTGTTGTCGATTTCCGCGGTGTTCCACACATCCGTTTTTTCCAAACCGACCTGAATCAATCCGGCGGTGATGTCGAACGGGGATTTTAAAAAGTGGCGCAATACCTTGACGGCCAAAGCTCCCGCCGCGACGCGCAAAGCCGTTTCACGGGCGGACGACCGGCCGCCGCCGCGGTAATCGCGGTTGCCGTATTTTAAAAAATAGGGATAGTCGGCGTGCGCGGGACGGAATTTTTGCGAGATTTCGGAATAATCCACGGAACGGTGATCCGTGTTTTCGATCAACAGCCCGATCGGCGTTCCGGTGGTCGTCCCGTTGAAAACGCCGGACAGGATTCGCACGGCGTCCTTTTCATCGCGTTGCGTGGTAAAACGCGACCGCCCCGGCCGACGGCGGTCAAGGGCGGTCTGAATATCGGTTTCGTTCAGGGGGATGTTGGCGGGAACGCCTTCGACAATGCAACCGATCGCCGGCCCGTGGCTTTCGCCGAAAGTCGTGAAACGGAAGATTTCGCCGAAACCGTTCCCTGTCATCCCTTATCCTTTTTTCGCCACGCCGGCCAACAATTCCGATATTTCGTGCGCGTATTCGGGATTCATCATGCCGATCGTGTTGTATCCGGCGTCAACGTGCAGCACTTCGCCGGTCACGCCGCTGGCCAGATCGCTGAGCAGATAGACCGTGCTTTTGCCGACTTCGTCCTGCGTGACGTTGCGGTGCAGGGGGGCGTTGTATTCGTTCCAGTTCAGAATCAGGCGGAAATCGCTGACGCCCGACGCGGCCAGCGTTTTAATGGGGCCTGCGGAAATGGCGTTGACGCGGATGCCCTGCGCGCCCAGATCGCGCGCCAGATAGCGGACGGACGCTTCCAAAGCGGCTTTGGCAACGCCCATGACGTTGTAGTTCGGCAAAACCTTTTCGGAACCGTAGTAGGTCATGGTGACAAAGCTGGCGCCCGGATTGGCGATTTCGGCGGCGCGGCGGCAGATGTCCGTGAACGAATAGCACGAAATGTGCATCGAGTTCAAAAAGTTCCCCAGCGTCGTGTCGCAATAGCGGCCTTTCAGTTCGTTTTTATCGGAAAACGCGACGGCGTGGACGATGAAGTCGATCGACCCCCATTCCTTTTTCAAGGTGTCGAACAACGCGTCCAGCGTTTCCTCTTTCGTCACGTCGCAGGGCAGAACCATGTCTTCGCCCAAAGAGGCCGCCAACGGACGGACGCGCTTTTCCAACGCTTCGCCCTGATAAGTGAAAGCCAGTTTCGCGCCGTGATTGTGCAATTCGGAAGCGATTCCCCAAGCGATCGATTTGTCGTTCGCCAATCCCAGAATCAGCCCTTTTTTGCCTGCCATCAAACCTGTTGTCATAAAAAACCTCTCTGAAAGATTAAATGTTTCGTCTGGAGAAGAGGAATAACACAAAAAAAAACGGATGAAAAGCTTAATCGGTCGATTGAACTTTTTTTATCCCAAGCCCGCTTTCGCCCTCGGATCCTGCGCGGCGGGCTTCCATTCCCGCATGAACTGCGTCAGGTCGGCGTCCGGTTTTTCCGGCAGGACGATGTACAGTTTGACCAGCAGGTCGCCCGTTTTCGTTTGCGTTTTGATGCCTTTGCCGCGCAGGCGCAGGGTCGATCCCGAATTGGAGTTGGCCGGAATGCTCAGCGCGACTTTGCCTTCCAGCGTCGGGATGGTGACTTTTGCGCCCAGCACGGCTTCCTGCAATGTCACGGGAACGTCCAGCAGGATGTCGTCGCCCGACCGCGTGAAATACGGGTGCGGCTGAACCTGAATACGGATCAGCGCGTCGCCGTTCGCGCCGCCGCCGACGCCGGCTGCGCCCTGTCCCTTTAACCGCAGAACCGTCTGGTCGTTCGTGCCGGCGGGGATTTTGACGTTCAGCACTTTGCCGTTGGGCAGGCGGATTTCCTTTTCCCGTCCGACCGCGGCGTCCAGAAACGAAACGGTCAGGTCGTAATTGACGTTTTCCCCCTGCGATTTGCGCGCGCGGCCTTTCATATTGGCAAAAAAGTCTTCGCCCGCGCCCGCGCCGTCGAACATCGAACTGAAAAAGTCGAAGCCGGAGCGTTTGCGCCCGCCAGCACCCTGCGCGCCGCCGAAATCGAAATTGAAACCCTCGAACCCGCCGCCGGCGCGCCGCCCCTGATACGGGTTGCCGCCGCCGAAACCGCCAAAGCCGTAGCCAGGGCGTTCCTTGCCGTTTTCGTCGATTTCGCCCGCGTCGAAACGTTTGCGCTTTTCGGGATCGGAAAGGATGTCGTAAGCGGCCGAAATTTCTTTGAACTTGTCTTCGGCCTTCGGGTCGTCGGGATTCAGGTCGGGATGCATCTTGCGCGCCAGTTTGCGGTAGGCCTGCTTGATTTCATCCTGTGAAGCCGTTTGGGAAACACCTAAAAGAGTATAAGGATTAGCCATTTTCTTCTGCCGTTAATTAAAATCGCTGGATATAAAATAAAATCACAAGGGCGTTCAAGCAAGCCATTAAAACGTTTTTTTTAAATTTTTTTTCGGATTTTAAGTTTCCAATGCGCGCACGGTTTTGATATAGTGCGAATGCTTTTGTGTTTTTATGGGGAAGCTTTCGCCGTGTCAGAGGGAAAATCTTCGGCGTTTTTGATGAAATCCGCCGCCGCCGCGTCGGTCGCGGTCGCGGTCGTTTTGATCGGGGTGAAGCTGTTCGCCCTGATCGTGACGGATTCCGTCGCTTTGCTGTCCAGCCTGATTGATTCCAGTCTGGATGTCGCGGCGTCCCTGTTGAATTTATGGGCGGTGCGGCAATCGCTGGTTCCCGCGGATTCCGGTCACCGTTTCGGTCACGGCAAGGTCGAGCCGCTGGCGTCGATGGGGCAGGCGGCGTTTATCGCCGGTTCCGCTGTTTTGCTGATATTCCAAAGCATCCGTCATTTCCTGCATCCGGTTTTGGTGGCGAACGCCGCGACGGGCATTGGCGCGATGGCCGTATCCATCGTGTTGACGCTGATTTTGGTTTCCTTTCAAAAATATGTGGTCAAGAAAACGAAATCCGTCGCCATTTCGGCCGATTACGCGCATTACGCCGGCGATGTGATGATGAACCTCAGTGTCATTCTGTCCCTGTTTTTAGGGGCGCGGTTCGGGTTGACGTACATTGATCCGCTGTTCGCCCTGTTGATCGCCGCGTATTTGATTTTCAGCGCGGCGCGCGTCGTCAAGGCGTCGTTGGGGCAGCTGATTGACGCCGAACTGCCCGTTGAAGAAAAGAAAAAAATCGCCGATATCGTCTTGCGATCGCCGGATGTTTCCGGATTGCACGACCTGCGTACCCGTTCGTCGGGGACGCAGTGGTTCATCCAACTGCATCTGGAGCTTGATCCGCAATTCACTTTGGCCAAAGCGCACGCCGTCGCCGACAATGTTGAAAACAGGCTGAAAACGGCTTTTTCAAACGCGGAGATCATCATTCATCAAGATCCCGCCGGATTGAACGAACACCATCCGCTGTGGTGCTATGAAAAACCATGACATTTAATTTATCAACCCTCTTGAGGAGAATGAAATGAGAATTGAAGAAGATATGAAACTGGATTTCAAGGACGTGCTGTTCCGCCCGAAACGCAGCACTCTGCGTTCCCGTTCGGAGGTCGATCTGAACCGCACGTTCACATTCCGGAATTCCAAAAAAACGTGGACGGGCGTGCCTATCATGGCCGCGAACATGGACACCGTCGGCCGGTTTGAGGTGTTCAACGTTTTGAAACAGTTCCGTATGTTCACCTGCATCCAGAAACATTACACCAAAGAGGAATGGCGCGAATTTCATTCCAAAACCGCGGCGGCCGATTACGATTATCTGGCGATCACGTCGGGAACGTCGGACAAGGATTATGAACGCCTGTTTCGCATTTGCGGCGAAAATCCCGCGATCAAGTTCATCTGCATCGACGTTGCGAACGGGTATTCCCAGCACTTTGTCGAATACGTCCGCAAAGTCCGCGAAAACTTCCCCGAAATGACGATCATCGCGGGCAACGTCGTGACCGGCGAAATGACCGAAGAGCTGATCCTGTCCGGCGCGGACATCGTCAAGGTCGGCATCGGTCCGGGGTCGGTCTGCACGACGCGCATCCAAACGGGCGTCGGTTATCCGCAGCTGTCGGCCATCATCGAATGCGCGGACGCCGCGCACGGGTTGGGCGGATTGATCATCGGCGACGGCGGATGCACCTGTCCGGGGGACGTGTCCAAGGCGTTCGGCGCGGGCGCGGATTTCGTGATGCTGGGCGGAATGTTCGCCGGCCACGACGAATCCGGCGGCGATCTGGTGATTGACGAAGACACGGGCAAGAAATACCGCCGTTTCTACGGGATGAGCTCCGACACCGCGATGGAAAAATACGCGGGCGGCGTGGCGGATTACCGCGCCAGCGAAGGCCGCACCGTTTTGGTGGAATACAAGGGCGCGCTGGAAAACACGGTCAAGGAAATTCTGGGCGGCGTGCGTTCGACCTGCACTTACGTCGGGGCGAAAACGTTGAAGGAATTGAGCAAACGCACGACGTTCGT
>ERZ808252.671-NODE-671-length-30856-cov-44.650141_pt1 | contig 30856 bp, 24 predicted proteins | sample MGYA00521242_ERZ808252 | MGnify/ENA primary metagenome ERZ808252 (study PRJEB31516, sample SAMN03275581) | gut metagenome | biome: mammalia-associated habitat; material: feces | host: Papio cynocephalus | place: Kenya | collected 2012-08-07 ...
ACCAAAATAGCCTCAAACAACACATTTTCTCGCCCTTATCCCCCTAAACCCCCTCCTCGCCACCCCCGGCATACGCCCTCCAACTCCCGCCCCCGGCACTCTCCACACCTCTACGTGCCCCAGCCTTCAACCTTTTCTACTCTATTAATGCCGTGCGGACGCAGGGGGACTGCACCCCCTACCATTGGACGACGACCCACGGCCCCGGCCTCTCCCGGGGCAGGAGGCGGATCGTACCCGCCGCAGGAGGGAATTTACCCCCGCTGAACACCCCTCCGACACCCCCCGCATGTGACGGTATCTAACATGCGCATGTTAAGGGGTCTAACATGCGCATGTGAGGGGGTCTAACATGCGCATGTTTTTGGACCTCATGCGGAGACCCTTTTTCGGGGTACCCCCTGTAGAGGGGCGATAAGTGCTGTTTTTGAATAAATTCGTGCAAAAACTGCAAATTAGCGCGAATGTTAGCCGAGGCAAATTTCAAACCGCATGAGGGTGGGGTGTTCGAAGCCCGAAAACAGACCCTTTGGGGATGTCGAAAACGGACGTTTTTGGGGCCAGGAATCGATCGTGCGCCGCTAGATCCTCCAGTCGGACCACCCATCTTTACGAAAAAAGCAAAAGACCACGGTGTTTTTCTCCGCGTGCCGCGGACTTTTTCACCCGCCCGCCTCCTCTACCCAATCTGGCGTATAGGTCTGTAAAGGCAAAAATGATATAATAAAAACCTAACACACATCGGAGAGCGGTAACCGGAAAGTCCCGCGGAAACCGGGCGCTGTCGCGCAACCGTCAAAGTCGGAAAACGAGCCGCTTTCCATCATCAATCAAGTACCCTCGCATGAGGGGGAAAGAGGAACAAATGACAGAAATGCTACTGGCAGCGTCGCTTGTCGCGACAAATCTGCCGACCGTCGTCGTCGAAGCTTCGCGCCTCGACAAATCGCCGCGGGATCTGCCGCAGAACGTGCAGGTCATCTCCGCCAAGGATATCGCCCGGTCCGGGGCCTACGACCTCGCCGGCGTACTCTCCAAACTCGCGCCCTCGGTGCAGCTGCACCATCTGGGCGGCAACAACCCGGCCCTGACCCAGCTCTCCATGGGCGGCTACGGCGAAAACGGATTCGGACGCGTGCTCGTGCTCGTGGACGGCGAGCGGCTGAACAATCCCGACATGAACGCGCCCAACCTCGCGCAGGTCTCGCTCGCTTCCGTCAAGCAGATCGAAGTCCTGACCGGTCCGCAGACCGTCCTGCACGGCGACGGCGCTTCGGCGGGCATGATCAACATCGTCACCGAACCGACGGACTACGACAGCCACGGCGCCTTCGAACTGCACGGCGGCAGCTGGAACACCATCGGCGGCTCGGTCGCCTATCGCGGCGGACTGAAGGACGAGGGCCTTCTCTACTGGGCAAGCGCCGCGTACGACCACTCGGACGGCTACCGCGAGAACTCCGGCTTCGACATCTGGAACGTCAACGGCGGCATCCGCAAGAACTGGGACAACGGTTCGTGGCTGAAGATCGCCGCGTTCTACAACGACAGCGACTACGAGACCCCGAGCAGCCTGACGCGCGCCCAGTGGCATGCGGACCCGCGCCAGTCCACCTCGCAGGACGACTACTACCGCCGCACAACCTACGGCCTGAACGCGACGCTCAACGCCCAAATCAACGATGAAAACGCGTTCAAAGTGTCCGGAACCGCGTCGCACCGCCATATGCAGGCGCGCTCCTACGGCTACTGGAACAGCGACTACCAGATCTATTCCTATGAAATCACGCCCCAGTGGATCAATTCGGCGGACGTCTTCGGGCTCGCGAACGAATTCATCCTCGGCTCGACCTTCCGCTACGACCGCAACGATGCGACCTCGTGGGGGACGTCCGCCTACGGCTTCTCGCGCATGAAAGGCCGCGTCACACGGCAGGCGATGGGCGTCTTCGCGCAGGATACGCTGCACCTCAACGACTACGTCGCCCTGCAGTTGGGCGGACGCTACGAGCGCATTTGGATGCGGGATGCGGGCTACAACGCCGCGGCGAACCGCACGACCGACGAACACGCCTACGACGCGGCGCTTCTCTTCACGCCCGTCAAGGACCTGAAGACCTACGTCCGCTTCTCGCGCTTCTTCCGTGCGCCGTTCCTGGACGAGCTGCCTTACAACGGTTCCATGCTCACGCCCGAAACGGGCTGGATGGCTGACGTCGGCGCCGACTGGACATTCCTGGACGAGTTCAATCTCGGCGGCAACCTCTACTATTCGGAGTTGAAACACGAAATCTTCTATAATCCGTATGTAGGCTATGGACTCAACATGAACTCGCCGGCGGATACGGTGCGCGAGGGGCTGAACCTGCATGCCGGCTGGGAGCGCGAGAAAGTCGCGGGCGTCCAGCTCGCCTATTCGTACGTGGACGCCCGGTTCGACGGCGGACAGTATGACGGCAAGGACATCCCCGGCGTCTCCGAACAGACAATTTCGCTTACGGGGCGCGTGTACCTCTGGGACGAGTTCTTCGTCTTCGGCGGCTACCGCTACCAGACGGCGCAGTGGGCGATTTCGGACTTCAACAATACGGGCGCCTACGCCGGCTCCAAGAAGTACGGACGCATCCCCGCCTACGGCGTCTTCCACATCGGCGCGGAATACGCCCCCGAGTTCGTCTCCTGGCTCAAGGGATTCAAGTTCGGCTTCACCGTCGACAACCTCTTCGACAAGAACTACTGCGACTACGTGACCTACGGCACCGCCTACTACCCGGGCGCGGGACGCTCGTACATGTTCACGGTCCGCTATGGATTCTGATTGAGCCGCTACGCGCAAGAAAAGGCCATCCGTCCGTGGGGTGGATGGCCTTTTCTTTGCACGAACAGCCTCACATGCCCCGGCCGGCTGCGTCGCCTCACCATGAGACGGACGGGAGACCAAGGTCTCTTGAAGCTGGCGCGGACAAACGACGCGCCCGTCCCGGGAGATCCGGCGAGGAACACCGCCGCGACAAGGCCAGACTCCCCTTGCCCAGCCCATCCGCGGACGGGTGCCAAGCAGAGAATAAACTCCGACGGGCGACAAAGGACTACGCCAACGTTTCGCCCGGGGCTCCGCGGGTTCCACCCCCCGGGTACAGGCGAACGGCCTTTTCAATAGCCCGCCGCGCGGTCTAGTTCGGGGCGGCAGGGGCCTGCCGCCCCTACCTGGATTGGGGACGCCACCGTCGGTTAGGCAACCCCCGTGGTAGGCAGCCACCAGCCCTCGCCCGCATTGGCGTCCGAGACGCCACCGTCGGTTAGGCAACCCCCGTGGTAGGGGCGGCAGTCCCCTGCCGCCCGTTATGAGTTGGCCACGTGGATCGGGCTAGGCGGCGCGTGCGGAGCCTGCGGCAGAACATTAGTGAAGCCTTTGCCGCCCCTCGGAGTTTAGACTCCGCGTCTCCCTCGGAGAGACGGGTTGCCGTTCCGGCGCAACCGCCACCCCGTTCCGGCGCAACGGCATCACCGTTCCGGCGCAACGGCATCACCGTTCCGGCGCAACCGCCACCCCGTTCCGCCGCGTTTGGCCCCCCGCCTGGAGCGTTCCCGGCGGGCGAAACGGGGCGGATAGACCGAGGAGTCTCGATTTTGATGAGATATCTGCTTATTTTATATCAGATTTCTATTTAAAACGCAAACTAACGGACGTTTTCACGCCTTCGTCCACTCCATTTTCGTGCCATTGAGAATTTTTCCTCATGGGCACGAAAATCCCGTCTGTTCGTGACGTCCCGCGGCCGGACAGGACACTGTCAGCGCGAAATATCCACTTCTGCCATCGGGACCGTTTGAGGCACGCGATTTGCATGATAATGTGTGCCGGATTCTCAAAACGCCCATTCTCCTTCTCCTTATAACTGGGAATGTTCTGCCGATGACGCGGTCGCGGCATCTCGTGCCCGCCGGGGCTTCAAGCTGCTATTTGCCTGTTTTGTGCTCGGTTATTGTTTTATGACGATTTACGCAACTCTCACGCGAGAATCGGCACGCGGCGCTCCGCCAAAGCCGGGAAGAAGCCGGAATCCGCCGCGTACAAGAAGGAACGACGGTATACACAGTATTGGACAACCAGCGGCCACCCCCGTTTCTCACTAGTGCACTTTCTATCTGACAAACCAGGACACTAGCGGATCGGCGGTCTGCCACTTGGCGAGGTCGGCACGGTAGTTGCGCATCAGGAACACGCGTCCGAGACCGGAGACATGTGGCTTGCCCGTGAAGAATGCCGCGTCGCCTTCGCCGAATGCCGTCTGCGAAACGATTGAAGATTCTGCCGTCATTTACTGTTCGCGTATTCTCTTGTCTTTGAGACTTTGTTGTTCTTCTTCCCGCAAGGAATGTCCGCGGTATATCATGCCGTTCTTGATATAACATGCACAACGGACATCGTCACTTTCTATGCGTCCTTTCTCGAAAAGCTCCCTCCGCTTCTGCGAATAGGTTGAGGCGAACCACATCTCCGTACGTTTCAACCCCGTTATGAAATCAATGGCCGGCATAAAATCGCGCGTGGGCTCGTCCGGTTCTGTCTCTCCGCCCAAGCGAAGTTTCCAGAAGCCGTCCTCGTGCACGTACTTGACAGGTTCATTGGCAAACTGGAAATCTTGCTCGTTCAATTTCAAAGCCTCGTCTTGCAGCAGGTCGCGAAGCGTACGAGGATGTCCCCGGTGCCTGCTTCGATAGGCATTCAGCCCAGAACCAACAATCAATAGACACCTGAACTTTTCCTGTCGAAGAACATGCTCGTTCTCTTTAAACAGAGGATTCTTGGTGCATGGCAACCATTCCCTGACATTGGATGGCATTACCATGATTCCTTTTCCTCCATTGCCGTTTATCAGGCGCGCCAAAGCATATTCAAGCTGAAGACGATGCCTCACATATGGCCAGCTTCCCATCAGGTGCGCATTCTCTTCAAGAAACACGACAAAGCGAGAAGCCGTCGTGATCCACCGCCTGAACTCGGTGCCATCTCCACTTTTAAAAGCGGACTCGGCTCCCGTCAACACCCATCTTAGCCATTCCTCGTTTATTCCCCCAAGCTTTGAAACAAAGTCGATCTTCTGCCGTTCCCTGCTTCTCGTCTCATGCGACTCCTCTCGAAAAGGATCGGCACGAGGCCCGCATAAATCGAATTGATCGTCCGCCCACGTCCGAACAACTAGACTGAGGCCGATCAACACGCACATTGCAAACAGACGCCTATTCATAAACCACCCTCCATTTGAATTCACAGCCTGAAACAAATCTCACACCGCCCTGAACGTCAATATCAGGATCAACCTTTACTAATGCGACAGGATAGACTTTATGACCAACTCCTATTACACCTATAATATCAGCATCTGTAGGAGGAACGCATTCATAGGCAGAAAAGCCGCCCGATGCGATATCCGCTTGCAATAACTCATCAAACCAGAATCCATTGTCTAGAATCTCATCCAGCTTGCCTTTGACAGCATCATCCAAAGTCCCTTTCAATTGTTTGCAAAAGTCCTGAAAGGTCTTTATTCCCAAAATGTCCATAACCTGTGCACCCTTATCCCATTTGTGTTTCATGAATTCAAAAACATCAAGAAGGGGGTAGCCGCCCATTCCTGAAGGGTCGTACGGGCACTTCCAAGTAGTATATACATATGCAATCGTCGCACCCCACAAGTCCACTGCCCTTGTCGCCCCATTCCCGCAGTACGCGAGCAGGTTCCAGCCGTCAGGGTAGCCAAGCGGGTCGGCGGTCTGCCACTTGGCGAGATCGGGACGATAGTTCCGGAAGAGGAACGCGTGTCCGAGGTCGGGAACAAGGGGCTTGCCGGTGAAGAATGCCGCGTCGCCTTCGCCGAATGCCGTCGGCGAGGTCGCGGCGTACTTGCGGCCCTTCGTCTTCACGCCAAGCGTCGTGCCAAGAATGTCGTTGAAGTAGGCCGTGCCCTTCGAGGATACGACGGGGTTGCCGCCGCCGATGTGCGGTTCGTTCACGAACTGTTCGTCGCCACGGCGAATCAGCGCAAGTCCGTCCCAAACGAAGTCCTCCGCCGTCCCGTCCCCGTAGTCCGCGCGGGCGAGCTGCCCGTCGACATGGTAGTCGTAGGTGTACTTCCGTTCGCCTTCGGTGACGGCGAGCACCTTGTCGAGCCAGCCGTAGCGATAGGTGCGGTTGCCTTCCTTTACAAGTCGCCCTGCCGCATCGTAGGCGTAGCGGGTTGTCGCGCCATCGGTCGTCGACGAGACGAGCTGGTTCGCGCCGTCGAAGGCAAAGGCCGTCGTTTTGCCGCGGACAGTCTTTCTCGCCATGTTCCCCGCCTTGTCGTAGACGTAGCGCTCGACGTCCGCGCCATCCTCCTTCACCGCGAGGAGCTGTCCACGTCCGTCGTACGCATACTCCTGCCGTACCCCGTTCGCCGTGCGGGCAACGATCCGCCCAGACTTCGAATATTCGTACGCGACCGCGGCGTCCGACTTCTCTCTGCCGCCGAGGTACTTGCCCGCGAGCTGGCCGTACTTCGTGTAGACGAAGTCGATGGGCGTGCCGTCTATCGTCTGCCGCGCGAGCCGCCCCCGACGGTCGTAGGCGAACGTCACCGACCGCCCGAAAGAGGAGATCTTGGCGAGCCGCCCGTACCGGTCGTAGACGCGCTTCTCCTCGATGACCTCGCCGGCGGCCGTACGCACCGTGCGCGACGTGCGGTTCCCGTAGGCGTCGTAGGTGTAGGTGTAGACGAGGCCGCCTTCGTCCTTCTTCACGAGCCGTCCGAAGTGGTCATAGACGTACGTCTCTTTGAGCTTCTCGCGCGCATGCGCCGCAAGGCGTCCCCAGACATCGTAGGCGAAGGTCTCGGTTTCGCCGTTGCCGTAGTCGACCTTGGCGACGCGGTCGAATTCGTCGTATGTGCGGCGGATCGTCCGGTCGGTCTTGCCGTCCTTCGAGGCGGAGACGGACGCGACGAGTCCGTTCGCGTCGCGCTTCATGTCCGTCAGCTGCCCAGCCGCGGTGAGGCGCGAGGAGATCCCGAACCTGTCCCAGCCGAACCGGATCTCGTGCCCGTTCTCGTCCACGACCGTCGCGAGGCGTCCGAGGTTGTCGTAGGCGTAGGCGACCTCGGTGCCGTTCGCGTACTTCTCCTTCACGATGCGCCCGAGCTCGTCGCGGTCGCAGGCGGTCGTGCGGCCGTCATGGTCGGTGACGGACACGGGGAACCCGCTCACGTCGTAGCCGACGGAAATCGACGAGAGGACCGTCGAGCCGTCCCTGCGCTCGACCTTCGCGATGCCGCCATGGTCGGCGTAGGTGCGCGTCGTCACGACGCCATAGGGATCCGTCGACGAGACGAGACGGTTGTACTTGTCGTAGACGAAGGTCGCGGACGAGAAGTCGTCCTTCAGCGAAAGCGGAAAGCCGCTCGGCGCGTACGCAATCGATACCGTGCGGCGTCCGTCGGCGACGCGCTCGACGCGACCGGAACGGGTGTAGGCGAACTTTGTGGTCCGCACGGCGTTGCCGTCCGCGTCGAGTTCCGAGACGGACACGAGCCGGTCCCTGCGGTCGTAGGCGAAGGCGCGGACGGGTTCTGCGGAAAGCGACCAGTCCGCACGGCGGGAGAGCTTCGTGCAGTTGCCCCTTTCGTCGTACTCGAGGAAGCGCTTGTTGCCGAGACGGTCGGTGACGCGTACGGGCTTCCCGGACTTCTTGTCGTAGCGGAAGGCGACAAGGTCGCGTCCGCGTCCGTCCGCCACCTTGCGCACCTTCCCGAGGTAGGCGACGTCATAGCGCATGAAGCAGTAGGTCGTCGTCGAGCGTCCCGTGAAGTCGACCGTGCGGAAGATGCCGTTCTTCATGTCGCAGGAATAGGACGCGGTCCGTCCCTCCTTGTCCTTCAGCTGGACGCCGCCCGCATAGGAGTAGGCGAAGTCCGCATCCGCGAGGAGCCGTCCCGCGATCTTGCCCGTGTGGGCGACCTTGTTCTTCCCGTCCCTGCTCTTCAGGTTCCGGATCCGGTCCTTCAATGTCTCGAACTGGACGTCGAACTTCTCGACGCGCCTGCCGCGCGTCGCCGAGGCGAGGTAGCCGTTCGCGTAGGCGAAGGTCTCCGGATCGAGCGAGGCGACGCGGACGGACGAGAGGAACTTCACGGACTTCTTCGAAGCAAGCCCGTCGACCGTCTTCGGGAGAATCGTCAACTGCTCGTTCCGATAGCTGAACGCGACAGGTACGCCGTTGAGGCGAAGCGCGGAGACAAGACCGTCCGACGTCTCAAGTTCGATGAAGCGCGTTCCCTGCGACGAGACGGCGAGAAGCGCGCCCGAAGCCCCGTACTCGAACAGGGCAGTCGTGCCGTTCGGCGTCTCGATGCGGGCGAGGCGTCCGTCTTCGTAGGCGAAACGCCAGCCGGCGAGACCGTTCTTGCCCGTCACGGAGAACCGCCGCGCCTTCGCGCAGTCGGCGGAGCTGGCGTCCGCCTCCCAGTCGGAATAGGGCGCGTAGAGTCCGCGGCCCTTCTTCGCCTCTTCGATCGACGCGAGCTTCACGGCGTCCTTCGGCGTCTGGACCTTCTTCGGAAAGAACTTCACTTTCTCGCCCCACGGCGTCGTCCAAAGGACGCCATCCCTGTCCCGGCGGACGGAACTCTCGAGCTGCGGCGACCGCCAGCCGTGACCGAAGAGTCCGGACGACGCGGACGAAGAGTCGTAGACGAGCTCGATGGGAGCTGCAACTCCGGAGCGAACGCCGCGACGCCAAGCGTCCGCGTCATCATCTCGAAGCCGTCCGAGACGAGAGACGCCTTCCCGGCGAGAAGCGGCCGGTGCGCGAAGGACACGCCGTCCGACGCCGAGGCGAATCCGGCGGCCAGCGCGGCGAAAAGCGCCACCGCCCGACGAGCGGTGCGATAGACGCGGGACATATCACCCGCCTGCGCGATTCCATGAACCATACCGGCAATCTCCCTTGTTACATGCTCATTATATCATATAAACCATCGCCACGCAAGGGTAGCGGCAAAGTACGGGAAGTGTTGTGAATTGCCCAAGCAAATGCTCCTAGTGCATGGACATTTACTCGGGCAATGGACGTTATCCTCAAAGGCGGGAAGGAGCCACTCCCCCGCGGCAGACGGCCGGGTCGAAGGATAAGACCACGGGCGACGGCAGACCGCCCGAGTCGCCCGTGCCCAACCGAACTTCAAGAGACCACGGTCTTTTGCTCGAGAGACCGTGGTCTCTTGCCCCTGAGACCGCGGTCTTTTGCCCATGAGACCGCGGTCTCTTGATGCTGAGACCGTGGTCTCTTGAACATCTGCCGCCGATAAAACGAAGACGACCTCCTGGGCCGTCTTGGGTCTTGAGGGGATATTGGCATGTTTTACGCCCAATCCCAGTTAAACTTCCCGGGTTTCGGCTAGGCGAAATGCGCGGAGATGAAGGCCAGTCCGTCCGCAACGGTGGCGAACTTGCCCTCGATCTGCGCATTGAACGCCGCGGCGAGCATCTCCGAAAAGCGCGGACCGGGCTTGAAGCCGAGCGCGATGAGGTGGCGCCCCATGACGAGGGGTTTGGGCGCGGACTCCTTGACGCGAAGCCGTTCCGCCTGCGCGGTCAGCCACTGGAGGGCCTCGGGGGTGCGGGGAGCCGTGCCGCGGCCGGCGTCATCCGCCGCGGCGACGCGCAAAAGGCGGTCCAGCCGTCCCGCCGCCACCGACAGCCGCCGGATCGCCGCGTCCCCCGCGGCGCTCTTCCAGAGGGCGATGGGGCGCATGTGCTGACGCACCAGGGGCGGAACCGCCCGCAGGAGCTCGTGGTCCGCCGTCAAACGCGAGAGGAAACGCCGCGCCGGCGCGACGCCCTCTTCGTCGTGTCCGATGCTGCGGATGCGCTTGCGCTGCGGATCGTAAAAGGTGGTGGCGGGCTTCCCGAAGTCGTGGCACAGGACGGCGAGGCCGACAATCAGGTTTTCCCGCGGCGTCCACCCCGCCCGGTCCCCGATGAAATCGTACATTGTGTCGCGTCCGTCGCGGGAGGCTGCGAACGCGTCCAGGCAGCCGAGCGTATGCGCCCACACGTCGCCCTCGGGATGCCACTCGGGGTCTTGCCGGCAACCGATGAGCGCTTTGAGCTCGGGATAATAGTCCACCCATCCCGTCTGGCGCAGGAACTGGAGTCCTTTCGAGGGAATAGTCCCTTTGACGAGCAGCTTCTCCCATTCGCCGAACAGGCGTTCCGGGGGAAGTCCCTCCGGCGTCATGCCGCGGCAGACGCGAAGCAGGTCGTCCGTGGGCGCGAGGTCGAAGCGCGCCAGGAACTGCATGGCGCGGAGGACGCGCAGGGGATCTTCCGCAAAATGGGGCGAAACCGGCCGGAGCAGCCCCGCCGCCAAATCGTCCCGCCCCTTCCACGGGTCGAGGCACGCCCCCGTCAGCGGGTCCAGATAAATGGCGTTGACGGTGAAATCGCGCCGCGCCGCGGCGTCCGCGAGCGGCAGATTGGGGTCGAAATCGGTCGCGAAAGCCTTGTGTCCGAGCCCGAGTTTCGTCTCGCGCCGCGGCAGCGCCACGTCTATCGGCACGCCCTGGAGCTTGATGACGCCAAAGGAAGCGCCGACCAGGTCGAGCGCATAGCGGGAACCGAGGGCGGCGAGAAGCCGCTCCTGGGGGAGCCCGTAGACCTCGAAATCGAAATCGTGCGGCGTCTCGCCCCGCAGGGCGTCCCGCACGCACCCGCCGACGAGAAGCGCGCGCCCGCCGGCGGACTTCACAAGTTCCGCCACGCGGCGCACGTCGTCCGCCCGGCAGACCGTCTCAATAGCCGAGTTCGGCATCGACGAGAATGACTTTCGTGGGCATGCCGCCCGGGCAGCGGTCGAAGACGGCCGTCACCTTGCAGATGCGGTCCGGCGAATTGCAGTCGCTGCAGACGCCCGTCAGGGCGCAGGGCGTGCGCTTGCCGAGCCGGCGCGTGTTGGCGGGGCAGGCGACGCGCTTGATGCGCGCGATGGCGTCGTCCACGCCGCCCACGACGATCTTGTTGCGTCCGACGACGTACACGACGCGCTTGGGGCCGCCGATGGAGGCGGCGACGCGGTTTCCGCGCCCGTCGATGTTGACGATGCGCCCGTCGGCGGTGAGGGCGTTCGCGCTCAGGAGAAAGAGGTCCGCCTCGATGGCGTGGTCGCGGATTTCCTTCCCGGCGGCGGCGAGCGCCTCGCGCACGCCGATTTGCTTGAGCGTCTCGCTGCCGCCCCAGGCGACGGACGCGGCGGTCTCGGCCTCGGCCAGGACTGCGGCCTGGGCTTCGGCGGGCGTTTTCACGACTTGCGCCGCATAGCCGCGGCGGACGAGTTCCTGCGCGACGTCGTTCAGATCGAATATCAGCATAGGTCGGTTCCTTTCGTTTGTGTCAGACAGGGAAAAGGCTCATCGCAAGCGCGATCAGAAGGGGCATCGTGATAATGCTCAGAAGCGTCGTGCCGCTCGCCAGCCCGACGGACAAGTCCACGTCGCGGTGGTACTGCGCGGCGAACATCGTCGTCATGGCGGCCGAGGGGGCGCAAGCGGCCGTTATGAGCGCGAGCGCCATGAGGGGATCCAGCCACGACCGCAGGCACCAGAGGACGCCCATGAACACGAGCGGCGAGGCCACGAGGCGCACAAACGCCGCCAGGTACGCCCCGGGATCGCGCAACACGGGCTTCACGCGCATCCCGGCGAGGTAGTAGCCGATGATGAGCATGGCGAGCGGCGTGTTGAGGTCCGCCAGCATGGCCACGGGCTGGCGGAATACCGGCGGGAGCGTGTAGGAGGAAAGGAAGAGCGGCAGCCCCAGCGCCAGACCGATCGTCCCCGGATTGACGAGCATCACGCGCCAATTCGTGCCGCCGCGCCCGTCCGCCGCGTGCTGGTGTCCGCGCATGGTCCTGTAGCCCCAGCTCCAGATGACGAGATTGAATACCGCGACGTAGACGACGCCGAAGAAGACGCCCTCCGCGCCGAACACGGCCTGCTCGAGCGGAATGCCCATGAACCCCGCGTTGGAAAGCACCATGGAAAGCTTCAGGACCGACGTGCGCCGCAGACTCTTCCCCGGCACGATCCAGTGCGCGGCGGCGATGAGGACGGCGTGCAAGGCGACGACAATCGCCGCGGCGAGCGCCAGCTGCCCCAGGAGGGCGACTTCGAACGGACGCTGGAAGACGTCCATGATCAGGCAGGGCGTGACGATGAGGACAAGGATGTTGACCATGCCCTTGACGGACGGCTCGTCCATGATTTTGAACTTGCGGCTCAGGGCGCCGACCGCCATCAGCGCGAAGAGAATGCCGACCTGGGAAGCCACGACGAGAAGATGATGCAGCATGTCAATCCCCTAGATGGTTGAGATCGAGCTCATGGTCGAAAAGCGGCGGCACTTCATCCCGCCGGTGGCAGATCAGGACGGCCGTCGTTTTCGGATGCTTGCGCAAATACGCGGCGATCTGGCGTCCGACTGTCCGCGCGGTGCGCGCGTCGAGGTTCATGAACGGTTCGTCCAAAAGCAAAAGTTCGGGATTCTTGGCGAGCGCCGCGTCCACCAGTTCGCGCGCCGAATGTCCGAGGTAGGCCTGCATCTCCGGGCTGACCGCCCCGATGCGCGAGCGGATGTCCGACAGCGCCACGCCATTCCCGCGCGGCAAGCCGAAAATCTTGATGTCCACGGCATACGCCCACGGACTGTCCCCCGTGATGAGCGCGAAGAGCGTCGTCTTGCCGGAGCCGTTCTCGCCACGCAAAACCCAATGTTCGCCCTGACGCACGGTCCAGTTGAAGTGGCTGAAGAGCCGGCGTCCGCCGTAGTCCAGGGAAAGATCGCGAATCTCGATCACCGGCGGGCCGCCGGACGGCCTGCCCGCCCGGCGGGCGGGTGCCTGGGACGCGTCGGGCGCCTCGTCCGGGGCGGGGGTAAACGGCACAAGGCTCGCCCGTCCCTTTTTGTCCAGCCGGACGGCGCGTGTGACGCATTCGGGCCACTCGTCCGCATGGCGGCACGCCATCAGAATGGCCAGCCCACGCTTGGCGAGCGCCTGCAAGACGTCCTTCAATTTCGCGCGTTGCGCCGGATCCAGCCCCGCCGCCGGGTCGTCCAGGATGAGGAGTTTCGGATTCTTCGCGAGCGCCCGCGTCAGGAGCACCCGCCGCGTTTCGCCGTTGGAAAGGGAAATGAGCGGACGCTCCCAAAACTTGCGCACGTCCGTCAGGCGAACAAGCCGCGCCAGGCGCTCCTTGAAGGCACGCTTGGTTTCCGGCGGTTTCGCCCCGACTTCGTATGGATTGATGCCGTAGACTTCTTCATAGGAGAGGAAATCCGCGACGGTCTCGCCGCCTTCCTCATAGTAACGCGCCTGCGGCCAGCCGGTCGCTTGGGCGAAGCCGGCGTGCGCGGCGAAACTCAGAAGCGCGGCGGAATCCGCCCACTCGTCCGACTGCGCCAGCCGGCGGCACCAGTCGGACCGCACGTCCGCGTCCGGGCCCGTGACCGCGCGTATTTCGCCCGCGGGCGGCAAAAGATCTAGCGTCCCAGTATGCACTTCAGATTCCCCATGATGCGCTCGGCGATGTCGGGCTTGTTCATCGTGTAGACATGCACGCCGTTCACGCCGTTGGCGAAAAGGTCGATGATCTGCTCCGTCGCGTAGGCGATTCCCGCCTCCGTCATGGACGCCGGGTCGTCTCCGAAGCGGTCCACTATCGCCTTGAAGCGCGCCGGCAGGAAGGAGCCCGAGAGCTGGCAGATGCGGGCGATTTGCTTCGCGTTCGTCACCGGCATGACGCCCGCCAGGACCGGCACGCGGATGCCGCGCCCGAGAAGCTTGGAAAGATACGCGTAGAAGATATTGTTGTCGAAAAACATCTGCGAGACGAGGAAGTCCAGCCCCGCGTCCACCTTCTCCTTGATGTGCGCGAGGTCGTCCGCGATGTGCGCGCATTCCGGGTGGCACTCGGGGTAGCACGCGCCGCCCAGGCAGAAGCCGCGCCCGTCCAGAAAGCGCACCAGGTCGACCGCGTGGGCGAAATCGCCGGGCATGTCCGCCGGCGCCATCCCGGGCGGACAGTCTCCGCGCAGGCAGAGGATGTTGGATACGCCGCGCGCGGCGAGTTTGGCGACCTCCTCCTCCACGCGCGCCCGGGTGGAGGAAAGACAGGTCAGGTGCGCAAGGGCCGGCACGCCGCAATCCTGCACGAACGAGGCGACGTCCGCCGTGTTGACGTTCGCGCCGCCGCCCGCGCCGTAGGTGACCGATATGAAACTCGGCTTCAACTCCGCCAGGCGCCGGACCGCTTCCTTGACGGGCGCGGCGGGCGCGTCCTTCTTGGGCGGGAAGATTTCGAAGGAAATCTCCGGTTTGCCGTCGTCGATCAGATTGCGTATCTTCATCGTACTCTCCAACTCCTAAAAAGAAGAGCGACTCGCTTGTGGCGGGCCGCTCCCTTTCGCACAACGTGCGGACCTCAGTCGGCGCTCGGGCGGACCTTGCCTTCCTTGATGCGCTTGGCGATGACCTGCTCGGCGATGGCCTTGGGAACGGCCTCGTACTGCTTGAAGATCATCGTGAAGGTGCCGCGGCCCTGCGTGACCGTGCGGATGGCGTTCGAGTAGCCGAACATTTCCCCGAGCGGGACCGTCGCCTTGATGAGCTTGACGCCCGCGCGGTCTTCCATGCCCTCGACGCGTCCGCGGCGCTGGTTGATGGAGCCGTTCGCCGCGCCCATGTACGACTCGGGAACCGCGACTTCGACATCCATCATCGGCTCGAGGAGCTGCGGTTTCGCCTTGAGGAACGCCTGCTTGAAGCACTGGCGGGCGCACTCGATGAACGCGAATTCGTTCGAGTCGACCTCGTGGTACGAACCGAAGTACACCGTCACCTTGACGTCCACGACCGGGAAGCCGCCGAGCGGGCCGGCCTCGAGCGCCTTCTTGACGCCCTTCTCGACCGCCGGAATGTATTCCGTCGGGATCACGCCGCCCTTGACCTCGTTGACGAACTCGAAGCCCTTGCCCGGCTCCTGCGGTTCGACGCGCAGACAGACGTGCGCGTACTGGCCGCGGCCGCCGGACTGCTTGACGTGCTTGTACTCGTTCTCGACCTTGGTCGTGACCGTTTCGCGGTAGGCGACCTGCGGCGCGCCCACGTCGCAGTCGACGTTGAATTCGCGTTTCAGGCGGTCCACGATGACTTCCAGGTAGAGTTCGCCCATGCCGGCGATGATCGTTTCGCTCGTTTCCTTGTCGAAGCTGACGACGAAGGTCGGGTCTTCCATCGCGAGCGCATGGAGCGCCACGCCGAGCTTCTCGTTGTCGCCGCGGGATTTCGGCTTGACCGCGACCGAGATGACCGGCGCCGGGAAGTCGATGGACTCGAGCGTGATCGGGTGTTCCGGATCGCAGAGCGTGTCGCCCGTGCGCGTCTGGGTCAGGCCGACGCACGCCACGATGTCGCCCGTGCGCGCTTCTTCGAGCGGCTCGTGCTTGTTCGCGTGCATGCGGAAGAGGCGGGAAATGCGCTGTTCCTGATTGATCGTCGAGTCGAGCATCTCCGCGCCGAGCTTCATGATGCCCGAGTAGACGCGCACGAACGTGATCTTGCCCATGTTCTTGTCGGACATGATCTTGAACGCGAGGCCGCAGAACGGCGCATCGTCGCTGACCGGGCGGATTTCATTGGGGTTGTCCTGCGAAACGGCCGGACCCGCGTCGAGCGGCGAAGGCAGGTAGTCGCAGACGCCGTCGAGGAGCTGCTGCACGCCCTTGTCCTTGAACGCGCTGCCGCAGAACGCCGGCGTGATCTTGCGCGCCAGACAGCCCTTGCGGATCGCCTTCTTGATTTCGTCCGTCGTGAGCTCTTCGCCCGCGAAGAACTTCTCCATCAGCGCGTCGTCCTGCTCGGCGGCGGCTTCGACCATCTTCTGGTGGTATTCCTCGGCCTTGATCTTGTATTCCTCGGGGATTTCCTTCTCGATGACCGTCTTGCCGAGGCTCTTCATATCATAGTAGAGCGCCTTCATCGAGATGAGGTCGATCACGCCCTCGAACGTATCCGCCGCGCCGATCGGGATCACCATCGGGACGGGGTTGGCGTGGAGCTGCGCGCGCATCTGGTCCATCACGTTGTAGAAGTTCGCGCCCACGCGGTCCATCTTGTTGACGAACGCGATCTTCGGCACTTTGTACTTCTCGCTCTGGCGCCACACCTGCTCGGACTGGGGCTGCACGCCGCCGACCGCACAGTACAGCGCGACCGCGCCGTCCAAAACGCGGAGCGAACGCTCCACTTCGGCCGTGAAGTCCACGTGTCCGGGGGTGTCGATCAACGAAAGGCGGTACTTGCCCCACGTCACGCACGTCGCGGCGGACTGGATCGTGATGCCGCGCTCCTGCTCCTGGACCATGAAGTCCATCGTCGCCGCGCCATCGTGCACTTCGCCGATCTTGTAGTTCTTGCCGGAATAGTAAAGAATTCGCTCGGACGTCGTCGTCTTGCCGCCGTCGATGTGGGCCATAATGCCGAAGTTACGCACTCTTTCGAGTGGAATGTCACGTTTTGCCATTTTTCTCCTTAGTTCAACGTTGAGTATATATTATACGAAAATGAGCCCCTGAGCGCAAGGGGGTATTTTCAACTTTAATCCATAAATAGCCGAAAGAAGCCCGAAAACGCCCAAAACCCCGCATGCCCACCGTCCGTTCGGCGCGCCCGATTCCCGGACCGCGTGGGACGTTTGCGGAGATGCCGCGGGGGTCTTGCGCCGGAACCGCCACCCCGTTGCGCCGGAACGGCACTGCCGTTGCGCCGGAACGCCGATGCCGTTGCGCCGGAACGGTGATGCCGTTGCGCCGGAACCGCCACCCCGTTCTACTGGAACGGCACGGGAGGGGTGGTTCCGCTCAGGGATGGGCGCGGCGCTTTCGGATGTATTCGTTTAGGGGCGTGCCGTCGATTTCGATGTCCGAAAGAACCATCCGCCCGTCCCGCACACGGTAGACGGCCACGGAATTCGTGCGGGAAAGCGTGAAAAGCCGCCCTTCTTCGTCCGCCAGCCGCTCGTTGAGGAAGAATTGGTCGGGCAAATCAACCTCGAAATAGTCCGGCGGATCGTCTTTTCCGCTGTAGTTCCGGTAGCGTGCGCGCGCCTTCACGCCCGTCGCCCAGAGCCCCGGGCCCTGCGGTTCCAGTCCGCACGCCGTCACGCGGGAGAGTCCGTTCGAGCCCCCGGCCGGGTCTATGCGGATCGCCGCGGGGAACAACCGATAGGGATGACGGACGCCTCCCAAGCGAAACGCCGCGTCATAGTCCACGCGTTCCTTACCCGTATATGCAAGTAACGCCCCCGGAACGGGTCGCTTGGATCGTACGCCTCGCAGGCGAACCGGCAGACGGTTCCCCCTGAAGCGACGCGTTCGTAGCGCACGATAAGCCACGCGAACGCGGCGATTTGCACGAGCAGGGTGGCCGCGAGCGCGGCGGTCCAACGGCTATTCTTGCGGTTCATGCGGACCTCCTTTGGCGGATAAAGCGGGAAAGCACGGCATTCGCCGCCAAAAGGACGATCCCGCACCCCAGCAGTGCGCACCCTTTCGCGGTGAAACTCACGTCCGTCATGAAGAATTTGTCCAGAATGACGAACAGGAGGAGGATGACGCCCAGATTGACGGTCCGGAGGCTCAATCGGCAGATTCCGGCGACCAGAATGGCGCTCTCGACCGCGACGGCCGCCCCGAAGAATCCGGGACGGGGCGAGTAGCCCCATGTGGACGCGGCGATCGCCCCGACCAGGAGCCCCGTCTGGCCCCAACCCGGAATCTTGAAGCGTGCGCCCAAAAGACCGACGACCGCCGCGCAGAAGACATAAGGCAGTACGCCGGTTTCAGAGGACGAAAGGATGTGCATGCGTTCCAGTCCCAGCACGGCAATCGTCGCGGAACCGACGGAATAGGCAAGCGCGGCGGCGATTTGTCCGGGAATGAAGCCCCAAGCCCCCGCCTGCCGCCGCAAGAAAAGGCAGTACCCCGGGACGGAAAGCGCCGTAAGCAGCGCGCCGCCGAGCAGGATGCGGCCCCCGCCCCCTTCGGAGAGATACAGGCTCGTCTGGTAGGCGACCGCCCAGACGAGCGGGAAGCCCAGCCACAGAATCCGCAGAATGCCGGACGGCACAAACCAGGCGAGCGGCAGGGTGCAGAGCGCGACAAAGAAGATGAACCCCGGCAGCGACCCGCCCAATTGGTACGTCTGCGCCACCAGACTCGCCCCGGCAATGAAGGAAAGAAGCCAAACCACCCCCACCGGCTCCCAAAAAGCGGCGGATTCCGCGTTTTTGCGTGCCGCCGCGCAGGCGCAAAGTCCGCACAGGACGGCCGGGGCCATCGCAAGCGCCGCGCGAACGCCGCGACCCAGGTCCGCCCAATTCGCCGCGACAAGCGCGATAAGGCCCAATCCGACGCAAAACGCACCGATTACGCCGAAAAGCACCGCCAGCAGGCGTTTGCGCAGCGGAGAGGGTCCGTTATAGCGCGGCAACAGGCGCGCGGCGGTTTCGGGGGATACGAGCCCCTCCGCCTCCCAACGCCGTATTTCGGCGCACATCCAGGTCTGTTTGCTCATGCGTACGCTCCTTTGTGGCACTTTCGTTTACAGGAGCATTATACCATAGTATGAAGATTCCGTCCAGCGCAACCCCGCGACGGCAAACCTACCCCCTCCGCGCCCCCAAAACCAAAACACTGCGGGGGCGGAGGCAAATCCCCGCAGTGTTTTCTCGGGACCACCCCGCAGACTGCATTTTCATCCCCAGATGGCTAAATATCCCGCGCCGGCGGAACGGACGCGCAGGCAAAAAGAAAGAGGCTCCCGGCACGCCTGTCGAAAGGACAATGCCTGAAGCCTCCTGCGGGAACCCTCCCGACCGCCCACCCTTTCGGGGCGCGGCGTCCGGTCAGGAGCGCGGCGGTTCGTGGCGGACGATTTCCGCCGTTTCGAGGTAGATCACGTCTTCGGCGATGTTCGTCGCGATGTCGCCCAGGCGTTCCAGGCAGCGCGAAACCGTGAGCGCGTCCAGATAGTAGCCCGCGGCGGCAGGCGTGGAAAGGATGCCTTCCGTGGCGCGTTCGTAGCTTTTCTTGTGGAGCGCGTCCAGTTCGTCGTCGCGGGCCAGAATGGCGCGTGCGAGGGGGACGTCGCTTTTGGCGAGCGCCACGAGCGAATCCACGAACATCGTCGTCGCGTAGGAGCCCATCTTGTCGAAGTCCCACGCCACGGCCTTTTTGTAGCGCTTGGCGTCCTCGACGCGGTTGGCGATATTGACGGCGAGGTCGCCGGCGCGTTCGATTTCGCCGTTGGCCTTGAGGATCGTGATCACGCGGCGCAGGTCCGTCGCCACGGGCTGGTACAGCGCGAGGATGTCCAGGCACTGTTCCTCGATCGCGTTCTCCGCCAAATCGATGGCCGTGTCGCCTTCCACGACCGAATCGGCGAGGGCGACGTTTTCCGTCTCCATCGCCTGCACGGCGGAAATCACGGCGTTTTGGGCGCGCGCGGCGTTTTCGGAAATCTGTCCCTGCAGCCGCGCCAGCGCCTTTTCAAAGTGTACTTTCATTGTCATATCAACCAAACCTCCCGGAAACGTAATCTTCCGTCTGCTTTTCTTTGGGATTCGTAAAGATTTCCTTCGTCGGACCGACTTCCACGATCTTGCCCTTGTAGAAGAACGCCGTGCGGTCCGAAATGCGCGAGGCCTGCTGCATGTTGTGGGTCACGATGACGATGGTGAAGTTCTTGCGCAGACGGTCCATGAGCTCCTCGATCTTGAGGGTGCCCACGGGGTCGATCGCGCTCGTCGGCTCGTCCATGAGCAGGACTTCCGGCTCGGCGGCGATGGCGCGGGCGATGCACAGACGCTGCTGCTGGCCGCCCGAAAGCGCCGTGCCCGGCTTGGCGAGAATGTCCTTCACTTCGTCCCAGAGCGCCGCGCCACGCAGGGCCTGCTCGACCCGGTCGGCCGTTTCGGACCGGCTCAGCTTGAAGTGCAGGTGCAGCGGGTAGGCCACGTTGTCGAAGACGCTCATCGGGAACGGCGTCGGCTTCTGGAAGATCATGCCCACCCGGCGACGCAGTTCCAGCAGATCCACGTCCGGATCCAGGATGTTCTTCCCGTCCAGCAGAACCTCGCCCGTCGCGCGCTGTCCGCGATGAAGCTCGAAAATGCGGTTGTAGATGCGCAAATGCGTGGACTTTCCGCAACCGGAAGGCCCGATGACCGCGGTGATCTTGTGGACCGGCACCTCGAGATCGTTGTCGAAAAGCGCCTGATGTTCGCCATAGAAGAAGTTCAGGTTCCGCGTCACGATCTTCGGCGGACGCTCTTCCTTCGCAGGCGTTTTGACTTGGTTTTCTTGCATATGAAGTCCTTTTGCTTAGATTAGGAGTCCTGTCTTTCCTTGCGCAGGGCGACGGCGCGCACGACGATGTTCAGCACGAGGATGAATCCCGCCACGACAAGCGCCGCGCCCCAGCCGATACGGTGCATCGCCTCGAAAGGCGAATCGAGCGTGTCGTTGTTGATCAGAACCGGCGCGGACGGCGTCGGGCCCGTGAAGTAGTCCGTCGGCCACGCGTCGGCGAAGAGCGCCGTGAAGAGCAGCGGAGCCGTTTCGCCCGAAACGCGCGCGACGGCGAGCAGGATGCCCGTCAGCATGCCGCTTTTGGCCGCGCGGCAGACGATGCCCAGCGTGACGCGCGCCCGGGTCGCCCCGAGGGCCAGGCCCGATTCGCGCAAGGTATCCGAAACGCCGGCGAGCTGGTCTTCGGTCGTGCGCACGACGACCGGGAACATCAGGATGGACAGCGCGACCGAACCGGCGAAGCCCGAGAATGTGCCCGTCGTCACGACGAGAATGCCGTAGACGAACAGACCGACGATGACGCTCGGGATGCCCATCATGACATTGATGACGAAGCGCGCCAGGCAGGCGTAGCGTCCGTCCTTGCCGAACTCCGCCAGCCAGATGCCCGCGGCGATCGCCGGCGGAATCGCGAGAATCGCCGCGCCGCCCGTGATGTAGAGCGTACCGAGAAGCGCGTTGGCGATGCCGTTTTCAGGCTCGCCGTAGGGCTTCGACGGGTTCGAAAGGAGCGTCCAGGAAAGCGCCGGCGCGCCCTCCTTCACGATGGTGTAGATGATCCACGCCATGAGGGCGAGCGCCAGAAACGTGGCGAACGCCGAGAACGTGCGCATGAGCGCGTCGTTCAGTTTGCGAAATGTAGCGGCACGCGGTTGCATAGCTTACTCGTCCTTGTCGCGCAACAGTCTCTGGGTGACAATCTGGATGACGAATTCCAGGGCCAAGAGGACCGCACCGAGACCGAAAAGTGCGCTCTTGTGAAGGCCGGTCGCTTCCGCAAAGTCGTTTGCGAGCGTCGCGGCGATCGTCGTGCAGCTGTCGAATATGCTCGTCGGAATCGCGTTGATTCCGCCGCACACGAAGAGGACGGCCATCGTTTCGCCCAGCGCGCGCCCGAGACCAATCAGGATGCCGCCGACAAGTCCGCGGCGCTGTGCGCGCACGATGACGTTCCACGTCGCTTCCCAGCGGGTGCAGCCGACCCCCATGGCGGACTCCGTCAGGGAGATGGGCGCCTGTGCGAGAACATCGCGCATGACGGCCGAAATGTAGGGCAGCACCATGAGCGCCAGTACGAGCGCCGAAGGCAGAAGGCCGAAACCCGTCGTCTCGACCCCGCACTTGGCGAGAAGATCCTGCAAGAGAGGGCACAGAACGAACAATCCCCACATGCCGTAGATGACGCTCGGGATCGCCGCGAGCAGGTCGAGGGCGTGCGCCAGAGGCTTAGAAGCCCAGGGCGGCGCGCTGTTCACGTAAAGCGCCGCGGCGAATGCGAGTGGGACCGCCAGAATGAGTGCGAGTACCGTCGTTGCGAGCGTACCCACAATCGCGCCGGCCGCGCCGAACGAACCTGCTCCAGGGTCCCAGTTGGAGGCGAGGATGAACTGGAAGCCTTCCGCTTTCCAGATGTCACTTGAGGCGTAGCCAAGCTCGACGACAAGCGCAACCGCGAGGACGAGCCCCGCGGATACGCCTGCAAAGCAGATTGACTTGAACGCACTATCGGTTGAAATCTTCACTGCTTTAGACTTTTTGCGTTACTTGGCGACCGGGATGTAGTAGAGCTTCTTCGCCGTCTCGCCGCCGTGCTTGAAGCACCAGTCGAAGTAGGCGTTGAGCGCCGCACGCTTGACCGCCGGGGTATCCTTGCGGACGAGGATGTAGGTCTTGCCGATGATCGGCCAGCTCTGCACCGTCGGGACCTCAATCTTGCCACCAATGTTGATCTTGGCGACATTCAACTTCGACTCCAGCGCGAACGTGTATTCCGTGTAGCCGATCGCACCTTTGATGCGCGCCACATTGTTGCAGACGCCCGGGTTCTTCTGGCCCGCGATGCCGCACGGCCACTTCAGCTGCTTCGCGACGCCATAGCGCTCCTTCCACTCGGGGGAAACCTTCGAGAGGTAGGTCGTGAAGATGTGCGTCGTGCCCGAACCGTCGCCGCGGTGCACAACCGTGATCTTGAGGTCGGGAAGCTTCAAACCAGGGTTCAGCGCCGCCAGGCGTGCATCGTTCCAGCGCGTGATCTTGCCGAGGTAGATGTCGGCGAGCGTCGCACCGTCGAGAACGAGCTTGCCATCCGGCACGCTCGGGAGGTTCACGACCGGAACCACCGCGCCCGAAACCATGTGGAACTGCTCGAGACCGGCTTCTTCACACTGCTTTTCCGTCAGCGGAGCGTCCGTGCCGCCGAAATCGACCGTGCCCGCCTTGATCTGGCTGATGCCGGCCGAGGAACCGACGGACTGGTAGTTCACCTTGGCGCCCTCGCCCGACTGGGTGTACGCATAGCACCACTTCTGGTAGAGGGGAGCCGGGAAGCTGCCGCCCGCACCGTTGAGTTCGAGGCGCTCGGCCGCGAAGGTCGCGAAGGTCGCGAGGGCCGCAATCGCCGCGCTCGCCGCGTAACTTACAACTTTCATGTCTTTTGTATTCATTGTATTGTTCCTTTTCTTCGTAGGTTTTACGACAGATATTATGAACTTTTCGTGTGAGTGTTTTGTTTTTGTCGCGTTAAACTTGTATTAGAAGTTCCAAGCGAGCTCGAAGCGACCGAAGAACGCGCCATGGCGGGCATTGTCTTCGAAGTAGTCGCCCTTGCTGAAGTACTCACCCTGGAAGGCGAGCTTGCCGCCCTTGAGAAGATCCACACCGAGGAGCTTCGCCGGCTTGATTTCGTACTTGATCTGGCCATAGCCACCGCGGAAGGTACCGTCGGCATCATCTTCCTGGACAGCCGTGAAGAGCGGACCGGCCTGGATCTTGACGGACGAGAAGCTGCCGACATTGCTCTTGAACGCGAGGTGCGGATAGACCAAGTTGTTGTAGTTGTACTTCGTGTACATCGGCGCAATCGTCTCGCCCAGACCCGTTTCGCGATTGAAGACGGAGTGCCACGCGTGCTTGCCGTGCTCGCCGTCCGAGTCGCCCGAAAGCGCCCAGATGGCGCCCGTGAACTTAGGCTTGAAGCCGAGCTTCGGCGCGTAGGTGAGACCCGCATAGCCCTGACCCGCGAAGAGGTCCTCCGAGCCGCCCTGCACGGCGACTTCGAATTCGCCGCTCAACGTATCCGTGAAGCGCGGCAGAAGACGCGTACCCACCGTCACGGTGTCATACTGCGCACCGCCGTCCGCATACTTGGCTTTGTTGCGGTATTTGGATTTCGCTCCGCGCAATTCCGACTTGTAGATCACATACGCATCGTAGCCGAAGGACTTGTTGGCGCGATCCTGCCAGTAGAGGCCGGCGCCCAGTTCATCCTGGTTGTAGCCCGTCGCATCGTAGTTCGTGCCCTTCACACCCTTCTTGGAGTGCTCCTTGCCCAGAGTCGGCAACCAGTCCTCGCGCGCCATGTAGAACGCGAACGCATCGAGCGTGCGCTTCTTGTCGGCGTGCCAGGTCAAGCGAACCGCGTCAAAGTACGCCGAACGCGAACCGTCGCCGCCCGTGCCGTCCGCGATTACGCGCTTCGAGCCGAACGCCATGTCCTGACGACCGACCTTCAAGTCGACGACGTCAAATATGTTCTTGACGGTGAAGTACAGGTTGTCGATGAACGCCACGTCCGGGAAGGTCTGCTTGCGCGCATTCTTCTCCGGGCTACGATAATAGCGGAATTCATCCGCCAAGCGAACGAAGATGCCCACGTCTTCATACGACGCGCGGATCCACGGACGGACGCGAACACGCGCATAGTCGGAGTGCTTCTCCTCCGTCTGCCCCTTAGGCATGTGGTCCGTCAGGTCATAGCGCAGGCGGATATCCGCACCCACGTCAAACGAGGCTTTCCCGTCTGCCGGCTTGGCGAATACGGATCCTACCGCTAGGGCCGCCGCGGACGCAGCCGTCAAATAAACCGCAATCTTTTTTTGTGTTCTCATTAGATGAGTTCCTTTTCTTGTCAGTTTCAATGCCGTATAGTATGACATTTCCGTGTTAGCCTTTTATTCGCCAATTGTTAAAGTTCTGTTTGGGGCAGAAACCGCTTTTTCCCTCAAATGGCGAAGTGCGCACCCCTTCTGGTTCCCGTTCCAATTGACGCCCGCGCGGGGAAATGGTAGAATACCCCCATGCTGGAAATCATTCACGAGGATGACGACATCATCGTCGTCAACAAGCCGGCCGGACGCTACGTGCACCCGTCCCCCGGCCACGAGCGCGGCACCTTGACCGAGGAACTCGTGCGCCTGCGCCCCGCCCTGCGCACGGTGGGGTCGGTCGAACGCCCGGGCGTCGTCCACCGGCTGGACGCCGGCACGAGCGGCGTCCTGGTGTTCGCCAAGAACCGCCGCGCCTACCTGAAGTTGCGCGCCTGCTTCGAGTCCCACACGCGCTTGCGCAAGACCTACCTCGCCGTCGTGCAGGGCCGCCCGCCCCAACCGGCCGGCACGCTCGAGACGACCATCGGACGCAAACCCTGGGATCCGCGGCGGATGGCCTGCGACGTGCCGGACGGGAAACGCGCCGTGACGCATTGGACCGTCCTCGGGCACCACAACGGGCGCAGCCTGGTCGAATTCGTCATCGAGACCGGCCGCACGCACCAGATCCGCGTGCACGCGGCGCATTTGGGGTGTCCCGTTGTGGGCGATGATCTCTACGGCCCGAAGCCCGTCCGCGGCAGATTGCTCCTGCACGCCGTGGAAATCAGCTTCCCGCATCCGGCGACGGGCAAGACGGTCACGTTCGCCGCGCCGCCGCCGCCGGACATCATCTACGCGTAAAGCGCGCCGCGACAAACAAGGCGAAGACGACCGCCAAAACGAGCGGGGCGAGCAGAAAGACGTCCGGCCCCCATTGACGCAGCAGAAACGCCCCGCCGCCGGCCCCCAGGATGAAGGCGCCGATCACGCCAAAATAGTGCCGCGCCTTCCCGAACCCTGCCGCGTCCGCGCCCGTCAACCCCTGGTACAGCGCGTCCATGCCGCTGCGCAGGTTGCCCGTGCACATCGTCGAGGCGAACGGCAACCCCCTCACGCGCCGGAACGTCTGCACCTGCAGCGCGCACACGAAAGAAATGGCGGCGTTCACGAAACTGTCCGCCCGGCCTTGCGGAACAAACGCCGCGGCGGTCAGCAGCACGATCTCCAGCCCGAGGATCGCCTGGTGCCAGGAAACGAGCCGCATTCCGCCCAGCCGGGCACGTACCGCGTCCGCGGCGAACACGCCGCACCCGTAGGCGACGATCGCCAACAGGTACTTGAGGCAGTCGGCCCACAGCCCGGACGCCAGATGCAGGCCCATGAGCACCATGTTGCCGGTCACCGCGTTCGCGAAGACCTGTCCGCGGAAAAGATACGAATAGACGTCCGTGAAGCCGCCGGTGAAACTCAGCAGAAGCGCCGCGGCCAGCCGCTCCTCGACCAGAATGCGCGCGTCTTCCGCCATGCGCACTCCCTCAGGAACGCGCCCGGAAGTAGGCGATCGTCCGCGCGAGGCCGTCCCGCAGTGCGACTTTCGGCTCCCAACCGCCCAGCAGTTCGTGCGCGAGCGTGATGTCGGGCTTGCGCTTCTTCGGGTCGTCCCCCGGCAGCGGTTCCTGCACGATCCGCGAGGGCGATTCCGGAATCTGCCGCAGGACTTCCCGCGCCAGCTCCGCGATCGTGTACTCGCCCGGATTGCCCGTGTTGATGACCGGCGCCCCCAGCCCGTGCCGCGCCGTGAACGCGCGGATCGTCGCCTTGTCGAGCGTCATGTACCGCCGGAACGCCTCGATCAGATCGTCGCAGTACTGGAACGACCGCGTCTGCGACCCGTCGCCGTAGATCGTGATCGGCTTGCCCGCCAAAGCCTGCACGATGAAATTGGAAATGACGCGCCCGTCCTGCGGATGCATGCGCGGACCGTACGTGTTGAAGATCCGCACCATGCGCGCGTCCGTGTCATATTGGCGGATGGCGTCCGCCACGAGCGTCTCCGCCACGCGCTTGCCCTCGTCGTAGCAGCTGCGGATGCCAATCGTGTTCACGTTGCCCCAGTACGTCTCGACCTGCGGATGCACCGCCGGGTCGCCGTAGACCTCGCTCGTCGAGGCGTGCAGAAGCTTCGCCCCGCATCCCGCCGCGAGTTTCAGGCAGTTCAGCACGCCGAAAATGCTCGTCTCGGTCGTGAAGAGCGGCCGCGCCTGGTAGTGGACGGGGCTCGCCGGGCACGCCAGATTGTAGATCTCGTCGAACGCGCGCCCCGCGCCGGCGGCGTCCAGAACCTCCGGCAGATGCCGCACGTCCCCTTCCGCAAACGAAAAGGACGGATTGGCCCCGCAGGCGGCCAGGTTGGCGCGCCGCCCCGTATAGAGGTCGTCGACCCCCACGACCCGGAACCCCTCCGAGAGGAGCCGCTCGCAAAGATGCGAACCCAAGAATCCGGCCGCCCCGGTGACCAATGCCTTCTTCATCTTCCTCCAATCACTTCTTGCTCGCCTTCGCGAAAAGCGAACGCGCGTAAGCCAGACTCTCCGCCGTCGGCGGTTTGACGTTCTCCAGACGGTACGGAATCTTCAGCGCATGCCACTTGGCGACGCCCAGCGTGTGGTACGGCAGGATGTCGACCCGCACGACGTTCTCCATCGGGTTGACGAAATCCGCCAGCCGCTTCAGCGATTCCGGATCGTCCGTGTAGCCCGGCACGAGCACGTGCCGCAGCCAGACCGTCCGCCCCGTCTCGTTCAGATAGCGCGCGCAGTCCAGGACGCTCGCATTGGAAGCCCCGGTCAGCTCGCGGTTCTTCTCGTCGTCGATGTGCTTGATGTCCAGAAGGACCGTGTCCGTCGCCCGGAAGAGCCGCGCGAACGCCGCGCCCTTCTCGCCTGTGCGCGTGAAGGGACCCGCCGCCGTGTCGAGGCACGTCGTCACGCCCGCCGCCTTCGCCTTCTCGAAAAGCTCCGTGACGAATTCCGCCTGCAGCAGGGGTTCGCCGCCCGAGACGGTGATCCCGCCCGTCGCGCCCCAGTACTCCCGGTACCGCAGCGCCCGCGCCAGAACCTCGTCCGCCGAGGCCGTCCCCATCGGCTTGCCCGCCCACGTGTCCGGATTGTGGCAGTACGCGCACCGGAACGGACACCCGTGCAGGAAGAGGATAAAACGAACGCCGGGGCCGTCTGCGGCCCCGAACGTTTCGTAGGAATGGATGATTCCCTGTGCCATGGCGCGAACCTTAGAGGTGGTCGTGGCACGTGCGGGCGATCACGTCGTCCTGCTGCTCCTTGGTCAGGTTGATGAACTTGACCGCATAGCCCGAGACGCGGATCGTGAACTGCGCGTATTCCGGCTTCTCCGGATGCGCCTGGCAGTCGCGGAGCTTCTCGACGCCGAACACGTTCACGTTGAGGTGATGCGCGCCCTTGGCGAAGTAGCCGTCCATGACCGTCACGAGGTTCTCCGCACGCTCTTCGTCCGTCGAGCCGAGCGCCCCCGGGTTCATCGTCTGCGTGTTCGAGATGCCGTCCAGCGCGAACTTGTACGGGATCTTCGCGACCGAGTTCAGCGACGCGACAAGACCGTTCTGCTCCGCACCGTAGGACGGGTTCGCGCCCGGCGCGAACGGCGTCTTGGCCGGACGCCCGTCCGGCAGCGCGCCCGTCGCCTTGCCGTACACCACGTTCGAGGTGATCGTGAGGATCGAGGTCGTCGGTTCCGCGTTGCGGTAGGTGTGGTGGCGTTTGATCTTCTTGATGAAGGTCTTGAGGAGTTCCACGCCGATCTGGTCCGCGCGGTCGTCGTCGTTGCCGTACTTCGGGAAGTCGCCCTCGACCTTGAAGTCGCACGCCAGACCCTTTTCGTCGCGGATGACCTTGACCTTGGCGTACTTCATCGCCGAGATCGAGTCCACCACGTGCGAGAAGCCCGCGATGCCCGTCGCGAACGTGCGGCGCACGTCCGTGTTGATGAGCGCCATCTCCGCCGCTTCATAGTAGTACTTGTCGTGCATGTAGTGGATGAGGTTCAGCACGTTCACGTACAGCCCCGCGAGCCACTCCAGCATGATGTCGTAGTTGTGCATCACCTGCTTGTAGTCGAGATAGTCGCCCTCGACGACCGGAATCTCCGGCCCGACCTGCACGTACGGCGTCAGCCCCGCGCCTTCGTCCTTGCCGCCGTTGATGGCGTAGAGAAGCGCCTTGGCGAGGTTCGCGCGCGCACCGAAGAACTGCATCTCCTTGCCCGTCTGCGTCGCCGAGACGCAGCAGCAAATCGAGTAGTCGTCGCCCCAGATCGGACGCATCACGTCGTCGTTCTCGTACTGGATGGACGAGGTCTTGACCGAAATCATCGCCGCGTACTTGCGGAACGCCTTCGGCAGACGGCGCGTGTAGAGGACCGTGAGGTTCGGCTCCGGCGAAGGACCCATGTCTTCCAGCGTGTGCAGGAAGCGGAAGCAGTTCTTCGTCACGAGCGTGCGGCCGTCGTCGCCCATGCCGCCCACTTCGAGCGTCGCCCAAACGGGGTCGCCCGAGAAGAGCTGGTTGTAGCTCTCGATGCGCGCGAACTTCACCATGCGGAACTTCAAAACCAGATGGTCGACGAGCTCCTGCGCCTGCGACTCGGTGAGCGTGCCCTTCTTCATGTCGCGCTCGATGTAGATGTCGAGGAACGTCGAGATGCGCCCGACGGACATCGCCGCGCCGTTCTGCGTCTTGATCGCGGCCAGATACCCGAAGTAGAGCCACTGGAACGCTTCCTTCGCCGTCGCCGCCGGCTTGGAGATGTCGAACCCGTACGACGCGGCCATGATCTTCATCTGGTTGAGCGCCTTGATCTGGTCGGCGACTTCCTCGCGCAGGCGGATGACGTCGTCCGTCATCGTGCCGTCGCCGATGTTCGCGAAATCGTCCTTCTTCTGGGCGATGATGTAGTCGATGCCGTAGAGCGCCACGCGGCGGTAGTCGCCCACGATGCGGCCGCGGCCGTAGGTATCCGGCAGACCGGTGATGATGTGCGCCTTGCGGGCCGCGCGGATCTCCGGCGTGTACGCGTCGAACACGCCCTGGTTATGGGTCTTGTGGTACTCGGTGAAGACCTTGTGGAGCTCGGCGTTCGGCTTGTAGCCGTACTGCGCACACGCCTCCTCGGCCATCTTGATGCCGCCGAAAGGCATGAACGCGCGCTTGAGCGGCTTGTCCGTCTGCAGGCCGACGACCTGCTCCAGACCCTCGATCAGATAGCCCGGCTTGTGCGAGGTGATGCCCGAGACGATGTCCGTGTCCATGTCCAGGACGCCGCCCTTGGCGTGCTCTTCCTTCTGGAGTTCCTGGAGTTTGCCCCAAAGCTTGTTCGTCGCCTCCGTCGGACCGACGAGGAACTTCTCGTCGCCTTCATACGGCGTGTAGTTGCGCTGGATGAAATCGGCTACGTCGATATCCGTTTCCCAGCCGCCGGGCACAAAGCCCTCCCATTGCTCATATCTCATTTTCCAACCTTCTTTCTTGCCGGCGTCTCCCGCCGGCGTGTTGTTCCAAACCGCCCGACTGCAGTCGTTACAGTCCGCGCAAGTTTAGATACAAGAGTTTATCATTTTACCGCCGCTTTTGCAAGAGGAGATTTGCGAATCATCCCCGCCGGAAAAAACAAATTGCCGAAAAATAAGCCCGTTCGAACAGCAAGTCGGACAAAATATTTCGAGCCGCCCTTTTCCTTCCCGGTGAAGCACGCCGTACCTGCGCACTGGAGGACCGTTTTCCTCCGCACTGGAGCGCCATTCTCTTCGCCGAAAGACCGCTTTCCATCTGCCCCTCGTCCCCTACCGTTGGACGCCTCACGGCCCCTCCTTCTACATTCTCTACACGGTTAACAAACTCCGACGGACGACAAAGGCTCCACAAACGTTTCGCCTCTCGCTTCGCACGCGACGCCCCCAACCCCATGGTAGGGGCCGCAGTCCCCTGCCGCCCGCACCATTAGACGCCACACGGGACGACCGCGACGGACGCGACATCCGCGACAGTCCCGGTCGTCTCGGGTGTCCCAGATGTCCCGTTTACTCCTCTCTCTCTCTCTCTACAACTCTCCACGGCCAATACCGTGCGGGCGGCAGGGGACTGCCGCCCCTACCGTTGGACGCCTCACGGCCATTCCTTCTACATTCTCTACATTTCCTACACAGTTAACAAACTCCGAGGAACGACAAAGGCTCCACTAACGTTTCGCCACTTGCTTCGCACGCCCGCCCCCAAGCC
>ERZ808252.673-NODE-673-length-30744-cov-10.838639_pt1 | contig 30744 bp, 16 predicted proteins | sample MGYA00521242_ERZ808252 | MGnify/ENA primary metagenome ERZ808252 (study PRJEB31516, sample SAMN03275581) | gut metagenome | biome: mammalia-associated habitat; material: feces | host: Papio cynocephalus | place: Kenya | collected 2012-08-07 ...
GTGTAATCACTTCCTTCACAGCAGCAACGGTCTTCTCATTCTCCACCTGCTCAAGTATGCGGCGAGCCTGCTCCTCATTTGCAAGGACGCTCTTGGCATAAGACTCAAGCTGCTCCTCCGGAACGTTGTTCATTCCGTACATTGCGAACTGATAGGCAGCGAAGCCCTTTGCGCTTGCGAGCAGATCTGCCTGTTCAACCTTGACACCATATTTCTTCATAAGGAAGCCGCGCACGAGCTGCCAACGATAGTCCTCGACGAAGAGACCGAACTCTTTCTCAATCTCCTCCATCGTGAACTTGCCCTCGTTGGCTGTGTGAATCCACCTTTTCATAAATGCTTCAGGAAGTTTGATGTCAGCCTTCTTCACAAGGTAGTCCCTCACATCCTTCGAGAAACGGAAGTCAGCCTCGCTGGTGTACTCGGCAGCAAGCCTCTCGGCAATCCTCGCGTCAAACTCAGCCTCCGACTTCACGGCGCCGGGGCCATAAATCTTGTCGAATGTCTCCTGTGTGAGCGGAGCCGGAACGAAAGTCTTGACTGATTTGACGGTCACTTTATAAATAGGATTGATATCTGCAAGTTCCTCTTTATTAACCTTGATGAGCGCGGCACGGTCATTCTCGTTCTCGAAAGCCTCGTTCACGTTCACATCGAAACTGTCGCCCGGCTTCACTCCGATGAACTGTTTCTTTGCGGCCTCGGAGACATTGCGGAGGGCGATATATGTGCCCTCAATCTTGTTTTCACCTTGCTCAAGATCAGCGACAAGGAAATCGTCCTCCTTTGCGGCATCTCCATCAGCAAGCTCACCGTACTGCTTGAGAAGATTTTCCTTCATCTCTTTCTTGGCCTCTTCAGTCACAGTGATGTCGTAATAGACGACCTCGTCCTTCTTGTTAAGATCGATATTGACTTCCGGATTGCATGCGATGTCGAATTTGAATTCGAAGGAGTTGCCATCAACCCACTCGTTCTTCGGCTGGTCCTCAGAAGGAAGCGGCTCACCGATGACATTGAGCTTCTCGTCCTTGATGAAGGAATTAAGCTGCTCTGATATGACATCGTTCACTGCATCCACAAGGGCGCTGTTGCCATACATCTTCTCTATCAGAGACATTGGAACCATTCCCTTGCGAAATCCCTTGATTTCTGCCCTGCGACGAATGTCAACGAGTTTTTTCTTCTTGCCTTCAGCATAATCGGACGGCTCTATCGAGAGCGAAACCTCGATATTCAGATCGTCAATTGCATTCTTTGTAAGTTTCATAACTATAAATTTAAATTTTACTTATTTTTCGTTTTTTCCCAGAAGGATACACGACCCGCGCATGGTAGACCTGACGGATATATTCCTTGAGATTCCCGCTCACGGTGTGGAGTTCCTTCAGCGAAATGTCCGCATCATTGAACTGCCCCTCGTCAATCTTGCCCTGGACAATTCTGTCCACAAGTTCGGAGATTCCATGAGGGCTGCGGTCTTTCAGCGTCCTTGAAGCCGCCTCAAGAGTGTCACAGAGCATAAGAATCACCTGCTCTTTCGTGGTAGGACGAGGCCCCGGATAGGTAAAGTCCGCAACATCGGCCGGATCTCCGCCCGCATTCACCCACTTGCTGTAGAAGAATGCAGTGCGGGTTGTGCCGTGATGAGTGGCGATGAAGTCGCGAATCACTGACGGAAGCTTGTATTTCTCTGCAAGTTGGAGACCGTCGCTCACATGGCGGATTATCTCCTGCGCACTTTCCTTAGGGTCAAGCGACTGGTGGTAGGTCTCGCCCATAGTCTCGTTCTCAACGAAGCACTGCGGATTGCAGATTTTCCCTATATCATGATAGAGCGCGCCTGTACGCACGAGAAGCGCGTCCGCCCCAATGCTCCTGGCCGCTGAATCAGCGAAGTTTGCCACCTGAAGACTATGCTGGAAGGTTCCCGGAGCCTTGCTTGCCAGTTCCCTGAGCGCCTTGTTGTTCGTGTCGGAAAGTTCCATGAGCCGGGACGAGGAGACTAGGTTGAACATCTTCTCGAAAAGGTAGATGACCGGATAGAGCGCGACTGAAATCATCGAGGCGAAGAATAGCCGCAACAACACCCAATAGTCGACAGAGCCGTCAAGTCCATCGATGAAGCGGAAGGCTAACCAGACAACGGAGAGAGAGAAGAAGACAATGAGCGCGTTCACGAACTGAAGCCACCCACGGTTGAAGAAGTCGAATATGTAGATTGCGACAACCCCCGCTACAGTGTGCATCACGAAGAGTTCTGTTCCGTTGTGCCCGAACACCAGCAATGGGATCAGAGACACTATATAGAGCGGAATAATGAGCTTCTTGCGGAAAAACGCGAGAAGATAGTAGGCGAACAGTGGGAACGGAACGAGGTATAGTGCCTTCGGAGAGGCGACTTCCACCGCCGAGGCTGTGAATGCAGTGAGCGTGAATATGAGGAGAAGGTAGATGTACCTGTTCATCTGCGTGAATATGTGCGGGCTGGTGAACCAGATCACGAAGAACAGCACGAGGACAATGGAGAATGCGAGAAGAATGTTTCCGCACCACAGCACGGCCCTATTTCCGGAATAACCTATGCTCGAATCATATTCCGCACGGTAGGAGTCTAGAATCTGTTCGACCTCCGCAGTCACAATTTCCCCTTTCGAGACAAGGATGGTTCCCGCGTTGACAACGCCTTTGGTAGGAGAAATCTCCTGAATGTTCTCGGAGTTCACGAGTTCCGACATCTGCTTGTCGAGAATCAGGTTCGGGAGCACGAGATTATACACCCCAAATGCCCGGCAAAGAGAATCGGCGGCAGCCTCTCCTGAAAGAGAGGCAAGAATTTCAAGTCTTGCTGAAGACACGGAAAGTATCTCCTCCACAGGTTTCTTGACGGCGCGCTTGTCTTTCTGGACATAAACCTCAGTCCAGTCATAGTCTCCGGACTGCCGACCGCCGAAATATTCACCGTCATCGGCAATGCCGCGCTGGTATACAGCATCCAGCGATGATGCGACAATCGGCTTCATCCCGGCATACTGTCCGAAATCCATCAAGTTGAGTTCCTGAAGGGCTTTCAGCCCCACTTTCTGATCCTGCTTGTAGTATGGAATCACGCGGCTCTCCTCGGAGTCCCGTTCTTGCTGTAATTCTGCCTGTGTCTTGAGTATAGGAAAGTCAAATTCCGCAACAAGCGTCTCATACATCCAAGGGGAGCCCTTGCTATAGTTGTAATTGAATTTCGTACTCCTCGGCATAAAAAGCACAAGAAGTACGAAAACTATAGTCAAGGGAACGTAAACCCTATAATCCTTCGGAAGCCTGTCGCCCATAAGAAGCCGTTTAATGACTGAAGACTATGCGTCAACGTTTGCGTAGTGGGCGTTCTGCTCGATGAACTCACGACGTGGCGGGACATCGTCCCCCATGAGCATGGAGAAGGTAAGGTCTGCCGCTGCAGCGTCCTGGATGGTAATCTGTCGGAGCAGACGCTTTTCGGGGTCCATAGTCGTGTTGGCAAGCTGCTCGTCGCTCATCTCACCGAGACCTTTATAACGCTGCACGGTCACGCCCTTGTCTGAGCCCTTTCCAAGCTGGAGAGTCGCATCACGGCGCTGGTCGTCCGTCCAGCAGTAAATTTCTTCCTTACCCTTTTTCACAAGGTAGAGCGGAGGGGTTGCAAGATAGACATAGCCGTTCTTGATGAGATCGAACATATAGCGGAAGAAGAACGTCAGAATGAGGGTCGCAATGTGGGAGCCGTCGACATCGGCATCGGTCATTATTATGACCTTGTGATAGCGGAGCTTGCTGAGGTTCAGAGCCTTACTATCCTCTTCAGTGCCGACTGTAACGCCGAGCGCAGTGTAGATGTTGCGGATTTCTTCACTTTCGAACACCCTGTGGGTAAGAGCCTTCTCGACATTAAGAATCTTACCCCTCAAAGGAAGTATTGCCTGGGTCTTTCTGTCACGTCCTTGCTTTGCCGTACCGCCTGCGGAGTCTCCCTCGACCAGAAACAACTCGCATTTCTCCGGATCCCTCTCGGAGCAATCTGCAAGCTTGCCCGGCATTCCTGCGCCTGACATTACGGACTTTCTCTGCACGAGTTCACGCGCCTTACGTGCCTCATGGCGTGCCGTCGCTGCAAGTATCACCTTGTCGACAATAGCCTTGGCCTCCTTAGGATTCTCCTCAAGGAATGCCTCAAGTGCCGAAGACACGGCCTGAGAGACTGCCGGGTCGACCTCTCCGTTGCCGAGCTTGGTCTTGGTCTGCCCCTCGAACTGAGGTTCGGCGACCTTGACAGAAATCACGGCAGTGAGCCCCTCTCTAAAGTCCTCGGCGGCAAGGTCGAACTTGAGCTTCGAGAGGAAGTTGTTCTTTTCAGCGTACGCCTTGAGGGTCTTCGTAAGTCCGCGGCGGAAACCCGTAAGATGGGTACCGCCCTCTATGGTATTGATGTTATTGACGTATGAGCGGACCTCCTCGGTGAAACCGGAGTTGTACTGAAGGGCGACCTCAATAGGGATAATTTTGGAGGTCTCAAGGCATATAATCGAACTTATCGGTTCATTATGGCTGATGGAGTTGATGTACTCGACATACTGCTTGAGCCCTTCCTCGGAGTAGAATTCCTCCGTTCCGGGATGGATCGCGTCCATCATTTCCTTTCCTCCGTCCTCGACAGGTTCGCGTAAGTCAGTGAGAGTCAGACGAATACCCTTATTAAGGAACGCAAGCTCGCGGAGACGGTTTGCAAGCGTCTTGTACTTGTAAAGGGTCGTCACCGTGAAAATCTCGGCATCAGGATGGAATGTGATGGTCGTGCCGGAATCGTTGGATTCGCCGACAACCTCGACGGCCGTTATCGGCTTGCCCTTTGAATATTCCTGGACGAAAACCTTGCCCTCGCGGTGAATTTCCGCACGAAGATAGTCGGAAAGTGCGTTGACGCAGCTCACGCCGACCCCGTGGAGACCTCCCGAGACCTTGTAGCTGTCCTTCGAGAACTTTCCTCCGGCATGCAGCACGGTGAGGACGACCTCAAGGGCGGAGCGGTGCTCCTTCTCATGCATGCCCGTCGGGATGCCTCGTCCGTTATCCTTTACGGTGATGGAGTTGTCCTTGTTGATTGTGACGTCTATGCGTGTGCAATACCCCGCAAGCGCCTCATCTATACTGTTGTCAACGACCTCATATACAAGGTGATGAAGACCTCTTTCCCCAATGTCGCCGATGTACATTGAAGGTCTTTTCCTTACGGCCTCAAGTCCTTCGAGAACCTGAATGCTGTTTGCGGAATACTGCTGCTCCGCCGCCTTGATTTCTTCGTTTTCAATCATTTCGTAAAATTCGTTTTAGCCTGCAAATATAGCGATTATTTTCCAAAACTCAAACGCAGCCCGGCGGTAAGTTCCGGTCCCCTTTCAGCATAGAGAGGAGTGCGCTGTATGGTCTGGCCCGTGAGTTGACTGCCATGAAGCCAGAAAGAGAGTTGTCGGCTGTACTGGAACTCTGCGGAGAAATAAGGGTCGCCAAAACCGGGTACTCTGTAATCGGACATAGTGCTAGACGCCGTCAGAATCCGCCCTCTGCGAATGGTCGAGAACTCGCATCCGACGCCAACGAAAATTCGCCTGATTATATTGAACTGCACGGAGACATCACCGGTGAGTGCCGCCGGAGCAATGTACTGGAGAGCCTCGTCCCGGACAAACAGCCCGTTGTAGCGCAGCCCGAGATCGACACGTCCCCAGTCATCGGAGTATCTCGCGTCAAGTCCGGCAGTCAGAAGTCCGGACGGAGCAAATGCAAGGTCATACACAGGAATCGTCATGGTGCTGCCTCCAAGCTCCACGCCCTTGACTAGGACACGTTCCAGCACGGATGTGGAGCGTTCGGCGTAGGAAACAAAGGCATCATATCCGAAGACGGAGCGTATTCGCCCCTTAAGTCCGAAGGACGCCCTCACCCGATCAACTGTGTTGCCGAGAGTGGCATGAGATGCGAGTGAAGAGGTGGATATTCCGTAGTGGCGGAAGTCGCCCACGAGAGAGGTATAGGAGTTCATGCGCTCTCCGCCATCGACCCCGAGCCAGAGATACAGGGGAATGCGGCGAAAGTCGTAGCTGATCTTCACCGAAGGATAGACGTACTGGTGCGTTGCCGAGTTCTCATAGCCCGCCCCTCCGGACGTCACCGGGATGTCCGCCTTGATTCCGATGTCGAATGACCAGCGCTTCACGTCCAGTACATAGCGTGGTGCAAACTCAAAGACAGCCGCCCTATGACCGAGGGCGGACATATATGCAGCAACATCGGCATTCATTCCGAGGACGAAGCGGCCGGATTTCTTCGTGCGCACGCCGAGATCGATCCCCGCCCTGAAGCTGTTCTCGCTGACAGAGAGGCGTCCTGCGGTATACTGTGAAGTCATCCTATCATGACCGAAGCCGTACTTAAGCCATGTGGAGAAGCCGATGCCTCCGCCAACCGTGTCCTTCGAGAACACGCGGACTTCCGCCGTTCCCCGGTCGAGACTCCGGCTTCTGAGCCAGTCCCGCTGCTGCAGTCCGGCGTATGCAAGGTCAGCGGTGAGCCCGACCCTGTCCCAGTCATAGCGGAACGAAACTCCGGCATCATTGTCCATGTCATAGTTCCAGCCTTTCCAATACTGCCTCTTCCCGTCTTCCTTCACCCCCGTAAGACGGCTGCGCTCGTCAATGTTGACCTTTCGGTAGTCACCGGTGTAGGAATGATGGGCTCCGTAAATGTCTATAGAAAGCCTTCCGTTTGAAATCGGAGAATAAACGATGTCCAATTCAGGATGAAGCGTATAGCCGATTCCTGCATTCATGTAGAAGAGCCCGGGTTTCCGTTCCCAAAACGACGGCTTCATATCAATGCTGTATGGGCTGAATTCATATGCGCCTCGATAGGGCTTGTCAAACACAGAGTAATCGAAGGTCATGTCAAATCTGCGCACTGAATCAGGAACCGCCATCTCTATTTCGCCTTTTTGAGCCGCTTCCGTAGTAGCTTTATACTTGTTTGTCACAACAACGGTAGGATTATAGTTCTGTGCAGTCAAAGCCTGGGCAAAGGCGCTCAGGCAAACAGACACGGCAAGTGCATAATATATTCTTTTCATATATTTCAAGTTTCGAAAGTATTCAGAAATGCTGACAGGTGGAACTATTTGACTTCCAGTTCAGAGAGGCGCTCAAGCCTAACCCTCACATTGTCTGGCACATCATCGGTGTCGGAGGTGCTTATGTAGCCGTCACGAACGCTCTCGAACGTGGCCTTGGCCTGCCGGAGGTCACCCTGCTCCGCGAACGAATCCCCAAGCACGAGAAATGCCTTTGCAAGCCAATAGTTCTGCTTTGTGCCGGAATCGGAAAAAGCATAGACCAAGTCCTCTACAGCCTTGTAGTCGGCACGGTCGAACTTGTCCTGAACAAGTAGATATTCAGCCTCGGCACCATAAGCGTCTGTCGGCGTCTTGGCAAGCTTCGTGAAGAGTTCATAAGCGGCATCACGCTGACTTAAGGAAAGAAGCGACTTGGCACGGACATATTCGGCCTCACGCAAAAGTTCCGCAGAAGGAGATTCCGAAACAAGTACCGCGGCAGCGCAGTTCTCTGCTTCAGGATAGAGTTTTGCCCTATATGCAGCACGCATCCGGCCGATAAGCGCGGACTTTCCGATGTCACCGGACGGGACCTTTCCGTACAATGAGGTGTAGGCAAGATATGCCTCTTGCCATAGTTGCAATGTGTATGCAAGTTCAGAGTAACGCAGCATGGAAAGCTCAACAAAAGCTCCCTCATTCTTCTCGATGATGGTTTCGTACGCATCACGTGCGCGCTCACTGTTACCCGAAAGGCGCCAACACTCAGCAATATCAAATTCAGCTTTGTCCGTGCTGCGTCCAGACGGATATGCTATGAGATACTCTCCCAATACCGTTCTTGCCTTGTCATATTGACGGTCAAGAAAAAGTTGCTCTGCAGACGCAAAGTATAGGTCATCCTTCTCATCCTCGGTCTTGGAGCCGCCTTTGCCGATATTCTCAATGTACGCGAGGTATTCTTTCGCGCGACCATCAGACCTATAAATCGACTCTATAGCAAGGAGTGCATTGTCGGAATATTCTGTCCCGGCCATATTCTCCGCCACACGCTTGTAGTACCGGAGAGCCTCATCCGCGTGCTTTGAGTTCCTTGCCAGCATGGCTTTTTCCAGCAGGGCCTGCGCGACATATGAACTATCCTTAACACCGGATATCACCCTGTCAAAGCAGTCAGATGCCGATTTCGTATCCTTCGATTCAACATAGCAGCGTCCCAATTCAAGCATCGCATCGCCATAATGCTCTGAATCAGGCGATGCGTCCTTCACTTCCGAGAGACGGGCTATTTTCTTTTTAAGTTTCCCGTCAAGCCCGTATGAAACTGCCGCCTGCCAATAAGGATAAATGTCATCCGGATTATAGTAGTTGTCCGCAATTTCCCCGTAGGCCAGCGCGGCAGCCTTATAGTCATTCCTTATGAAGCTGCAGTCGGCGACACGTGTCAAGGCATCCTTTCTGAAGTCCGCATCGTTGCGAGTATATGTACCATTCTGCTGTTGTGCATACTCGTTGAACCATTTTACGGCTTGATCATAATCTCCGAGACGGAAATATGCATACCCTATATTGTATGGTATAAGACTGCCCTCTGGGGTGCCGTTCAGTGCGGAGATATTATAGAGGGACTTGGATATTGATGCTGCTTCGGAGTAGTCTCCATTATCGTAGTATGTCTCTGCAAGCCAATATTTTGCCAACTGATTAAGAGGGTCGTTGCTGTCAGAGTAGAACGTCACGGTCTTGAGACATGGCACCGCAGCGCGGAGAGATCCTGCAGCCAAGAGTTGCTTTGCCCTAAGATAGTTAGCTTTCATGTAGTTGCAACGCATTTCGGAAGTAAGGTCATCAATGTTGTCATAGGCATCAATCGCACCCTGATAGTCACGACTATATAGTGCCGTGAGGGCTATGTATCCGTAGATGTCCTGGGTGCTCGTGTCCGGATAGCGGCTAAGATAAGACTTGAAAACAGAGACATCCGTGTTAAGGTCAAAGGCAAGTTTGGCGTAGTTAAACATCGCGTCCTTTTCTATAGCCTTATCCCACGACTGCGTTGAGGCATCGCGGAAAGCGCCCATGGCCGCAACCTTATTTTTCGTTTTTATATATGAATAGCCCATGTGGTAGTTGGCAATCTGCCCGAGCGAATCGGTCCTATTCCCCATTTTCCCGAAATTCTCGATCGCTCCGGCATAGTCTCCCACGGCATAGAGCACAGAACCGGCGAAGAAACGGTCGGAACGGTTCATTTCGGACTTTCCCGAAGCGTTCAGATCGTAGTATTTCTTCGCCGTCGCGGCATCCCCTGTGACAAGAGCGGACTCGGCAATCATCCTATTCAGTCGCGGCCTCCTGTCCTCGGACACGGAAGCCGAAATCCTCGGCCCGTTTTTCAGGACATACTCGTATGCCCCAAGCATGAAGCGGCATTCAAGCGTGTAGTAATCAGACATTTCTGCAAATCGCCTATCCTTTCCGGACTTCGCGAACCAGTCAATGGCTTCGGAAAATTCGTTGCGCTTGTAGCAGATATAGCCCAAAGAATACTGTGATGGTGCAGTGTAATCTGACTTCGGCTGCGAGGCCACATCTGTGAAAAGTTCATACGCCTTGTCGTAGTCGCCGGTTTCCTGCGCAGAGAATGCATAGTCAAACATATATTCTATCCTCGAAGAAGGCCTCAGTTGTTCCGGCTTCATATAGGAAAATATATTCACACATTCGGCATATCTCTCTTGCTCAAAAAGATTCACGGCATGAGCGAAACGAATGCGCGGAAGCATTTCTGAATATGGATACTCTGCCTCGAACCATTCGATGTCATGGACATACCCATATGTGTCGAGTGCCGCGGAACAAAGAATGGAGAATCCCTTCGCCTCGGAAGAGCCGTTTTCCTCATATATTTCCTCAAAAGCATCCCGTGCCTTGCTGTACATCCCCTTTTCATATAGTTTAACAGCCTTTGAGAAGGGCAGACTCAGAGAATATACGATGGTGAGTATATATAAACCTTTAAACATAAGCCAAAAATTTTACAAATTTACTCAATTTTTCTCACTATCTTTGCGAAAATACGGCACTTTTTACAGATACTACGCCATTACATTATGAAAACATTGATTGAATTCAAGGACGCGGACATAATTAACGGAGAAACCACGGTAATTTACGGACTGAATCTAAGGGTTGAAGCCGGGGATTTCATATACATAGTCGGAAAGGTCGGAACTGGCAAGACATCCATAATACGGACTATGATTGCGGAAAATCCGCTCGAAAAGGGAGAGGGCGAGGTCTGCGGATATGATCTCAGAACAATCCGTGAGCGCGAGATTCCGTTTCTCCGTAGAAAATTGGGGGTAATTTTCCAGGACTTTCAACTGCTGATGGACAGAAGCGTGCATGACAACCTGCAGTTTGTGCTGGAGGCAACGGACTGGAAGAATAAAGCGGAGATGGAGGCAAGGATCGAGGAGGTGCTGGAAGCGGTCGGAATGGCACGGAAGGCACACAAGATGCCGCACCAGCTTTCTGGGGGCGAGCAGCAGAGAATTGCGATTGCAAGGTCGATTCTTAATAGGCCGGAGGTAATTCTGGCGGACGAGCCGACAGGAAATCTCGATGCAGAGACGGCGGACGGAATCATGCGACTGCTACGGAGTCTGAACGAGGAAAGCGGCACGGCCGTGGTGATGGTGACGCATAACCTGCAACTGTGCGAACTGTTTCCGGGACGGGTTTTCGTGTGCAGAAACGAGGAATGTACGGAAAAGAGAGTCTCGGAGGCCATCTGGGAATGACGAAAGCGGAAAGATACGGGGCTGTGCTCGGAGCGCTTCGGGCCAAGATGGGAAAGGTCAGCAGCGAACTGATGTTCGCCTCGCCGTTCCAACTGATTGTTGCGGTGGTGCTTTCGGCGCAGTGCACCGACAAGAGGGTCAACATTGTGACTCCGGAGCTTTTCAGGCGCTGGCCGGATGCCGAGTCTCTGTCCAGGGCGTCCTTCGAGGATGTCTTTGAGGCTGTGCGCTCAGTGTCCTACCCGAACAGCAAGGCACGCCACCTGATTGAGCTCTCCAAGATGATAGTCAACGATTTCGGAGGTAAGGTGCCGTCAGAAACGGAAGATCTGGTGAAACTGCCTGGAGTCGGGCGCAAGACGGCAAATGTCGTTGCCGCGATAGCTTTCGGGAAACCGGTAATTGCAGTCGACACCCATGTTTTCAGGGTTGCGAGACGCATAGGTCTGTCGGACGGAACAACCATTGAAGCCGTGGAGAAGGATTTGACGCGCAACATCCCTGCGGACGAGCGTGCGGATGCCCATCACTATCTGCTGCTCCACGGCAGATACGTCTGTACCGCCCGGGCGCCGCATTGTGCGGAATGCATCGTTAAGGACTGGTGTCGAAGTTATAAGTCTGGGAATACAGATGTAGAGAAAGCACGATAATTTTCGATTGCATATAATTATTTTTTAGAGATATACGCTTATGTTTTATGTAACGTCAGAGAACATACTTTTCATCGGATCAATACTCATTTTCAGCAGCATACTCGTTTCGAGGGCAAGCTCACGGTTCGGGATACCGGCCTTGCTGCTCTTTTTAATTGTCGGCATGCTGTTCGGGAGTGACGGACTCGGGATTGTGTTCGATGACGTGAACAAGGCCAACTTCATCGGAATGGGTGCCTTGTGCGTCATCCTCTTCACCGGAGGAATGGAGACAAAGTTTGCCGAAATCAGATCGGTGCTGGGACCCGGGCTGGTACTGTCTACCCTCGGAGTGCTTTTGACAGCGGCAATTACCGGAGGATTCATCTACCTGATGAATGGATGGAAAGGTGTAGGCCTCGGGCTTCCGCTCGTTTCATGCCTGCTGCTTGCAGCGACCATGTCCTCAACAGACTCAGCAACGGTGTTCGCGATGCTGAGGGGCAAGAACATGCACTTGAAAAACAATCTCCAGCCGATGCTCGAACTTGAGAGCGGCTCCAACGACCCGATGGCCTATATAATAACCATAGTCCTGATCGAGATTGCCACTTCACTCGGCGGGGGGATTGGCCTTACTCCCAGTGTGAGCACCGAAATGGCCAAGGAAGCCGGATTCACATCATTGGAAAGTTACACCACCTACATGACTGTATGGAATGCGATCAAGGTATTTCTGCTACAATTCATCGTTGGTGGAGCGGTCGGAGTCGGAATCGGCTACGGAACGGTCTGGCTCCTTAACAAAGTGCAACTCAACAACACCCCGCTCTATGCCATCATGCTGCTGAGCATAGTGTTCTTTGCATATTCTCTCGCCGGAATGCTATCAGGCAATGGCTACTTGGCCGTCTACATCGCCGGAATTCTCATAGGGAACGGCAAATACAACCACAGAAAGCAGATTCTTGCCTTCCTCGATGGTCTCACCTGGATGATGCAGATAGGGATGTTTCTCCTCCTAGGCCTTCTCGTTAACCCAGTACAGATGCTCCGGACTGCTCCCGCAGCAATGCTTATAGGCACATTCATCATGCTCGTGGCACGCCCTGCGGCAGTCTTCGGATGCCTCCTGCCATATAGGAACATAAGCCCGAAATCAAAACTATTCATCTCATGGGTCGGGCTCAAGGGCGCCACCCCGATTATCTTTGCGACCTACCCTATTCTTCACCACATAGAGGGAGGAGGAATTATCTTCAACATTGTATTCTTCATAACATTGATGTCGCTTACAATCCAGGGAGAAACACTTCCCCTTGTAGCTAAGTGGTTGAAACTTATTGATGAATCAGCAGTACAGGAAAAAGAGTTTGATGTGGATCTTCCGGAAGAGGCAGGAGACCTGACCGAAACGACCCTTACTGAAGATATGGTAAATGACATGCTTAAAAAGGGAGGCACCGCACTCAAGGATCTTTCGCTTCCGGAAGGAATCCGAGTGCTGATGATAAAGCGAGACGGCAAGTTCATAGTGCCGAGCGGGACTACGGAACTCAAAGTTGGCGACCATCTGCTGATTATCAGCGAGTCCACAGAGAACATGGGCAAAACGACATTAATCTGAGATGAATAGCATATCTAGATTATCAGCCCGCTTACCGACAAAAATATGAAGACGGTGAAGTCTATCGACATCACCGCCTTCAACATATTTCTAGCGAATGTTACTTCTTTTTGTTCGCGTACCTCTGGTAGAACTTGTCCACACGACCTGCCGTGTCTACGAGCTTCATCTTGCCGGTGTAGAACGGATGAGATGTGTTTGAAATCTCGACCTTTACCACTGGGTACTCAACCCCATCAACTACAATTGTTTCGCGAGTATTCGCGCAGGATCTTGTAATGAAGACCTGATCGTTTGACATATCCTTGAAAGCTACAAGACGGTAGGTTTCGGGATGAATTCCTTTTTTCATTTTTATCTTAAATTAAATTAGTTTCCACCATTCGAGGGGCTATAAGACCCCACGCCTCCACTTTGGGAGCGCAAATGTACGCAATATTTCATTTTCCACAAAATAAATGTCAAGAAATCTCAAATTTTTGAAAATTCCTTGACATCCATCGTTGAGATAAGAGGATTCGAACCTCTACAAAGAGAACCAAAATCTCTTGTGCTACCATTACACCATATCTCAATTCCACTGCAAATTTATGATTTTTTTATCTTTTCACCAAATTGTGAGTGCCTCTTGATATCCGCCAAACGGGCAGATAAGGTATAAGGCATTATAAAACACGCATATTCTTCTCAAAACTTTCGCTATATTTGCGGTTCGCAAAACAAAAAATTATGGCGGACAGTAACTTTATAGACTATGTGAAGATATAGCCATAAACAAGCATTGAAAATCATCGGTAAAACGGCAATAGAGATGGTTCTATTGCCGTTTTGCATTTTTAGCGGTTTCTTTATTTTAGGCTTAAAACTGCAATTTTTGAGAAATTTTGTTACTCCGTTGTTACTCGAAATGAAATGTAAAAATCGGCATTACAAGCACATAAAATTGTGTTTTAGTTACGGATTGTTAATGATTTTTCATTGGTTTTGTTACTCCGTTGCTATTTCAAATCATTTTACTTATATTTGCCTATGGTTATAAACCATTGATTATTATGAGAAAAGACGACAGCTACACCATTAAGGAACCTATAAAAATACGGTATAAGGAACTCCAGAAAGGCGGCTCCTCTATTTATCTGGACTGCTATATCAACGGAATCAGGGAATACAAGTTTCTAAATCTGTATCTGAAAGAAGAAAAGACACGGGCCGACAAACTTTGGAATAAGGAGCAGGTTCGTCTGGCCAGTGCAATAAAGGCGCAATACATCATCGACATTCAGAACGGAGAGTTTGGATTCAAGGATAAGAACAGGACAAGGAAGTTGAGTTTCATCAAGTATTGCGAGGATATGGCCGAGGATTATGAGGAAAACGGCCACAAGTCTTGTGCTATTCTTTTGCGTAGCGCAATCCAACGCCTGATACGATACAAGGGAAAGAACATAATGTTCAGTCACATTGATAAGGAATTCCTTATCGGATTCATCGAATTTCTTAATAATGATACTCGGGATTTTGACAGGGAGTGTAAAGACAAGAAACGCAAGCAGAAGCCTATCAGCAATGTGTATAAGGAGGCGTTGTTCGCAAGACTTATGGTCGCCCTCAACAAGGCAGAACGAGACGGCATCATACTTAAGAACCCTGGCAAGGACATTGACCGAAGTATAAAGCCACATTCTGAGCCAAAGAGCCGCTGTTACCTGACATTGGATGAGGTTCAGAAAATCATTGATACTGACTATAGACCAGATAATGATGTAAAACCGGCTTTTCTGTTCAGCTGTTTCAGTGGATTGAGGTATTCTGATATCCAGAAGATGACTTGGAAGGAAATCACTGTAAATCAGGACGGACTTGCACAGCTTGAGACTTCTATGAAGAAAACAGGAAAGCCTCTCTATCTGCCACTTTCAGACAATGCGCTGAAATGGCTCCCGGAAAGAGGAGATATGCCCGAGGAGTCACACGTGTTCTATAAGTTGCCAGATCAAGTCACCAATGCAGATGTCCGCCTCAAGACACTTGTCAAGAATGCCGGAATCACCAAACACGTGACTTTCCACGTAGCAAGACACACCTTTGCGACACTGACACTAAGTTACGGAGCAGACCTTTACACGGTATCGAAGTTGTTAGGTCACAGCAACGTGCGAACAACTCAAATTTATGCAAAGATTGTAGACGAGAATAAGAGAAAGGCAGTGAACCTTATACCGACGTTGTAAGTAAAAAAATATATATAATGGAAAAGGCAGGATTTGTGAAGGCAGGAAATTTTGTGGCGGATGAGAATTATTCAACTTGGTTGAAGTCAATCAAAGGGAGACTCAGGCACGCCCAAATAAAGGCATCCGTGCGGATTAACCAATCGATGCTCGAATTCTACTGGGAACTAGGACACGACATCAACACTTTGCAGGATACATATTCTTGGGGAAGCGGATTCTTCGAGAAACTGAGTCTAGATTTGAGAAACGAGTTCCCTGGGCAGGAAGGCTATTCCGTCACCAACCTTCGATACATCAAGAATTGGTATATGTTTTATAGTCAATGCGATGCGATTCGTTACCAAGTTGGTAACGAATTAAAGGATTCAATGCCGGAGAAATTCGCATACATTCCGTGGAGACATCATATCGATATACTTAGAAGGTGCAAGAATATAGAGGAGGCCTCGTTTTATATTGATGAGACTATATCTAACGGATGGAGTCGTAGCGAGATGAATAGTCAGATAGACTCGAATCTTTTTGCGACCAAGGGTAAGGCCTTATCTAATTTCAATGAAAAACTTCCAGCAATTCAAGGCAAGCTGGCCAACGAAATACTCAAAGGCGAATATAAACTTGATTTTCTGCCGATTGCAGGAGATGTCGAGGAAAGAAAACTGGAAGATGCTTTGGCCCAGAACATTACTAGATTCCTTCTAGAATTGGGAAGCGGCTTCGCTTATGTCGGCAGACAGATGGAATTGAGGATTCCAGGACCAGATGAGGCATCTTTCTTCCCGGATATGGTATTCTACCACATCAAGATGAAATGTTATGTTGTAGTGGAGCTCAAAGTGGTGGACTTTATTCCGGAATTTGCAGGGAAGATCAATTTCTATGTCAATGCTGCCGATGCTCTTCTGAAGGGTGAAGATGACAATCCGAGCATTGGGCTATTGATTTGTCGTGCTCGAAATAAAACTGTGGTAGAATGGTCGCTTAAAGGCATCAGCAATCCTCTCGGAGTCGCCACTTATCAACTGCAGAAAGTGGTCGATAATACTATCGCAGAACAGGAAGACAGCAAGAAAAAGTAAAAAATCGTCATAGACTCCAATTGGAGTCCAAGAACGGAATCGAAAAATTCATAGACATTTGCACCATGACCTCACAACGAGGCCACGGTTCTTTTTTCTGTGCGCACAAAGAAGGGAGCCATTGTTCAATTTAACAATTTACGACAATGTCTTCTACAGAAGAAAAACTGACATTTGAGCAGATGCCACAAGCAGTATCTGAAATCAAGGCAGATACTGAAATCGACGGCTCAGGTACAATAGACGAAGTTTGCGGCAGTATATTCCGCACCCTCGACACGCACTGACAAATATAGACAAAACGGCAATAGAGATGGCTCTATTGCCGTTTTGCATTTTTAATAGTTTCTTTACCTTGGGTTTAAATCTGCATTACAGACATAAGCATCAGCATGTGTGTCCATTGAGGCCCTGTCTGTGATGCCGAACGGCTCCAAAGAGAGGGCGTTATAGGTCTTTGAGCCTACGCTCTGCCTCAAGTACGATGAGCCGGTGGCGTTCTCGGCGTTGAACAGCAGAAACTGGTAGCTGTTGACAGCGGCGCTGGAGTAAGGACTTGGAGTCATATGGATCACATCGTCGATGAAACCTAGGGAAATGCTGTTGGCACCCCAGTAGATGGACAAGCCGTCCGAGAAACCGAGGGTGACATAGTTGCCTTTGTAGCGACCGAGTTTCTGCGGCTCAATTATGATCGAATGGCTTTCCGGATCGAAGTACGCTTTTACGTCAGGAGTAAAGTCGCTGGTGTTGGACAGGCCACTGATCGTGACATCGTTGCCACCGAGGCTGTAGATGTCCACTCGGAAGGACTCCTCTGATGACGAGGACGCACCGTCAACAGTTGCCGATGCCCTGAACGCTCCGATGAAATCCTCCACTGTCTTGCTCTGGTCAAAGTCCGCGGAAATGTACCCCTTTGTCGAGGCGGTCTTTTGGACAAATGTCGTGTCTCCAAACTCATTGACAACGCAGACGCACAAGGTGTATGTCGTGCCCTGCTTGAGGGTATTGAAGACAGTCGCAAAACCCTCATCGGATCCGAGCTTCTGAACGAACTCCTCATTGACTTCATTGCCCCTTTCCCATGCAATCTCCGCCGCGCTCTGCCCAAGGTTCTTGACCATGTAGTCAAGATAGTCAGCCCTCATACAGAGGTACTTGAGAGACACTGCGTTGTCCGCCTGCATGTCCCAGAACAAGGTTGTGTAAGGGGAATGGAGAGCGTTGGACTCGTCCCTTCTCCATTCGAACTTGTTGACTTTCGGAAGGTACTTTCCGTCAGGATCACAAGTGAACCGCTGCATGTAAAGGATAGTGACGGTTGACGTGGAATCGTAGGCGAGGGCCACGGCCGTGCAATTCCCGGAGCCTACATTCCAGAGTTCGGAACTGTCATCGTACAAGGTGAGGACAGGAGTACTCCCCGATGTATTGTCCTCAGAGAGCAGCCTCTTGATCTCTTCTTGGCGAGCGGGGTCATCGGTGATGTCACCGCTTACCACTGTCGCTTTGTAAAATTTGGCATATTCATTCTTGTAGAAAGATATCCTCGGTGCCTTGAATCCGGTCTCCGTAGTCTCGATGCCGTCGAAGGAGATTTCCACGACCGGAGTCTTGTCCTCGTTGCCATCGAACGTCAGGGTCTCATTGCCTTGGGCGAAATAGCCGGCGGAAACGTAGTAGATCAGGTAGAACGAGAATGTGCCTTCGCCATCGTATGTGCATGGATAGGAGTTGTAGGCTGCCTTGCTGCCCGTGTACTCTGCCATGTCGGCGACTTTGACATATTCATTGTAGTTGGAGTTATAGTAGCCTATCGACTGTGCGGGCACGGTGCAGGAGTTGTCATCGTTGAGGATGAACTTGAAAGACACCCCGCTCGCCCAATCATTGACTCTGAATATATTGGTCCCCACCGCTTTTTCGACTTCAAGTCCGGAGTCCCGTCCTGTGTAGAATGCGTTGTAGTGGTAGGTGGCGGTCTGCGGCACCTTGTCACCGCTCTCATCGGTTCTGTAGCAGGTCTCCCACTCAAGGGCATAGGAGACACTCAGCGTGATTTTGTCCGAGAACTGGGTGACGTACGCTCCGTTCCCGGTCTCCTCTTGACGGTCGGAGATGAGGATGGTGGCGTTCAGCGAGGAGCCGGCGAGAAGACTTCCGAGGTTCACTTCAACGGGAACCTTCACCGAATAACTTCCGTCAGGAATGGTGACGGTTTCCGGGACTGTGAAAGAGTCTTCGTTCTCTCCTTTCTTCCGGAGCCCAACGGACAGTTCTCCCTTGTCGCTCGGGCGAGCCAGATAAATCTCGATTGTGCCGGTCTCGGTTCCTTTCGGGAACTCCTTCGTCAGGGAAGACTGGATGAAATGGATTTCCGTGGCATCCTCGGAACCGGGACTATAGAGGATTCCGTTCTGCTCCTTGTCGCAACCGGCCGCAAAAAACAGCAGCGAAGCGGCCGCCAGGCATGATATTTTTTTTGAATATTTCATTTTTTTCTAAATGCTATCAAGGGTTCTGATCTTCTTCGTTGATGTTAGGATTGGCGTCGAGTTCGTCCTTAGGGATAGTCAGAACCCAATCGTAGGTGTCGGCATTGGTGAGGTTGATGCCGTTCCTCTTCATGGCAGAGATGCATTCCTCGGCGAATCCGTCTTCGGTGCGGCGGTCGATGCCCTGACCGGTGCGACGCACATCAAAGACGCGGCCATACTCGCCCCAAAGTTCTACACGCCTCTGAATCAAGATGTTCTCAAGCAAAGAACCGGTCCACGTCGTTGTTGTTGCCCCGAGATGCGTGCCGGAATAGTTGTAGGCATTGTACTTCGGGTTCCTCTTGGCCATCACCTTGTTCATCAGGTCGCGTGCCTCGTCAGGATTTCCGAGCCTCAGCGCGGCCTCGGCGGCTGTGAAGTACATCTCCTCGACCCTCATGTAGATGTAATCACCTAGCCAAGACTGGACGTTGGAGAAAGCGAATTTCTTCGAGATGTATGGAGACTCCTTGTCAGTCGGATCCCACCATCCGAGTCGGATATCTCCTGAACCGATGTGGTTGTAAAGCTGCTTGTTGATCAGTTTGGGCGCGGACTTCGCATATGTACCGTCTATGTTGTCCATGTGCGTGAAGAATCCGGCATAGGCACCTGATTGCTCGGAAGTCTCGATTCCGGCCCCCCACATCACGTTTCCGTAACTGATGGAGTTCATGCCTCCCATAAGCTCGTTCTCGCCTCCAATTGTGTATGTCCCTTCATTAATGACACGGGACGCCGCCTTGTAGGCTCCATCCCAGTCACCTTCGGCCAGACAAGCGCGAGACTTGATGCCCAAAGCGACATATTCGTTGATGTGTGACTTGTTGCCTTTGTTCAGAGTTGAGGAGGCTCCCTTGGCAAGGCGCACGACGGCAGAATCAATGTCTGTGTCAATCTGTTCGTAAACGGCCTCTAGCGTCTCCCTTGGCTTGCCTTCCGTGGCGATTGAGGTCGGCTCGGTATAAACCGGCACTCCCGGATCGCTCCAGCGGTACCTGCCTGTCATCGGATTGTAGGGGGCTCTGGCGAACCATGTCACAAGGTTGAGATAGGAAAGTGCCCTGATGGCGTAAGCCTGTCCCACGACATATGACACATCTGCGGAGGAGCCGTTCATCGTTTCCTTTGCCGCGATGACACTGTTGGCGTTGGCGATCCACTTGTAGTTGGCGTACCAGACATCATAGGACCTGAACGCCGAGGATGTGTACTGGTTCTTCATGTTATAGACATGATCGTACCAGAACCATCCGTTACCCTGGGACTGCATGATCAGGTCGTCCCCCATCACCTCCTGGGCGAGGTTGTAGGCGGCAATGCCGAAGCACTGGTGTGTGTTGCCGGTAGTTGACCATCCGGCCGTCCACATCGAACGGTAGATTCCGTTGATGGAGGTGATTGCTGTGGAGGCCTCCTTAAGAAGTTCCTCACCAGAGCCGGAATCCGTCGGGTTGAACTCAAGCATGTCGCTGTCGCAGGAAACGGCAGCGATGGCGAATGCCACAAGAATATATAGTTTCTTTCTCATTGAATATCCTCCTAGAATTGAATGTCGATGCCTGCCACAATGGCTCTTGACGGGGCGTATGAATATGACACGCTTCCGGTGAAGTTATATTGTGGATCCATACCGTCAAGATGATTGAACATGGCGATATTGTCGGCGGTGAGGAAGAGCCTCAGAGCGCTGATTCCCATCTTTGACAGCAAGTTCTTAGGGAATGTGTAGCCGAGAGTGATGTTCTTGATGGCGAAATATGACGCGTTGATGAGGGCAGAGTCATTCGCTGGGGCAGATCCACCGATCTCCACCATAGGGACATCGGTCACATCACCCGGCTGCCGCCATCTGCGCAGTACATTCTTGTGCCAGTTGTTCCCGGCGTACTGCACGTTCATGGTTCCTGAATAAAGTCCGTCATAGACCTTGCCTCCGATGGACCAAGTGGTCAGGAAGGAGAGGTCGATGTTCTTGAATATCACGAAACTCGATCCGAGGCTTCCTGACACGGCCGGCTCTCGGCTTCCCATGTAGTACTTGCTCAGGGACGCAAGAGAGACGTTGTCGGTCACATATTCATCACACCTGACATTGCTGACTGCTCCCGACGACTCGTCCACTCCTCTTTTCCAATAGGCATAGTAGAGGCGCTTTCCGGTGGCCGGATCGACACCGGCGGTCTTTGAAAGGTAAAAGGTGTATATCGACTTTCCGACCTCGATGACCGAGGCACCGGCGCTGATGAAGTCCTGTGATGAGGTGAGACTCGTGACCTTGTTGCGATTCAGCGAGGCCATAGCGTTGGCGTCCCACCTGAAGTTCGGTTTGTCGATGACGTTCACCCTCCCGGAGAACTCGAATCCCTGATTTCGCATCGAGCCGACATTGGCATCGTAGCCGGTGAAGCCGGTCGAGATGGCCAGAGGGTTCGCAAGCAGCATGTCACGGGTGTTGCGGTTGTAATATTCAGCGGTGAAAGTCACCTTCCCGCCGAAGATGGAGGCTTCGATTCCGGCGTTGAGATTGCCGTTCTTCTCCCATGTGACCGCCTTGTTCTCAAGTTTTGAGGCGAAGGCTCCTGCCTCGCTTCCGTTAGCCCACGTGTAGTCGTAAAGGCCTTGCCAAGCATAGTAAGTCCCGAGGTTGTCATTGCCCTGCACTCCGTAGGAGACCTTGACGGTCAGGTTGCCTAGCCATGAGGAGAATCGCTCCATGAACTTTTCCTGTGACATTCTCCAGGACGCCCCGACCGACCAGAAGTTACCCCAACGGCCTGACTTGTGGAACCTTGAGGAACCGTCCGTACGCCAACTAGCATCGAAGTAGTAGCGGTTCCTGAAGCCGTAGTTCAACCTTGTGAACCAGGATTCGATGGCGTAGTTATTTGAATAGCTGGAGTTGCCTGAGGTCGTGACGGCAGGATCCAGTTCATCGATTCCTTCCATGATTCCGGTTTTCTCTCCCATCGCGTAGTTGAACCGGTAGCGGTAATATTCATGACCGAGCAGAACCTTGACATCGTGGTCGGAAAACATACGGTCGTAGTTAAGAATCTGATTGAAGGTGTAGCTGAGGGTGCGTGTGTTGGTCTTGCTCAGACGGCCTCCCTGATCGGCGGCGTTGCCGTGGTACTTGTCGTTCGTGATTGTGCGCTGGTAGTCGTTGAAGTCGGTTCCCAGGTTCACTGTCAGCCTCAAACCGTAGAGCAGGGCATCCTTTCTGACGGTTCCTAAAGTGATGTATGACCTGGCCGACAATGTGTTGCGGTAGTAGTATGCCTTATTGTTGTAGAGCTCGGCCTTGGAATTGAAGCCCTGGGCGACAGGACGGTTGGCGTAGCCGTTGTCATCCTCGTCACCATATTCATACTGAAGGTTTCCGGCTTCGTCAAGCACATTGTTTCCTTCCATATCCTTGAGATATACCGGATAGACCGGAGCCATGAACTGTGCCGTGTACCAGACGTTAGAAGTCGTGGAGCCGGAGAAGTTCTGGTAGTCGGCTTTCGTGTGCGAGTAGTTCGCGCTCATTCCCACCTTCATCCATGAGTTCGCCTGTGAGTCCACATTGACCCTGCCCGTATAGCGGTTGAAGTCCGTGTTCTGGAGAATACCATTCTCCTTGTAATAACCCATCGAGACGAGGTAGTTGATCTTCTCTGTCGCTCCGTTCAGGGAAAAGATATGCTCCGTACGCAGGGCAGCGTTGTCACTGATCTCGTCCATCCAGTTCTCGTTCCAGGCGGCCTCAGCGTCTTCTTTGACCTTGCCGGTGTCCGGGTCGATGAGGGTTGACCATGTGTAGTTCTTGTACGGGTTGTAATATTCAGGATTCTTCAGACCGCCGATAGTCTGGCCGAGGTTGGCTGCGGCATATGCACTTGCGCCCTCGAAATCCATTCCGACGCCGTACTGTGCGCTGTTCCTTAGAGATTCGTAGGTCAACTCCACGAAATCGTCCATTCCCACAAGGTCGTAACGCTTCAGGGAACGTGAGGCGACTCCAGCGCTGCCCTTATAGCTGACAACCGAACGTTCCCCGCTGCCTTTCTTGGTGGTGATGACGATGACACCGTTTGCACCTCGCGCGCCGTAGAGCGCGCCTGCGGAAGCGTCCTTAAGCACCGTCATGGACTCGACGTCAGCCGGATTGATGGCGCTGAGCGAGCCGTCGTAGGGTATGCCGTCCACAACGTACAGAGGTGTCGAGACCGCGTTGATGGATCCGATGCCCCGGATCATTATCGAGGTGCCCTCGCCAGGCTGTCCGCCTCCTGACGTGACCTGAAGTCCAGCCACTGTTCCCTCGATGGATTTGGTGATGTTGCCGGTCACCCTTTTCTGGAGTTCATCGCCTTTCACAACGGAGGCTGAACCGGTGAAACTGCTCTTCTTGGCGGTTCCGTATGCGACCACCATAACCTCTCCGATCTCGTCATCAATGACATCCTCCTGAAGTACCACATCAATCACGGATTTGCCCGCAACGTGGATCTCTCGGGTAACATAGCCGATGCTGGAGAATGTTAGGACGGCGTCTGAAGGAATCCCTGAGATTGACCAGGTTCCGTCTGCGCCTGTGACCGTGCCGGTCGCGGTTCCCTCAATGAAGACTCCGACTCCTATCAACGGGATATTTCCGCTGTCTGTAACCTTTCCTTTCACATTGATGTTCTGAGCATTGGCTGCCAGAACGCAGAGAAAGGCCAACAGAACGGCGATGATTGTTCTCTTTATGCTATTTCTCATAATTTGTTCCAAATATGTTCATATTATGGATGATTGTCCACAGGTCTTCGGTTGTGGCCGGAGCCTCGAAGACCGGAATGGCTTCCACGCCGTCAAGCCTCAGCCCGACAGGAGAAGCCTCGGCGTTTGCAGCCAGGTTCACTGAGGCCATCGCGGCCCTTGCCCTTGCCGTCTGCGTCTGAGCTGCCGCGGTGGTCACTGACGCATGCTTTGTGAGCTTGTCTCCCGCCTTGTTCATGACAGTGGCCATCACTGTGTAGGATGTCTGCGGTTCCACGTCGACTACAAGGGCGAGTCCATTTCCGTTGATATACTCAAGGTATGATTCCTTAAGTTCTGTTCCTTTGTCCGCGATGAGAGCAGGGTAGGAAGACTCTGGAATGTCGGCAAGAGCTGATGTCTTGATGATGATCAGTTTGCCGGAGGCTATTCCGGCTCCTTTCAGAACGCAGGCCATCTTGCTAGAGGTAGGACCGTATTTCTCATTGACCAGAGCGGCGATTGAGAACCAGGTGTAGGCCTCGCTTGTAGTCTTTGTCGTAATCGAGTTGACGGTCAGTTCTTCTTCGCCCGAGGCGGATGTCGCCAATGCTGACATTGTGTAGGAGACGCCGGAGTTGCATGGAGTCACTGAATTGTAGCCGTCTGATGAGTTCACAAGCTCAAGATAGTTTTCCCCGACAGCGTAACTGTAGGACGGGTCTCTCAGGAAAGCCTTTACGGCCTCCTTGTCGTAAGGATCGCTGAAGACATCGTTGAAAGTCGAGGTCGGGAGGAGCCGGTAGCGGATACTTTGGACATCCTGCCCTTTCCAGGTGGTCCAGACGGAATTCGTCCATCCGTAGCCGGCAATTCCAAGATATGCGTTAGTGATGTAGAAATTCTGGCTGAACCAGCCGGATCCTCCGTAGTTCGGGCCGGAGGACCACCCGGTGGCTGTCGTGGTGATCCTTTTTTTATAAAGACCGGTAGTGACGTTGCCGTCGTAGTCCATGCCGAAGGCGATTATGTCGTAACTCATCTCGGAGGCAAGGCTTGACACACCTATGGTGTTTGTTCCGACCTTAAGTACGGAAGCCATCGCGAGCTTTAGGCTGATGCCTTTGCTTTTCGCATACTCGATGATCGCGGATCTGTACCTTTCGATGACAGTCGCCTCGTCAAACTGCATCAAAGTCGAGGATGACACAACATCGTAGTAATAGGTTGCGTCAGGTGTCGCATAGACATCGAAGACAACAGCGTCCGCAAGAACATTCTCAGGGACGATCATCAAGACCGGGACATCCTCGGACGATGTCGTAAAACTAGTCTGGGCGGATTCTGAGGCCGTGCTGCCGCTTTCCGAAGGGATGGCCCTGACAGTGAATATGTAGTCGGTTCCCTTTGCAAGATTTGAGAGTGTGACACGATTCTCTGTCGTCGTTCCGCTGATTTCGCCAATGGTATATTCATAACTTCCCGCTCCCGGAATGACGCTCCAGCTTATGATTGTCTTGGATGCATATGTGCTCCCGATTGTGATCTCCGGTTTCTCAAGCTGGCCCACGTCAGATGTGCGGACGTGAATATAGACAGGCTCGGAGGATGTCTTTGAACTTTCTTTTGCCGGTTCCGCCTGAATCTTGACGACATATTCCCTGGAAGCTTCCAGTCCGTTGAATGTCAGGAACAAGGACGTGGTAGAACCCGTCTCTGCGCCGTCTAGGGAGTAGCTATAATTCTCAGCGCCATATACTTTGGCCCAATCGACCCGGAAGCTTGAAGCAGTCACTTCGCTGACTTTGACCGCAGGCGTTTTCAGAGTTTCACTCAAAATCTCTTCATTTGTCTCGGACACGCATCCGACGAGCAGGAAGAGAACCGATGACGCAGCCATCACGAAGGCTGACTTTATCATTATTGAAATATTCATCATTCCACAGTCACATTTATGGTTCTGACGGACTGGTTGCCGTCAGTAATCCTGATTACGGTCTTGCCCGTGGCCACACCCTTGATTGCCAGGATGCCGCCATTGAGTTTGACTTCCACTATTCCCTGTGCAGCCACTGAATATGTCAGCACGTCTGTCTTGTAGAAATAGTCAGAAAGATTGACGTCCACCTCGCTTCCGCTGCTGACTGTGATATCTGGAATCATGGCGACTTTCTTAACGGCCAGAAGAAGCTGGTAGGTATCCAGTGAGCCTGCGCCCATATTCCCGAAATATGGAGCTTCGCAGAACGGATCAACCGGGGTGACACTGGAAAGCAGCGCTTCCTTCAGCATCTCGCCGGTCAGTCCTTTTTTCTTGTCGTCCCCGTAGTACCAGCTGACGGCGAGCGCGCAGGCTCCGGAGACATGCGGACAGGCCATTGAGGTTCCGTTGATTCCCTCGTAGGCTGAGCCTCCGTCCTCGGCCACGCTTGTGCTGTAGACTCCGCCGTAGGTCGAGTTGAGAGAGAGGTCACCGCCCGGGGCGGAAAGGCTGACCCATTTGCCGTAGTTCGTGAAATAGGACGGCGTTCCGAGCCATGAAGTGGCAGCAACACTGACCACAGCCTCGTCAGATGCAGGGTAGCAGAGCTCGTCAGAAGCGTCGTTGCCCGCCGCAAAGACCACGATTCCGCCGGCCATAGGTCCTTCCTGCTCCCCGTTCTCGTCCAGTCCCGCATACTTTATAAAGTAGCGGATGGCATCAGCGAGAGCCGAGTAATTTCCTCTGTTCCAGTCATTCTTTGACAACGTCCCGGCCGTATAGCCCCAGCTGTTCTGGCAAATCACTGCTCCGTTGTCGGCCGCATACTTGATCGCGCGCACCTGCGCACCGAGTCCGCCCCCTGAGTTTCCTGACTCAGACGCTCCGAGAGTCTCGCAGGACATAATCCTGACTCCGTCACCGTTGCCTGATCCTCCTGCTATTCCGTTGACACCGATCCCGTTATTGTTGACTGCAGCGATGGTTCCGGCGACGTGCGTTCCGTGCATATTCTCGGAAGAGAAAGTCAGTTTGCCTTTGTTGTCGGTGAAGTTGAACCCATAGACATCGTCAATGTAGCCGTTGCCGTCATCATCGATTCCGTTGTCCGGAATCTCGCCCTTGTTAATCCACATATTAGCCGCGAGATCCTCATGGTCGTATTTCACGCCCTGGTCCACGACGGCGACGATCACATCCGGATTTCCGGTGCACAGCCGCCATGCGGCATAGACATCAGCATCCGCTCCCACAACTGTAGAGTTAGAATAGATATTGCCCGGATTGTTGTAGTGCCACTGCATCCTCTGCGAACGAAGGCTCTCATTGAACGGAAAAGGAACATTCCTTACCGAAGAATATGCCTTCGTGGCAACCGGCTCTTCAGATTCGGCCGCCGTAGCCTTTGAAAATGACGCCGCAGCCGTAGGTATAGAATATTCAACGACTTCCACCCCGTCGCATCCCGAGAGCATTTCAGCAACTTCCCTGGCAGGGATGGTCTCATCGTACTTGGCGATGAACCATCTGTCCAGACCTTCCTTTTTCGTCCGTACCTCAAACCGTCCGCACGCAGGGAACAGGCGCTCGAAGCTGACCGAGCCGACAGTCATCAGAACCCTGTCGATCTGAGTATTGCCGGAGGTCAAGCCTCCTGCCCTTGTGATTGCCCCGGCTCCGGCTTTCATCTTCACGATGATTTCACCTTGAATCGCCGCGTCCGGTGAAAACACAACGATAGGCCCGCTGTCTTCCGATTCGGGCCTATTGTTTTCATTCCCACCGATTCCGTTGCACCCCACCAGCATCACGAGCAGCGGAGTGATTGCCAAGAATCTGTTTTTCATCATTGATTGTCAAAATTTACTCCTTCACACATCTTACCTGGCCTGAATAGACCTGCGCTCTTGTCTCGTAGCATGCCCAGTAACCGTTGAATGCAGCCACATAGTACTCGCAGCTCTGATTCTCCTTTTCGGAATCATAAGTCTTTTCCTGACTTGTCAGGTAGAACGTCTGGCCGCTCGCATAGTTGTAAGGTGTTGTTCCTGCCGGGGAATATGCCAGCGGATAGATGTTTCCTGCCATTGGGTAGAAATCACCTGTCTGTCTCCATACACGTCCACATCCGTTCTCCCTGTTCCACAGGAACTCGTTGTTTACCCCGGTCTCATCATAGTCACCATGCTTGCCGCCGGTCTTGATGCTCTCATCGCCGACTGCCTTGCCCCACATATTCTTGCCCGGGACCTTATAGCCCGGAGGACATGGGTCGAAGATGGTCTTTTCCTCACCCCAAAGTCCCGGTTGTACGCTGTCCTCATCGCTTGAGTCGATGTACCACGAATAGCTTGTTGAAAAATAACCTACAAGAAATCTCATCGGATGTTCTGATGCGAACGGGATATTGCCCGGGGCTGTGAATGAGGCCTTTGCCTTGAACTTTGTGTCCATTTCCCACTCTCCGGTGCCGTCACCGATCTCTTTGTTCGGCCTGTTCCATTCAGACTTGTTGGCGCAATAAATGCCTACTGCGCTGTCATAGTCCGTGATGCCACTGTAATCGGCATAAGGTGAACGAGACGGGATGAACGGATCTTTCCTGCCCATCTGGTAGATCATTCCCCTGTTGTCTATGTCCATCGGCGTGTTGTTGAGCGCGCCCAGATTCCGGTCCATGATCTGAGCTATGACATTGCCTTCTGGGCCTATGTGGTCATGTACATTAAGGTCATTGTTTGTGACCCAGATGTGCCAGCTCCAGAGAACCTTGCCCTTGGCATTCTTGACAGCGATCAAGGCATTGCCCTCGCTTCTTCCGGTAGAGAATGAAATGTAACCTCTATTGTAGGAAGGAGTACCTTCGATAATTTCGTAGGACATTGTGCGGTCTCCGTCGTTCCTAGCTTCCCAGAGGAGTTCCGCATAGGCGACATCCTTGATCTCAAGTCCCGCTGTCTCGATGTACTTGCTTTTTCCGTCCTTGCCACCATTGCCTTTGATGTCAGCGCGGAACTTGTAAGAGCCGTTGGTGTGTGCGATGTAACAGTTTGCCGTCCCGTCGACGCTGAGGTCTGCGGCTTCATCGCTTCTTTGGGTGATTTTAAGTGTGACCTCCTTTGTCTCATCGCCTCTGACGGCCGTAACCTTTATGTCATCGGTCTTCATGGAACCGCTGTTTACCGGAGCCTCGACAACGAGGCAGTCGGCATCGTCACTGACTGCGAACCAATCTCCGAACTGGACCGTGTAGCTCCAACTCTCGGCGTTTGTCGCCATTGCGACGACAGCCTTGCCGCCTTCCTTGTCAAAGACAATCTTAGAGTCTGATGATTGAAGAAAAAGCGGGGCCTGATAGGTTTCTGGCTCAATCTTCTTTATCTCGGTGCATCCGGCTGCTGCAATGCCGGCTGCCAGAATCGATGTTATGATATATTTAAGTTTCATGTCGCTTGTCTTTTTTCCTGATTAATTTGCCTTTGCAGGATCCGGAATCTGTGCATAGTCAGAGAGTTTCGTGCATCCCTGGAATGCCGCTTTCATTGTTTTTATCTCAGCGAATCCGGAAGCTGACGAGTTGTCGGCAGTCCTGTCGTACAGGTGGTATTTCACAACGTTCACAACCGTGTAAGGAGACTCTCCTTTCAGTGAGACACAACCGTCAAACAGGTAATTGATGCTGGTCACAGCCTTGAAATTGTCGAATATTCCAACAGGAACAGTCTCAAGAGCCGTACAATTTTGGAACAGACTGATGGCTGTCTTGACTTTCTCAGGGTTGATGAAGACGTTCTCTCCTATCTCCTTAAGTGATGTGCATCCGGAGAAAATGTTGTTGATGGACGTGTTTCCGTATTTACAGTTGACGACTTCAGATCCAATTTTCTCTATCCCAGTGCATCCGCTGAAGGCATAAGTGTAGGTGCTGATTTTCTCGTTGTTCTTGAACAGTCCGGACGGAACCTCTTTAAGACTTGTGCAGTTCTGGAAGATTTTCGTCACCATTCCCGATGCCGTATTGATTCCGCTGAACGCGTCAGGCGCGATCGTAGCCAGCGATGAACAGTCAGCGAACATCGAGGCTAGGGTCTTTGTCTTGGTGGTTTGGCCGAAAAGTCCGGCAGGGACGGCCTGAAGCGCGGTACAGTTCTGGAAACAACTTTCTGTTGTTGTCGCGTTGGTGTTATTGACAAACAACTTCTCTGGAATCGTGGCGAGCGCGGTACATCCATAGAATGTCTTTTTGAATGAGTCTGCTCCCGTGAGCCCGTCAAAGAATCCGGCAGGAAGAGCCTTCAGCGATGTGCATCCCTCGAACGCTGATTCAAGATTGAGTTTGCCGGTGGCGTTGGTTCCGAAAATATTGCCGACTGAAGCCAAAGCCGTGCATCCATTGAACGCGTTCACATAGGTTGACACCTTGCTGTTGTTTGCGAACAGACCGTCCGGAAGACTTGTCAGGGACACGCATCCGCTGAACACATTCTTGAATGTCGTGGTCAAGGTGTTGCCTGCGAACAATCCGGCCGGCACAGATTCGATTCCGGAGGAAGAGAATACATCGCTGGTAGTTTCTAGGTTGGTCATAGGTGCGAAGAGACCCTCCGGGATTGTCTTGAGGCTTGCGCACCCGCTGAACAAACCGCTTATGTCTGTGACCTTTGCCGCTCCGGAGAAAGCGTTCTCTGAAACTTTGCTGAGTTTTGTGCATCCGTTGAACAGATTCGTGATTGATGTACAAGCATCGCAACCCTCAAGGATGTTTTCTCCAACCTCCTCAATACTTGTGCAATCCTTGAAAATGCCCGAGAAAGAGCTAAGTTTCGCCAGACCTTTAAACACACCGGAAGGGATGGACTTGAGTGAGGTGCAACCACTGAAGGCGTTACTGAATTTCGTCACCTTTGTGGCGTCCTTGAACAATCCAGACGGGATGGTCTCCAAGGAGGAGCAGCCGTTGAAGATGCTCTCAATGTTCGTGA